>RCUJ01000290.1_pt1 | contig 29137 bp, 21 predicted proteins | sample 2166321 | NCBI WGS metagenome assembly RCUJ01 (sample SAMN09932808, study PRJNA488358) | compost metagenome | feature: garden; material: soil; isolation source: compost soil in an enriched community after 118 h of incubation | place: Germany: Experimental Botanical Garden Goettingen | collected... | reverse complement strand
GCGACTTCCTCACCAAGCCGTTCGACCAGCAGGAAGTGATGCAGCGCATCCGCAACACCCTCGAGCTGCACTTCCTGCTCAAGGAGCGCAACAACCGCGCCGCCCTGCTGCAGCACCTGGTCGAAGAGCGCACCGCCGCCATCGAGCGCCTGTCCCGCGAAGACCCGGTCACCGGCCTGCCCAATCGCCGCGCCCTGCTGGCCCAGCTCGCCACCTGCCGCCGGGAAGGCCAGCCAACCCTCCTCTACTTCCTCGCCCTCGAAGGCATGGACGATATCGCCCGCCTGCATGGCCATGCCATGAGCGAGACACTCAGCCTGCACCTGCGCGACCGCCTGCTCGAACGCTTCGCCGAGCAGGCCACTCTGGGCGTGTGGAGCAGCAGCAAATGGCTGCTGATCATCCGTCAGCCGCTGACCGAAGATACGGTGCGCAAGCAGGCGCAGGCGATCCTGCACTGCATCGGCCAACCTCTCACCATCGACCAGGTACAGGTTCGCCTAGACGCCCGGATCGGCATCAGCCATACCGACATGCCGCACCAGTCCGCCGAGCACCTGCTGCGCCTGGCCGCCCTCGCCCTGCCGGACAGCAGTTCGGGCTGGCGTCAGTACCAATCGAGCATCGAGGACACCCTGCAAAAGCGCATCCGCCTGCACGAAGCCCTGCGCGTCGCCCTGGACAACCAGGAGTTCTTTCTCGTCTATCAGCCGAAGATCGAACTGCTCAGCGGCCGCGTCATCGGCGCCGAAGCGCTGCTGCGCTGGGTTCACCCCCAGCTCGGCTTCGTCTCCCCCGCCGACTTCATCCCCATGGCCGAGGCCAGCGGCGACATCCTGCGCATCGGCGACTGGGTGGTCGACCACGCCATCCTCCAACTAGAGGAGTGGTTCACCGCCGGACATCTGGCGAGCGACTTCCGCCTGGCGGTCAACGTCTCGGCCCTGCAACTGACCCAGCCGGAGTTTGCCCGCAACCTGCTCAACCGCCTGCTGCGCAGCCGCCTTCCGGCGGGCGCGCTGGAAGTCGAGGTCACCGAGTCGGGCCTGATGCAGAACGTCGACCTGGCCCGCGAACAACTGCAACTGCTCGCCCGCCACCGCGTCTCCGTCGCCATCGACGACTTCGGCACCGGCCACTCCTCGCTGGCCTACCTGAAGACCCTGCCGGTCTCGGTCCTCAAGATCGACCGCGCATTCGTCAGCAACATGGATACCAATCCCCAGGACTGCCGCCTGGCCGAAACCGTCATCGACATGGCGCGCAACTTCAGCTGCATCACCGTCGCCGAAGGCGTGGAAAAACCCGAACAGGCCGACATGCTCCAGCTCATGGGCTGCGAGCTGGCCCAGGGCTACTGGTACTCGCCGCCGCTCAAGGTCGAGCAGTTCGTCGAATTCTGCGCAGGAAGGCAGCGCGAAAGAGCGGCCAGCTGAAGGACAAAGCGTCCCTCGGCACATCTGTAGGAGGCGCGACCTCTCGGCGATGCGGCTGCAGGCCCGCCATCAGTAGAGGACCGGAGCCACCACGCCCAGCGCAGAATGCCAACCCATTCACAAAAAATCTCGATCAACCCTAAAGCCCCGAGCACCCCGGTCGATATCTGAAGTAACGGCCAACGGCGCCGTTGTCGCCAGGCGCAGCACGCGCGCAGCACAGCTCGCCACTGGCACCAACTCAGCTAGTCAAGGGATATCAGCATGTCCGTCATCAATACCAACGTCACTTCGGTGATCGCCCAGAAGAACCTGACCTCCTCCAAGAGCTCCCTGACCACCGCCATGGAGCGTCTGTCCTCCGGCCTGCGCATCAACAGCGCCAAGGACGACGCCGCCGGCCAGGCCATTTCCAACCGCATGACCGCTCAGGTCAAGGGCCTGGCCCAGGCTCAGCGCAACGCCAACGACGGCATCTCGGTCGCCCAGACCGCTGAAGGCGCACTGAACCAGATCAACGATAACCTGCAGCGCGTACGTGAGCTGGCTGTGCAGGCGCAAAACGGCAGCAACTCCGAGGACGACCTGGGCTCGATCCAGAACGAGATCGGCCAGCGCCTCGCGGAAATCAACCGCGTCTCCGAAGAAACCAGTTTCAACGGCGTCAAGGTTCTGGCCGACGATCAGGCACTGACCATCCAGGTCGGCGCCAACGATGGCCAGACCATCAAGATCAACTTGGGCAAGATCAATGCGGAAAGCCTGGGCCTGAGCAATTTCAACGTCGATGGTAAGGCTGAAATTGCCAATACCGCTGCCAGCAAAGATGACCTCGTTCTCTCCGGGTTCGCTGCAGGCGCCACCACCGACGGCACCACCACCTACACCAAAACCACCAACAACTCTTTTGCAACCGCTGCCGATGTCTTCGGTCAGCTTGCAAACGCTGACACTGCGACTTATGCCGGCACCGACACCGGGCTGAATAAGGCAGCAGCAGGCGCCTACACCTACAACTCCAGCACTGATTCCTTCTCGTTTGACGTTGCTGATGCAGTAGCAGCAGATGTAGCAACTGCACTGACCCCCTCAGCCGGCGAACTCAAGGCTGCAACCGTCACCATCGGTGGTACAGACCAAGACATCCTGATCGATAGCAATGGCAAAATCACTGCGGCCGACGATGGCGCAGCTCTTTACCTGGATGCCACTGGCAACCTTACCAAGAACAACGCTGGTGGCGAGACTCAAACTGACATCAGCGCTGTTTCTACTGCAATTGCCGGCGTTAACGGCGACAAAATCACCGCCGATGGCACCACCTACACTGGCGACGGCACCAACATTGACGTAACTGGCGCCAAGATCGGCAAAGCTCAACTTCAAAATCTGGTGACCACCGCTGGCGGTACTATTGATGGCGCAGTGATTGCCGCTGGCGGCGTCTCGAGCAACACCTACGTCAGCTCCGCAGGAGCCCTGACTGCCTCCGCGACCAGCACTGACACTTACTATGCCCACGAAAACGGCAATGTAACCAACAGCGTTGGTGCTCCGGTTTACAAAAAGGAAGATGGCACCCTGACCCTCAGCGCCACCACCGCCGGCACCAAGACCGAAGACCCACTGGCGACCCTTGACGATGCCCTGAAAATGGTCGACAGCCTGCGTTCCGACCTCGGTGCCGTACAGAACCGCTTCGAGTCGGCGATCACCAACCTGAGCACCAACGAGACCAACCTGACCGCCGCCCGTTCGCGCATCCAGGATGCCGACTACGCGGTGGAAGTGGCCAACATGACCCGCGCACAGATCCTGCAGCAGGCCGGCACCTCGGTGCTGTCCCAGGCCAACCAGCTGCCGCAGGGCGTGCTGTCGCTGCTGCGTTAAGCGACGCCACAGGACGGCGGAAGCGATTCCGCCGTACCGGCATCGAGGGAAAGGCGCCTTTATGGCGCCTTTTTCCTGCCCTGAATTCCCATACGAGAGGTTTCAGCCATGGATATTTCCGTCAACGCCGCCGTCAACAGCGCCCTGCAGATGCAGCAGGTCCAGGTCGAGCAGGAGAAGCAGGCACTGCTGTTCAAGCAGGCCATGCAGAGCGAAGCTGCTACCGTGCAGCAACTGCTACAGCCTGCCGCGCCGACACCCGCACTGGCCAGCGAAGGCAGCATCGGCACGCAGATCAACACCTTCGCGTGAGCAACCGGCCACCGCCCGAACACCCCTCATCCGGCGTGATGCGCACTGCCGATCACCAGCGCATCATCGCCGAGCTGGACGCCCTCCTCGCCCAGCTCATGCACCTGATGCAGCGTTTCGAAACCACCGGCTACAACATGGCAATGAAGGCCGACTACATTTCCCTGCACGAGCTGCAGGCGCGGATCATCGAACAACGCCAAGGGCATCTGGGAGCGATGGCCGTCGCCCATAGCCCCGCGCTTGCTCTGCCATGCCCACCCAAAGCCACGCACTGAGCTGCCGCCACTCCCGGAAATTGGGGACAGCTTGACCCCCGTTCAATCCACCCGCTTGCTTCGACCCCCTAAAGTTCCGCCGCCCTTCTGACGATAACCTTTTGGCGCAGCGGGCCTTCGCCGGCGCGCATCGACCCCATTCCCCTGTTTCGAGCCTTGCCATGGAACTCCGCGCCACCACGGAAATCGCTGTCGTCCTGTTCGCCGCCCTAAGCGTCGGTAGCCTGCTCACCCTCCTGCTGTCAGGCTGGATCGGCCGCAGCTGGGCTGCGCGAATGCTGCGCGAGCATGATCGCGGTCACGAGCTGCGCCTGAAGAAGAACGAGTTGCTGTTCGACAAGGAGTACGAGGCCACCTCGGCGCTGATCGCCCTGCTGCGCCAGTTCCTGCCGACCTTCCACTTCCCCGGCATGGCGTGGGAAGCGGCCTGCAACGAGATCGCCTACGACTTCGCCAAGATCGACACGGCGCTGGGCGAGTACCTGACCCGCCACGGCGCGGTGCTGCCGCTGGAGGTGATGGGACTGCTCGGCGAAGCCATCGGCCTGACCCGCGAGCACCGCTTCAAGATCACCAGCGAAGTGCCCCCTACCGCCAACAAGGCCGCCGCCACGCTGTACGACAAGCTGTGGAAGGCCGAGAGCGAGATGCTCAGGTTGATGCGCAGCTGACCTCCCGCTCCTTCCACAACTCCCTGACCTCGAGTACCCGCGGCAGGCAGCTGTCGAGGAACAGCTCCACCAGTTGCGGCTCGAAGTGGCGGCCGGCTTCGCTGCGGATCAGCGCGACGGCCTCCTCCACGCTCCACGCCTTCTTGTAGGGGCGCTCGCTGGTCAGGGCGTCGAACACGTCGGCAATCGCCACGATACGCGCTTCCAGCGGAATATCGGTGCCGGAAAGGCCGGCCGGATAGCCGCTGCCGTCCCATTTCTCGTGGTGATGCAGGGCGATGTTGTGGGCCATCTGCAGCAGCCCGCCGCTGTGTTCGCCGATGATCTGCGCGCCGATGCGCGAGTGCTCGCGCATCACATCCCACTCCGTCTCATCCAGCTTGCCAGGCTTGCGCAGGATGGCATCGGGGATGCCAATCTTGCCAACGTCGTGCATCGGCGCGGCGTGCAGCAGATCTTCGGCCTCGTCCTCGCCGAAACCGGCGGCCAACGCCAGCAGCCGCGAGTAGTGGCTCATGCGGATGACGTGCAGGCCGGTCTCGTTGTCCTTGTACTCGGCGGCCATTCCCAGGCGCTGGACGATCTGCAGGCGGCTTTCACGCAGGTCGTCGACACGCACCAGCGACAGGTGGGTGCGCACGCGCGCCTTGACGATCAGCGGGCTGACCGGCTTGGTGATGTAGTCCACCGCGCCGACCTCGAAGCCCTCGGCCTCGTCGTCGATATCGGCCAGTGCGGTGACGAAGATCACCGGGATGGCGCGGGTCGCCGCCTCGCCCTTGAGCACCCGGCACACCTCGTAGCCGGTCATGCCCGGCATCATCACGTCGAGCAGGATCAGGTCGGGCCGCTCGCGGCAGGCCAGCTCGATGGCCTTGTCGCCGTCGCGGGCGAATAGCAGCCGGTAGCTGTCCTGGAGGATGTGGCGCAGTACCTGCAGGTTGCTCGGCTCGTCGTCGACGATGAGGATTTTCTGGCGGCGTTCAGTGCTGTCGCTGGTCACGCTGGCTGGCCCTCAGGCAGTATGTCTAGCCAGGTCTGCAGCTCGTGCAGCAGCTGCAGCGCCCGGTCGAAATCGAAATCGTCGATGGCCGCTTGCAAGGCCGCCATGCCGGTGGAGTGATGGTGCGGGTCGAAGCTGCCGGCGAGTGCGCACAGCGCCTGCTCGTCCAGCTCGCCACGCTGCAGGGCGGCTGCAAGGCGCTCGAGCGGACTGCGCAGCTTGACCAGCGGGCAAGTGTCAGTCGCGCAGACGGCGGCCCGGCAATCTGCCGCAGCGGGGCACGCCTCGCCCCCCTCAGGCGCTGGCAACTGCAGAAGCAGCTGTTCCAGGGCATGGCGCAACGCCTGCGGAGCGCCAAGTAGCGCCTCGCGCTGCCCACTGCGCAGTGCCCGCTCCAGCTCGCCGACCTGGGCACAGAGGCGCCGCAGGCCGAGGTTGCCGGCCGAGCCGCGCAGGCGATGCAGCAATTGCTGCGCCTCGGCATCCACACCACCGGCAAGCACAACCTGCAACTCCTCGAGCACTGCGGACTGTGTAGCGCAGAAGGCCCGGATCCCTCGCAGCAGGGCAGCCTCGCTGCCCCACAGTGCCACGCCTTGCGGCCAGTCGATGACCGGCACTTCGGTCGTCGCCCCAACCACAGGCCCTGACTGCACAGGCGCCTGCGCGCCTCCGATGACCCGGACAATCTCGCCCAGCAGCCGATCCAGCTCCACCGGCTTGGCGGCGAAGCCATCCATGCCCGCCTCGCGGGCGGCTTCGCGGTCACGCTCGAGGACGCCGGCGGTGAGGGCGATCAGCGGAGTGCGTGGCAGGTCGTGGGCCTGTTCGTGGTCGCGCCACCGACGCGTGGCGGCCAGGCCATCGGTGCCGGGCATCTGCACGTCCATCAGCACCACATCGAAGCGCTGACGCTGCAGCGCCGCCAGGGCCTGCGCGCCATCGGAGGCCGCGCTGACCCGATGACCGAGGCGACCGAGGCTGACCACCAGCAGCTCGACGTTCTGCGCCACGTCGTCGACCACCAGAATGTGCAGCGACGGCAACTGCGGCAGGCGCTGCACCGGTTGCAACGGCAGCGCCTGCGCGGCGGGCAGCGACAGGGTTACCCGGAAGCTGCTGCCTTCGCCGGGCCTGCTCTGCACCTCAATGCGCCCACCCATCAACTCCACCAGTTGACGCGCGATGGTGGTGCCCAGGCCGGTGCCGCCAAAACGACGGCTCATGGAGGCGTCGGCCTGGGCAAAGGGCTCGAAGATCTTCTCCAGGCGGTCGGCCGGGATGCCGATGCCAGTGTCATGCACGGCCATGTGTATCTGCCCGGCGACAGGCAACAGTTCGAGGCGCACCTCGCCTTGGCAAGTGAACTTGATGGCGTTGCCGAGCAGGTTGAGCAGCACCTGCTGGATGCGCAGCGGATCACCACGGAAGCATTCACCCAGCGCCGCGGAGTAGTCGACATTCAGCGCCACGCCCTTGGCCGCGGCGTTGGGCCGCAGCACCGCGCAGGTCCGCTCGACCAGTTCGCGCAGCGAGAAGTCGACCTCTTCCAGCTCGATGACTCCGCGCTCGAGCTTGGCGGTGTCGAGGATGTCGTTGAGCAGCCCCAGCAGCGAGCGCGCCGAGTACTGCACGGTGTACAGGTGTCGGCGCTGCATGTCGTCCAGCGAACTGCCCAGCAGCAGCTCGGTGAAGCCGATGATGGCGTTCATCGGCGTGCGTATCTCGTGGCTCATGTTGGCCAGGAAGGCGCTTTTCGCCGCCGCAGCGCGCTCGGCGCGCTCCTTGGCCTTGAGCAACTCGCCCTCCATCTCGCGATGAAAGCTGATGTCGCTGGCGAACTTGACCACCTTGCCGGGTTTGCCGTCGGCCGCGAAGATCGGGTGATAGGACGCCTGGATCCACAGCTCGCGGCCGTCGAGCGAGAGCCGGTGGTATTCGCCGGTTTCGTATTCACCGCGGCCGAGGCGCTCCCACAGATCGCGATAGGCCACGCTTTCGGCGATGCCCGGCGGGCAGAGGATCTGGTGATGGCAGCCGCGAATCTCCGCCAGGCTGCAGCCGAACAGGTCGAGAAAGTTCTGGTTGGCGGTGAGGATGTTGCCCTGCAGATCGAACTCGATCACCGCCATCACCCGGTGGATTGCCGCCAACTGACCGGCATGTTCGGCATGGACAGAACCTGACGCCGGAAGCGAGCCATCCGCCTCCCACGACTTGAGGGTCTGCCGGCCATGACGCAGGCAATCCTGCAGGCCGGCCAGCAAGCCCAGCGCCATAACGCCCAGCACCACGAAGATGATCGGATCGACGAGCCAGCTATCCGTCATCACTCAGGTCTCCGCCACCAGTACACCTTCGATGCGCCCCAGGCTGGCCAGCTCGCCAGCGCCGACCAGCGCACCGGCAGCCTGCGGGGGAAACTCGTGACTGCTCGCCAGCTGCACCTGGGCCACCTGGCCCTCGCGATCCAGCCGACGCACCCAGGCCAGCTGGCCGCTGCTGAAGCGCACCAGACTGCCGACCGGAATCAGCCCGAAGTGGCGGATGTAGTTCTGACTCCACTGCGGGTCGAACTGTCCGGCGCTGCCCAGCAGGTGGCGGTAGATGCTGTCTATAGACTGGGCCGGGCGGTCGGCACGCGGCCGGCCCATGGCATCCACCACGTCGACCACCGCAGCCATGCGCGCCAGCTCGCCAATGCGCTCGCCCGGCACGGCGCGCGGGTAGCCGCTGCCGTCGAGGCGCTCGTTGATCGAACCGATCACCGCATCCATGACCGGTGCGGCCAGCCACTTGCAGCCCTCCAGCCGCTCGCGCAGCAGGCCGACATGGGCGCCGAAAGTCTGGCGCTGGCCGGCATCCAGGTGCCTGGCCCGGTGCAGCTCGGTGGGCAGCAGGACCTTGCCAAGGTCGTGGACCAGTGCGCTGGCGACAATCGCCTTGACCGCTTGCCTGGGCAGCCCACGCGCCTGTGCCAGGTCGGCCAGACGTACGGCAATGGCGATGCCATGCTGTACCAGTTGCGGCTCGCCAGGCTGGCTCTGCACCGCGAACAGCAAGGCGTCGCGGTCTTCGGCCAGCAGGCCGAGCAGCAGGTCGCTGTGCTGCGACAACTGCTTGGAGTCGATGACGCCGCCCAGGCGCAGGCGAATGAGCTGTGTATCCAGATAGGCGGCCACCCGCCCCAGACGCCGGCCAATGCTGCTGCCTGGCAGCGAATGGCGAGCAATCGGCGGGCTCTGCACCAACGGCGTGCGCTGAGCAAACAGGGCCGAGGGCTGCAGCACGCGCGAGCTGTCATGGCTGGTGCGCGCCTTTTCCCGCTCGATTTCCCGCACATACAGCCACAGGCGCCGCTCCTGTTCTCCATTGATACCGACGAACTCGCAGCCGAAGCGCAGGCTCTGCCAGTCCGGCTCGTTGCGGATGTGGCAGATCCGCGCACCCACCGCCAGCCGCTGCCCGCCGGGGAAGTTCAGTACCAGCAGGTCGAGCTGTTGCGGGCCATCGATGCGCACCGCCTGATTGGCCGGCAGCTCGACCAGGCAGCCGCCGAGGGAAAGATTCGCCAGCCGCCCGAGCAGCGGCTGCTCGGCGCTTTCCGGATGCAGCTCGACCTGGACCAGCATGTCGCTGCGCAGTTCGGCACGGAAGGAACCTCGACGGTGCAGCAGGTCCAGCCACTGCGGGTAGGCGCAACTGAACTGCACCCGCTCCGGCACATCGAGGCGCTCAAGCACCGTCAGGCTGGGTGTGCGCAGCATGGCGCCATCCACCTGACCGCAGAGATGAAAGGGGTCGTTGCGCTCGATGCGGCCGGCCAACTCGGGCACCGCGGTGATATCGATCACCAGCCGCTCGCCATGCTCCACATCCATGAGCAACACCGGATGTGGCTGTCCCGGCTGCGCCGAGAACAGCAGCGAGGCGCCGCCAGGCTGACAGAGCCCTTCGAGCAGGGACAGGCACTCACCGGGGTGGTCTATCCGGGTCGGTGCATCGATTTGCTGTTCCATCCAAGCCCCTTCTGGTCAACGGCGCAACGCTGCATAACCGCTCTATATCGGCCGATCTGGAAGAGGACTTTAGAGAGCGGGCACATTTCGCCACCACCTGATGGGGCGCAAAACCGGCTCAAGTTCAACCTGGGCCTGCCGATACTTTGCGGAGCAGTTCACAATTTGCAGTCGACCCGGTGAGGGAGCGCACGACGATCCGAATCCTGCAGGCATGACAGGAAACGGCTCCGTTCGATCCATGCCATGCCCTCAGCCCAGCACATGACTTCTAGCGATAACTTTAAAAAATGAACAAGTCGGACAGCCTCTTGCCTCGAGCAAAGAGTCAGGGCGCGGTGATCGCAGAGGAACCTGCCGCTGCAGCAGTGGACGCGCAGGCAAACCTCGCGCCAGAAATTCTGCCTTCCATGTTCCGGCAGGCACTTGAGCAGTCATTCAACGCGGTGTTGCTGACCGATGCACAGCAGGGAGCGCATGGACCCCGGATTCTCTATGCCAATCCGGCGTTTTGCAGGATGTCCGGCTACAGCTCGGAAGAGCTGATCGGCCAGACGCCGCGCCTGCTGCAGGGCCCACTGACCAGCCCCGATGTACTCCGAGAGCTGCGCGAGTGCTTGCAAGCCGGGCGCCACTTTAAAGGCTCGACCGTCAACTACCGCAAGGACGGCACGCCCTACATCGTCGAATGGAACATATCGCCCATGCGCGACGAGCGCGGCGAAATCACCCATTTCGTATCGGTGCAACAGGACGTCAGCGAGCTGGTGGCGGCACGGCACACGAATCAATTGCTGGCCAACGCGCTCAATGCAGCGCAGGACGCGATTTTTATCACCGATGTGGATGGCAAGATCGAGTTTGCCAATCAAGGCTTCGAGCTGGTCACGGGCTACAGCACCGGCGAGGCCCTGGGAAGCCTGCCCAACATCCTGAAGTCTGGCGAACAGAATGACGCTTTCTATCAGCGCCTGTGGCGTAGCCTCAAGGCCGGGCAGACGTTTCGAGCTACGGTCGTCAATCGGCACAAGAATGGGCAGCTGATTCACTGCGAGGAAACCATCACCCCCGTGTATGACGGCAAGGGCGTGATGACCCACTTCGTCAGCATCATCAAGGACCTCAGCAAACGCATCCTGGCCGAGAAGGAGTTGCGCAAGCAGGCCACGGTGGACGGCCTGACCGGCCTGCTGAACAGACGCTCCGGCGAGTTGCAGCTTGAAAAAGCCTACCGCGCAGCATGCGAAGGGGGCACGAGTATTTGCGTGTTGCTGGCCGACGTTGATCACTTCAAGGCCATCAACGACACCTGGGGGCATCCGGCTGGCGATGTGGTTCTGAAGGATGTCGCACACCTGCTGCGCTCCAGCGTGCGCACCACAGACAGCGTGGCGCGCTGGGGTGGCGAGGAATTCCTGATCGTGCTGCCTTACTGCGATCTGCCCGCGGCGCAAAAGCAGGCAGAGCGTATTCGCATACGGGTGGCGCAGAAGCACCAGCCGCAGGTTGGGCAGATCACGCTATCCATTGGCGTGGCCCAACTGCAAAACCACGACGAGACGCTAGCCGGGCTGATCGATCGGGCAGACAAGGCCCTCTATCGAGCCAAGAAAGAGGGACGCAACCTCGTTTGCTGCGCATAGGGAAACGCTGGAGAAGCCACCGACTGTCACTCCCGCGAAGGCGGGAGCCCAGGTGCTGCGGGTTTTCTGGACTCCCGCCTACTCAGTCAGCCAGCGCCGCCCGCAGGCGAGCCACCGCCTGGCTGTGCAGCTGGCAGACCCGCGACTCGCTGACGCCCAGCACCGCGCCGATTTCCTTGAGGTTGAGGTCTTCCTGGTAGTAGAGCCCAAGCAGCAGCTTCTCGCGCTCGGGTAGGTGTTCGATGGCCCTGACCAGATCGGCGCGGCGGCGGCCTTCGAGCAATTCCGCCAGTGGCGTTGCATGGGGCTCACCGCAGAGGCTTTCGCCTTCATCCTCAGGCAAGTCGTCGAGCGCCACCAGTTGGCTGCCGTTGGCATCCATCAGCAGGTGATGGTATTCGGCAAGGTCGACACCAAGGGCCGCAGCAATCTCGCGCTCCTCCGCCGGACGACCAAGATGCTGCTCGAGGCGGCGGATCGCCTCGTCCAGCGCGCGGGTGTTGCGCCGCACGCTGCGCGGCACCCAGTCGCGACTGCGCAGCTCGTCGAGCATGGCGCCGCGGATGCGCTGACTGGCAAAGGTGGCGAAGCTGGCGCCATGGCTGGCGTCATAGCGGTTCAGCGCATCCAGCAGGCCGATCATCCCGGCCTGGATCAGGTCGTCCAGCTCGACGCTGGCCGGCAGACGCACCTGCAGGCTCAAAGCCTGGCGGCGCACCAGGGGCAGGTGTTCCTCGAGCAGGTCGCGCTGTCTGATCTTGCCTTGTGCGGTGTACATCCGTCTGCCTCTGCGCCAATCCAAGCAAGGCGTCCTGCCCTCCCGGCGGGGGATGGGATGGCAGGACGCAGGCTTGCCGGCATGCCTCAGAGGCGGAGCGCGACAATCCTTCAAGCATTGTTACCGCTGGCGAATGGCCGGCAAGCGCCGAATAGTCGGCGTCAACATGGACTATTCCGCGCTTTGCGGCACTGCCTGGATTGACCGGGATCATCCCCGCGTCATGTCAGCGGTAGTCGACCAGCAACTGCAGATCAGCCACCCGCTGCGCCGGGCCGGCCGCTGTCAGGCGGAAGCACAGTTGCAGCGGCTGGCCGGCATCCAGACCGGCCAGCGCACGGGTGCGGCCGCGGTTGCCGGACAGTGCGGTGCAATGTTGCGGGTGACACAGCCAGGCACGCAGCGCTGCGCCGGGCGGAGAGCTGAACTGCCAGCCCAGGCTGGCCAGCTGGCGCCCTCGAGCCAGCGCGGGCGGTATCAGCGGCTGCGAGCAGGTGCTGCGATCGCTGCGCGCGACCTGCAGGGCCGGCGCCCTGACCTGCCAGCTGCCCGGCGCCGCCGCTGCGCCAGCCGGATCGTCACTGGCCAGCACGCCTCCCGCGAGCAACCCGCCTGCCAGCAGCGCCGCCAGGCCATGGCCGCACCTCAGCACGGACCCTCCGGCTGTTCGGGCAACAGCAGCAATTCGGTATCGAGAAAGCCGGCCGCCGCCTGCTGCAGGTTGCGCAGCAGGCCGGCATGGCTGGCGATGCCGTCATGCAGCACCAGCAGGCGCTGCGGCCCGCCCTGTTCACGCAGGCGACGCAGGGTGCGGTAGACACGGCGAAAACCGTCGGCATCGCCCTCGACCCACAGCGCCCAGCGCGATTGCTGGCTGGCCAGCACCGCGAGGTGCGGGCTGTCCGCCTCCAGCGCCACCACCTTCCAGCGCGTCAGGTCACCGACCCAGCGATGGCCGTTGGCCTGCCAGCGCGCCAGGGTCGCCTGCACCCGGCGGATCTGGTTGCTCGGCAGCCCGGGCACACCGATCACCAGCAGGGTGACCGGCTCCACGGTGCGCTCGGTGGGTGCCGCCGCCTCCATGCTGACCTGCACATCGCCGACCGGGCCGAACTGCTCGGCCCAGCGGCGCAGACCGGCAGCCTGATCGCCTCCCGCCATCAGGACACGCCGGCTGCGCTGCCGGCCACCTGGCGCAGGGTGTCACGGGCGGCCAGCAGATGCAGCAGGGCATCCAGCTGCTGCTGGGCGCTGCGCTGGCGGCGACCGCCGGCCAGGCTGAGCAGCTGGGCGCGCACGTCCATGGCCCAGTCGCCCTCGGCCTGCTCCAGATGGCTGGCGCTGGCTGCCAGTCCGGTGGCGAGGAACAGGCGCAGCTCGGCCTGCAGCGGATCGAACAGTCCTTCCAGACTCAACCAGGCGCGGCCGGTCAGACTGACCAGATCGTCGCTCTGCAGTTGGCGCAGCAGCAACGTCTGCTGCTGGAGCAAACCCTCCTCGCCCGCCGTGGCGCTGCTGGCCAGCCAGAAGCGTTGCTGTGGCGGACGACCGCCGTCGATATCGTGCAGCTGGCCGAACCAGGCCTGCAGCGGCCAGGGGCCACTGTGCTGGCCGCGCTCGCGACCGGCGTCGAGGCCGACGTCGAGCAGTGCCAGGTCGAGCTGCATGGCATGACTGCGGTAGCGGCAGTGCAGGCTGGCCTGCGGCATGGCGATCTCGGCCAGAGTCTGCAGGGAGTAGCGTTCGCCGAGGTAGTCGACCCGGCTGTTGCCCTTGGCCGCCGCCAGCCAGGCGCTGCCCTGCGCCGCCAAGGCGCGCAGGGTGGCGGCATCCGGGCTGGCCGGCAGCAGGTGATCGGCCTGCGGCCACTGCTGGCAGGCCCACTCCAGCCGCGCCGCAGCGCCGGCCGGCAACTGGTGGGCAAGCCAGGGGCGGACCTGCAGGCGGCCCAGGGCATCGAGGGTGAGCAACGGCATCTGCCAGGTCTGCCCCGGCAGTGCGCCGGCACGGCCCCACAACAGCAGCCCGGCGTCGGACAGCGGGCTGGCGGCGAGCAGCGCGGCGAGGCGCTCGCCCTGCAGGCTGCGCGGCAACGCGGCGAGCTGCCAGGCGGCCTCGAGCAGGGCAAAGCCGTCGACCTCGCGGCGCAGGCCGTCGAGCGCCGCAGCCATCGCCCGGCCATGGCCGAGCAGGCCGCGCGACAGGGCTTCCAGGCGCTGGCCGGGGGCTGCCGGCGCGCTGCTACCCGCAGCCACGAACGGCGAGTCCTGACTGGCGGCCAGGGCCTGACGCACCAGCGCCGGCGCGCTGGCCGGGTGGAGATCCTCGGGCACCTGCTGGCCGCTGGACAGGTAGTGCAGGCGCAGGTTGTGGCGGATCAGGATATCCAGCACCGGGCCGAGCCGGGCGGCCTCGTCGCTCTTGGTGACGATGCAGTCGTCCAGGCGGCTACCGGCGGCGCGGGCGGCACGCTGGTAGGTAGCGACCACCTCTTCCAGGGTGTCGCCGTGGCTGGCGGCGTTGAGCAGCAGCATCAGGCGCACCGGATGGCCGGTACCGCCGAGCTGGGCGATCTGGCCGATCAGGCGCTGGTCGCGCTGGCTCATACCGATGGTGTCGATGATCACCAGGCGCTTGCCGGCCAATTGAGCCAGCACGCTGTCCAGTGCGGCCTCGGCGGGCAGCGCCTGCACCTCGACGCCGAGCAGGCGGCCATAGATGCGCAACTGCTCGTGGGCACCGATCCGGTAGCTGTCGGTGCTGAGCAGGGCGACCTGGCCGCTGCCGTGGCGCATCACGTAGCGCGCCGCCAGCTTGGCGGTGGTGGTGGTCTTGCCGACGCCGGTGGGGCCGACCAGCGCCAGCACGCCGCCCTCGTCGAGCAGATCGTTCTCGTCGGCCGGCACCGGCAAGCGCGCAGCCAGCTGGCGCTCCAGCCAGGCGCGAGCGGCCGGGTCGTTGACCGTGGCGTGCTGCAGCTCGGCCGGCAGCGCGGCGAGGATCTCGTCGCACAGGTGGGCGCCGAAGCCGGCCAGCAGCAGCACCTGACGCAGGCGCCCGGCCCCGCTGTCCGCGCTGGCGGCCGGGGTGATCTGCCGGTTGAGCAGTTCGCGCATGCCCTGCATCTCGCCGAGCAGCAGCTCGCCCAGCGCCGCGAAGTCCACCGCGGCCGGCGTCGGGGGTGGCGGCGCGGCTTCCTCCTGGGTGCGCTGGTAGGCAGCGGCGCGCTGGGCGGCAAAGCCTGCCGGCGGCAGCGCCGGTGGCTGGCGCATGCCGGGGGGCATGGTCGCCGCAGCCGGTTGTTGCTGGGGCTGCGCTGGACGCGGCGCCAGGGTTGGCGCAGGGGCCGCAGCGGCCGGCTCGGGCACCAGCCGCTGGTGCTCGTCGTCGGCCATGGCGAGGATCTCCACGCCCTCGGCAATCGTCCGGTTGGACAGGATCAGGGCATCCTCGCCCAGCGCCGCACGCACCTGGCGCATGGCGTCGCGGCTGTTGGCTCCGACAAAACGTCTGACACTCATTAACTATTGCCTCCGATCAGGCTGGTCACGCGCAGCATGCGGTCATCGGGAATCTCGGCCAGCGACATCACCACCAGGTGACGCAGGCGCCGGCGCAGGAAGCGTGCGAGCAAGGCGCGCAGGCGGTGCTGGACCACCAGCACCGGCGCGTCGCCGTTGGCTTCCTGGCGGTTGAGAGCGGTTTCGGCCAGCTGCATCAGGTTGCCGGCCAGCCCGGGTTCCAGCGCGCCGCCGTTGTTCATGGCCTGAGCCAGCACTTGCTCGAGGCTGGCGTCGAGGCCGATCACGCGCAGCTCGCCCTGACCGGCGAACCACTGCTGGGTGATGGCCCGGCCGAGGGCCACGCGCACCACGGCGACCAGATCCTGGGCATCGCTCTGCGCGCTGGCATGCTCGGCCAGGGTATCAAGGATGGTGCGCATGTCGCGGATCGACACATCCTCCTCCAGCAGGCTCTGCAGGATGCGCTGCAGGGTGGTGAGACTGATGGCCTTGGGCACCACCTCCTCGACCAGCGCCTTGTTGTCCTCGCCGAGCTTGTCGAGCAGCTGCTGGACCTCCTGGCGACCGAGCATGTCGCTGGCATGGCGATGCAGCAGGTGGTTGAGATGGGTGGCCGCCACGGTGCTGGCATCCACCACCGTGTAGCCGTAGACCTGGGCCAGCTCGCGCTGCTCGAGGTCGATCCACACCGCCGGCAGACCGAAGGCCGGGTCGGTGGTGGCCTGCCCCTCCAGCTTGCCGGACACCTGGCCCGGGTCGATGGCCAGCCACTTGCCCGGTTGCAGCTCGGCGCGACCGACCTCGACGCCCTTGAGGCGGATCACGTAGGTATTGGCGCCCAGCTCGAGGTTGTCGCGTATATGCACCACGGCCGGCAGGAAGCCGACTTCCTGGGCGAACTTCTTGCGTACGCTCTTGATCCGCCCGAGCAACTCGCCGTGCTGGCGCTGATCGACCAGCGGGATCAGCCGGTGGCCGACCTCCAGGCCGAGGGTGTCCACCAACTGCACGTCGTCCCAGCTGGCTTCCGGCGCCTCGGCCGGCGGTGGCAGTTCGGGATTGATCACCTTGTCGAGGAGCTGCTCCTCCTTGCGGCGCCCCATCCACCAGGCCAGGGTACCCAGCAACGCAGTGAACAGCAGGAACACCAGATTGGGCATGCCCGGCACCAGGCCGAGCAGACCCATGACCCCGGCCGCCAGCCACAGCACCTGCGGGTTGTGGAACAGCTGGCCGATCATCTGCTGGCCGACGTCCTCGTCGGTATTGACCCGCGACACGGTGACGCCGGCCGCGGTGGAGATCACCAGCGCCGGGATCTGCGCCACCAGGCCGTCGCCGATGGTCAACAGCACATAGGTTTCCGCCGCCTGGGCGAAAGCCAGATCGTGCTGCAGCATGCCGATCAGCAGGCCGCCGATGACGTTGACCGCCATGATCACCAGGCCGGCCACCGCGTCGCCGCGCACGAACTTGCTGGCACCGTCCATCGAACCGTAGAAGTCGGCTTCCTGGGAAACCTCGCGGCGCCGGCTGCGCGCCTCGTCTTCACCGATCAGGCCGGCGTTGAGGTCGGCGTCGATGGCCATCTGCTTGCCGGGCATCGAGTCGAGGGTGAAGCGCGCGCCCACCTCGGCGATGCGCCCGGCGCCCTTGGTGATGACCATGAAGTTGATGATCACCAGGATCAGGAATACCGCCAGGCCCACGGCGAAGTTGCCGCCGACCAGGAAGTGGCCGAAGGCTTCGATCACCTTGCCCGCCGCATCGCCGCCCTCGTGGCCGTTCATCAGCACCACCCGGGTCGAGGCGACGTTGAGCGACAGGCGCAGCAGCGTGGTGAACAGCAGGATCGCCGGGAAGGCGGCGAAGTCCAGCGGCTTCTGGGTGAACATGCTGACCAGCAACACCATGATCGACAGGGCGATGTTGAAGGTGAAGAACAGGTCGAGGGCGAACGGCGGCAGCGGCAGGATCATCATCGACAGGATGAGGATGATCAGCAGCGGCCCGGCGAGCAGTCGCGCCTGTCCACCGGCGCGCAGGCCGGAACCGTTCAGCCACACGGTCAGCGCATTCATCGGGATTCCTCGGGCGTGTCGCGCCGGTTGAGTTCATCGAGTTCGGCCGGGACCGGCAGGTCGTGCGGGGTCGGCGGCATCTCGCCGCCCTCCTCGCGCACGCGCTTGAGCCGGTAGGCCCAGGCCAGCACCTCGGCCACGGCGGTATACAGTTCGGCGGGGATCTCCTTGTCGAGATCCACATGGCGGTACAGCGCGCGGGCCAGCGGCGGCGCTTCGAGCATCGGCACGCCGTGCTCGGCGCCCAGCTCGCGGATGCGCGCGGCGACCAGCTCGGTGCCCTTGGCCACCACCTTGGGCGCGCCCATGCTGCCGTCCTCGTAGGCCAGCGCCACGGCATAGTGGGTCGGGTTAGTGACGATCACGTCGGCGGTCGGCACCTTGCTCATCATCCGCCGCCGCGCCACCGCCTGCTGCTGGGCGCGGATGCGCCCCTTGACGTGCGGATCACCCTCGGACTCCTTGTGCTCCTGGCGCAGGTCTTCCTTGCTCATGCGCAGCTTCTTGGCATGGCTCCACAGCTGGTAGGGCACGTCGATACCGATCACCACCACCAGGGTCAGCACGATCATGGCGCAGGCCTGTGCCGCCAGACTCAGCGCATTGGCCAGCGCCTGGGGCAGCGGCTGGTTCATCAGCGCCATCATCTCGCCGACATGGCTGGAGATGAACTGCACCGCCACCGCGCCGACCAGCAGCGACTTGGCGATCGCCTTGCCCAGCTCGGCCAGCGCGTGGGTGGAAAACAGCCGCGCGAGTCCCTTGATCGGGTTGAGGCGGGAAAACTGCGGGGCCAGCGACTTGGCCGACAGTAGCCAGCCCCCCAGCAGCATGGGCGACACCAGGGCAATCAGCAGCAGCAGGATGAACAGCGGCAGCAGGGCGAACAGGCTGTGCTGCGCCAAGCCGGTGAAGTGGGCGACCATCACCGCCGGATCGAACGCCACGTTGCGCTCGAACAGGAACGACTGCTCCATGACCAGGCCAAGCTGGGCGTAGAGCGTACTGCCCATCGCCCACAGCCCGCCCACACCGCCGAGCAGCAGCAGAAAGGTGCTCAATTCGCGGGAACGGGCGACCTGCCCGTCTTCGCGAGCCTTTTCCAAGCGCCGGGGTGTCGCCGCTTCTGTCTTGTCGTCCTGATCGCTGCTGTCGTCAGCCATGGCCTTGTGCGCGCCTGCGGCGACTCATACGGGCAAAAAGGCATTGTGCAGCCGAACGCCTTCCGCCAATCGGAGAAACAGCGTGAGGATTCGCCGGCTTATCGGGCGGCGGGCGAGATCGGCGCGCCGGACAACCACCCCAAGAAGATCGACGAAAACCCGTCAGAATCCATAATTCCTATTAACATCAATGGCTTGATGCCATAATTCCATCACAAATTCAGCGGCCGACGCCGACTCCACCCCGCATGGTCGAGCCTGTTGGCTCATACCAGCCTGCTTCACCCCGGAAAGGACGCCCGAAGATTGACCAGAGATAACAATAAGATCGTCTCCCACCCCGTTCGCCAGCGCTTCCTGCCCGCCCTGCTGGTTCTGCTGCTGGCCATCGCCTGCCTCAGCCTGATCCTCAACCAACTGCACCTGCGCCACGAGCAGACCTTGCATGACCACTTCGAGGCGGAAACCACGGGCATGACGGCCGCCATCCACTGGCACATGAGCGCCTATGCCCAGACGCTGCACGGCGCTGCCGGACTGTTCTCGGCATCGGGCGAGGTGACCCGGGCAGGCTGGAAACGCTATGTCGAACAGCTGAACCTCGATCAGGTCTACGGGGGCATCCAAGGCGTCGGCTACAGCCAGTACATCCCCGCCGCAAATCTCGACGCTCACCAGCAGACCGTCCGCGGCCAGGGCTTCCCGGACTATCGGGTCACCCCTGCGGGTAAGCGGGAGTCCTACAGCAGCATCGTCTATCTCGAACCTTTCAGCGGGCGCAACCTGCGCGCCTTCGGTTACGACATGCTGTCCGAACCGGTCCGCCGCGCCGCCATGGAGCGGGCTCGCGACACCGGCGCGGTGGCCTTTTCCGGCAAGGTCACTCTGATGCAGGAAACCGACCAGGACATCCAGGCCGGCATCCTCGCCTACTACCCGGTGTATGCGCAGGGCGTGTTCCCCAGGACGGTCCGGCAGCGCCGCGAGGTCCTGCTCGGCTGGACCTACAGCCCCTACCGGATGAGCGACATGATCGAGGCCATACTCAAAGATCGGCTGGCGAGCATCGATCTGGAGATCTTCGATAGCGCGGAGCGCCTGGACGCCGCAACGCTGCTGTACGACAGCCGGGGCTCGGCCGACCGACGCGGTGAACCGCCGCGCTTCGCCCAGCTCGTGCGTCTGCAGCTCGAAGGCGGGCGCACCTGGACGTTGCGCTACAGCGCACTGCCCAGCTTCGACGCCAGCACCCGGCTCGCTCCGCCCTGGGCAGAGTTCGCCGCCGTCTTCATCATCAGCCTGCTGTTGTGCGGCCTCACCTGGGCGCTGATCAACACCCGACGCCGGGCCGACCTGATCGCAGATGAAATGACCACCTCGCTGCGCGAGAGCCAGCGCGAGTTCCGCGGGCTCAGCGAGCGCCTGGCCGGGGTGATCTGGGGCACCAACATCGGCACCTGGGAATGGGACGTTGCAACCGGCAACATCATATGCAACGCGCGCTGGGCGGAAATCGTCGGCCATACGCTCGACGACCTGTCGCCGATTCGCGTCGACACCTGGAGACGACTCGTCCACCCCGACGACCTGAAGCGCTCCGACGCAGAGCTGGAGCGCGGCTTTCGCCAGGAAAGCGACCTCTACGAATGCGAGGTCCGCATGCGTCACAAGGACGGCCGCTGGGTCTGGGTGCTGGACCGCGGCCGCGTCCTCGAGTGGGACGCCGACGGCAGGCCCCTGCGGATGTCCGGTACGCACCAGGACATCACCGCACGCAAGGAAACGGAAGTCCGCCTGCAACTGGCGGCCAGCGTGTTCAGCCACGCACGCGAAGGCATCATCATTACCGACAGTGCCGGCTTCATTCTCGACGCCAACCAACCCTTCACCCAGATCACCGGCTACAGCCGGCAAGAAGCCTTGGGCCGGCCTGCGTGGCTACTGCATGCCGGACGCCAACCCGAGGCATTCTTCCAGACGCTGCGCCAGGCCGCCGCAGACACCGGCCACTGGTCCGGCGAGACCTGGAACCGCCACAAAAGCGGCGAGATCTATGTGGCACTGCTGACGATCAGTGCGGTCAAGGAAGACACGGGCGCGATACAGAACTACGTGGCGCTGTTCAACGACATCACGCCGATGAAGGCACAGCAGAAGCAGCTTGAGCACATCGCCTACCACGACGCCCTGACCGGCCTGCCGAACCGCCTGCTGCTCGCCGACCGCATGCAGCAGGCAATGGCGATGGCCGACCGGAACCGCCAGCATCTGGCGGTGATCTATCTGGACCTCGACGGCTTCAAGGAAGTCAACGACAGCCATGGCCACGACGCCGGCGACGAACTCCTGGCCATCGTCGCGCAACGCATGAAGGCAGGCCTGCGCGAGATCGATACCCTGGCGCGCATCGGGGGCGACGAATTCGTCGCCATACTGGCGGGGCTGGAGCGCACCCAGGACTGCGAGAGCGTACTGGAACGGCTGCTGCGCGCGGTCGCAGAGCCCATCATGGCCACCGGGGTGGCCCTGCAGGTTTCCGCCAGCATTGGTGCCACCTTCTATCCACAGCCAGGCGTCGATGCCGAGCAGTTGCTGCAGCAGGCCGACCAGGCCATGTACCGGGCGAAATACGCTGGCAAGAACTGTTTCCAGCTGTTCCACTCCACCACGCCGCCGAGGCGCCTCCTGCCGAAGGTCATGGAGAGCCAGCTCTCTTGAGGTGACTGGCCGGCAGGTGAGCTGGCCAGCGGCTCGAGCCGGCGAAGCCCTCCGGGCGCCGCACGCCTGGCGGCGCACACCCTGCCATATGGACGAAAGTCACCGGGAGTGCCGGTGCGGCACTCCAGACTTCAGAACCCCAGCTGGTCGAGCAGATCGTCGACCTGATCCTGATTGACCACCGCGTCGCCGGCGGTCGGCTTGATCTGCGGGCCGTTGAGCAGGCTCTTCGGCTTCTCCGGCTCCCACTCGCTCTCGGCCAGACGCTTGAGGATGATCGCCTCGCTGCCCTCCGGAACGCTCTCGATCAGTACCTGGATCAGCTGGTGCTCGATCTCGCGGATCACCTCGTTCATCTTCTTGATGACCTGGCCGGTGAGATCCTGGAAATCCTGCGCCATGAGGATTTCCATCAGCTCGCGCTGGGTCGCCTGAGTCTGACGCGGCACTTCGGCCAGATAGGCACGGGTGTCGCCGACCAGCTCGCGCGCCTGATCCAGTTCGATGGGGTTTTCAAACCAGGCCTGCCAACGCTTGTCCAGTTCGCCGGCACCCTGCGCCAGGCCATCCTGCAGCGGCTGGGCGCGGTCGATGGCGTTGAGCGCCCGCTCGGCAGCCTGCTCGGTCATCGACGCCACATAGGTGAGGCGATCGCGGGCGTCGGGAATCGCCTCGGCCGCCTTCTCGATCTCCTTGTCCAAACCGAGCTCGCGCATGCTGTCACGCAGCATGCGCGTCAGCTGACCGATGCGCTGAATCAGTTCGTCCGGGGCAACGTCCCAGTTGCTTGCCGCTTGCTTCGCGTCACCGCTCATGAGCCTGTCTCCTCGGGGCGTTCATTATTTGCCCAGCTTCTCAAAGATCTTGTTCAGTTTTTCTTCCAGGATCGCCGCAGTGAACGGCTTGACGACATAGCCGTTGGCTCCGGCCTGAGCCGCCGCGATGATGTTTTCCTTCTTCGCCTCAGCGGTCACCATCAGCACCGGCAGGTGCTTGAGGTTGTCGTCGGCACGGATCTGCTTGAGCATGTCCAGACCATCGAGGTTGGGCATGTTCCAGTCGGACACCACGAACTCGAACTTGCCCGAGCGCAGCTTGTTGAGGGCATCCTGGCCGTCCTCGGCTTCCTCCACGTTGGTGAAGCCCAGCTCCTTGAGCAAACTCCGCACGATCCGACGCATGGTCGGAAAGTCGTCCACAACCAGCATGCTCATGTTCTTGTCGGCCATTTGTATCCTCTCGATCTGGATGGCAGGTAAATGATCGGCAGCCCCGCAGGGCATGTAGGGAGGGCGTGCCAGGCGCCCTCGATATCAACCGGTTGCAGGGCAGCAGCCCCGCGACTCAAAACGACTCCCACTGCTCCTCGGCGGCCGCAACGGGACGCTTGCGCTGCGCCTCGGCCTGCACCTGCGGCGGCCGGGGCGGCAGGCCGCGCGCGCCAGCATCGGCGCGCGGCGCAGCCATCTGGCGGGACGTCTCACCGGACAGGCGGAACACTTCCACCGCACCCTCCAGATTGTGAGCCTGATCGGCCAGGGAGGCGGAGGCAGCGGAAGCCTCCTGCACCAGCGCGGCGTTCTGCTGGGTGACTTCGTCCATCTGCGCGATGGCGGTGTTGACCTGGGCGATGCCGGCGCTCTGCTCCTGGGAAGCTGCGGAAATTTCGTCGATGATGTCGGTGACCCGGCGTACCGCGCCGACCACCTCGCCGATGGTCTTGCCGGCCTGGTCGACCAGCTGCGAGCCGTCTCGCACTCGGCGCGTCGAGTCCTCGATCAGCGCCTTGATTTCACGCGCCGCCTCGGCACAGCGTCCGGCCAGATTGCGCACTTCGCCAGCCACCACGGCAAAACCGCGCCCCTGGTCGCCAGCGCGCGCGGCCTCGACCGAGGCGTTCAGTGCCAGGATATTGGTCTGGAAAGCGATCGAGTCGATCACTCCGATGATGTTGGCGATCTGTTGCGAGCTGTCGGTAATCTGCTGCATGGTCTCGACGACCCGCCCGACCACTTCGCGCCCCTCACCGGCGGTACTCGACGCGTCGTTGGCCAGCGCACTGGCTTGCCGCGCGTTGTCGGCATTCTGTTTCACGGTGGCAGTCAACTGCTCCATGCTCGCCGCGGTCTCCTCCAGCGAGGCCGCCTGCTGCTCGGTACGCGAAGAAAGATCGGCGTTGCCGCCGGCGATCTGCTGGGCCCCCACGAGGATCGAGCTGCTGCCTTCCCGCACGCTGCCCACGATTCTGGCCAGGCTTTCCTGCATGTCGCGCATGGCCGCCAGCAGCTGGCCCACTTCATTACGGGAGCGGATCTCGATCGGCTGCGACAGGTCGGCCTTGGCCAGACGCTGCAGGTGGCCGGCGGCCTCCGCCAGCGGCTGGACGATCACCCGTTGCAGGCCGTAGCGCACCGCGATCAGGATAGCCAGCGCCGCGCCGAGCAGGCCCAGCGCGATCATGCTGAACATACGGTGCATGTCTTCGTAGTCCGCGAGCAGGCCGTCCATCTTCTCAGCATTGTGGTTGAGATAGAGCCGCAACGCATCTTCGTAGCCGCTGGCCATAGATGCCTGCTGCTCATTGAGCCTGGCATAGCCTTGCAGATCGCCATCCTCGAGGGCCTGGATCTGCTGATCGAGAAGATCCAGCAACGGTGCGAAAGCGCCTGCCAACGTGTCGATCAGCGGCTTCTCCGGCGCGCCCTCGGGCACCTCGCGATATGCCTCGTACATTTCACGCGCACTGCCCGAGCTGACACGCATCGACTGCAGCTTGACGCCCTTGTCGCCTTCACTGGCGAAACGTTTGGCCCGCAGGGCCTCGCTGTAGGCATCGGCGCTGACGATTATCTTCAGGCGCTCGATATTCGCCTGGTTGACCAGGTCGACCTGGCGCACAGCCACCCGGTCGATCTCCAGAACGGTAGTCAGCCCTTTCACACCACCGGTGTAACCCAGCGCACTCATCACGACCAGCAATACGGCAAACAGCACCAGTGTGGCAGTGAGGGCACCCTTGATACTTATACGATTGAGAAAACTCTGCATGGCTGGACCTTGTTATTTTTTTTCGAATGACTCAAACACGCTGTGCCCGCCCGGAGGCGGCCACCTGCTTGAGAATCCGCTCGGCCATCTGGTCGAGGGAAACCACTTCGCATGCCCCGCCCAGGGCTATGCCCTCGCGCGGCATGCCGAACACCACGCAACTGGCCTCGTCCTGCGCGAAGGTAAAGGCGCCGGCCTGGCGCATTTCCAGCAGGCCACGGGCTCCGTCCTTGCCCATGCCGGTGAGCAACGCACCGATGGCGTTGCGCCCGGCACATTCCGCCGCCGAACGGAACAGCACGTCCACCGAAGGACGGTGACGGTTGACCGGCGGACCGTCATCCAGGCGGGCGACATAGTTGGCACCGCTGCGTACCAGCTTGAGGTGTGCAGTGCCCGGGGCGATGTAGGCATGCCCCGGCAGGATGCGTTCGCCGTCCTCGGCCTCCTTGACGGCGATATTGCACAACCGGTCCAGCCGCTCGGCGAAAGACTTGGTGAAGCCACCCGGCATGTGCTGGGCGATGAGGATCGCCGGGCTGTTGGCCGGCAGCGGCTCGAGTACCGCGCGAATCGCCTCGGTGCCGCCGGTGGAAGCGCCGATGATCACCAACTTCTCGCTGGAGATCAGCGGCGCCGTGAGCACCGCCGGACGCGGCGCACTGGAGGGCGCAGCCTGACGGGGGCGCGAGCGGGCGGCGGCGCGGATCTTGTCGGCGATCAGCTCGCTGTAGTCGAGCATGCCGTGGCGGATCCCCATCTGCGGCTTGGCGATGAAATCCAGCGCACCCAGTTCCAGCGCGCGCAGGGTGACTTCCGAGCCGGCCTGGGTCAGCGACGACACCATCAGTACCGGCATCGGCCGCAGGCGCATCAGGCGGTCGAGGAAGTCGAGGCCGTCCATACGCGGCATTTCCACGTCCAGGGTCAGCACGTCGGGGTTGTGCTGCTTGATCAGATCGCGCGCCACCAGCGGATCGGCGGCCACCGCCACCACTTCCATGTCCGGCTGCGAGTTGACGATCTCGCGCAGCAGGTCACGTATCAGCGCCGAATCGTCGACACACAGGACCTTGATCTTGGGAACACTCAAGCTGCTCTCCTTCGCGTTCTGTTCACTGGCCAGCCCGGGGACTGCTCCCCTCGCCCAGCCATGTGTGAGAGGGCAAAGCTGCCCTCGGCAGGCAGCCGCGATGTATTTTTCATCGGCATATCAGGTCTTATCGGCCGCACCGCTTCAGTCTTTAGGCCTGGCAGCGCTGCTCAGGGTGTACACCGTCTGCCCGCGCAGCACGAAGTCGTCGCTGATATAGGAAAAGCTTTCCGAATGCCCGGTGATCAGCAGGCCATCCGGCTTCAGATAGGAGACGAAGTGCTTGAGGATCTTCGCCTGACTCGGCTTGTCGAAATAAATCATGATGTTTCGGCAGAAGATCGCGTCGAACGGCCCACTGATCTTCCACTGGGCGTCATGCAGGTTCAGCTGATGAAACTCGACCATGCCCATCAACTCCTGGCGTGCCCGCGCCAGGCCGACGCGCTCGCCACTGCCGCGCAGGAAGAAGCGGCGCGCCCGCTCCTCGCCCATTTCCAGCACCTGCTTGAGCGGATAGACACCGGTCCTGGCCTTGGCCAGGGCATCGGTGTCGATATCCGTGGCGATGACCCGCGACTGGCTGGCCAGTTGCGGACCGAGCGCCTCGCACAGGGTCATGGCTATCGAGTACGGCTCCTCGCCAGTCGAGGCTGCGGCACACCAGACGCGCACCGGCTCGCGCCGGCCGGCGACATGGGCGGCCAGCAGCGGGAAGTGATGCGCCTCGCGGAAGAACGCAGTCAGGTTGGTGGTCAGCGCATTGGTGAACGCCTCCCACTCCCGCGCGCCGGGCTGGCGCGCGAGACGCTCGAGGTACTCACCGAAATCACTCATGCCGTGCAGGCGTAGTCGCTTGGCCAGGCGGCTGTAGACCATCTCGCGCTTGTTGTCGGTCAGAACGATGCCAGCTCGTTCGTAGATCAGCTGGCAGATGCGGCGAAAATCCGCATCGGTCAGGTTCAGATCATGTCCAAAGGCAATTCCCGCAGCGACGTCGGCGTTCATCGGTATGCTCCAGACCTATTCCCTGTAGTGGTCAAAACTCGCTCCACTCCTCGACAGCGCGGGCTTCGCGACGCGCTGACGGATTGCTGGATACTGGAGTGGCAGCCGCCGGACTGCGCAACTCGACGCCGCGCTCGCGGCGCGGAGCGGTGGAGTGCCCAGCTGCCTGCGTATTGCGCAGCCGGAACACCCCCATGGTGCGCAGGGCATCGGCCAGGTGACCTTCGAGATCGGCCGACGCACGCGCCGCCGTCTGCACCAGACCGGCATTGCGCTGGGTGACGTCGTCCATCTGCGCCACGGCCTGGTTGACCTGGGCGATGCCGCCGCTCTGCTCGTCCGAGGCAGCGGCGATCTCACCCATGATGTCGTTGACCTTGGTCACCGCTGCGACTACACCTTCGATGCTCTGCTCGGCGCGCAGGACCAACTGGGCGCCCTCGTCGATCTGTCGCGAGGAGCTGACGATCAGTTCGCGAATTTCCTTTGAGGCCTCGGCCGAACGGCTGGCCAGGTTGCGCACCTCGCTGGCCACCACGGCAAAGCCTCGACCCTGTTCGCCGGCGCGCGCCGCCTCGACCGAGGCATTGAGGGCGAGGATGTTGGTCTGGAAGGCAATCGAATCGATGACGTTGATGATCTCGGTCATCTTGCGCGAGGTGGCAGTGATCTGGCCCATGGTGCCGACCACCTGCCCCATCACCTCGCCACTTTCACGCACGGTGCCGGATGCATCGCCGGCCAGCTGGCTGGCATGTCGGGCATTGCCGGCGTTTTGCTGCACGGTGGCGGTCAGCTCATCCATGCTCGCCGCGGTTTGCTGCAGCGAGGCGGCCTGCTGCTCGGTGCGGGCAGACAGCTCGGTGTTGCCATGGCTAATCCCCTCCACCGCGAGCGACAGCGAGTTGACGCTCTGATTCACGTCGCGAGCGATGCTGGTCACGCTGTTGCGAATCGCGCCCTGGAAGCGGATCAGCTCGGCCATCTCGGTGAGATGCCCCTGGGCCGGCTGGGCATCCAGGTTGCCAGCGGCCAGCTGCGCCATGTAGTCGACAGAACGGTGCAGGGAGCGCTGCAGGCTACCGCAGGTGCGCAGCATCATGACCATCATCGACAGGCAGATCAGGGTCAAGACGCCGGCTTCGAGGGTGACGCCCAGGCTCGCGCCGCTCATCAGCGCCACGGCCAGTTCGAAGCCGTTGTCGATCAGCAGGAGCACCGAGGCGAGCATGAGCAGCCACACTCGCGCCCGCAGGGAGTCCGGCCGCAGGCGTTGCAGCCAGCCGCGCGGCCCACGGCGGACCAGGCGACCGCGGTCGAGGCCCAGATGCTTGCCGCGCCCCTCGCGGATGCTCCTGTAGGCCAGAGTAGCCGCATCGACCTCGGCTCGAGACGGCTTCGAGCGCACCGAGGTATAGCCGACCACGCGTCCCTCCTCGATGGTCGGCGTGACGTTGGCGAGAACCCAGTAATGATCGCCGCTCTTGCGCCGGTTCATCACCAGGCCGTTCCAGGCATGGCCCTGCTGGATGGTTTCCCACAGATTGGCAAAGGCCACCGGCGGCATGTCCGGGTGGCGCACCAGGTTGTGGTTGGCGCCATGCAGTTCTTCCCACGAGTAGCCGCTGACAGTGATGAAGGCCGGGTTGGCATACACGATGCGACCCTTGAGGTCGGTACGCGAAATCAGGAAATCGTCTTCCTTCAGTTCGTACTCGCGCTGGGTTACCGGCTGGTTGTTACGCATACAGACTTGCTCCGCACATCAGGCAGACCGGCTTCTTGCCGGCGTTGTTATGTATCGACAGACCGGGGTGGCGAGACCCCGTAGCGGTCTGCAGTAAATCGCAAGCAAAGACTTTCCATGTGAAAATCTCTCTTTAGATCAAAATCTTAGAAATCACTCCACTCCTCGACCGGACGAGCGTCTGGACGCTTCGCCGCCTTGTTGTTGTGCGGTTGGGGTGGAGTTGTTGCCGACACCGAGCGCTGCGCCGGAGCCAAGGCCACCTGCTGACCATCCATCTTGAATACCCCCATGGTGCGCAGAGCATCGGCCAGGTGACCTTCGAGATCGGCCGACGCCTGTGCCGCACGCTGCACCAAGCCGGCATTGCGCTGGGTCACGTCGTCCATCTGCGCCACGGCCTGGTTGACCTGGGCGATGCCGCCGCTCTGCTCGTCCGAGGCAGCGGCGATCTCACCCATGATGTCGTTGACCTTGGTCACCGCTGCGACTACACCTTCGATGCTCTGCTCGGCGCGCAGGACCAACTGGGCGCCCTCGTCGATCTGTCGCGAGGAGCTGACGATCAGTTCGCGAATTTCCTTTGAGGCCTCGGCCGAACGGCTGGCCAGGTTGCGCACCTCGCTGGCCACCACGGCAAAGCCTCGACCCTGTTCGCCGGCGCGCGCCGCCTCGACCGAGGCATTGAGGGCGAGGATGTTGGTCTGGAAGGCAATCGAATCGAT
>RCUJ01000286.1_pt1 | contig 29349 bp, 30 predicted proteins | sample 2166321 | NCBI WGS metagenome assembly RCUJ01 (sample SAMN09932808, study PRJNA488358) | compost metagenome | feature: garden; material: soil; isolation source: compost soil in an enriched community after 118 h of incubation | place: Germany: Experimental Botanical Garden Goettingen | collected... | reverse complement strand
GGACGTTTCGGACAATCGATGATCTCCCGACGGTAGTGCTGAAACACTGCCGGTTCAGGATGTCCTTCAACAAAGTGTTTCGGAGCCAACGTATCGTTGATCTCAAGAATGAGGTCTTGGATACGTGCGTTGTAGTTGTTCATGCATCTACTCCCCCGTTAGCCAGGTAATAACCACGGCCGTTGATTTTCAGATCTTTGACATGTCCCGAGGCAATTGCGTACTTGAGAATCTCATCGTCCACGGCAGCGTAGACCATCTCTAGGTAGCGGACATTCCGCCCCCGTACATCCAGTTTACCTATCAACGCTGAAATCATTCGGCGCTTGAACATGTATGCCAATGCGGCAGGTGGATCTAGAGAGAGGTCGCCTAGCCAGAGATCATTCGTGGCGGACGGGTACTCTAACTCTGTGATGCGATCTAACTCAGCCAATAGCTTGGGACAGTGCCCTATGAAAGCGGCTTGTGTATCGAAGCCGCAATACATGGGTTATTCCTCTTCGATTTCAGCCTTGACTTGGAGAAGGCCTTTAGCGCGGATGGCTTTGAACAACAACAACTTACCTGTGTTGATATCCACGTTGTACCACACGGCCAGGTCTTCGACGTCGTCATTGAATTCAATCAGCAAAGCCATCGCATCGCCCAGGGTTGGGTTCAACTCTTCGAGCTTATCGCCCAGATCAGCCATGTGACCTAATGCGGCCTTACCGGTCCACTTATGGTAGTGGATTTCGTACAGCGGGAACTGTGACTGATAACGACCGGTACCCGATGACCAGGCGATAGTCATGGCGACATAGCCGTCCATGTCCTCGCGACTCCAAGCGAAGTCCTTGGGTGCGTCGAGCTTGGCCGTCATTTCGTCCCAACGCTTACGCTCACCCAGTTGGAAGTTGTCGCGGTTCTCACGATAGAACTTTACGAATGCGTCGAACCGAGCTTGTACTAATGATGCTGCCATGAAGTTTCCCCTTCAGTATTCGATTGTGATCAACCCATTCCAGGCTGTCGCATAAATCCCAGTGACCTTGTCACACTTCTCTGTCATGGACATGTACAACTCGGCGAGCACGCCATCGTCCACAACCCCTAGTAATGCATTGACGCAAATCGGTAAGCGAGCCTGGGTCTTGGCCATGGTGCCATCGTCCAACATCTGCTCGAGCTTATCCACAGCGTCTTGACCGCGAAAGATCAGGTAACGCATAGTCGGATCAATCGCGGTACTGTTGACGTACATGTTGGCACCGTACCCATGCTTGACGCACAGATGGATACAGTTGTCCCCTTCGGTAATCTTGAACTCAAATCCTTGAGGTGGGTCCGCCTCCAACAACCGATCCCACATCCCCTTCTCTTTGAAGTCGACGTGATCCCGGTTAGCTTTGTAGAACTCCTCGAACGCTTTGAAGTCATTGCTTGTCTGTGCAGACATGATCGAACCCTCGAATTCTTATTAGTTGAGTTCAGATACCGCAGGTTAGCCTTTTGTTACGAGACCCGATGCAAACAGGTCATCAAGAGAAGGAGGAGGTCCCCAGTTCTCAGGCACCACGAAAGGAGTCACGTCCACCACTGGGGATGGAATGAATTCCGGGATGTTGGCAGTGGGTTGGATGTTCCCCGAGAGTACAGCCAGGATGGTTGGCCGCTGATCCTTGAAGGACACCAGGTTGGCTTTCGTCCGGTCAGTCGGATGGAAACGGACCATCAAGATGTTGCCGTACTGCTTGACGAACTCCAGGTCGAGCAACTCGTCCAGATGGTCAACATCGCCACGGGCGTAATCGACCTCCCCCACTCCAGCGCTGGAGTCAATGAAGTGTTGTGCATATTGCAGCATGGGTATTCCCCTCTATATCTTGAAATCAAAACTCGGTAGGTAAACAGGTATCTTCACCCGCCGAGTCGCTTTGACCATATCGGTCGTTCCTTTACCGCCTGGGAAGGCAACTACGCCATCTACACCTTCAATCGCTAACATGACTCTGTTGCGAATAGGTCCAGCGGATTTAGGGTACGTGTCCCAATCGGCAGGCTCTGTGTGATAAGGCACACCACGGTCTATGGCCCACTCACGCCCAATCCGATCCACGCCCCTAGCACCCCCTTCAATCAAGAGGGTGATCACCCGTTCACGATGAACGTGATCGAGTACCATGTAGATGAAATCACGGTCCGTGTAATCACGCCCGCCGGAGATTATAATCTTCACGAAGCTGGGTTGATGACATTGATGTCGACCACGGTTCGATCGGTGACGGCATCGCCTACCCGGTAACTGTAGGTACATCCGGTAATTTCATCGCCGTGGACCGCGTAGCTGAACAGCACGTCACAATGCAACAACTCCTCTGCGATGAACGCGTCAACCGCAGCCAACTCTTCTGGCTTGATTCGCCCCCGATGATCGGTAACGAACTCAGTCAGACGCTTAACGATCTGCTTATCGCGATTACTGTCCGACATGTCAAGCCCTCCGGAGATGATAATCTTCATGGCCTTTCAGTACTACCTCCGCAGTGTAAGGGTACCGCTCCCGCCATCGTTGACGCATCTCGATATCCATCGAGTCGTAGGCCCGACGCAGTACATTTGCACGATCGTCAGCGCGCTTCTTGTCAACCAGCCTGGGCATCAGGTAGGTTTCAACGTTGTACTTTTCAGTGGTGGCGTTTTCGTGTCCCCACCATACGCGGATCTTGCCTTTGAAATCCTTACCGAAACGTTCCTTGAAGAGCGTACCGAGGTTGCCGGCCTGGATCAACTTGATGCCAAAGCTACGGCGAGAGTTTTCACTGACGTGCACTTCGCCGGTGGCGATATCTTCAATGATGAAGATCGTCTTACGCAATGCGGTTGCCGCTGGAGCGATCTCCATGTCTACCTGACTGAAGACAACGTCCAGGATACTGACCCGATCATCACTCAGTTTTAACTCCATCGGTTTCCTGAAGGTTCCGTACAGGCCAGCCTGATTGATCTTACAAGAAACCTCATCCACTGTAAGGCTGGGCATTTGTTCATTAATAGCTTTCATCAGCTTTGGGTCCATCTTCCCTTCCCTCAATTGCTTTGGTTGTTAACGGTGTACGTGCGTCAGTTTACCGGTGGCGATGTTCACATGGACTTCATCACCGGGTGCCAGGTAGCCGATATTCACCTCGTCTACTTTGAAGATGAAAATCACGTTACCTGCTTTGACGTGGATTTCTTTAGCGATGCCGTCACTACAGATGACCTTCCACCGACCTAACTCCATCTTCAGAGCCAGACCGATGAGAGGACGAAGTTCTGCGATGTTGTTAGCGCGCATCGCGTGTGTCTTTCGGGCGGAAATTCCGCTCGATGAAGTCTCTTGCCACATCGATGAACTCCTTTTCTTCGTCGGTAGGAACCACCTGTTCGCGCATCCGGGTATTGACCGCTTGACACTTGAGCCATTCTTGTTCGGTACCGCAGTGACCGCTGCACATCGGCTCAATAGCACCGGACATCAGATGGCACCCTTCGATGTCTCGATCACCGCCGATGCCTATACTGCGTACTTCCCAGGCAGCGTTCAGTAGATCTTTCTCACCGAGGAGGTAGACAATCTGACCCACAGAGAACTTCTTGTATACCTTCGCTGGTTCTGCTACCTGCCACCAACCTTGCATCAGGTCAAGCAGGGTCTTGGACCACTTACTGTAAACGTTAAGCAGGATCTGGATATCCACCGCGTCCATATGGCGATCGCAGTCGACACGTTCCATGCGTACCTGTTCACGGCGACGTTCGTTACGACCTTCAACCGCCGGTTCGTTGTCACTGGTACCGAGTGGGGGTTTCGTTGGAACGCCCCAAGTATTGAACAACGGAACCTTTAAACCGTGTCCGAAGTTCAGCATGACGCCATGTGGCGAACGTTCGCCTTCCGAGAAGTACTCGATGGCCACGTCACCGTTAATGCCGACATCCCAAGAGTCGAGGGGGATCTCGATCCCATCCAGGATGATCACAGGACAGGTGTTGGTGTTGTGAAGCTCCTGACGCATGCTGTACGAGAGGAACAGCTTCGCGAGAGTAGTGAGTTCAGCAGGCATGACACGGAAGCTGCGGATGAAATCGTTGAATACTTCTTGGCGCATGTGAAACTCCTTAATTGAGACCCAGGCCTTTATCGTGCAGAACGTTGGCGAGTTCGTTGATTTCGTGGTTGAGAATATCGTCAGCCGACATATGGCTTGTGTAACCATCGGGTTTGTAGTAACCGTAGCCGGCGAAGCCCTTAGCCTGGCAGACCATCCGACCACTGGCCAACTTGAGTGTGCGGATCGCATTGACGTCATCGACGAGTATCGTGGCACCATGGATCTCGATCGGATGTTTCTGGACGATCTCTTCAATCATCGAGAAGGCGGTGTGTGCTGCGGCGTATTCCGCATCCTCCTTCAATCGACCGGAGCAGGTCTTACCCGATTGAGATTCAAAGTACGCCGCTTGCTCGTGGCAATGGTTGGCATACTGCAAGTGAGCCATTGACAGCATAGACGCTTTGGTTGGCTCGCCGTACAGTGGAATCCCCAGACTGGTGAGATAGCAATCAATTGCAGCGAATGCGTAGTCAGGGAGGTAGGTGTAATTGACCGACTGACCTGCCGCGATGTTTACGGTCAGAATCCCAGCCCCTTCACCCTTTGCGTTATGCATCCGGATGTGTTCCTGGATCTCCATCTGGAGTCCGGCTTCGACAGCGAGGTCTACACGTTCTTGCGTAGTGAGTGTTCTTTTCAAAGACATGCCGGATCCCCTAACCCTTATTGAAGCCAAATTCATTCATGGCCATACGCAGCACACGCTCAGGCGTGCCACCGTTGGCGTAGCTTTGCAGAGCAGCTGACTTGAATGACTCGAAGTCATGCAGGCGCACGTTGGTCACGATCCAGACTTGCTCTTCGTCATGGAGTGAGTTGAATGCCGGAATCTCTTGACGCAGACGAGTAATCAAATCTACCGTCTGATTCCGTACAGCTGTCAACATGTGCTGATTACTTTGATGCAGTGCCGGATCTTGCGACTGTTGGATCCGCTTGAGCAAATCAACGCAACGAGCGCCAAAGTTAGGGAACCTGATTGCGAGCTTGGGATCGACCTTCAGCAGATCTTCGAAGGTTTGCAGATCTTCATAAATCATGCAGTTAACGAAACGGGTAGGTACTTCTACACCTGAGCGTTCCAGAATGTCTCGCTTTAACGACTGTACCATGGTCACTCGTTGCAAAGTCATGCCATATCTCCTAAGCTTAGTGTATTCACTTGAATAATGTATCACTCCGGGAAGTTTGCGTAATAAAAGCCTCCCCCTCCTGAACACAATTAAGAGCACTAGAGACACTCACTTCGTTCGTTGTCTACCACGTTCGTTTCGTTCGCCAGTGGCTCACTACACTCACTTAGATAAAGCATTAAATTAGTTCATCTGATGACTACAGTTTGTAAAATATTACGTCAACAAAATAGAGCAGGAGTGGGCCGAAACCCACTCCTCTCCAAAGGGACTTATGACTTCGGTTTAGTCGGCTCGCCGAGATCGATCGTCAGATCACTCCCGTCGTCCTTCTTCTTACCTTTCTTGTCATCCTTGTCTTTATCGTCCTTCACAGCTGGAGCTTCACCCAGATCCATCGTGAGGTCCTTCTCGTCCAACTCAGGTTCAGGTTCTACCTCAGGGACTTCAGGTTCATCGATGTTGATGTTGAGATCATCTTCAGCAGCAGGCTTCTCACCACCTTCTTCCGTACCTTCCTTACCGTCAACTGGAGGCTCATCCAGATTGATCGTCAGGTCAGCATCGGCGTCAGCAGGCTTGTCACCCTCAGGGGCCGCAGCAGCGTCGTCAGCAGGCGCAGCCGGTTCAACCGCATCAGCGGCAGGCTCAGCAGCGGCTTGCGTCTCAGCGCCTTCTGGCGCGTCCAGGTTGATAGCGAGATCTGCATCTGCCGAAGCAGGTTCAGCACTGGCATCGGCTGTAGCGTCAGCTGGAGCTTCTGCGTTAGCATCGCCACCGGCGTCAGTAAGCGTGCTGTCGTTGGTGTTAGCATCAACGCCCGATTCAGCATCACCCAGATCCATGGAGAGATCGTCGTTACCGGTTACAGCATCGCCAGTCTGCTCACCGCCCAGACCGTCAGCACCACCCAACTCATCGTCGGTCGGTTCAGGGACGTTACCGTTAGCCAGATCAGAACCACCGCCGTACATGTCGTCTTCAGCGTTAGCATCGACAGGTTCAGCAGTCATCTCTTCCAGCATCTTCTGCGCCTTGTCGATCTCGTCCACAGTCTTCGCTGTAGCCTTCTTACGCTTGACCGCATCCATCGCAACACGCTTGGCGTAACCACCCACCGACTTCATTACCGATTCGACGTGGTTAGACATCTCCTCAGTCAAGTCCATCACAGGGCTACCATCCTCAGCAGAACTGAAGACGTCCAACTCACGCAGGATACCACGCTTACGCATCCATTGACGCAGGATGACGCCTTTCCAGGCTTCAACCACAGATGCCATGGCTTCCTTGATCTTGTCAGGCGCGTAGCCGTCGAAGTATTCCTCACGGATGTAAGCTGGCAGTGCCTTGTCCAGGGTTTCGCTGAAGTTGTTGAACAGTTCCATCTGCTTGGTCAGGTTGTCGTTCTCAGGAGCCGGCAACTTAACAGTCAGGTTGTTCAGGAACTCTTCCAGGAAACCTTCCGGATCCTGTTTGTAGTCATCAGGCAGGTACTTGGAGTTCTGCTCGATGATTTCCATCAGCTCACCGATGAGGATACCCGAGTTGTACGTAAAGATACGCACGTAGTCGGTCAGCATCGGGTTGGTCTTGCCCTGGATCACCATGACGCGCTTTTGCAGCATCAAGCTGTTCTGCACGGCAGTGGTGGCGAACTCAGGCTGGTTGACGTTGTCCACCATCTCAGGCGTCAGGCCAAACACCCGCGTCAAGTCGTCACGCAGCTGCTGTTGCAGCTCGTTGTCGATCTGAGCGAACGTGGACTCACGAGGAGAGATAGAAGTCTTCACTTCAGGGAACCGAGGGTTACCCGTTACGTTGACCGAGAAGGACGACATCTGGAGTTGCTCAGCCAGACCCACAGTCGAACTGATCGCCATCGGGAACTGGTGATACGCCAGACCCAACGCCTCGTTCGCCATGAAGGTAGCAGTGCCCAGTGGGTCACCGTCGTCTTCAGGCAGCTCGATGTTGATGTCCTTACCAGGGATCGCGTTCTTGGTCGAACCAATCACGTTAGCCACGGTAACAGCAGCACGCATAGCAGCGAGCGACTTAGCATCTTCCAGGATCGACTTACCGATACCAAACTCGTTGTACTCGTAAGCCATGTAGATCATGAGCTCAGCAGGTACGTAAAGCATGGTGGTCAGTTGGTTCTTCATGGTCCGTGCAAACATCAGACGGTCAATGTGCTCAGTGTGAGTGAGCTCGAAGTCACCACCCATCATGCCAGTCCGGAAACGGGACACGATGTCAGCATCTACCAGGTCAGCATGCAAGTCAGCCAGACGATCGATCTGAGTGTTCGAGGCGTTGGCAATACCACCAACGATCGCTTCCTTCGACATCTGGATCAGTTCACCAGCCACGCCACTGGAGCTACCAGCGTTGTCACTGCCACCACTATTGCGACGGATGTCATCGTAGTAGTTCAGACGGCGGGAATAGCTGATCGGATAACCGTTGGCATCCAGAAGGATAATGTACCCAACGTGGTTGGATTCATCGCCTGGTACGCAGACCGGCATCACCGCTTCAGTGGAGAGGTGATACTCGAGTGGGTGACCTTGGTTACCGCCACCAGCCTGTTTGCCGCTAGGCACCACTTGGAGGCGGCTACGACGCACTTGCTGAGGCTGACGGTAGAACTTGTTGTAGATCTCGGAGTTACCCGGACCGTCTTTCATGTTGTCGGCTTTACGCTGACGTTTGCGCGCTTCGAGCGATGGAGTGCCATAAGCATTTTCCATCACACGGCTGCGTTTCATCTTCTGCACCGCAGGAGTGCGCAGGACAGCCATGTTGTCAGTCACACGAATCGGCAGACTGACCCGCTTACCAGCGTTAGTCGTCTTGATTGTATGATATTCAGCCATGGAGCCTTGGCTGATGCGACCGCTTGCGGACTCCAACGAAACGTAGGAATCTCCGTTAGCGGTTGGCAGGCTGAGGCCGAAAATGCCTTTGGGTTTGTACCACCCATTGACAAACTCACCACCAAACGAGCTGATGGATTCCATCGATGCATCGTCGTCACCCAGGACCAATCGGTCGAGTGTGGCTTCGGGGATGATGAGGATCGGGTGAGCACCAGACCAGATAAGGGCGTCGTCTACCCATTCGGCAACCTTGGTGTCTGTCTTCTTCACCGTAATGAAGAAGTTCTCAAGGTTCTGAACCAAGGGCGAGGTGAGGGCTGTATCACAGCCTTTCATGTCGTTGCCGAAGATCAGGGTTTGTTGCGAGAGATCCCCTGGTGACATGATGGCACTGATGAGGATTTCACGCGGAAGGTGAAGGTCCGGCATCGTCTGGAAGATGTTACGGATGTCCGTTGCATCGCGCAGCGTACGGCGAAACACGCCAGACAACGGTGACAGATCCAGACGATCGGTGCCGCCACCTTTCTTATTGGCTCTGTCGACGGTAAGACGTTTAATAACGTTCTTGTCCGTTTCAGACAAGTCACGGAACTGCTCGATTCGAGCCTGTCCGCTAACCTCGTTGTTAGTGTCCATTACTCCTCTCCTAGTCAGATCGGGGTTATAAAGAAATGAATGCCCATTACCGGCTCTATATCAAGAGCACATTGAAATTGGCGGCTACGCTCTTAATTAAGAGTGCGAGTACAGCTGATCTCCTCAACACCAAAGTAGCAGCTCTAGGCTACGAGGTGGACCGAGACAATCCGTACACTTGGAAGTACTACCTCAACATGGCAGGTATGTACCACGAGGCGGATACCGAGATGACGGTGATCTCCCTGGACACCCAGGAAGAGATTTCGTTTGACACGGTGACCTTGGCCGAACACCGCGGCACAAAGCGCGAATACGGTTACGGTTCTGTCTATTACAAGGATCTGGTAGCCAGGTATCCTGACCAGCAAGCGCTGATCAACGGCATCCTAAATCCCGTCGACATCGAGACCGCAGTTACGTCAGAAGACCATAAGATCTTGTGGCACGACAAGAAAGAGGTCGAGGAAGGTGAAGAGTACCTGATCCCACGGGTTCAGCGTTACATCGACATGTACTTCCTGCAACGTGACAACCGCGACTTCACGTTGTTCGAACCCTTCTACTATACGGGTTTGATGGGTGTCCTCTATACGAAGCTCCCGCTGTGGATTATCACACTTCGTAAAGAGATGTGTAAAACCGATTACGTGCATACGTTCTACGTGCGCCAGTACCTGACCTCGTTCAGTGCAGTCGGTAAAGAGTTCGACTACATGACGCGCAAGCTGCGTCTGTGGCTGTACCGCAACATTCGTTACCTCAACCGTAACCTGGGGCGTGAAGAGATCCTCAAGCTCACCACCGAGAAGGTGTTGACGGATCGTGGGTTCAACCTGTCCGGCTTTAAGCTGAGTCATGTGTATGAACACACCCCTGCGACCTTGAAGCCTGAAGTGGAACTCCAGCAGGAAACCCTCAACGGGATCGAACCTGCAAACGGCGCTACCGACAAATCCGTGGGCGAGATGCTCGACATGGAACTCGGCCTCGCCAGGGGTAACATCCCTTACCGGGATGACAGTGAGATCGATGTCACTAAGCGATCGGTCCACGCCAAGAACAGCACCCACATCACCAAGATCCTGGACTCCAACGTTCTGGACCGTGCGGATGCGGACCCGTTCACCTTGACAGACGTCTTGTTGAACCATTGGCTGTACCTGGCTCACTTCGGTCGTTATAACACGGTGTTGTCGATCACCAACCCAAGTAACGGCGATACGTTTAAGCTGTCGGCGAAGAACGCCTTCATCTTCTACATCTATGCGTACAACAAGGCTATCGGGATCACCCTCGATAAGGTGCCGGTCCTGTCGGCCAACCGTGTTCGTCGTATGCCGTTGCCGACGTTTACAGAGCTACGCAAACTCGCTGAAAAGAAACGTGTGCCAGACTACGCCCTCCATCACCTGTTGACGGATCAGGCACCTATCACGCGTTACGTATCGGTGGAAGCGTTCCGTGAACTCTGTGTCGACATCCATCGCAAAATGCTGGACCACCGTAAGTTCCGTTGCTACTACCAGGACTGGCGAGCGGAAGGTCAACTGCACACTGTGGTGGATCGGTTCTACCAGGACATTCGGATTGACCTCGCGAAGGAACAGTCGTACGACAGCTGGCTCAACCAGATGGGTATCGACACCACCGCCATGGGACGCGTTGAATATCAGCTGATGTATAGCACGATCTTCAACTCGATCACGGGCGCTGACCTCAGCAACGTCAACAGTGTTCGTCAGATCCATGCTTCGATGATCCGCATCATGCAGGCGCTTTCGTCCTACTCGGTGCAGTACATCAAGACGATCAACGACAACCCTGTCAAGATCGTGGACGGGAAGTTCCCTAAGCAGTCGATTCCGAAACTGGATGAAACCGAACACAAGCTGATCGACATCGACCCACCCACCATCCTGGACGTCGATTCGTATGAGCGCCGCTATGACAAGATCAAGGCTAACGTTGGAGTGGACTTCCGCTCTACCCTGGACATGGTCACCGGTAAGATTCCGGTCGTCGCAAACATCAAACTGTTGGGCCGGGGAACACTTGTTACCCGTATGGACTTCGCCCTCCCGACGCTCAAGCTGATCCCTGAGGCTGTCACTGACATCACCGGCGATCGTACGCTAACGCTCGATTACCTCGAGCCAGAGCGGATGGATTACGCGGACCTGTTCCTTGGTGCCTCGTTCCCCATCATGACTGGTGGGTATGATGCCCTGACCGACATCCGTCGGAAGATGTTCCTCGGACTTTAACAGTCTTTTACTTGAGGCGAATAATGAGTACGCCAGAATCCCTTCTCAAGATGGAATCTCTGGACGCGGTGAAGCAGGTCTTGCTGGATAACCTGCCATCCTGGGTAAAGAAAGAGTGGCTCGTTATTGAGGGCATTCGACCCAAGGCACCGTCGTCCAAAGACGCTCTGGCGGAGATGACGTTCAGTAGCTTCTACGCGCCACCTGCAATCAGTGCCAAGTTCAAGGACCCACTGACCTTTCAGTTTAAACGGTTGAACCTCACCGAGTTTCTAACGGGGGTCGACAAGACTGTAAAGTTCAAGGGGTCCGTGAGCTCGGTCGACATCCTCAGTCGATTGTTAGCGAAGCACGAGATCCCGGTCAGTCCTACAGACGTGGAGTTATTCACGACTGAGGCGGCCGGTAGCTACGTCATCACTGCCCCTGCCAGCTCACCTCGTTGGGTGGGATCGGTTACGCTGCAACTCGTTCGTGAGGCTTACCTCCTCAAAGAGTTCTTCTCGAACACTGCTATCTTTATTCCATTCTCGGCGAGTTTCCGCTCCGACGACTTCTTAAAGGTCTTGTTGAAAGCGATAGAGAACCACAACTCGTCGTACGAAGAACCCTACCAGCTTCGGCCGGAGGATTTCCGCATTACCTCTGGGCCTAGCGTCATCACAGCTGATGACTCTGGCTTGAACACCAAGATTACATTGACTGGCGTCGGCGGTGACTTCACCGGTTCGATGGACTTCACGTACCAGCGCAAATCCTACACCCCAACCTATCGTCATCCTGTCAGGGTGGCAACAGGCGGCGTAGTGACCAGGGCCAAGGTACTGGATGCCATCAACTTCAAGTACGATACGTGCTTGGTCGAAAGCGACATTGCCAACTGGGCAAGTCTGCCAAGCACCCTGGTGGAGAAGGGTACGTACCGCCTGATCTCTACGACCAACTCCTTGACCACCGTCGGCGACATTTATGTCGAACTGGTTATCTGGGATGAGTCGAACCAGATTGACCTGGCGACTGAGATCTTCGATAACGTCATGGACGGTTTCGTTCTGACGCACAATTGCAAGATGCCTCTGGAACTGGTTGCGCCTAAGCTGGATGGGTTCACACCTCCGTTCCCTCGTCCTGACATCACGACGTGCACCACCAAACCGTACCTTACTGGATTCACCTCCATTAAGAAGCAGATCCTTAGCGAGTTCACGCGCACCCCGTTCCTTGCAGGGTTCACGAGTATCAAGGGTAAGCCGGTTAGTGAGTGGACACCTGAACCATACTTGGATGGGTTCAGTACAGAAAAGAAACGACCGCTGTCGGATGAGTTCCATCAATCGAAACAGGATGGTTTCGATAGCGACAAGGTCTACCTCCTTTCTGAGGTATTGGGTAAGAAGTCGCAGGATGGGTTTGAGTCAGACAAACGTAGGCCGCTCTCGCAAGTACTGGAGATCACCGCCCTTGATGGATGGACGTCTAACCTCACACTCAAACTGTCTCAGGTTCTGCACACCACCAGTCAGTCCGGTTTCGAATCCGACAAGAAGAAGCCGCTCGCGAATGACCTCCCGGTCACTGAGCAAGACGGGTTTGACAGCGACAAGCTGAAACTGTTACCTGAGGTCATTGATGCACCGGCCTTGGATGGCTTCGAGTCTGATAAACGTTACCTGCTCTCTGAGTTGGTCACGGAACATGCGCTCGATGGCTACGACAGCGACAAGCTGAAGCTCCTGACTGAAGTGATTGTTAGTACGATCCAGGATGGCTTCGAATCGGACAAGCAGTACCTATTGTCCGAACAGATCCCAACGCCTAAACTCGGTGGCTACGAAAGTGGCAAACTGAAGTTGTTGTCTGAAGCGTTGCCGCGAACCTGGCAAGACGGCTTTGCAGGTAAAGAGAAGCGACGTCTTGACGAAGTGCTGTGGATCAAGAAGTTGGGTGGTTATGAAACCATTCACCTGAAGAAGAAGCTCTCTGAAGTCTTGGCTCCTCGCCTCGATGGCTTCGAAGGTAAGACCTCCTCCGATGTAGACCTGACTAATGTCATCGTCAACAACACACCGGCTGGTCTGAACTTCCCACCGCCCCCAGTACCGCCTACCCCGTAACAGGACGATGAACGATGGACACGATCAGTGAAGTGCCCTTCCATCGCATCGAACGCTATGTCAAGTACCCTCCGGTGGAGGGTTTCTTGATCATGGTGAATGACGCCTTCAACTTGCGTCTAAGGCCGGAGTTTGCAAAAGCTACGGTCATCGAAAGCGATGGTGTGAATGCCGTTGCCCTGATTGAAACGTTCGACTCCACCAGTGAATCAGTAGCCCGTGTCCATACGGGCTCTCTCACGGTGCGGTACAAACGTCTCCAGATGAGTGAGTGGTTCACAGCCACCAAACTCAAGGTAGTGGCCCCAACCAACTCGTCAGTCCTCCTGAGCACCCTGCGATCTAACGACAGCTTCTATTTGACTGCCAGCGACATCATCGAAGATAACTTGCTTGAGCAAGTGTCGACGATCCAGGCAGCTCCGCTCTCGTTGTTCTGGACAGGCTCGTTCCAGGTTGAACTGTCGTAATTCAGAGATCAGATTGATGAGTAACTGCGCTTCCCCTCTGAATCGTTTCAATAAGCCCAGCAAGCAATTGCTGGTTGAGATGATCAACACGTTCAACGGAACCCAGTTGGTTGCCGACCAGTTGACCTTCAGCGATCCTGAAGCCCTCGACACCGAAGGCAAGACTGAAGTCAAACTCATGTTCCGTACGAACCTGGGTTGGTCTGACGAACAACGTCCGATGACTTACTACCGCATCGAGGCTAACCGCCACGAGGACTTGAAGACCCTGGTGATCAACGCCGAGGGTATCAGTGACGATGCGTCGCTGCTGCAAGCGATCTTCGATCAGTGCGGTGTACTCCTGGAGCCAAGCCACATCCAGATCCAGGAGATCTACGGTGGACTGGACGCCGATCAGGCTGACATCACCACCCGCGTGACCCAACCGTTCCTCAACGGCTTTAATAAAGTCGTCGAACCACCGTTTGCGCCAGATCCTGACCTGGACCGTAACTTCATGATCACCTTTGATGACCATTTGGTCTTCTTCGGTTATCTGCATGTGTTGGTCCGTCCTGCATTGGCTCTTCTGGGTAAAACCATCGCTCGCCGCATGGATTTCCGCGACTTCTATAAGGATGGTTCTACGGGTCGTCCCCCGATTGATCTGTACCTCCCTCAGGGCCGTCTGTTCATCGCTGAGTTCACCAAGACTCCGTTGGGAGACGCCAAGCAGACCGCAGCCTATCTCTATGAACAGAAGTCCGGTCCGATCGTCGACGTAGCTAACCGCCTTACAGGCGTCTTGTTTGCGCTGACGGGTGACCTCTGGCACTACACGCCAGACACTGTATCGGATTTCAATTTTTACAACAGTACCATCCTCTATAACGGGCTGGTCTCTCCAGAATACAGCGTTGACGATCCCCGCTACAGTTACGTCCTGGTCATCGAGCTCGGTGATCTGTGTCGCAACCTCAGCGGTAAACTGCGGATCGGTTACCGGTACTCGTCCACTACGACACCGGCCAATAAGCAGTTCAACCCAGCGTCAGCAACGCCACTCTTCCAACATTGAGGTTGATCCGTGAACACTATTCAATCCACCCTGTATGGTGCCAAGACTCTGGTCCACCTCCTCCTGGGTCACACGCCGGTCATTCCATCGCGCACCACCTTCAACGAGCGCCTGGGTATCCAGGACGCCGCCAAGCCGACTAACGGTGAGAAGGTCTACCTCGGCATCATGACCGTGGGTAACAAAGGCCACCGCGCTGTAGCAGGCGATGGCGGTATCGCGTTGACTTCCGTGATCGACCACCTGGCCAACCACGCGTCGACCTACAACCCGGTGCCTTTCGCACTGCGTCGTATCGACGATGACTTGCCTCAGGTCCTGCGTGCCAAGTACGCGCTGCGTAAGGAAATGATGGTCAGTGGCGTGAACTACTACGCCTACTTCGGTATGCGGATGGACATCGATCCGGCCGACGTTACCGTGGTGATGAAGAAGATCACCGTGGAGAACGGCCAGACCACTGAAGCGGTCTTCATTCCGTCCACCGCCGACCTTTACCCAGAGCCGGTTGAATTGCCAGTCAAAGGCGCAGTGTCCACCACTGACGTCAGCCTGTCGGTCAGCTGCGTGATCCGCGTGCGTCTCGATGAAGTGGCTATCGAAGAATTCATCAACGCCGCCAAGATCATGCACAACGGCGATGAGCGCTACGCCATCATGTCCGAGTTCGCACTCTGCACTGGTGCTGACCGTACCGTCTCTGTCCCAAGCACTTCCGGCTCGGTCAACTTCCTGGAAACGATCGGCTGCCAGGCCTACAGCTTCTCGATGGACCACAAGGCACTGTACTACAACAGCCAAGAGCTGACGTTGGACTTTGACCTGGGTAACCAACTGCCGCTGCTGGGTACTGCGTCGATTCCGACCCTGAACGTTATTCCGTAGTTCGCGCATAAGGAGGCCACTGGGGCTTAAACCCCAGTGGCATTGTGTATGTTCATAAATTTCGATGCTGATGATTCATGGAAGTTCCGAGTTCTAGGTATCGACAACGGCACTAACACTGTCGGCATCGTTATCTTGGAGCATGATATCCGTACGGGTATCAGTTTGGTCACACGCGCTGAGACGTTCAAGGCGGACCGCACGTCGGGTTACTTGTACCCTGACATGAATTTTTACGAGGATACGCTTGTAGCGCGCCTCAAGACGATTCAGCGGTATATGAGGACGGTGCTCGAGGACGAAGATCCTGACTCTGTGGCAATTGAGACACCATTTGCCCGTCGCGCATTCGTGAGTAGCTACAAAGCGTTATCCATGTCGCTTGATTATATCCAGACAGCTGTGTATGATTATCGACCTGGCTTAGAATTCGTCGGGATTTCTCCGTATACAGCCAAGGCCGCTGTAATCCCGAAAGGGAGTAACTTTAAAACGGAGAAAGATTACATCCGTGACTGTATCCTTGCAGATCCCACGATTGTTGCAGTGGACGGTATCAACCTGAGAACTCTGGATGAGCACTCAATAGATGCCATTGCTGTAGCTAGGGCCGTGGCTTTGCGGGAGAATCTGGGTCCACGTTATCGGTGGTTCAGTTCAGAATACCCCGACGGTATAGATCTGATGAGTGCTAGGTAGCATTCATACGCAAGAAGGGGTTTCCTGGATGAAAATCGAAGATGCTTTAAATTTGATGGGCAGGAACCCGGCGGTGGACTTCCCTTGGGAAGAAGCGTTGATTGGATTGGTCAACAGCTTCCTGAATGTGGATGCTCAGTTGGACCCCCGCACCGCAACGGCGATGGAAATTAAGTCGGCCTTGTCGACTTTGGACGCCGTGACGCAACAGATGGTTTTGGTTACATCTGTGGGAGGACAAGTATCCTTGATGTCTGATCAGCCGGTATCCGATGCCGCTGTTAAGACGGACAAGACGCGCAAACACTTCGCAGCATTTATGGGCTTTGGTGCCACAGTCTGCGTGGTTGCTCTCATCCTGGCCAGTGGCGTGGGAAGTGGAGTCAACACGGAAGCAGTACTGGAGATCACCAAATTGATCGTTGAGATCATGAAGATGCTGTCACCAGTTCCTACGACATAGCAGCACAGACACCTACTGGGCGCAAACCCAGTAGGTGTCTTTATGCCGTTTAGATCAACTCGTTCTCAGAGCGGAAGTATTTGGCGTACAGCTTGCCAATCTTGTCGCGCAGCTCTGCGTCCGACTTCTTCGCTTCCGGCGTGACGATGATAATCTCTTCGCACTCGAAAGGAATGTCCTCAATACGGATCGGAGTACCAGGCTGTACCTCGGCATCGATCTTGGTCCACGGCACCAACTCACCCGCCTTGTTACGGAACACGTCTACTTCATAGACGATGTCAGTCGCAATGGTTTCCAGGTGGTGGGGGACGTTGTAACGGATCTTCTTCAGACCCTGGTCAGCCGCCAAGCGGAACTGATCAAACTGAGCGCGGCAGGAGTCATGTTCGACTTCATCACGACCCAGTTCACCGCCATCGGTCTTGGAGCAGAACACGTAGCCTGGCTCTTCGTCCACCAGTTGTGTCATACGGACGCGAATGGCCATACTGGCGGCATTCTTATCAGTCTTGGGGATGAAGCAGCCCCACTGCTCTTGCAGCTCGTGAGAGGAGGCCTTCTGGACTACCTCGTCTGGATTCTTGAGACGAACGTAGATTTCGACCTCGTACTCTTTACTGGCTGCTTCGTTGGACACTTCAGATTGCTCGAAGCGATGAAACGCCAACTGTTCAATCAGAGATTCCTTCATAACCACTCCATAGACAAAAAAAGAAAGTACCAGCGAGGTCCCCGGAGGGACCTCTGTGGATTCGACAGACGTTTGTGTAAGCTGTTAGAGGTTAATGGGAGGTAATGACTCGATCGACACTTCGCAGGGTAGAGGATCGAGTCACCGCTTTACTTGGCAGCAGCCAAGATGAAGCTTTCTTTACGGACGGCAAACGGAATCAGTTCCAGCAAGCCGCCGTCGTTGGTGTCGAGGTACACACGAGTAGCACCAGGGCTTGGAGCCTTCTCGTCCAGTTTGTTGTACATGCCGCGCACGACGTTGCACAGACCGGCATCGGCCTGAGCTGTGATGCTGGCACCACTTTCCAGTTCAAGCAGCTGCTTGCCTACGCCCAGGGCGTCCAGGGTGGAGTCGATGGAGACGATCGCAGTCGAATCCAGGAACACGACGCAAGGAACCGGATCAGCACCTTCTGGTTGCTCAGTGAACGCCGACAGATCGTCACGGCCAGCGATAGCGCAGGCCATTGGGATGATGTACGAAGTGCGCTGAGCAAAGTCGGAAGCAAAGCCTTCGCCTTTGGTGCCTTCCAGGTGCTTGATCAGTTTCTCCCAGTCGTTGGCGAACGACAGAGCTTTCACCGAGTTGTGCTGGAACTGGTAACGAACCGAGCGCAGGACCAGGTCCGAGAAACGCTTGTTCAGTTCATTCCAGATGGTGACGTCGAAGTCAGCCTTCAGGTCACGCATGGCCTGAGCAGCAGCCGACAGGTTGTGGGCGCCGTAGATACGCTTGATCAACTCTTCCTGTTCCCAGGAGGTGGCGATCAGCGCCGTGTGGCGGTAGCAGATGTTCAGACGTTGTTCGTCTTTACCGGCAACCATCTTCACGCGGGTGTTGAACACCAGGCCGTTGATGGTTTCGCCCAGAGGAGCACCGTTCTCGCCGATCTCAAACTGGGTACGCTCCAGAGCGCCCAGAGATTCCTGGAGGTTGGTCACGGCAGGCGTCGCATCAACCTTGTTCAGCACGTCGGTGGTGTCGGCAACTTTACCGCCAGACAGGGAAACGGCTGGGGTATTCCGACGAGTCGACTGGTAGCGCTCAGGCTGCTGCATGCCTTCGTGTGCGAGGTAACGGTTGTCATCATTCACTTGTACGATCTCCTCACGGACTTTGCCGTCTGCATTCTTTACGTGGTATTTGATTTCGGTGCGGACATCGTACATCTTCGGTACGCTGGCCATTGGGTTTTGGTAATCGAACGGAATCTTCCAGTCCGACTTGGAAGCAACCTTCCAGTGTTCACCATCTTGCAGGAACTCGTCATGCGGACGAGCCTTGGTGTAATCCGGACCTTCCAACACTGGACGGGATTCCACCGGCGCCAGAGGCGAATCGGCAACCAACGGCTTGGCAGCTGCTGGACGACGTTCTTCCACCTGACGATCATCTTCCCGATCGCTGCCCTCACGAGCATCGCGGGCTTGTTCTGCCCAATGATCGCCAGCGGCCACTTTGGTGCGCGCGGCCTTCTGATTGCGCCAGCCACCGCCACCGCCACTGGTACGACCCAGGTTCTCGGTACGGGTAGTACGTTCCTGACGGCCACCACGGCTGTAGCCAGACCCGCCACGCTCATCACGACCACCACGGCCGGCATCGCGGCCACCACGGTCACGATCACCACGACCACCGCCACCACGACCACGACCACCCAGCAGGTCCTTGTACAGCTTGACCATGTCTTCCATTTCACCGTAGGTACGGTTGTCCAGCTCGTCGGCGGTACGACGGTTGCTCAACAGACTGTTGGCGAAGTGACCATCGACAACGTCAGCCACAGCTTTCGGCAGGAAGTCTTCCAGGCGATCGTTGGAGCGGGCGTATTCTTCTTCGATGTTGCGGAAGCCGTCGAACATTGCGTCGACGAGGGTTTCGAAGTCGCGGTTAGCGTAGTTGTTCTTGCCGAGGATATCGGCATAGCGCACACGGTACTCGCTTGCACCGCGCTCATCAGCGCGTTCATCAATGTAGCGAACTGCCTCATCGGCAATTTGGTCCCAAAGGGCTTGGTCGTCTCGGTTCATAGCCATGCTAGTTGCGCTCCAGTTTCAATTCGATTAATTGCGGTGAATGTGTTCGCCGATGTACTCAATCACCCCACGCATGTGAGGCTTCTTGAGAAGAGTCATCTTCGCGTCAAGCCATGCGGTAGGGTTAATGGTATTCCGAGCCAGTGGACTGTTGCGGGGCAGTACCAAACTGTTACCGCATTCTGCTGTGGATTCATGCAGGTGCGACATCGGATCGTGGACGTTCACGTTTTGACTCTTGCCACTGGTGCCAGTATGCGCTTGCATGACAAGACGGCTGGTCACCTTGAAGAACATGTTGTCACTCGGTGAGGAGACCGAGGAGACGTATGCCTTCGTAGCGGTGTTACGTAATTCGTGGATCTTTTCAGGAATGAAATACTTCCCGAGGAGTTTGTTGTAATCCTCCTTGGTCAGTTTGCGCTTCCGGTTCTTGGTAATCTCGAACACACAGCGGAAGATCTGTTCAAAGATATCCCGCAGTACGTAGTTGGCTGTCATCAGCCGCTTGCCGTACATGCTCGCGATGTCAGTCCCTTTGCGCTGGATGATGTCATCCATGTGCTCTTGGATGTGAGAGCACAGTTGGTAGATGTCATCGAACTCCAGTTCCTCTTCATCCAGGAGTGTACGGCGGACTTCAACGTCCACGTAGTCATCCAGGCTGTTGAGGTGAGAGTCAACGTTCTCCACCAACTTACCGTAGCCCAACTGATCCCCGAAGAGAACATAAGCCAGCCACAGCTTCCAGGTGAATGGGTCAGCCAGCTCCTTGCGTTCAGTAACTTCAGGGAAGTGGTCAACCATGTAGAAGAAGCCAGCAGCCAGACCTTCAACCAGGTGCTGCTTACGGGCCATCTTGGACTTCTCGAATACCAGCACCACGGGAGAGGCGCACATCGAGTAGTTCACGATCTTCTTCAATGTAGAGGGTGCAACTTTACGACTGCGAATGAACGTGTACTTCTCCGGGTCCATCGGGTTTTCGGCGAGTTCAGCTTCAGTCGTGATGTGTACGTCACAATCGGCAAAGCGTTTGAAGGCTTCCTCTGGGCCGTACTTACAGAACAGGTAATGAGGGATGGTGGTAATCACCCGCCCAACGTGGATCACATCGCTGCCGTGTTTACGGTCGCGATTACCGGCTCTGTGGTGCAACTTGGAGTGAACGACATACTTGGAGACTTTCTCCCCGTTGATGTCGATCGTGTAAATGATCCGCTTGAAGTTGACAGGCGCACGGTTCATCCGGATGAAGACGTAATCCTCACCCACCGAGAAGCCTGGATCTGCGAGCACAGGGCTGATAGCAAACTGCTTACCCGCGATCTTGATGAATCCGCCCTTGCGAACATAAGGGAGGAAGAAGTAACGGTCCTTCAGCGGCAACCCTTCAAACGCAAACTCATACTTGCACAAGACAACATCACTTGGTGCAAGGTCCACCGACGACTCCCCACGTCGCTTAATAGAAGCCATTACCAAATAGGCTTCCTGTGGTGAACAGATAGACGACCCCAGGTATTCGAAATCTTGAGGGAAGCTACGTCTGGCACACCCAATCAGGCGATCGACTTCGCCCTTAGCGTCCTGTAACCCGCTATATGCCATGCCGTCCAAGATCCGTTGATCAAAGACTGGTTTCCCCTCTTGCATTTCGTCGAAAAGTTCAATGTCCATCCGCGAGATCCCGCTTTAATACCTAAGCCAATTTAAGTCGACTCAACCCTAAAAACGTACCGAGGATTGCCAAGCCCCCAGTGAGGACCTTAATCCATTCATACGTGTTCTTGATCTCATCCCTTGCTGCGTCTTGCATTGCCTTATCCCGCTCCCGCTCGTACTTCTCCCTAGCGAGGGCAGAATCTTGGTCTAACTTCTCGCGCTCTCGCCGCCACTTCTCTCGTTGGAATGCGAACTCTTCATCATTCTTTTCCCGCTCCCGGTTGTATTTTACGTCACCGCTGACACGGTCACGTTCAGTGTTGGTGTTTTCTATTTCACGCTTTAGCAGCGTGTTTTGTGTATCTGTTTCTTTGATGCGCATCTGTAGCTCAGCGATCCTGGCCTCCGACTGGAGTTTCAGATCACCCATGGCCCTGGCTTCCTCTACTGTATCCGCCACCCCAAACTTCTTGGCAGCGTCACTAAAGGACATAAGCTCGCGGATGTACCGCTTACTAGGTTCAAGGTTCTTGTTTTCTTCATCGGCTGACCGATTACGAGTCACAATGAACCCGCAGTGTGGTGAACCAGGTTTATGTTGCACCGGCACATGGTAGACTTCATCGCCGATGTACAGATACTTATCTTTGTAACGTGGGTGAATGGAGTTGTCGACTGCCTCGATGGCATAAATCAGCGCGTCAGCGCCACAGCTGTTGATGAGTTTGACGGATTGGTCTCCACCGTCACGGAATCGCGACAATGGGCTAGATGGATGCTCGGTCTCGATACGAGTAGCGAACATAAGAAGTAAGTCAAGGTCAGGTTGATAGATTGCGTCGTTACGCGAACGCAGCAACTCCTCATCTATAAAGATACGCATAGATGGTGAAGAATTACTAGGATTCTTCAGAAAGAGGTAAAGTGCTTCTGCCGCGTTACGACAGAACTCGTTGATGGCGCCATAGCGCTCGTATTGTTCCATTAAGGTCCGGATTTGTTCCACCCCAGCTTTCCAGACCACCTCGATACAAATTACACCTTCTGCCCGACCACGCCCCTGCTTGATTTCGACCAGAGTACCCAGACGGTCTTTGACATATACTGACCGCCCTGTGAGGTTGGTGATGGTGTATGTTAGCCCGTAGTTGAGGTACTGGTTTGTGATCCTGATTGGTCCAGCGTTTTCGTTGTTACGAAATGTCACGCCAGACGAACCGTTGCTGAGGGCCTGTCGCTTGGAGAGTCCCATATCCATAGTTAGTTAACCACCTTAAAGAATTACATCGAGTTCATTGAATCTACCCTGCATCACGATAATGTATTGCTATAAAAGCATAGACAGCATAAAGCCCCGTGGGACGAACCCACGGGGCTTTATGCATTTGACACTTACGCTACCCTAGGCAGCGGTACCGTTCCAAGGTTCTGGATCGGCGCCACGTTCTTAAGGAGTAACTTCAGTGTTTTCCACACGAAAAGGCAGGGACTCTTCCAGCAGCTCGTCCACACCTTCCACTTCGATCATTACAACGATCGGCAGGAGGTTGTAGTGTTGGAAGCGCGGCTGTACAACGGCTTCCTGGCGAGGAGCGTTGTCACGGGTAACCGACAGAGTCGATACCAGTGTAGGAGTCAGCAGCATTACGCCGGAGCTCAGTGGGTCGATGCCGTCGCCTTCACGAACCAGCGTCATGTAGATACGCTTGTCCAGACGTGCGTCGACGTCGCTTTCCAGTTGGAACGGCAGGCCAGCACCCAGAGTACGGCTGTCGCCGGACACGGTCATGAAGCGCTCGATCTTCTTGCTGGTGACCAGGGCAACTTTCCACGCCTTGGAGATTTCACCGCCATCTACGTAACGGCAGGCGTTTTCGTAGTTGGTGCGCTGTTGGATATCGAACGATACCGAACGGATTACGTTCAGCAGAACTTCTTGGCCGTTCTTGATGTTGTCGACGGTGTTGGTGCTCTGAGCATTGCCCTTCACGTTGACCTTCAAGGTCTGGACGTAAGGGTTGATCAGGTAGCGACCGATACCTTCGATAGGCATGGCGTTTTCTTCGAAGTCACCGATGGTGAGCTCGCCGCGCAGGCCGCCGGTCAGACGCATCAGACGCTCGTGGTAGCCGATCATCGAACCAACAGCTTCGTTGTTGATGTACGCGCCTACAGCGAAGGTCAGCCAGTCCATTACGGTCTGGTCGCGATCTTCCGACACTGGGTACGGAACGAAGAAAGGCGAACGAACGCGAGTCATCAGACGTTCTTTCACCGAACGAACGTTCAGCAGCAGACCCAGGTGACGATGGTTGGAGTTGGTCAGACGAGCGTCTGGCCACCAGCCTTCGGTCTTCAGGCCAGCCAGGCCGTTGACGATGCTCAGGCCGACAGTGCCGGTCAGAGAGATCTGCTCGCCAGCCTTGTTGGTGATCGACATCACTTCCAGCGAAGCTGGGTTGATGTTGACAGTGCCACGCTCAACGTCGGCAGTACCGTTCAGGGTAGTGCGCAGACGAACGCTGTACTCGCCGGTAGCGATGATGCCGAACACTGCGTCGGTCAGCGCGTCGCCGTTGTAGTCGACGGTATCCTTGTTGATCACCAGGGTGGTCAGCGGGAAGTCGAGCTTCAGAGCGCGGTTGCCTTGCTCTGGGCCTTTGTAGAAGCGGCTGAACGGCAGGCCACGGGTGTCCCAACGAATGGTGTCGGCGCCCAGGGTCACGAACACGGATTCGATACCGATGTTGCGATCCAGTGCTTCGGTGTAGTCGGCTTGACCAACACGGCTCACTGCGTCAGTTTGACCGACGCCGAACAGGTTGATGTTCTTGCCCACTTGCAGAGCCGAAGTCAGTACGGTACGACGACCGGACTTGTATTCGAACGGGGTAACGACCGAAGTCGGAACGAACATGGCAGCGGTTTGACCGTTGTGGCCAGGAACCAGCTGAGTGCAGTTGTCGTTCAGAACCTGGTAGTCGATGTGCGAGTCGATTACGCGGCGCAGGCCGAAATCGGATTCGCTGCCGTCGTTTGCGTGGCGCAGAGTGTTCTGCACGTACAGGTTCGGCACTTCGACTTCTACGGTACCTTGCTCTGGGGTCAGAGGGATGGTACGGTAAACCATTTCCATCGCCGGGCCTTGGCGAGAGATTTTGTAGTTCAGACCGATCGAGATCGACAGGTGGTCGGTCAGGTTCTGGTTGTCGAACGACTCGGTGGAGTAAACGCTGTCGTATTCCAGGCCGTAGGCTTGGGCGGACGGCAGGCCATCGCTGTGAGCTGCGGATTCGGTCGAAACCATGCGCAGGTATTCCGGAGCGCTACGGCCCAGGGAGGCGATCATCGAAGCTACAGCCATGCCGTTGGCATTGCGGTATTCGCCAGCTGCCTGACCTGGTTCCAGAGCGGAGTGCAGGGTATCGGCAACGGCGCTCAGGTCGAAGGATTCGAAGCTGCCGTCTTTCAGGGCTTTGGCCACGTCCATCGATTCGACGCTGTACATCGAGCTCGAAGCTTGTGCCGCTTTTACATCGGCAACATTCACACCGGTCGCGCCAGCGAAGCGGTTTTTACGTTTCAGCGAGAGAACACTCATGGAAAAACTCCAAACGTTTGATTTATAGCCTAGGCTTTTGTGGATCGACGCCGTCTAATGCCAGTCGACTGGTAAAAGCGATCCTTGTCCCGCATGGCGTAAGTCTTGTAACTCGGTTTTGGAAACACGCCCATTGCGGGGCGATATATTTCCTACATAAGAATACGCAGTACGCCCATGTATTAAATTTTGACAGCGGACAGATATCGTCTGAACGAATCTGATCCATGCGCTACCTTTCTTCCACAGTATTGGGAGACAGCGCACAACAGTTCTTTCACAAGATTACATTCGTCGCCGTCTGCCAGCTCGACCAAGAAGATCTCACCCTCGGATTTGCCCGCACGAACGGCGAAGCGAGTGAGGTTGAAATCTGGGATGGTCTTGCCTGCGTGATTCTGGCCATACAATGCGAACAGCGCATCGTCCTGGCTATAGGTCTCACCTTCCATCACATCAGGGAACACGAAATCTTTATGAATCCCCATTTGCTGCAACTTGGTCCTTAGCATCGTATTAGCAAGACCGTACAACACAAGATCATGCTTAGATACTATGCATTCCAATTTGTCGATATCAGTCTTGTAGTAATCAGCCACGGCCGTTAGCCAAGCTGGGACGTACCGGACTTTCAATTTATCGTACATTTATACACTCCGCATTTGACAGTTGCCACACTCGGCCAGTGAGTGTAGGGCAAGCGAGCTAATAGCCAATGGAAATCAAATTATTACTACTGAAGGCTATCGGAGCCTCGTACTACTCGAGCCATGCCGAGCGACCTGACGGCGAGCCAGTACTTGCACTTCATGAGAAAGTCATGGAGCACTTGAAGCTTCCTGAGGACCCTCTCGAGACGAGTCGGGAGAAATCTGGGCTTGTAAAGCTGCGTAACGTCCTGATGTGGATGAACTTCAAGGGACATAACGCCAAGCTAGACCTCGAGGACTTGCTCTCAAGGGTACGTGTAGCCTGCGGTGATAACGACCGCATGTACGATCTATTCCCCAAATCATTACTACCGGTGACAGATCCAGTAGCAGCGGGATTGAAGTACGACGAGCTATCAGCTGAGCTATATGAGTTCGTTGCCATCGAACAATTCGTAGCGATGATGCGTTCTGTATCCCGCACCTTGGGCTTTGATCGTGAGAAGATCAAGGACATCAAAACGTACCGCGACGAGTTGATGACCAAGCTGCAAGAGCTGCCACTGGGCGGTAAGCGTCGGGCTGCCCACGTTGCCCGCATCATCGACATTGGCGACATGCAGTCTGTTGAAGACGTCTACCACATGGCACAGACGGCGATCGACCCTCGAGCTATCCTGAGGTACGGGTTCAAGGCGATGAACCGCATGACGGGCGATCAGGGCGGTGCGCGTCGTGGTGAGTGGTTGAACGTCTCGGCACTCCCAGGCCAGAACAAGTCGGGTAACCTACTCGACATCTTCATTGCCATGTGTCTGTTCAACAGTCCAGTGCTGTTTGATGAGAGCAAACGTCCGCTGCACGTCTATACCACCATCGAAGACAAACTCGAACTGGTGTTCCAGAAGCTGTACGTCATCTTGATGCAGCAAGAACACGGACTCCCTGTGAAGATCCGTGGTCTACAGCCTGCTGAGATGGCTGAGTACGTGAAGGCTCGCCTCCAGGCTAATGGTTGGAACGTACGGTTCGTGGAATTCCCGAACGGCGGCGATTCCGAAGCTTACCTCGACATCCTGAAAGGGTTTGAAGAAGAAGGTTTCGAAATTGTGTCGGCTGGTTGCGACTACGTGAACCTGATCGGCAAGATGGGTATTCCGCAGATGACAGCGGGCGATGAAGTACAAGGCTTGCACCGTAAGCTGCGTGGTTTCACGTCACCGCACAACATCTTCCACTATACTGCTCACCAACTCTCGACAGATGCCAAGACGCTCGCACGTCAGTTCCCGGATGACTACGTCCGTAAGCTCCCAGGGAAAGGCTACTACGAAGGTTGCAAGAAGTTGGATACAGAGTTCGACTTCGAGTACATCGTTGCTAAGACGGTGTCTGGTGGCGCTACATGGCAGGAGTTCCAATGGTCGAAGCATCGGAAGATGGGCGCAACCGATGAAACGGCTAAATACTTCTGCTTGAAGTTCCTTGAACTGCCAATGATCGGGTTCAAGTATGACGTTGATCTGGACATCGACACCTCCTACCGCAAAGTAGGTGCGAGTAAGTCCGGACCTGATGCTGGGTCTGAGTGGTCTGACTTCGAATAAACACAAAAAAAAGAAAGGCACATTTGGAGGAGCCTGCGCTCCTCCATTTATGCTGCGAACCTTACTTGGCCGCAGGTTCCTTTCCGTTACCACCGCATCGGGTGCAGACAGCCGCAGCTTCCAACTTCTTGTTAGCCAGCGCTTCGCTGCGTGCTTTGCAGTACAGGTAGCCGATGCCGATGCCTACGAACAGCAGAGTGACTTCTTTCATTTTGCTTCTCCAGGCTTGGTGGTTTTAGCAGCCAGCTCAGCCTTCAGGTCACGACGACCGATGGCGTAGCCGATGTTGGTTGCGGCGATGCTCAGAACTACCAGGCCGCCAATCACTTTAAGTACGCTCATGCTACTGCTCCCAGGTTGTTGATGGCATCTTCCATTTCTTCTGGACCCATCACGTTGATTTGTTCTTGAGTATAACCATTGGCCAGCAGGATTTCTACCGCACCGCCAACACGCCCGCAGAACTTGCCGAAGGTGTAAGAACCTTTTGCTACCTTGTAGGCCACAACGACCACGCAGGCAACCTGCAACACTTTAAGAATACTCATATGTCATACTCCTGCGATCTTTCAATGGGATTGTTCATGTGTACTATGTATGACTGAAATTCTTTTCAGTAGATTTATATGAGTTAACTCACCCCGTATAAAGGATTGCGTCATGAACGATCTGTTGCAGCAACACATCAGCCAGCACTTCGCCCCAGAAGTTTCGGTTGAATCTTACGACCCACTCGAAATGCTGTCGTTCGAATCGGCCATGCGTGAAGACATCGGTCAACTGGGCCGTTCCATCGCCATGGCTACCGCTATCGAAGGCCTGGACGAAGTCGCCCTGTCCAACGAAGCGTACCAGGTAGCGATCGAATCGATCTTTACCACCGCAGAAGTCGAGATCCCTCTGAGCGCCGTTGTGCCTTCTTTCGAATCCAGCCAGGCTCTGGTTGTGGCAAGCGGCACCGACGCCGAAGCCAAGGTCTCGAAGAAGAAGGGTATCCTCAAGCGCATCTGGGCGTTCATCAAAGGCCTGTGGGCTAAACTGAAAGCCAAGTTCGCCACCTGGTTCGGCAAGAAGAAACAACACGTCGAACACCTGAAACTCGGCCAGTCCAAAATGGAAGCCGCTGCCCAAGCAGTTGGTTACAAGTTCGGTGGCACTGAAGTCGGCGCTGACAAGTCTCCGGTTGGTATCGGCTACCAAGCTGGTAAAGTCCTGCGCATCGGCGTACTGGGCAAGAACCCAGCTGACGTGGCCAAAGGCGCTGACGCAGTTGCTGGTGCTTCCCTGAAGCTGACCCACGCCGCTGAGCAGGCTTTCGAGAAGCTGCTGCACCTGGACTTCACCAAGTTCGAAGGCGACAGCATCTCCAGCATTGCCAAGTCCGTTGGCGACCACAAAGAGAACGTCACTCTGCCATCCGGCGGTCATGCGACGTTCTTCATCGGCCGTAGCGGTGCTCAGGTCATCGTAGAAGGCGGTGGTCACGAGTCCTACGATGTGAAGGACCCGAGCCAAGTCCCAGTGCGTGAACTGCTGCATGCTCGCGCTGCGATGGTCAACGCGTTGGACGTCAACGTCAAGACCATGGAGAAGCGTCAGGGCGAGCTGAAAATGCTCGAGCAGATCGCTGATGCCGAAGACAAGAAGATCGACAAGTACACGCCTGAACAGGCTGCTGAACTGGCCGCATCTTCGAAGATGGCCAATGCCCTGCAAGTGGGTATCGGTATCGCTTCCCGTCTGCTGGCTTGCCCAGTAGAGCGTATCCTGGATCCAGGTATCCACGAAGTGGACACTTGCCTGGGCGCTCGCGGCGTCTAAGCAAAAAAGAAAGGGCATAGAGCCGGGGCGTAGTGCCCCGGCTCTATGCTGTTAGTTGTACTTGGCGAGGAAGTCAGCGATGTCGTTATGCATCATCTTGACTGTGTTACTGAACGACTCGAGTTCACGGAGGGTTTTTCCATGACCACTAGACATCGCCGTCTTGAAGTGTTCGAACGCTTCAGCCAGTTCCTTAACTTCATGGCGTAGGAATTCGAAGAACGGTTCAGGCTCACCCTCGTAGATCGCGATCATCGCTGATTTCTTGAGGTACCAGTCACCGGGCTTCATCACGTACGGCTTGATCTCTTTCACCTCCTCGGTAGGAGGCTGAGGGCATTCCGATGTCCGGTTACGAACCATCATCCATTGACGATGTTGAGGAAGCGCCTTCTCACCTTCGATGAAGGGAGGGTAAGCATCCAGGAGGTACTTCAGGACGTCCTCCAGGCGACGATTGCGGAAGTCGTGATAAC
>RCUJ01000285.1_pt1 | contig 29353 bp, 19 predicted proteins | sample 2166321 | NCBI WGS metagenome assembly RCUJ01 (sample SAMN09932808, study PRJNA488358) | compost metagenome | feature: garden; material: soil; isolation source: compost soil in an enriched community after 118 h of incubation | place: Germany: Experimental Botanical Garden Goettingen | collected... | reverse complement strand
AGCGCCCGCTGCTGATCGTGCCGCCGGCGATCAACAAGTTCTACATCCTCGACCTGCAGCCGGAAAGCTCGCTGGTGCGCTATGCCCTGGAGCAGGGTCACTCGGTGTTCCTGGTGTCCTGGCGCAATGCCGACGAGAGCATCGCCAGCGCCACCTGGGACGACTATGTCGAAAAGGGCATCATCGAGGCGGTCAAGGTCACCCAGGCCATCAGCGGCCAGGAACAGCTGAACATCCTCGGCTATTGCGTCGGCGGCACCCTGCTCTCCTGCGGCCTGGCGGTACTCGCCGCACGCGGCGAGAAGCCGGCGGCCAGCCTGACCCTGCTGGTCACCCTCCTCGACTTCGAGGACACCGGCGTGCTCAGCACCTTCATCGACGAGGATGTCGTCCGCTACCGCGAGCACACCATCGGTGGGGCACAGGGCAAATTCGGCCTGTTCCGCGGCGAGGACATGGGCAACACCTTCTCCCTGCTGCGCCCCAACGAGCTGTGGTGGAACTACGGCGTCGAGAAGTACCTCAAGGGCCAGAAGCCGCGCTCGCTGGACCTGCTGTACTGGAACAACGACAGCACCCACCTGCCCGGCCCGATGTATTGCGGCTACCTGCGCCACACCTACCTGCAGAACGACCTGAAGACCGGCAAGCTGCAGTGCTGCGGCGAAACCATCGACCTGACCAAGCTGGACATGCCGACCTACCTGGTCGGTACCCGCGAGGACCACATCGTGCCCTGGCGCGGCGCCTACGCCAGCACCCGCCTGCTCAAGGGCCCGACCCGCTTCGTCCTCGGCGCCTCCGGGCATATCGCCGGCGTGATCAATCCTCCGGCGAAGAAGAAACGCAGCTACTGGACCAACGACGCACTGCCGATGGATCCGGACAGCTGGCTGGAATCTGCGCAAGAGCATCCGGGCAGCTGGTGGGGCGACTGGAATACCTGGCTGAGCCAGTTTGCCGGCGAACGCGCTCCGGCCGAAGCCAGCCTCGGCTCCGCCGACTACCCACCGCTGGAACCGGCCCCCGGCCAGTACGTCCTGCAACGGGACTGATACAGGTGACATCGCCCGGCCCGCCTTGCGCGGGCCGGGTTGTTTTCGACCTCCGCGCCGATGGTTCAAGTGCCACTTCCTCCGCGATCACCACCCGCCTGTCATGCAATGAAAAGCGAATGTCCCGAGATGTTAAGCACTTCCAGGGACTACGCCCTAAATTCCCTTCCCTGCAAGCACCGCTACTCCACAGTGGTGCAATTGCAGCGCGCCCCAACATCGGCACAACGACCAGTTCAGGGGCGCTTCCTGCATGAAACAGCTACCCTCCAGATAGCGGATACAAGAATGAACAACCCCCCGCCCTTCATGGCCTTCTTCTCGGCCAACCTGCCTTTCGTCGCCCGCGCTGCACTGGAGCCACTGCGCTTCTGGGTACGCCAGAGCCCCTGGTTCCAGGGCAAGAACACTGACGCCTGGTTCGAGGTCGACGCTGCCGTCCTCGATCGTCTGCAGGCCGAATACAACGGCGAATGGGCGCAACTGGGCATGCAGTTGCTGACCCGGCAACCCTTCGCTTTCAGCGACTCGCGCTTTGCCGGCAATGCCTGGAACCAGCCAATGTTCGGCTCGCTGGCCGCGCTCTACCTGCTCAATTCACGCTTCCTGATGCGCCTGATCGACGAGCTGCCGATCGAGTCCGGCAAGCTGCGTCAGCGCCTGATCTTCCTGGTCGAGCAGCTGATCGCCGCCGGGGCGCCCAGCAACTACCTCAGCAGCAACCCCGAAGCCCTCGAGCGCGTGGTGCAGACCGGCGGAGCCAGCCTGCTCAGCGGCCTGCTGCACCTGGCCAGCGACCTCAAGGAAGGCAAGCTGCGCCAGTGCGACAGCGGCGCCTTCGAGGTCGGCGTCAACCTGGCCACCACCCCGGGCCAGGTGGTTTACCAGAACCCGCTGTTCCAGCTGATCCAGTACGCACCGCAGGGCGAAACGCAGTTCAAGCGTCCGCTGCTGATGGTGCCGCCGGCGATCAACAAGTACTACATCCTCGACATGCAGCCGGAAAGCTCGCTGGTGCGCCATGCCCTGGAACAGGGCCATCCGGTGTTTCTGGTGTCCTGGCGCAACGTCGACGAGAGCCTCGCCAGTACTACCTGGGACGACTACGTGGAACAGGGCATCCTCGAGGCGATCAAGGTCACCCAGGCCATCAGCGGCGAGAAGCAGCTCAACCTGCTCGGCTACTGCGTCGGTGGCACCCTGCTCGCCTGCGGACTGGCCGTACTCGCCGCACGCGGCGAGAAGCCGGCGGCCAGCCTGACCCTGCTGGTCACCCTCCTCGACTTCGAGGACACCGGCGTGCTCAGCACCTTCATCGACGAGGATGTCGTCCGCTACCGCGAGCACACCATCGGTGGGGCACAGGGCAAATTCGGCCTGTTCCGCGGCGAGGACATGGGCAACACCTTCTCCCTGCTGCGCCCCAACGAGCTGTGGTGGAACTACGGCGTCGAGAAGTACCTCAAGGGCCAGAAGCCGCGCTCCCTGGACCTGCTGTACTGGAACAACGACCACACCCACCTGCCCGGCGCCATGTACTGCTGGTATCTGCGCCACACCTACCTGCAGAACGAGCTGAAGACCGGCAAGCTCCAGGTCTGCGGCGAAACCCTCGACCTGTCCAAACTGGACATGCCGACCTACCTGGTCGGTGCCCGCGAGGACCACATCGTGCCCTGGCGCAGCGCCTTCACCAGCGGCCGCCTGCTCAAAGGGCCGACCCGCTTCGTCCTCGGCGCTTCCGGGCACATCGCCGGGGTCATCAATCCGGCCTCGAAGAACAGGCGCAGCTACTGGACCAACGAGGCGCTGCCGGGCGATCCGGAGCAATGGCTGGAAGGTGCCGTCGAGCAGCCGGGCAGCTGGTGGGGCGACTGGACCGACTGGCTGGGCAAGCGTGCCGGCAAGCGCGGCCAGGCTACCATCAGCCTCGGATCGAGCGACTACATGCCGCTGGAACCCGCCCCTGGCCAGTACGTGCTACACCGCGGCTGACCACTGCATCCCGGCCCGTCCATCACGGGCCGGGATGCATCGCTGCGCGACTCGTAACGACAAGAGATCTCTCCCATGCGCTATGTCCATTTTCTCCACCAGGGAGAGCCCGTTCTCGGCGTGCGCCGCGCCGAAGGGGTGCAGGTCCTCGGCAGCGAATCCCTGGAGTCGCTGCTGGCGCGAGGCGTCGATCTGCTGCACCACGCCAGGGAAGCGCAAGGGCCGCTGGTGCAGGTGGCGGCGGATGCCTGGCTGCCCCTGATGCGACAGCCGCCCAAGATCATCTGCGTCGGCCTCAACTATGCCGATCACACACGGGAGGCGGCGTTTGTCCAACCCGACTACCCCACCTTTTTCGCGCGTTTCGCCTCCTGCCTGACTGCGCACAATCAACCGCTGGTGCGTCCGCGCCTCTCCGACTCTCTTGATTACGAGGGCGAGATGGCGGTGGTGCTGAAGAGCGGCGGACGGCATATCCGCAAGGAGGAGGCGCTGCAGCACGTGGCGGGTTACACGCTGTTCAACGAAGCCTCGGTGCGCGACTACCAGTTCAAGTCGCCGCAATGGACGGTGGGCAAGAACTTCGACAACACCGGCGCATTCGGTCCGGAGCTGGTCACCGCGGACGAACTGCCGGCCGGTGGCAAGGGTCTCCACCTCGAGACCCGGGTGAACGGCAGGGTGGTGCAGTCGGCCAACACCTGCGACATGCTGTTCGATGTCGCGACCCTGATTGCCACGCTGAGCGAGGCGATGACCCTGCAGGCGGGCGACGTGATCGTCAGCGGTACCCCGGCCGGTGTCGGCTTCGCGAGAGAACCCAAGGCATACCTGAGGGCCGGCGACCTGGTCGAGGTGTCAATCGAGGGAATCGGCACCCTGAGCAACCCGGTCGTCGACGAAGACTGAGCGGCTTGCACCGCCAGGGAATGTCTGCCGCGCAAGACTTCGATCTGCCCCGCCTTGCGCGTCCGCAGTCATCGGCGCTGGCACAACGGCGATCCTGCCCAATCGGTAGATAACCCCCGAATGCTCAGATCCGGCGCAGATAGCGCAGGAACCACTCCCCCGCCAGCTCCGCCACCATCAGCAGCTTGCCTGGCTCCTCGAACAGGTGGGTCGCGCCCGCCAGCACTTCCAGGCGCTGGATGCCCGCCAGGCGCCGCGCACTGTCGCGATTGAGGGCCAGCACCTGATCATCCTCGCCGCCGACGATCAGCAAGGTCGGCGCCCGCACCTGCCCCAGCGCCTCGCCGGCCAGATCGGTACGCCCGCCGCGGGACACCACTGCGGCAATCGCCTGGTGGCGCTGCGCCGCGCAGATCAGCGCCGCCGCCGCGCCCGTGCTGGCGCCGAACAGGCCGATCGCCAGCTCCTGCAGTTGCTCGTCCTGCTGCAGCCAGTCGACCACCCCGGCCAGGCGGGTCGCCAGCAGCGGGATGTCGAAACGGAACTCGCGGGTCACCTCGTCGACGTCCTGCTCGTCCTCGGTGAGCAGATCAAACAACAGGGTCGCCAGCCCGAGGTCGTTGAAATAGCGCGCCACCATCTGGTTGCGCGGACTGAAACGGCTGCTGCCGCTGCCGTGGGCGAACAGCACCAGTCCCTCGGCACCCTCCGGCAGCGTCAGTTCGCCCTGCAGCAGGGCATCCTCCAGACCTACGCTGATGCTGCGCTGGAGCGGCGGTTGTGCTTCGCCCATGATCGCGGCCTCCTGATGAAATTGAGAGCGTCTCCAACAGTCTAGGCGAGGCGTCCGACGGTCGTTGCCGAACCCCCACCACGCGCGTTTAATGGTCGATGTATCCATGCTCATCCGGAGGATGAGTTCTCGGTCCATGCGGTCAGCGCCCCGGGAACGACTGCGCGCCCGCTTAGCGAGGAGCAGGATCATGAACGTCAGTGAAGTGATGCATGCGCCGGCGCAATGCTGCCATGCCGGCGACAGTCTGGAGCAGGCGGCAGAAATGATGGCGCAGCACGATTGCGGCGCCATCGCCGTGGTCGACCAGAGCAATCATGCGGTCGGCATCGTCACCGACCGCGACATCGCCTTGGCAGCGGCGCAGCGGCACAAGCCACTGTGGGAGCTGAAGGCCGGCGAGCTGACCGGCCAGCACGACCTGTACACCTGCCATGACGACACCGATGTGCACGAGGCACTGCACATGATGGCGGACAAGAAGGTCCGGCGTCTGCCGGTGATCGGCGCCGACGGCGAGCTGCATGGCATGGTCGCCATGTCGGACATTCTCCACCGCCTGAGCATGTATGGCGCCAAAGCCCAGACAGCTCCCGAAGACTGGCGCGAGGCTCTGGAGGCATTCAACAGCGTGACCACCCCGAGCCTGCCGATCACCACGCCCGACTTCGGCGACTACGGCAGATAAGAGCTGAGGCAGGCAAAGGCTGCCTGCAAATCCACCCCTCCGAACGCCAGCCCGGGCCCGCAGTCCAGCGAGACGGGCTGGCATCTCAACAGGGCCCCACCCCCAACTCGCCGCCAGCGTGGCCGGTATTGCCGTGCGCGAGCAGCTGCAGATAGTGATCATAGCGATAGGTCGGCCCGTCGACGCAGGCATAGCTGTCGGCGATGTAGCAATGCCCGCACAGGCCCACCGCGCAGTGCATGCGGCGCTCCACCGACAGCCAGACGTTGTCCGCCGCCACACCGCGCCGCACGCAGGTCTTGGCGATGGCCAGCATGAAGGCCTCCGGGCCGCAGCACAGTACTACCTGCGGCTGCTCTTCGGCGAAAAGGCGATCCAGCTGCGCCAGTGGCGAGCCACGCAACGCCTCGGGCCCGCCGTGCTCGAGGGTTTCGATCAGCGGCAGGACCTGCCGCCAGCGCTCCCGCTCGCGGCCGAGCACCTGGGCAGGGGCACTGCGCGCGCCGTACAGCACCCGTAACTGCAGCGGCGCCGCATGGTGCAGGGCCTCCTCGATCCAGCCGGCCAACGGCGCCAGGCCGCAACCGCCGGCGACCACCAGCACCCGCCGCGCTCCGAGCAGCAGCGGCCAACCCTTGCCGAACGGGCCGCGATAACCGAGCGAAGCTCCCGACTCCAGTTCGAACAGGCGAGCGGTCAAGCGGCCGCTGCTGCGGATCAGCGCACTGAACTCGCCACCCTCGTCCGGCGGGCTGACATAGGTGAACGGCGCCTCGCCAAAGCCGGGCACGCCGAGCATGAAGAACTGCCCGGGAATCACCGCCAGATCCCCGGGCTGTGGCGCGTCGATGCGCAGGCGAAAGTGCCGGCTATCCTGGCCGTCGGCGTAGAAGTCCAGCAGGCGCAGCGCCCGCGGCGTCAGTTCGAGCATGGCTTGCCTACCTTGCGCATGACCGCATGCACACCGATGCCACCAGGACAGACGTGATCGCAGCGCCCGCAGCCGACGCAGCCATAGCGGCCGAAGGTCTGGCGAAAGCCCTCGCCGAACTTGTGTTGCCAGAAACGCTGCACGCGCTGCCCCGCCAAGGCGCTGGGGTTGTGGCCGCTGGCTTCCTTCTGGAAGCCCTCGTACAGGCACGAATCCCATACCCGCTCCTGCTCGATGCTGCCGTCAGGCAGCTTGCGCTCCAGCGGCGCGAAGCAGGAGCAGGTCGGGCATACCGTGGTGCAGCCGGAACAGACCAGGCAGCGCAGGCCAAGACTCTCCCAGGTCGCCGCGCTGACCTTGGCGGCATTGATCGCGGCGATACCGTCCTGCAGCCACTGCCCGTCGCCCTGCTCGCTGGCCACCTGCTGACGATGGGCCACCCGCTGTGCCGGCCAGTCCCGGCTGGCGGCCGGCAGGGCAAGGTCGGCGACCGCCGCGGCGCCGGCCACCGAGGCAATCAGCAGCAGCCAGCCGGCCTCGCTCGAGGCAATCAGCAGCAGCCAGCCGGCCTCGCTGGGCAGCAGGATCAGGTCGGCAGTACCGGCGCGTACCTCCGGGCCGCTATCCACCAGCGTGCAGAAACCCTGGCTGCAGCTGTGTCGGCAGTCGAGCCCGACCAGCAGCGTCGCCGCACGGCGAGCCTGATAGTGCGCATCCGCGGCGAAGAACTGGTCCTGATAGGCGACGGCCGCCAGGTCGCAGGCATGCAGACCGAACAGCACCTGCGCAGGCGCCGCAGGCTCGATGGCGACGAAGCGCTCGCCGTCGAAGCGGAACACCGCCTCGCGCTCGGCGAAGAAGAACGCCTTGGCGGCAAACGGCGGCGGCTCGGTCTGCGCCACGAACGGGGTGGGATCGTCGGCCGTCAGCGCCTGCCAGTGACGCCCGCCCTGGCCGTCCTCGCGCACTTCGTACAGCGTGCGGCCGCCGGCGAGGTGGGCGCGCAGACGCTCGACGCTGTCCAGCTCGCAACAGGCCAGGTCGAAGTGGCGCGACTCAGAAGGAACCATAGCCAGCCTCCTTGTTCAGTTCATCCGGTGAGCGCGGCGCCACGCCCGGCGGCAGCGGCTCGATGGCCACGGCGCAGGCCTTCAGCTCCGGCATCTTGCTCTGCGGGTCCTGGGCGCTGTTGGTCAGGATGTTGCAGGGCGCCTCGCGGAAGTGGTAAGGCATGGACAGGGTGCCGGGGGGCACGTCGTCGGTGATCTGGGCGCAGGTTTCCAGGCTGCCGCGCCGCGAGCGCAGGCGCACGCCCTGGCCGTCGTGCAGATGCAGGTCGGCGGCATCCTGAGGATGGATGAACAGCAGGCCCGCCGGGGTTTCCCGTTCCAGCAGCGGCGACTTGCGGGTCATCGAGCCGCCGCCGTAATGAAAGTGCAGGCGCTGGGTGGTGAAGAAGAACGGATAGTCGGCATCCGGACACTCGTCCGGGTCGACCTGCGACACCGGCAGCAGACGACCGCGGCCACGGGGGAAGCTCTGTGCATGCAGCCGCGGCGAGCCCTGCGGATGGGCCGCATCGCACGGCCAGTGCAGGCCGTGGTGGGCATCCAGCGCCGGGTAGCTCATGGCCGAGAAGAGCGGCGTCAGCGCGGCCATTTCGTCGAAGATAGCCTCGGCATCCGCCCAGATCATCCCCAGATAGCCCATGCGCGCCGCCAGTGCACCGAGGATCTGCCAGTCGGTCCAGGCCTCTCCCGGCGGGTTGACCGCGCGGCGGATGCGCTGCACCCGGCGCTCGCAGTTGGTGAAGGTGCCGTCCTTCTCGGCAAAGGACGCCGCCGGCAGCACCACGTCGGCCAGCTTGGCCGTCTCGGTCATCGTCAGCTCGACCACCACCAGAAAGTCCAGCGCGCGCAGGGCGTGCTCGACGTGGTGCTGGTCGGGGTCGGTGAGCACCGGCTCCTCGCCCATGATCATCAGCGCCTTGAAGTCGCCGGCCAGCGCCGCCGTGGTCATGCCCAGCGAAGTCAGCCCGGGCGCCTGCGGCATCGGCACGCCCCAGGCCTGGGCGAACTTGGCCTGCACCTCGCTGCTGTCGGCCGGCTGATAGCCGGGATAGACGTTGGGCAGACAGCCCATGTCGCAGGCGCCCTGCACGTTGTTCTGCCCGCGCAGCGGGTTGATGCCGGCGCCGGGACGGCCGACCTGGCCGCACACCAGGGCCAGGTTGGAGACCGCCACCACGTTGTTGGTGCCGCTCTGGAACTGGGTGATGCCCATGCCGTAGGCGATGAAGGCGGCCTTGGCGTGACTGACCGTATACGCCAGCCGCTCCAACTCGGCCACCGGCACGCCGGTCTGCGCGCTGGTCAGTTCAGGGGTCAGGCCGGCGACATGCTGGCGCAGGACCTCGACGTTCTCGCAGCGCGCGTCGAGGAACGCCCGGTTTTCCCAGCCGTTGGCGAAGATGATCTGCAGCAGACCGTTGAGCAGGGCGATGTTGCTGCCCAGCCTGAGCTGGATGTGCTGCTCGGCCAGGCGGGCGAGCCGCGTGCGGCGCGGATCGACCACCACCAGCCGCGCACCGCGCGCCTGGGCACGGAGGATGCGCGCGCCGATCATCGCGTGGTTCTCGCTGGCATCGGCGCCGATCAGCAGGATCAGGTCGGCGCTGTCGATATCGGCGATGCTGCCGGTCATCGCCCCCGAGCCGAGGGTCAGGGTCAGCCCCGCCACCGAGGGGCTGTGGCAGATGCGCGCACAGTGGTCGACGTTGTTGCTGCCCAGCACGGCCCGGGCGAATTTCTGCGCCGCGTAATTATCCTCGTTGGTCGCCCGCGCGCAGCTGATCACCCCCACCGCGCCCGGCCCACCCTCGGCCAGCGCCTCGCGAAAGGCGCCGGCCACCCGCTGCAGCGCCTCGTCCCAGCTGGCCGGGCGCAAGCCTGCCGCCTCGCGGATCAGCGGACGGGTCAAACGGCCGGCCGTGTCGATGGCGAAGCTGGTCGACCAACCCTTGCTGCACAGCTGACCCTGGCTGACCGGATGACCGGGCTGCGGCTCGACACCGACCACCCGGGCCCCCTCTACCCGCAGACCGATGCCGCAGCCAACCCCGCAGAACGTGCAAATACTCGGAACCACACGCATCGCCGCCTCTCCCGCCATGCAATCCTTATCAAGCTAGACCACCAGACCGGCGGCGAACTTGATCATGGTCAGGAGCGGCCGTTTTTCGCCGATGACCTAGACTGGAAATTGCTCACCACCCATCTGGCATCCGGGAGAGCTTGTTTTGATACCCGAAAACAACGCGCTGTCGCCTTCCGGTCGGTGCTCGCGAGAGCGCATCAACTGCCGCGACTGCTCGATTCGCCCGCATTGTTTTCCGGCCAACCTGCAAGGCAGTGAACTGCAGCAACTGGACGGCATCATCCTGCGCAGCCGTCCCCTGCAGAAGGGCGAACCGCTGTTCGATGCCGGCACCCCGCTCCACTACTTCCATGCGGTGCGCAGTGGCGCACTCAAGACCTACCTGCTGAGCCGCGAAGGTGAAGAACAGATCACCGGTTTTCACCTGCCCGGCGAGATTCTCGGCCTCGACGGTATGGGCGCCTCCAGCCACCCGGGATTTGCCGTGGCGCTGGAAACCAGCATGGTCTGCAGCATCCCGCTGGCCCGCCTGGAAGAGTTGGCCGGCAGCATTCCACACTTGCGCGCCGAGCTGCTGCGGGTGATGAGCGCAGCCATCCATGCCGATCACCAACAGCTGCGCCTGACCCGCAAACCCGCCGCAGAGCGCCTGGCCGCCTTTCTGCTCGAACTGTCGCAGCGCTTTCTCCTGCGCGGCTATTCCGCGCAGAACTTCATCCTGCCGATGAGCCGCTGCGAGATCGCCAACTACCTGGGCCTGACCAGTGAAACCGTCAGCCGCCTGTTCACCCGCTATCGCGACAGGGGCCTGGTGGAGATCCGCGGTCGAGAGGTACTGCTCAAGGATGTGCAGCGGCTGCAGCAGCTGTGCGGGTTGTGCGCGGCGGCGCTGGCAGACGAGTAGCTCATATGCAGCTAGATGAAAGTCAAGGCGCACGCCCCCGCGCCGTTCGAAATTGGGGGGGCAATTCCCACCCGGCCACGTAAGGCCACGTCAGGCCATTTTGGAGGAGTCCGCGATGAACCAGACCGACAAGAAGATCCCTGTGGAAACCGAAGACAAATCGACCAAAGCCGCCAGCCCAACGCCAACCGCCCTGCGCCCGCTGGAGAGCCTGCGCCGCCAGGTCGACCGGCTGTTCGAGGATTTCGACCGCGGCTGGCACCTGCCCTTTTCCCGCAGCAGCTTCGATATCGAGCCGTTCTGGCGGCGCGAGCTGAGCTTCGCCGGCATGCCGGCCGTCGACATCATCGAGAAGGATGATGCCTTCGAGATCACCGCCGAACTGCCGGGCATGGACGAGAAGAACATCCAGATCAAGCTGAGCAACGGCGCGCTGACCATCAAGGGGGAAAAGACCGATGAGCGCGAGGAAAAGAAGAAGGACTACCACCTCTCCGAGCGGCACTACGGTTCCTTCCAGCGCACCTTCGGCCTGCCCGATGGTGTGGACCCCGAGAAGATCGAGGCGCACTTCAGTAAGGGTGTTCTGACCCTGACCCTGCCCAAGAAGCCCGAGGCGAAACAGGCCGAAAAAACCATCGATATCAAGTCCAGCTGACCCCGCCAAACCCTGCCCGGCTCCGGGCAGGGTTCCGCCTCCGGCGATACCTGCCCTGTCTTTCTGCGCCTAACTCACACGGACTGCATACGCTTGCGTGCAGCGATGAGCGCGAAGTGGAGTATCGCCCTACCCCTGCTCTGCGCCGCCCGTGGGCTGACCCGACCAGGCCATGGAGCTGCTCGCCGACCAGCCGGCCGGCAGCGCCGACGAGCAGCCAGCGGATACGATCAATGGCGCGCTGCGGCAGAGCTATGCTCATCCACAGCAGGACGGACCTGCCGGCAACGGGCAGACCGAACATTAATCCAGGGAGACAACCACTCTGATCGTCCCGGCGGTGGATCGACCGCCGCAAGGTAGGCTCCCATGGCCAGCGTGCATCCCCCGCTCAGTCTGTTTCTCCTCGGAGATGTCATGCCGGCCCGCGGCATCGACCAGATACTTCCGCACCCAGGCGACCCACGGCTGTACGAAGACTACGTGCACGACGCCCGCGACTACGTGACGCTGGCCGAGCAACGCTGCGGGCCCATCGAGCATCCGGTGGACTTCGCCTACGTGTGGGGCGATGCGCTGGCCGAGCTGCAGCGCCGTCAGCCCCAGGTGCGCCTGATCAACCTGGAAACCGCGGTGACCCGCCATGGCCGCCCGGAGCCCAAGGGCATCAACTACCGCATGACTCCGGAAAACTTCCCGCTACTGCGCGCCGCCGGGATCAACTGCTGCGTGCTGGCCAACAACCACGTGCTCGACTGGGGCGAAACCGGCCTGCGCGACACACTGGACACCCTCACCGCCCATGGCATGCCCAGCGCTGGCGCCGGCCTCGACCGCACCCAGGCCGAAGCCCCGGCCGTGCTGGCCCTGCCCGGTGGCAGGCGACTGCTGGTGTTCGCCTTCGGCCTGCCGGACAGCGGCATTCCGGCCTGGTGGGCGGCCGGGCCGCACCAGGCCGGCGTGGCCAGGCTGGACGACCTGTCGCCGCGCAGCCTGGCCCATGTCGCCAGCCTGGTGCGCGCCGCCCGACAGAGCGGCGACCGTGTGGTGGTATCGCTGCACTGGGGCGACAACTGGGGCTTCGCGATTCCCGACGAACAGCGCGCCTTCGCCCACGGCCTGATCGAGCAGGCCGGCGTCGACCTGGTCCACGGCCACTCCTCGCACCACATCAAGGGACTCGAGGTACATCGCGACCGGCTGATCCTCTATGGCTGCGGCGACCGCCTCAACGACTACGAGGGCATCGAGAGCCACGCCGCCTTTCGCGGCGACCTGGGTCTGCTGTACTTCGTGCGCCTGCACGACGACGGTCGCCTGCAGGCGCTGGAGATGGTGCCGACCATCCTCCAGCGCCTGCGCATCAACCACGCCGAAGGCGTCGACCAGCGCTGGCTTTACGACACCCTGGCCCGCGAGTGTGCCAACTTCGGCTGCGGCATCCACATCCAGCACGACGGCTCCTTTGCCCTGACCTGGCCACGGAGTGGCGGGCCGTGACGGTCAGCAATGCCGAGATCGCCGCGGTGCTCGAGGAAATCGCCGACATTCTCGAACTGGAGGCGGCCAACCCCTTTCGCATCCGCGCCTACCGCAACGCCGCTCGCACCCTGCAGGCCTTCGCCCCGGACATCGCCAGCCTGCTGGCCAGCGGTAAGGCACTGCCCAAACTGCCGGGCATCGGCGAGGACCTGGCGGGCAAGATCGGCGAAATCGCCAGCACCGGCAGCTGTGCCCTACTCCAGCGACTGCGTGGTGAGGTCCCGACCGGCTTGCGCGAACTGCTCAAGGTATCCGGCCTCGGCCCGCGGCGGGTCGGCCGCCTGTGGCACGAACTGGGCATCCAGACCCCGGCCGAGCTGCATCGGGCCGCCCGCAGCGGACAGATTCGCCAGCTGCACGGGTTCGGCGAGGGCAGCGAAGAAAAACTCCTGCAGTCGGTCGAGCTGCTGCTGCATACCCCGCAGCGCTGGCTGCTGGCCCGCGTGGCGCCGATAGCCGAGCGCCTGCTCACCGATCTGCGCGAAGTGCCGGGAGTGATCGAGGTGGCCACCGCCGGCAGCCTGCGCCGCTGCCGCGATACCGTGGGCGACCTGGACATCCTGGTCAGCGCGCGCAGAGGCAGCCCGGTGATCCAGCGCCTCACCGGCGATGCGCAGGTCGCCAGCGTGCTGGCCGCCGGTACCACCCGCGCCAGTGTGCGCCTGCACTCGGGCCTGCAGGTCGACCTGCGCCTGCTGTCGCCGCAGTCCTGGGGCGCCGGGCTGCTCTACCTGACCGGCAGCAAGGCGCACAACATCGCCCTGCGCCGCATGGCCCAGGAGCGCGGCCTGAAGATCAGCGAATACGGCCTGTACCGCGGCAAGCAGCGCATCGCCGGCGACAGCGAGGCGTCGATCTACCAGGCCCTCGGTCTGCCGTGGATCGCCCCGGAACTGCGCGAGGCGCGTGGCGAGATCGAGGCCGCGCAGGCCGGCAGCCTGCCCCATCTGGTTGAACTCGGTGACCTGCGCGGCGACCTGCACGCGCATACCCGCGCCAGTGACGGGCGCAACAGCCTTGAGGAAATGGCCCTCGCCGCCCAGGCCGCGGGGCTGGAGTACCTGGCGATCACCGACCACTCCCGCCACCTGGCGATCACTCATGGCCTGGACGCCGACGGCCTGGCCCGGCAGATCGACGAGATCGACGCCCTCAACGAACGCCTGTCCGGCATCACCCTGCTCAAGGGCATCGAGGTGGACATTCTCGAGGACGGCAGCCTCGACCTGCCGGACAGCATCCTCGCTCGCCTCGATCTGGTGGTCGGCGCCGTGCACAGCGCCTTCACGCTCACCAAGGAGCAACAAACCCGCCGCCTGCTGCGCGCCCTGGAGCACCCGCACTTCAGCATCCTCGCCCACCCCAGCGGCCGCCTGCTCGGCGAGCGACCACCGATCAACTGCGACTTCTCCGCGCTGATCGCCGCCGCGCGCGAGCGCGGCTGCGCTCTGGAGCTGAACGCCCAGCCGGAGCGGCTCGACCTCGACGACCTGCACTGCCGCGAGGCGCGCGACCAGGGTGTGCCCATCGCGATCAGTTCGGATGCCCACAGCACCCTGGAATTCGCCGGGCTGCGCTTCGGGATCGGTCAGGCGCGACGCGGTTGGCTGGAAGCCAGGGACGTGCTGAATACGCGACCGCTCGGCGCAGTACGGCGACTGCTCAAGCCCTGACGCCCGCGTTGCTTGCCCCTCCACTCGCCATCCACCTTGAGCGCGCCCCTCCCCCTGCCTGCTGATTACCGGGTTATGCACGGAGCGAAAATTCATCGGCGCCCAATACCAATTTCATTATGTTAAATAGCGTAACACGCAGGCAGGCTCTGCCGCTTGGCCTGAGGATGGCGGGCGTCACCTCACGCCCTCCCCGGTCTGCTGGGTCTATCCTGCACAGGCGGGTAACGTGCGAACCGAGGTAGAGCATGGACAAGAAGTTTCAGTGGAACGCCTGGTACTTCCTACTGGCCTTCAGCCTGCTACTGATGTTTCAGGGCTGGTGGGCCGAGCGCCAGGCGGTCGAGCCGATCGCCTACAGCGAATTTCTCAAGCTGCTCAACGAGGGCAAGCTGAGCGAGCTGAGCATCAACAACCAGCAGATCAGCGGCAAACTTCTGGAACCGATCAACAACCGCAGCAGCTTCGTCACCAATCGCGTCGATCCGGCGCTGGCCGAGGAGCTGTCCGCTGCGGGCGCCAAGTTCAGCGCGGTCAGGGAAAACACCGCCCTCTCCAACCTGCTGTCCTGGCTGCTGCCGCTGGTGCTGATCTTCGCCTTCTGGAGCTTCCTGTTCCGCCGTCTGACCGACAAGCAGGGCCTCGGCGGCCTGGTCAGCGTCGGCAAGTCCAAGGCCAAGGTGTACGTGGAGCGCGACACCGGGGTGACCTTCGACGATGTCGCCGGCATCGACGAGGCCAAGGCCGAGCTGGAGGAAATCGTCTCCTTCCTCAAGGACCAGCCCAAGTACAGCCGCCTCGGCGCACGGATTCCCAAGGGCATCCTGCTGGTCGGCCCGCCCGGCACCGGCAAGACCTTGGTGGCCAAGGCGGTGGCCGGCGAGGCCGGCGTGCCATTTTTCTCCATTTCCGGTTCGGAATTCGTCGAGATGTTCGTCGGCGTCGGCGCCGCGCGGGTCCGCGACCTGTTCGAGCAGGCGCGTCAGGCGGCGCCCTGCATCATCTTCATCGACGAGCTGGATGCGCTGGGCAAGATGCGTGGCGTGGGCGCCTTCGGCGGCAACGACGAGAAGGAGCAGACCCTCAACCAACTGCTCGCCGAACTGGACGGCTTCGACCCGCGCGAAGGCGTGGTGCTGCTGGCCGCCACCAACCGCCCGGAAATCCTCGACCCGGCGCTGCTGCGCGCCGGCCGCTTCGACCGCCAGATCGTGGTCGACCGTCCGGACCGCAAGGGACGGGTGGCCATCCTCAAGGTACACATCAAGCGCGTGCAGACCGCCGCCGACGTCGACCTCGACCAGGTCGCCGGCATCACCCCCGGCTTCACCGGCGCCGACCTGGCCAACCTGGTCAACGAGGCGGCCATCCTCGCCACCCGTCGCAGCGCCGACAAGGTGGCCATGGACGACTTCACCCGCGCCGTCGAGCGCATCGTCGCCGGCGCCGAGCGCCGCGGTCGCCTGCTGCAGCCCCACGAGCGCGAGGTGGTGGCCTACCACGAGATGGGCCACGCGCTGGTCGCCAGCAGCCTCCCGGGCATGGACCCGGTGCACAAGGTATCGATCATCCCCCGCTCCATCGGTGCGCTCGGCTACACCCTGCAGAGGCCGACCGACGACCGCTTCCTGATCACCTTCAGCGAGCTGAAAAACCGCATGGTGGTGCTGCTCGCCGGCCGTGCTGCCGAGCAGCTGCTGTTCGGCGAGATATCCACCGGCGCCGCCGACGATCTCGCCAAGGTCACCGACATTGCCCGGCAGATCGTCACCCGCTTCGGCATGAGCGCCGACCTCGGCCAGGCGGTGCTGGAGCGCCAGGGCAACAGTTTTCTCGGCGACAACGTGATCGCCATGCGCGAGAAGGACTATTCCGAGCAGACCGCGCGGGAAATCGACCTGGCCGTGCGCCAGCTGATCGACAAGGCCTACCGCCGCGCCGGAGAAATTCTCCAGCAACGCCGCGCCGATCTGGACGAAGGCGCCCGACTGCTACTGGAGCGCGAGACCATCACCCCCGACGACTTCCCGCCGCTGCGCCCGACTGCAGCGCCCCCCACAGGCTGACACTCGCCCCATTCCTGCCTGCGCAGGACCGCAAACGCCGGTTGTCACCCATCATCGAAGCAGACATGATCGCTCGCGATAACTACAACGCGGGACAGCATTGCTGCCGATGAAAAATCGTCACCTGATCTTCCAAGCCTACCTGTATACCTTGGCGTTCACCCTCGTGGCGGTTGCCGTCGTCAGCCTGTTCGATCTTCTGGTGCAACCTTCGACTCACTTGCCGACGTCAGGGCTCGGCCGGCAACAGTTGCTGTCCGACGGCAGCCTGCTGGCGATCCTCAGCCTGCTGTTGCTGCCCGGCCTGGGGGCATGGCTGCTCCAGCGCCAGAGCGGCGGGCCGAAACTGCCGCCCTGCGACCGCCGCACTCTGCTGGCGGGCGCGCTCGGTGTGCTGCTGTCGACGCTCGGCTGGTATCTGCTCAACCTGCAGAACATCACTCTCATCTCCGAGCAGAGCCAGCTGCTGCTCAATCGCATCAAGGACTCCGCCGAGGACACGCTCGCTGCCCGCCTGGCGTTGATCCGGCGCATGGCCGAACGCTGGGAGAACATCGGCAGCCTGCCTTCCAACTCGTTCTGGCAGCTGGAGGCCGGCAGTTACCTGCGTGACCTGCCCGATCTAGGCCTGATTGCCATCGTCGACGCGAACCTGGAGGTGCGCCGCAACGAGCTGCGCCTGCCCGCTGCCCGCCTCTGGCTCGAGGAGTTTCTCGCCGACCCACAGCGCCGGGCCTGGCTGCACGACGTGCGCAGCGGGCGCACCACCCGGCTGAGCCCCGCGCTGGCGCGTTCCGGCAATCCGCCTCAAGCGCTGATCGCCGTGCCTCTCAGCCTGCCGGGCGCCGAAGGCTGGCTGCTGGTCGCCAGCCTGGCCGTGAATGACACACTGCACCGTGTTCTGGGCGACCACCTCGGCGAGTTCGTCTTCGATGTCCACGAGGGCGATCTGTTGCTGTACACCTCGCTCGACAATGACTCGCCAGGCGACATCATCCCGATTGGCTTGCAGCCGCTAGGCCTGCCGCAAACGTCCGCCTGGACCCTGCGCACCCACCTCGACCGTCACCACATCTACGCCTCGGGCCAGTACCTGGCGCTGCTCGTCTTGCTCTGCGGCCTGGCACTGAGCTTTTTCCTGATGGTCGGTCTGCGCCTGGCCTGGCGCGCCCAGCAACAGGCGCAGCGCCTGCAGGAGCAGCAGCAGTACGACGCCGCACAGCGGCGGATCATGGGGATGATCTCGACCATGCAGCCTCTGGAGCAGATCCTGCGCGAACTCTGCCTGCTCATTGAGCAACGCAACCCCCAGGTGATCTGCTCGGTGCTGCTGGTCGACGACAGCCGTCAGCGCCTGACCATCGGTGCCGCGCCCAGACTGGGCGAGCGTTACAACCAGGCCGTGGAGGGCCTGCGCATCGGCGAGGGCATGGGTGCCTGCGGCAGTGCCGCCTTCCTGCGCCAACCGGTGCTGGTCGCCGACATTGCCAACGATCCGCGCTGGCAGGGCATGCACCAACTGGCCGCCGAAGAAGGGCTGCACGCCTGCTGGTCCACTCCCCTGCTGGCTGGCGACGGCAGCCTGCTCGGCACCTTTGCCATCTATCAGCGCGGCCCGCTGCGGGTGGATAACACACTGGAGGAGCTGGTGGCGACCGCCAGCCAACTGGCAGCCATTGCCATCGAACACCGGAACATCCTCGCCGAGCTGGAGCGCAGCAATCGCGAGCTGCAGGAGTTCGCCTTCGTCGCCTCCCACGACCTGCAGGAGCCGCTGCGCAAGATCCAGACCTTTGCCGAGCGCCTGCAGACCCGTGCCGACACCCTCGACGAGCAAGGCCGCGACTACCTGACGCGCATGAGTTCGGCCGCCACCCGCATGCAGGCGCTGATCCGCGACCTGCTGGCCTACTCGCGGGTTGCCACGCGTCGTGAGCCGTTCATCCGCCTCGAGCTGGACCGGGTGCTCGACGAGGTGTTGCAAGACCTGGAGGGCACCGTGGAGAGCAGCAGCGCGCAGATCGAGCGCGAGCCACTGCCGACCATCGACGGCGACCCGTCGCAAATCCGCCAGTTGCTGCAGAACCTGCTGAGCAACGCGATCAAGTTCCATAAGCCGGGTCAATTGCCAAACATCCGCATCTATGCTGAAAATCAGCCGACTGGCGAATGGAGCCTGTGCGTCAGCGACAACGGCGTGGGGTTCGACGAGAAATACCTCGACCGCATCTTCAATCCGTTCCAGCGCCTGCACAGTCGTCAGGAGTACCCCGGCACGGGCATCGGCTTGGCGATCGTCAAGAAGATCGCCGAGCGTCACTTCGCCCGCTTGAGCGCCAGCAGCCAGCCGGGCGGGGGTGCCCTGTTTCGCCTCACCTTTCCCGCGTCAGACAAGGAGTGAAGTCATGTCGCGCTGCCTGCCAGTCACCATCCTGATTGCCGAGGACGACCCCGATGACCGCCTGCTCACCCGCGAGGCGTTCAGCGAAAGCCGGCCAGCCAACCGGGTGGACTTCGTCCATGATGGCGAAGAGCTGTTGGACTACCTGAACCATCGCCCGCCCTACGACGACTCGCAGCGCTACCCGCGACCGGGCCTGATCCTCCTCGATCTGAACATGCCACGCATGGATGGCCGGGAAGCCCTGCGCGCGCTCAAGGCCGAGCCGCGGCTGCGCGACATCCCGGTGGTCATGCTCAGCACCTCCTGCGACGAGGAGGATATCCGCCGCAGCTACGCGGACGGGGTAAACTCCTTCATAAGCAAGCCGGCCAGTTTCAACGGCTTGCTGGACGTGGTCCGCAGCCTCGGCGACTACTGCCTGGAAACCATCGAATGACCATCGGAGCCGCCCCGTTCATGAGCCTGCCCGAGCACCCACTGCGCCTGTTGCTGATCGAGGATGACGAGGACGACTTCCTGATCATCCGCGATCTGCTGCGCGAGGCCGGCAACCTGCACTACGTGCTGGACTGGGTGGACAGCTTCGAACGCGGCCTCAACGCCATCGACAGCGATGCCCACGACCTGTACCTGATCGACTACCGGCTGGGCGCCGACTCCGGCCTGGAGCTGGTGCGCCATGCCAGCGCCCGCGGCATCCAGCATCCGTTGATCCTCCTCACCGGCCAGGACGACAGCGATCTCGACGCCCGCGCCCTCGACCTGGGTGCCTCGGACTATCTGGTCAAGGGCCAGTTCGACGGTCGCCTGCTCGGACGCAGCATTCGCTACGCCCTGGAGCGCGCCAGCGCACACGAACGGCTGAACCACAGCAACACCCGCACCACCCTGCTGCAACGCTGCCTGGAAGCCAGCTACAACGGCGTGCTGATCGTCGATGCACGCATTGCGGATCAGCCGATCATCTACGCCAACCAGGCCTTCGAGCGCATCACCGGCTTTCGCAAGGAAGAAGTACTCGGCCGCAACTGCCGCTTCCTCCAGGGCAGCCAGACCAACCAGCCGGGCATCGCCGAAATCCGTCGCTGTCTGGCCGAACAGCGCGAGGCCCATGTGGTGCTGCGCAACTTCCGCAAGGATGGCAGCGCCTTCTGGAACGACCTGTACATCGCTCCGGTGCCGGACGAGCGCGGCGTGGTCACCCACTACATCGGCGTGCAGAACGACATTTCCGAGCGCAAGCGCTTCGAGTCCGAACTGGCCTACAACGCCAGCCACGACGTGCTCACCGGCCTGCCCAATCGTTCGCTGCTGGAAGACCGCCTGCTGCAGGGCTGCCAGATCGCCCGGCGCTATTCGCGGGAACTGGCGGTGATGCTGATCGACCTCGACGGCTTCAAGCCGATCAACGACACCCTGGGCCACGCGATCGGCGACAAGGTGCTGGTGGAGGTCGCCCAGCGCATGGGCGCGCAGATCCGCCCTGGCGACACCCTCGCCCGCCTCGGCGGCGACGAGTTCGTCGTGCTGCTGCCCGACCTCGCCCATGGCGAGGACGTGCTGCTGGTGGCCGAGCGGCTGATCCGCAGCATCGCCCGCCCCTACCATTTCAACGAACTGGAACTGCACGTCACCGCCAGCATCGGCATCACCCTCAGCGACGGCGACATCGAGCAGCCGATGAAGCTGATCCAGGAAGCCGACCTGGCCATGTACCAGGCCAAGCAGCACGGCCGCAACAACTACCAGTGGTACACCGAGCACCTCAACCAGGAAGTCAGCGAGCGCATGACCCTGCGCAACGAGCTGCAGAAAGCCATCGAGACCATGAGCTTCGAGCTGCACTACCAGCCGCAGATCGATGCGCGCAGCGGACGGGTGATCGGCAGCGAGGCGCTGCTGCGCTGGCCGCACGCCGAGCGCGGCATGATCTCGCCCATGCAGTTCATTCCGGTCGCCGAGGACACCGGGCAGATCATCCCGATCAGCCAGTGGGTGCTGGATACGGCCTGTCGCCACAATCGCCAACTGCTCGACAAGGGCCTGGCCCACGGCGCGGTTTCGGTGAACATCTCGGCCGTGCACTTCCTGCGCAGCAACTTCGTCGACACCGTGCGCCGCGCCCTGGACAACAGCGGCCTGCCGGCGCACCTGCTGGAGCTGGAGATCACCGAAAGCGTGCTGCTGAAGAATACCGAGCGGGCGATCGAGCTGCTCCACGAACTCAAGGGCCTGGGCGTCGGCCTGGCGCTGGACGACTTCGGCACCGGCTACTCCAGTCTCAGCTACCTGAAGGACCTGCCCATCGACAAGGTGAAGGTCGACCGCTCCTTCGTCCACGAACTGATCAGCGACCGCCGCGACGCCGCCATCACCCAGGGCATCATCTCCATGGCCCACCACCTCGACCTCATGGTGGTGGCCGAAGGCGTGGAGACCGCCGAACAGGCGGCCTTCCTCAGCCGCAACCAGTGCGACGCCTTCCAGGGCTACCTCTACGCCAAGGCCATGCCGTTTGCCGAACTGGAGCGCTACCTGCAACAGGGGCAGGTAGCCTAGAGCAACGCTGAACGTCGTTCCCCGCAGGCGGGAGTCCAACTGCTACGGGCCTGGTGGATTCCCACCTGCGCGGGAATGACGGTTTGCCCTAGTAATCCCGCTTGTAGAACAGGTCCAGCGAGCTGGCCAGGCCGCTGGCCGCTTCCAGGTAGAGTTTCTTGGTCAGGTCATAGCGCAGGGCGAAGACGTTGCCCTGCTCGAACACGCCGACGCCGTAGCGCAGGCTGAGCCTCTCCGAGAGGTAGCCGCTGGCCGCCACGCTGCTGGAGTCGCCGGAGCCTTCGCTTTCCAGCATGAAGTCCTTGATCCCGAGACGCTCGGCAATGGCGCCGCCCACCGGCGTGCCGCCGGCCAGGCCCAGGGCCAGCGCGGCCTGGCTGAGCATGTCGCTGTCGCCGCTGCTGCCGGGGGCACGACCGAGCACCAGGTAGGACAGCGCCTGCTCCTGGCTCATCGCCGGTTCGGAGAACACCTCGCTGACCGGCGCATCGGCCCGGCCGCTGATGCGCAGGCCGGCGGTGACGTCGTCGACCTTGCGGATCGCCTCGATGTCCAGCAGCGGCTGATCGATGGGGCCGGCGAAGATCAGCCGCGCGCGGCGCAGGGTCAGGCGCTGGCCATAGGCGCGGTAGCGGCCGTTCTCCAGGTCGAGGCTGCCGCGGCTGTCGAGGTTGTCGCGGATACGCAGGTTGCCCTTGATGTCTGCGGTCAGGCCGAAGCCGGAAAAGCGCAGGCGGTCCTCGCCGAGGGCCAGACGCAGGTCGATCTTCAGCCCGGGGGCCGCCGCCGCGGCCGGCTGCTGGCCGACGATCTGCGCATCCTCGGAAACCCTGACCGTCTCTGGCGGCAGATCGCGCACGGTGATCTGTCCGCGCGGCACCGCCACCTGCCCACCGAGGGTGAACTGGTTGTCACGCAGGCTGAGCTGCAGGTCGGGGTCGGCCTCGAGGGTGCCGTAGGGGTCGATCACGGCCGGCAGGCGGCTGCCGCGGATCTGCAGGTCCATAAGTGGCGTACCGGCCCAGTTCATGCTGCCGGCCAGACTGCCCTGCCCCTGCGCGCCGCTGCGCCAGCGGCCATCGAGCTGCGCCTGCTGGCCATTGATGTTCAGGGCCAGCTGCAATTGCTCGAAGGTGAGCGGCAGTTCGCCGCCGCTGAGATGCCCGTCGCGCAGCTGCACGCGACCGTTGACCACCGGCGCCAGCAGGCTGCCGGACAGCCGGCCACTGCCGTCGATGCGGCCCTCGATACGCTCGACCTGGCGGGCAAAGGGCCGCGCCAGGGCCAGGTCCAGACCGTCGAAGCGGAAGCTGCCGGACAGCGGCTTGTCCTGCGGGCGCGGGTCGATACGCGCGTCCAGCTCCAGCGCGCCCAGCGTCGGACCGGCCAGACGCAGCTGGCTGTCGATCTGTTGCGGGCGCAGTTGGCTGGTGAACAGCAACCGCTGGTAGGGAATCTCCAGCCACTCGCCGCGCTCGCGGATGCGCAGCTGGCCGCTGCCGGCGTCCAGACGGACCTCGCCGTTGGGCCCGCTGGCCGGCAGGTCGAGGCGCACATCGCCATTCACCCGACCGACCAGCGCCGTGCCGCGTGGCAGGCTGCGGCGCAGGCGCGCCAGATCGAAGTCGCGCAGGCGCAGGCGCAGTTGCGGCTCGGGCAGCAGGCGCTGGCTGTCGGCGCACAGGCTGGCTTCTTCCGACTGCCAGCAATGGGCGCCCAGGGTGATGCGTCCGGCGGCGGTGCGCTCCAGGCTGGCCGGGCGCTGCAGCTGCCAGTCGAAACCGGCGGCACTGGCGGCACCGCGGTTCAGGCGGCCGCGCCAGTCCTGCTTGCGGTCGAGGCCGCCGCCCAAGGCCAGCGTCAGGCGCAGCGGCTCGCCGTCGAGGTTCAGCTCGACGCTGTGCTGCTGCAGACTACCGCTGCCCTTGACCACGAGGCGACCAAAGTCGCTGTCGCCGCTGCGCAGGCCACGGGCGTCCAGTTGCACGCTGGCGCGCTGGCGGGCATCGAGACGGGCGTCGAGCGCCAGCTCGCTCACACGCTGCTCCGCATAGCCCAGCCCCTTGCCCTGCACAGCGAGGCTGCCCTGCGGCGCCGCCGGGGTGCCGGCGAGCTTGAGTTCGCCGGTGGCCTGTCCGCGCAGGTCGGGCCACAGCTGGTCGAGGCGCGCCAGCGCCAGCTTGAACTGGCCGTCCAGACGCTCGTTCCAGCCGCCCTGGCCGTCGATGCGGTTGTCGCCCAGGCGCAGGGCCAGTTCGGGTAGCTGCCAGTGCGCCCCCTCGCCCTGCAGCCGGCCCTTGAATGCCAGCGGTTGCTGGCGCAGCTCGCCGTCCAGCGCCCAGTCGGCCTGCAGCTGCAGCCGGCCATCGCGCAGCTCGCCATTGCTGGCCAGCGCGCCGCCGATGCGCCCAGGCAGCTCCTTGAGCCAGTAGGCCGGATCGAGATCGGCCAGCTGCAGGTGGGTCTGCCAGCTCAGCGCCTCGGCGAAGCCCAGCGACAGCTCGCCCTCCGCCCGGCCCTTGCCGGCCTCCAGGCGCAGTTCGGCCAGCTGCAGCTGGCCGCTGTCGCCCTGCAGCGGGCTGGTCAGGCGCAGCGGCCCGGCCGGGCTGAGCAGACGAATGTCGAAGTCGCCCTGGTAGCGGCTGTCGGCATAGTTCAGCGCGGCCTGCAACTGCTGCAGTTGCAACTCCACGTCGGGCAGCGGATACAGCTGCTGCCAGGCGAAGGCGCCACCCTTGAGGTTCAGGTCGGCGGCGAAGGCCGCACGCCAGTCGAGTCTGCCGGCAAGCTGCAGGGTTTCGCCGGCGGCGTCCTGCAGCTGCAGTTGCTCTACTTGCGCTCCACCGGCATCGACTCTGCCGCGCAGCGCCACGCCCACCGGCTGCTCCATCCCGGCCAGGGTGGCGGTGCCGCTCACCTCATAACCCTCGCTCAAGGTGCCGCTGGCGTTCAGGCCGAGACTGGTGAAGCGCAGGCTCGGCGGCAGGCTGGCCAACGCCTGGAAGTCGCGGGTCGTCAGTTGCAGTTCCAGCGGCAGCCCTTCGGCCAGCGGCTGCAACCAGCCACGCAGTTCGCCGTCGAGATAGCCCTGGCTGTGGGCGACCAGCTCCAGCCGCTGCAGCAGGCGGCCATCCAGCTGTAGATCCAGCTGCCAGGCGCGCTCGTCCACCGGCGGCAGTTGCAGGATGGCTCGGGCGTGCAGCGGCCAGTCGCCATGGGGCTGCAGGCTCAGCTCGCTGATGGTGAGGCGCAGATCCGGGCGTTGCAGGTCCACAGCGGTCAGCTGCAGCCCCTGGCGATCCAGGCGGGCGGCCAGCACCAGGTCGCGCAGCTGCTCGACGCCATTGACCTCCAGGCTGCCCAGTTGCAGGCGACCGATATCAAGCCCCAGAGGCAGGCGGATGTCCGGCAGGCTCAGCGGTTCGCTGACCGCCTGCTCGGGCGATGGCGGCAGATCGATCTGCAGACGGGCGGCGGCGAGTTCATCCAGGCACAACAGGCGCTCGCGCAGACAACCGAGACGGTTGGTCACCCTGAGCGACTCCAGCGCCATGCGCGTCTCGCCGGACTGCCAGCGCAGCGCAGCGGCGCTCCAGTCGCCAAGCAGTCGACCGCGGAAGTCCTCCACCGCCAGTCCCGGCACGCGGCCGAGCAGCCAGCGGCTGCCGGTTTCGGTCGCCGGCAGGCTGAGGGTGGCCGCCAGCGCCAGCAGCAGGAGCAGCCCGGCAATACCGAACCAGCGCAGTAATCTGCCCATCACAGCTCCGGTCCCATGGAGAAGTGGATGCGAAAGCCCGAGCCCTCGTCCTCGTCCAGGGCGTGGGCCAGGTCGAGGCGCAGCGGGCCGACCGGCGAGACCCAGCGCACGCCGATGCCGACGCCAGTCATCAGCGGATCGCTGAGGCCGTCGATGGCGTTGCCGTGATCGACGAAGGTGGCCAGGCGCCAGCGGTCACGCAGCGGGTACTGGTACTCCAGGCTGCCGACCACCAGGTAGCGGCCACCGACGCGCTCGCCCTCGCTGTCGCGCGGCGACAGGGTCTGGTAGTCGTAGCCGCGCACGCTCTGGTCGCCACCGGCGAAGAAACGCAGCGAAGGGGGAATGGCTTCGAAGTCGTTGGTAGCGATGCCGCCCAACTGCACGCGACCCAGCAGGCGATGCCCCCCGGCGAAGCTGGTCAACCCCTTGGCCAGCAGATCGAGGTGCAGCAGGTCGGTATCCGACAACAAACTGCGACTGGCACCGGTCAGGTCCGCCTGCAGGCGCCAGCCTCTGCTGGGATCGATCTTGTGGTCGCTGACCGTGCGACTGAAGCCGATCCCCGGCAGCAGCAGGGTACTGCGCCCCTCGTCCTCGCCAGTCTCGTAGCGCTCCTGCTCCCAGCGCAGCGAGACGATGCGCTGCCACTCGTTCTCCGGCAGGTGCTGCCACTGGGCGCCGATGGTCAGCCGCTCGCTCTCGGTGTCGACCAGATCCTCCATCTGATAGCCGGTGGTGAAGCGCAGGCTCTCGGTCAGCGGCGGATCGAGGGGGATCTCGTACCAGGTGCTGATACTCTGCCGCGGGCTGGAGAACTCGAAGTCGGAACCCAGGCGATGGCCTTGCTCGCCGCGCCAATGCCGCCGCCAGGTGCCGCGCAGGCGCGGCCCCACGTCGGTGGAGTAGCCGGCACCGGCCGCCAGGGTGCGCGGCTTGCGCGTATGCAGGCGTACCTGCACCGGGATGGTATGCCCCTCGGCATGCTCGGGCACCGCGTCCACCCGCACGTCCTCGAAGTAGTTGCTGGAGACCAGCGCGCGGTTCAGCTCGCCGATCAGGTCGGAGTCGTAGGCTTCGCCGGCCTTGAACGGCACCATGCGCGCCAGCAGCTCGTCGTCGAACGGCGTCTCGCCCTCGAAGTGCACCTCGCCCAGGTGGTAGCGCTGGCCACTCTCATAGACCAGGCGGATGTCGGCCACCCCGGCCTGGGGATCGACCAGCAGGCTCTGCTCGACGAAGCGGCCGTCGAAGAAGCCGAAGCGCAACGCCCGGTTGCGAATCAGCCGCTTGGCATCCTCGTAGGCGCCGTGATCGAGCACCGCGCCCGGGGCCAGCTTGGCGCTGTGCTGCACGTTGAAGCTGGGCAGCGCAGCCGCCTCGCCCTCCACACGGATCTCCACCGTGCGCAGGCGCACCGCCTCGCCCTGCTCGATGTGCAGGCGCAGCACGGCCTGGTCGCCCTCCCCCAGCACCTCGCTGCGAATCTGTGGCCGGTAGTAGCCAAGCGCCTGCAACGCCTTGGCCGCCTCGCGCTCGGCGTGGCGGGAGAAGCGCTGCAGCCTGGCGGCATCGCGCTTGCCGAGATCGCCGATATGCGCTTCGACGTTCTCGCGCAGCGCCTTGCTCTTGGGCGACAACAACACCTCCAGCTCGGCCGCGGCGGCACTGGTAGTGGCGGCCAGCAGGGCGAGCAGCGCGGCGGGGGCGGAAAGGAAAATGCTTTTCATGCTCCGGATGCTAGCACGACCGCCGGAGATTACCGGAGGCTTGTCCGGCGCAGCATGACGGCGGATTTCCGCCCAAAACAGGACCAATCAAGGCGAAATCCCGCCACTGCAATGCCAACTCCATCACCCTTTTCCGTCCGCCAGTACCGATCCGGCCCGGTGGCACAGCTATTGCCCTCTCGGCTGGCCCCTCACGGGCCGAGAAAACAGAAAAAAAGGGAACCCCATGCTGAAAACACTGCTTGCCGCCTGCCTCGCCGCCGGCTTGACCCTGCCCGGCGCCGTCGCCCAGGCGGCCAAGGCCGACGAGCCGATTGTGATCCGCTTCGCCCATGTGGTGACGGACGACACGCCCAAGGGCCAGGGCGCCCTGCTGCTGCAGAAACTGGTCGCGGAACGCCTGGGCGACCGGGTGAAGGTCGAGGTGCACGCCAACTCCAGCCTGGTCGGCGATGCCGAGGAGCTGGCCGCCCTGCAGCGCGGCGACGTCCATCTGCTCGCGCCCTCGCTGGCCAAGTTCGAACAGTACACCCCCAAGCTCAAGGTGTTCGACCTGCCGTTCCTGTTCGACGACCTGGCGGCGGTCGACCGCTTCCAGCAACGCCCGACCGGCCGCGACCTGCTGCTGTCGATGAGCCAGCACGGCATCATCGGTCTGGCCTACTGGCACAACGGCATGAAGCAGCTGTCCGCCAACCGTCCCCTGCAGCAGCCGGCGGACGCCCGCGAGCTGAGTTTCCGCATCCAGTCGTCCAAGGTGCTCGAGGCGCAGTTCGCCGCGGTCGGCGCCAGGAGCGTCAAGCTGCCGTTCGCCGAGGTGCGCAGCGCCCTGCAGGGCGGCAAGGTGCAGGGCGCGGAAAATCCCTGGTCGAACCTCTACAGCCAGCAGCTGTACCAGGTGCAGCCCTACATCAGCGAGACCAACCACGGGGTGCTGGACTACATGCTGGTGAGCAATGCGCGCTTCTGGTACGGCATTCCCCATGAGATCCGCAGCGAGCTGGAAGCGATCATCGACGAGGTGACCTACGCGGTGAACCAGCAGGCGGCACGCCTCAACGCCGCCGACCGCGAGCGCATCGCCGCTTCCGGCAAGAGCCGGATCATCGCCCTCAGCGACGCGGAGCGCGCCGCCTGGCGCGAGGCCATGCAACCGGTGTGGCAACAGTTCGAGGGCGAAATCGGCGCCACCGTGCTGCGCGCCGCCAAGGCCGCCAACCGTTCGGCGCAGAACTGAGGCGACAAGCTTGCTCGCCGTTCACCCTTAGCTGCGCCGGGTGAATGGCGATTCGACCGGGCCCGCAGGCTACAGCCGGCTGACCGCCTCGCCGAGCCGGGCGATCAGCTCCGGGACCAGTTCCAGACGCTGCCCCTCCTCCTCCAGCACCCGCTCGAAGGCCCGTTTCTTCAGCGCATCGACCGCCAGGCCCGCGCGCAGATTGGCCGGCACGGTGCTGAGCAGGATGTCGAACAGGCGGTCCACCGCGTGCAGGCGCCCCCACAGGTAGTCATTCTCGCGCACCCCGCGGCCTAGGAAGCCGCCAAAGCCGGCGAAGGAGCTGCCGAGCAGCACCGGCTTGCCCTCGTCGAGGACGATGCTGCTGGCGTCCTCCGGGCTGATGCGATCCACCAGGATCTCCTCGATGGGGCCCGCTTCCAGCGACAGCGCACTGGCCGTCGGGCGCAGGATGATGTCCCAGAAGAAATAGCCCAGGTAGCCGGTGAGGATGGCGATGCGACTCTCTTCGCGCAGGTTCTGCATCAGCGGCGACGCCAGCACGGCGTCGACATTGTCGACCGTACGCGCCAGGTCGCACTCCTGGGCCAGGCGCTCGACCAGCCGGGACACTTCCGCACAGGCCTCGGGATCGGCCTCCAGACGCTCTGCGGTGAGCGCAGGGGCTTCATCATCTTCCAGAAACAGTTCCCGGCAGGCGCTCACGGCATGACGACTGAGGAAGTCGAGGTCGTCGTAGACCGCCAGTTCGGCGATGCACTTGTGGATCTTGAGCTTCAGCAGGTCGAGGTCCTCGGACTCAACGACACTCCCGCTGCCAAGGTCGGGATAGCGGTCGTTGATTTCGTGCAGGACGAAATTCAACCGGCGCTTTTTGTAGATCAGGCCGAAGTCGAGGATCATCCGGGCGAACAACGGCAGATCGAGATTGCTGTAGAGATGCTCCGGCATCTTGTAGGCCTCGGCGATGATGCCCTGCCGGCGAGCCCAGGCCTCGATCACTTCCTGCACCCGCCGCGCCTGCGGCGAATCGGCGGTGTACTGGCACGCTGCGGCGATGATCCGCACCACGAAGTCCAGCGCCTCGAAAATCAGCGCGCGCATCCAGGCGTCGTAGACGATGGCCGTGCCGGACAGCAGGGTGATCGACAGCAGCCGCCAGTGGCGCAGGTCGTCGATGCTGTAGCCGCCCTTGAGCTTGCCGGCCGTTTCTTCCTCGATGAGCCGGGCGATCTGCGGCCGGGCATGCTCGATGGCCACCTTCAAGCGCCGAGCCTGCACGTTGTAGCGGCTGAT
>RCUJ01000284.1_pt1 | contig 29375 bp, 28 predicted proteins | sample 2166321 | NCBI WGS metagenome assembly RCUJ01 (sample SAMN09932808, study PRJNA488358) | compost metagenome | feature: garden; material: soil; isolation source: compost soil in an enriched community after 118 h of incubation | place: Germany: Experimental Botanical Garden Goettingen | collected... | reverse complement strand
AATCCTGATCCATTGTCGTTCGGTTCCGTAGAGTACACACCGGAGCTGACGTCGTTCTTCGACATCTTGAAGAATGGGGTGCGGATGAAAGATAGGCCTAAGGTTACTTGTCGTGGAGCAACAAGCTTCCCAGAGTACGCCTGCGGTATCCCTATTGAGGAACTGATGCCGGTGGATTTCGCTACCATCACCGATCACCACACCGGGCTTACTCAACGTCTTGATGAAGCACTTCAAAAGGTGCGGCATAAAGGGGAGAGTTTCCCCTCCCCATTTTCAACAAATACCTACACGGTGAAACCGGATGTCTAAAGTGTACAAGTATAACGAAGGCGAAGTGGAGGAGTCGAAAGGCCTATTCGCCTTGCTGATCGAAGGTATCAGGGCTTCCAGCTACGCCAGAAGTAAACCGACCTCTCCAGGCTGGGACTTCGTAATGGAACCCGGCATCGCCGTGACCCGTAAACTCAGTGTCGAACTGGATCCTAACGACCCCGATCCGTCGGGTACCTGCCTATTCCTCAAGAAGGCGAGCGATGATGCCATCCGCAAGCGCGCCATTGAGGAGCTCATCCTACCGGACCTGCAAGCCATGTACGCCCCAGACCTGGATTGGCACAAGGCGCTCCAGAAGCAGATCGCCGAAGCCATGGGTCTACCGGCCCGCTTCCTGGAACCAGTCAAGAAGATAGCCGGTATGGGTCGCTACTACTCCGAATCCATCGGAACGCCTTGGCCAGGCTACTACAGCTTCGAAGAGACGTAACGGACGAAGCGGTCTTCCAAGAAGGCTGCGTTGTCTGCTGTCTGTCCGGCACTGAAGTACTTGTCTTGCTCAGCCCGGATAACCGTCCGGCGGAGTTTGATCATGGTAGGTAGCATCTTGTCCTCACCCACCTTGCCGGCCCAGTAAATGGCCAATGCAGCACGGGATTCCTTTTGGGTCAGAATAGCCCAGAGGATCTGGTGGGTAGGGACTGTGGATGGGAATGCCCCAGCCTCCAATGCATCCTGACTATAAAGAGTGGGAATGCTTGCCAGGATCTGATTGGCCGTCATACGGCGCGATGCGATCTTGTTGTAGGCATCCTCAATGATTTCGTCGGCATGCGTGTCTGTAGGCGTCTGAGCGAACAGGAGGTTGGACTTGACGGAGCATTCCTTACGGAGTCCGCACTTGACCAGCATCTTGTTGAACATCACCTGATCCAGGTGGGACTTCATCATCCCTGGGAGTAGCACAGAGGTAATGAAGGTTTCGTTGTTCTCGAATGGGTTGGCTGCTTTCCACATCCGCCACTGACAGGCCAATAGAGGGATGTCGATGTTTACCACCGCAAGTCCCCGCTTCGAGGTACGGGCTTCGTTCATGACGCCCAACTCGTAGACGGTCAACTCGGTGACCGGATGTTCCAGCACTTCAATGGCGGATACTGAGCGCCAGTCTTTCCAGAGGTCCATCCAGTTCCAGTTCTCGGACCGGACGAAGGTGATGATCTCTGGGCAGTTATCGTAGAAGTGACCTTCCTTGTGGATGCGGCCACGGCTATAAGGAGAGGTGATACCGAGGGTCCCGCAGATTCGTTCGCAATCAGACGTGACGCGATCGATGTAACTCAGCAGGTCTCCCCGGAATTCGGTTGTCAGGGTTGCCAGGAGCTTCATGAGCAAGTGCGAGGAAGCCAGACGGCCAGATACCTGCTGTCGAAGATCCGTGTACTTCTTGAGGTTCTCAGCAACCCGACCTTGGAGATAGGTCATTCGGGCGTACTGAAACGGACTGTCATCGAATCCGTTGGTGCGGTTAAAACTCGTGTGCATTTCAGTAATCCATTGAATGATGTAAAAGTTTACATACCTGTATGTATAGTATGTAAAATAACTCGCCTGGTGTAACAACCGGGCAAGCACCCATGCCGCGTCTATCGACGTTTCACTAGAATGAAAGGATCTCGTTGTAAAAATTCACAGACCTACATTATTCTAGTGACACAGACCGCAACTGTTGTTAACCCGCAGTCCGCTAGTACAACGGATGAGTAGGCCCAGTGTCTACGACGGTAGAAATCCCACTGGGAACCTTCAATAGCGATACGAAGGAATCGTACTGAATTCTGGGAATAGGTCCCACTCGCTAATAAAACGTGTATACACTTTGGAGATGTAAGATGAGCGATACTTTTGTAACTGACGCCCCGGAAGCTGGTAAAGAGCCGCGTCGCGAAGATACCCGTTCCGAACTGCGCGAAGATACCCGCCGCGACGAACGTGATTCCCGTGATGGCGACCGCAGCACCCGTGGCAGCCGCGATCGTGACGACCGTCGCGATACGCCAACCTTCGCCGACATGGCGCGTCTGCAAGCCCGTCCTTCCATGGGTGGCCTGAGCGACGCCGTTCTGTCCCTGCTGGTTAACACCTTCGAAAACGCCAAGACTTACGACAAGCCTGGCGTGCCTGCTGAAACCAAGCGTGAGAAGTTCAAGGTCATCCCGATGGATGGTAGCCTGGCTCGTTCTTCGCAATCCAGCCTGCTGGTGGTTCTGCCTGCTGTTATCGGCGCTGAGCGTTTCGCTCTGGCGTACATCCTGCTGATCGAGCAATCCGGCGACGTGCAAACCCGTCCGCTGATCGAACGTGGCGAAACCTTCGACGCTCTGGTTCTGCCAGAAGATCACCTGACCGAAACGTACATCAACATCGTACGTGATCAGGCTCAAGCGGCCGTCGGCGGCGTGGCTCGTGTGGTTGGCAATCAGGTTATCCTGGCTGACACCTTCACGCACCGCACCGAGAAAGAGATGGAGCAGATCGTTGCCCACATCTACGACAACGCGTTCGAAGCAATCTGCGGTTTCCGCGAGAACATGATCGACGCCAAGTCGGGCGTTCGTTCCTCGCAGTTCCGTGTTAGCCCGGACAAGATGGGTAAAGGTTCCCGTCTGGAAGTTTCGTTCGACTACACCGGCAAGCAAGTGACCGACACCTCCGGTCTGCCGATCCGTAGCGACGTGACCACCAACCTGTACTACTCCGAGCCTAACGGCGAAGACAACCTGTTCTCCCGTACCAAAATGGGCGACATCCGCTGCGGTCTGGACCTGTTCGTCTCCTACGACGAAGAAGGCGAAAACCAACAGCGTCGCTTCGGTGGCCGTCGTCGCCGTGGCGGTCGCGATGTAGAAGCTCCGTTCTGGCAAGCAGTGTTGAACATCAACTCTGTTGGCTCGGGCGACTTCCCGTACTCGCTGGAACTGGCGCAACTGCTGATCGCTCAGTCGGTGCAACAGTCCAACGATTACCGCTGGGCAACCATGCTGCGTCCACGTAGCACCATGGCAGAAGGCCTCAAGCCTCTGACTTCCCTGGGCCATCTGTTCCTGATGAACCCGGACGAAGAAGCTGCCTGCGTTGCCAAGGACATCGGTCCGAACATCAACGACAACGATCTGGCCGATTACCTCGACCTGACCGTCAAGCCTGATGTTGCATTCGGCATGACCGTTCCATCCTCGGGCGAGAAGTCCTGGGTACTGTCGATCTACGAGCGCATCGCGATCGCAGAGCCTGGCACCGAGCTGGACGATCTGATCGACCTGCTGCATGCTTCGGCTGACGTACTGACCGGCAATCGCTTCAGCGACGAGCTGGCCAAGCGTAACCTGGGTAACGACTACCGTCCGGTGTACACCACCGGTAGCCGCACCCTGCTGGGTACCTGGACTGACGAGAACCAGAACCGCCGTGACATCCGTGAATGGAACGTCCCTGCGTTGCTGGCCCGCGTTGGCGAGAAGAACCTGGACCTGGTCTCGGACTTCCAAGCCACTTTCGAAGACACCCGTCGTTCGATCGAGTTCAACCTGGCTGAGCGTTACGCGATCCTGCGTAAAGTGGTTCCTGGTCTGCACGTTGTCGGCACTGCCGAGCAGCTGGCGTTCGACCTGGACTACCTGATCGCATTGCAGAATGCGCTGGATGGTGCGAAGATGTCTCCGCACGTTTCGTCCAACGATGGTCTGTCGACTCGCCGTTCGATCGGTCACGATGGTTACAGCCGCTACGCTACCAGCGAAATCGGTCGTACCCGTCGTACCCGCAACGACGACAACACCGACCGTCGTGGTCGTCGTCCGTACAGCGGTGGCAACTACTACTAAGCAACACTAGTAGTAGGTTAATCTGAGCGGAGGGGGCAACCCCTCCTGCTCTATTTTTTATTTATGTCCCACCGGAGAGAAGTATGGAACTCATTACAGGCGATATTACAGAGCCCCGCTTCCGGTACATTGGACGTAAGGGGATCTATCCGGTCATCGTGGATTACGACGATCTGTTTCGCCGTTTGGGTACCGAGCCAGTGTTGGCAAACGACATTGACCTGTCGACGGAAGAAGGTCGAGTCCGGTTTAACCGTCTTGTGTATAGTAGCTACGATGGTGACGTGTTCTCTAACGTTCCCTCCTGCCCCTGCCGCGAGACAAAAGGTGGTCACCTGGTTCATCGCCGGTGTCCGAACTGTGGTTTTGAATGCCTACCCGTTACTGAGCAGAGTATTGAACCTCTGGTCTGGGTGCGCGTACCGGAAGGAATCCCTGGGTTCCTCAACCTCACCGTTTATACTCAGCTGCGTAAGAAGCTGATAAAGAATGGATTCTCTGCACTGGATTGGTTCTTGGACCCGTCTTATCAGGCCTTGAAAGAGGACTGTCCCGTTGAAGCTGTCGTTACCCGTATGGGTTTCAAACGTGGTCTTATCGCGTTCCATGACAACTTTGACGACATCATCGCTGCTTTATGCCGCACACGGACTTTCTTTGCTGACAAAGAAGGGAAGGAAATGCTGCGGTACATCGACTACATCCGCAACAAAGTGTTCTGCAAATACCTGCCGTTCCCGAGTAAGATCGGGTTCATTCTGGAAACCGTGGGTGAAAGAATCTACGCAGACCCGAAGATGGCGCCTGCGTTAAACGCATTGCTGTCCATTGCGAACACTGAACGTGCCCGCAAACGTTCGATGTCTCAGGTAGAGTCCCGCGTGGCTCGATCTCTGGCTAACCTGACGATGTACTATCAGGAGAACGAAAAGAACAAGATCTTCCCGAAGAAGGGGATCTTCCGCAAACTGGCCTACGGGGTGGATCCGCACTGGACTTTCCGGACGGTGATCACTTCCAAACACACGCCGCATAACCACGAAGAACTCGACATTCCTTGGGGTACCGCGGTCTTAACGTTAAAACTTCACATTGCGAACAAATTACGTAGAGAAGGTTATACTCCCAACGAGATCTTCACCCTCATCTACGATAACGTTCTCAGAACTCACCACAAGCTGGAGCGGATCTTCGATCAGCTGATCGCGGAAACACCTGGCGGCAAAGGGATACCGTGTACATTCACGCGATTCCCATCCCTGAAGCGTGGCTCTACTCAGCGCTTCTACATCAGGACCATCAAGCGTGATCCTAACCAACTGAGTACCAGTATCTCGGTACTCTGCCTCAAGGCACCAAACGCCGACTTTGACGGCGACTACATGTCTGGTCAACTGGCGCTGGATAACTTCACAGCCCGCGCTTTCGATCGGATGGCACCTAGCACTGGTATCATGGACTTGGACGTACCGTTCCAGGTGAGCGACCATGCGATGATCCCGGCTCCGGTATTGTCAACCATCAATGCTAGACTTGAGGAAGGGGAAGATCATTCTGTTGAATTGGAGGGCTAATAATCATGGCGTACATTGTATCCGACGGTGACGCCGATGTGATACACGCATCGACGCACGGGATGATGTCGCGTGCCGACCTGGAGTTCTTCCGGGATCGGATCGACAAAGTCTCGAGAGCGGCTGGCAACTTTGCTTCACGTTACCTAGGCCGTGCGAAGGACGCGTTGGACAACTTCGACTTCAGCTCTATCCGCGATCGGGTGGAAGGGATGAGAAGTCGCTTCGGGAAACGCTGGGACGAAGACCGCATTCTTCCCCTGGTCGACCTGGGTGACTTCCAGAACGCCAAACCTAAGATGCGCGCAATCGTCATGTCGAACCCACGCTATCGGGCCTTGTGGTATAAAGGTCAGGCAGATGGTTACGATGGTCTGTACGAAGACGACGAACGTGACAGCATCGGTCGCGAACACGATATGTACCGTGAGATTTATAACGGTAGCCATGTCGAGGGTGAAGAAGGTGAGGATACCTTCGTTACCTACCTTGGTGTCGTGGATGAATACGGCGACGCTAAGTTCAACATCTCCGAGAAAGATGATGCACGCGATACGCATCGGACTCTCGAAGAGATCCTGAACCGGGGCAAGCAAGACCCTGGCAGCCTCGTCCGCAAGACGTTGTAATGGACTGGGGAGCTTCGGCTCCCCTGCTCCCTTTCTTTTTTGTCGTAATAGGATGTATTCAACGACTGAGGTAGATTCCTATGTCTACGAGCATCCTAGGTCTGGGCAAGGAAGGGGTCATCTCTGATATTGACATCAAGATCGACTACCTGATGTGTTCATTTTTCTTCGCGAAACATAGTCAATCGACTCTGTACCGCAACAGCATCACTTCCCTGGCCAAGATCATCCAACTCTACGGAGACGATGACCTGACCATTCCGGGAGAGATCCAAACGGAACTCCAGAAGTTCCTAGCCCGATTCTTCACCAGCGCTCAAGTGACTGTCGACGTCGAGAACGATGGCGATGATCCAGGTATCAACCTGAGAATTGAAGCAACGGTGACAGATAGTTCGCCGTCTGGCACCATTACCACCAGTATTGGTTACGCGTTGACGACTCGAGAGTCCGCACTCAAGTCTATCGTGAACGTCAGCAACGGCAGCATTGTATACACCTCGTAACTCAAAACCCCGCCTATTAAGGAAGTAACATGTCCCAAGTACAAGCAGTAGCCCCAGTAGCGTTCCCACAGACCACCGAAGAACTGCGTAACTTCGTGGCTAGCACCATGACCGAAGTGCTGAACATCCCTGAAAACAAGGCCATCCAGGCTGAATCCCTGTTGGGCTTCCTGCTGGGTCTGGTTCAGGAACGTCGTGCCAAAGACGACCGTGCTCAGTTCCGTCCAGTCGTGGTAGGCACCTACTACCGTGGTTCGGCCCGTGCCACCATCGGTCATGACGCTGAAAGCGGCCAGTTCGTGGTTGCCTTCGATGAAGAAACCAAAGACGCCGACGGCAAGCTGGTCCTGGAACCGCACGAAGTCAACGGCGTGCAAATGACCCGTCCGGTCTGGAAAGCCATGCCGCTGGAAGCCGGTCCTCTGGAAATGCTGACCAAGCTGGTTCTGTCCCAGCCAGTACAGCCAGGCCAGGTCTTCTTCATTACCACCGCAGCGGGCATCGAAGCGCACATGGAAGCCATGACTGACATGTTCCAGCAGACCGACGCCACGCGCACCCAGCTGGACAACGCCAGCAAAGAAGAACTGTTGGCCTCTTCCGAAGCGCAAGTTTTGGCAGACGCTGCGCAGTAATTCGGCCGTAACAATCACAGCTGGAGGGTGAAAACCCTCCAGCTTGACAAGGATTTTTTTATGACGCCTCAAGATCAAGCCAACCACACCTACCATGAAATCGTACGTCGGGGCCTGGAAGGCTTCGACAGTGCGGTAGAAGCCATCAACGCCGGTAGCACTGCCCGTATCCGTAACGTGCGGGAGAAGTACTTCCAGGCCGTCATACTGCCTATTCTCCGCAAGCGTGTGCGTAACGAAGTCTGCGAAGACCTGGGCGTTTGGTTGAACACGGCTGATGGCCTACACAACCCGATGAACATCGTGGACGATACCGGGACCCTACTGTTTGTCTGCCCACCTGCCTTCATTGACCAGCAGCTTAACACAAAGCCGCCTGAGGGCCGTTTCACTACAACCCACCACGTAGTGCAGCAGCAAGCCGATATGATCGCCAACGGCGACATGCGCGGTATCATGGCCATTGAGGAAGGCATCTATGAGGCCCACAAGCCTCAGACCGAGATGCACCACCGTGCCGACGCGATTATGTTGTTGGTAGATATTTACAAGTTCTACCAGATACCTATGGAAGAACTGCTCGGACCTCAAGCTAACGAGATCCTGGCATTGGCCAACAAGCGCGATTCCACGAAAGTCGCTTTGCCCACCCCGCATCAAGAAGAGATCCATGACGAACCCTCAGACGATGACCTCATCTACTGAGACTCGCATCCTCCGCGTTAAGCTCAACGGTATAACCGCCGCCATCCGTCAAGTGGATGAAGGTTATACCGTCGCGCTAATCAGCGACGTCCACTTGGGACATGGACGAGTCCACGCCAGTAAAGTGATCAGAACCCTCAACACAATGTTCCCAGAGTCTCGGTTAGCTGAGATTGACATGGTGATGATCACAGGCGACCTGTTTGATAAACGATTGACCTACGACAGTGATGATGCATTCCTGATCACAAGGTGGATCGAGATCTTCCTCCGTATGTGCGCCAGATACAACGTGGCCGTGCGGATTCTGGAAGGTACCCCTAGCCACGACAACAAACAGTCGCGTTGGCTGCCATTGATCAGTGAAGTGTCGAACATCAACCTCGACATCAAGTACTACGGCACGCTGGCGATTGATGAGTTGTACGAGGGAGGGCCTCTGGCGCTCTACGTACCGGACGAAGTAAACCACGACGCCAGTGTTACCTGGATGCAGGTAAACGAGCTCCTGCGTCAACGTGGGGTCTCTCAGGTGCATTACGCGTTCATGCACGGCATGTTCACGTACCAAGAGCCAATCCGAACCGTAGTCAGCCATAACGTCGAGAACTATCACTCGATCGTGACCGAGCGGATCTACATCGGACACCACCACACCCACACGACCTGTGGGCGCATTACGGTGCCGGGCTCCCCTGAGCGTTTGCGGCATAACGAGGAGGAGGACAAAGGCCACCTCCAGTTCACGATTGCGAAAGATTGGACCTGCCACAACGAGCTCTTCATTGTTAATGAAGAAGCCACCATCTTCTCGACCTTTGACCTTAAAGGCGTGCAGATCAAGGCAGCGTACAAGTTCCTTGAAAACCACGAGCATCTCCCGCAGGGTAGCCATATCCGCCTGGAGATCAGTCGTGAAGATCCTGCGTATGCAGCCTTGGCTGAGATCAAAGCCAGGTTTCCTCAGTTCAACATCACGACCAAAGTGGTGGAAGCTGATGCCTATACGCCAGACACCACTGATCTGATCGAACGGCCAGTCATCACGGCTATCCGTCCGGACACGATCAACGACCTCCTGTGGTCGCGTGTGAAAGATGTAGAGAAACCTGTCCTTGATTGTATCCAACGAATCCTTGCGGAGGCTGCATGAAGCAGAAACCAATCCCACGCCTGTACACCCTGAGGCAATTGATCGCAACCACTACCGGTGAGGTAGGCTGTAAGGTTCAGATCGGTAACCAATGGGTGCCAATGCGACCTCTGGGCTATGGCGGCATTGTCCGCCGTATCAAGCTCGCCTGGATGGTCTTCACCGGTAAAGCCGACGCCGTCACCTGGCCGGGTAACCAATAATCGCTCATTAGGAGTGATCCCATGTCCTTAGAATCCGTCTCACGGGAACTCTTGACCAATCGAGCGGTTGGTCAGTTTCCCATCTCCATCGCAACCTCCCTGGCTATGGAATCGCTGATCGGTATCTTCCCAGACGCCCCCAGCGAACATCCCCCTATCCGGGACCATGACTCCCTCTGGGTTAATATGCGGACACTGATCCGCAACCTACTGGGTAGCCTCAAGACCGAGGATCGCAAACACCTGACCGAGCATACTGTTGCCGAGTACATCGTCAATGAGATGCGTACGATCGAAACGCTCTGCGTGGAACATGGTGATGGTCGGTTCGAAGTAGCCTTCTATAAATGCAGCTACTCCGACTTGTCCTACAGCTACAACAAGTCGATCCTCAAGGTTCCTGAGACACCAGGGCAGAAGTTGGCGTATTACTTCGAGGAGAACGTCCTCAAGGTGATCGACGATGAGTATCAGGGACACGTCCCTTACCTCAGCCTGGTCCGGAAGTTCCCGGAAGTCCACAGCAAGGTGCTGTTGATTTCTCACTATCCTGTGGATCTTCTACAGCGGTACAAGTTTGACAGCCTAGCGCTGCTTGAGACCCACACAGGCGCCGTGAAGCCGCCAAACATGTGGAACACTAAGCTGAAGGATGGCAAGGAGCTGGAGCGCATCCCGTTTGATCGTATGACGTTGCAGTTATTCGGCGACGGCATCACGTTCAGTCCGATGAATCGCAAGGTTCGTCTGAAGCTGGTGGAAATCGCCGACAAGAACAAATGGACTCCGTTAACAACCAAGGAGTTCGTCATCTATTGTGTGGAACAGAACCGAGATCCGGCGCTTGAATCGCTGGTCAAGGACCTCTACCGCATTTAATTTTACTGTCCGTACAAATAAGTTGCACGTACGACCCTCCACTTAATTGAGAAGTATCAATGTCCAACGGAAATGAGAAAGCCCGCCGCGATCCGATGTGCCTGGATGACAGCAAACTGCGCCTGTACGGTACCCCTATCCAGGACGGTGCCTACCCTCCAAGCCTTCGCATCAAGCTGATCGAGAACAACCCCTGCATCGAAGTCGACCTCGGCATGAAAACCGAGAAAGGCTACCCGATGAAGATCGAAGGCCCGATGGATCCTCAGGCATTCAGCACTCTGCTGGTTCTGCTCGAGAAAGTCGCCGCGTATCCGAACGCGATCTCCTTCGAAGTGGAAAACTGGGGTCACCCGTTCATCTGGGACCGCGACCAAGGCAAATCCATCCGTTCCAAAGACCGCGTCGTCATCTCGAAGACCCAGGTCCAGAAGCGCGAAGATGGCGTTGTTACCATCGCATTGGCTGCCAAGAAGATGCAACTCGTCGAGTTCGTATTCCAGCCTGGCGAATTCCACCCGATCACCCAGAACGGTCAAGCCGCTCCGCTGAAGATCACCTCCCCGGTGGCCGCAGCAGGTTGGGCAACCGCCATGCGTGAAATCTTCATGACCAACTTCGCCATCAACTGGAAAGAACCTGAGTTCCAGAAGAAGAAACGTCTTGAGCGTATGCAGAATGCTCAGAACGGCGGTGGTCAGCGTCAAGGTGGTGGCGGTAATAACTACAACCGTAACGGCGGTGGCGGCGGTGGCAACAACTACAACGGCGGTCAGCAGCAACAGCAACAACGTCCAGCTCCAGCTCCGGCCCCAGCGTCCGACAGCTTCGACGACGACATTCCGTTCTAACGGACCAAGCCAGTAAACCAAGGTATCTCGATCTAAGATGTAGGTCCCTTTCGGGGCCTACATCGAGGAAATTATGCCGTTCATGATAAAACTTTACAATGCTACATTATACTAGTGACCACACACCTAGGAGTCCGTGATGGAATTTAAAATCTCTACCTACACCGAACGAAGTTTCTCCGCAGTCTCCCTGACTCGGGAACCCGGTACGGAAGGCGAGCTGTTCTTCTCCACCGGAGGATACTCAACCGCCCGTCCCAACGCTTCCGTTCGTGAAGATGATGAGATTGGGAGCCATCTGGACATGTTCGCGGAGATCAACCAGTTTCTCCAGAAGTACTTGTCCGAAGATCAGAAGGATCAGCTTTTCAGTCATTACGAGAAGCTGGAGGGTATCTTTACTCAGTCGAACCCGAAAGACTGCAACATCGACGACTTGACCCGAGCCATCATGCGGGAAGTCAACGGTATCTACAATATCGTGAAGTTCGACCAGTTGCGTGAATTCATTGTCACCAATCCGAAGATCCGCTTGCCGCAAGAGCTGTCTGACGATTACGTGACCGAAGACAAGATCACCCCGACCTACAAGTCCCTGACCTACCGCCTCCAGGAATACATCGATCTGGTAGCTGTGGCGTTGGGCCTCCGACTGATGATCCCAATCTGGGGTTTCTATCTGCCGATCGCAGGCAAAGAGTCAAACATCAACATGAAGGAGTTCACCTCCTACCAGTTGATCATGAACAGCAAGTTCTACAAGATCCCGGCCTTCACCCGCCTGGACGTGTACGTTCGTGCGAACCTCAAAGAAACCACTTACGACATCACTGCGGCATTGAACTTCATGTCGTCGGAAGAAATCCCGACGTACCTGTTGGCTCTGGCCGTAATCCGCAAGCTCTCGATTGCTCCACTCTCTATTGAGCGTGAACGCGATCACCTGATGAAGATCTTGTACAACTACATCGATGGCCGGTTTGACCGCATGGCTACCGAGTTCAAACAGCAAGTCGCCGAGAAGAAGAGCGGAGCTGGGCCAGTTGAGGATAACTCCTCCGTCTGGTCGATGTACAAGATGAAAGAAGCGATCACGGCCGGTGAGTTGACTCTCATCCAGCTTTACGTGAACGAGTATCACACCTGCGCCGCTGCTATCGATCCGAATTTCCAACCGGAACGACTGCAAGCTGCCATTGCGCACATTGCGACCATCGAGGACTTCAACCCAACCAGAGCTCAGAAAGGTCTGGCGGCTTGGATCATGTCTACTGTTATCGCCGGTGTGGTGATTGACATGTTCGACATGGAAACCTTGAAGAACAACATGGCTGTAGCGCAGACGATTCTCTGGGAATGGGGATTCCTGGACTTGGCCATCATGCTGACAGCTCGTAAAGATGCGTCGGCTATCACCACTGAACTCAGCAAGGCTAAGGTCAGCCAGAACCATCGTGACGTGTTGGATGTTATCAACCCGTACATGATGCCTGATCCAAAGCGTGATGATCAGCTGTTCATTGCCAACTCGGCAGTGCGTGGCATCGAAGAGATCATCAAAGAGTTCATGCGGTCCGATTGGTTCATCGACTGCCCGAAACAGCTGGCTGTAGAATACAACCGCGCTGATCTTTCGCCGTATCTGGACATTTCGCCTAGCGTCCGCAATCGCCTGGCTGAAATCCTGATCAAGCTGAACGATCACGTCCGTTAATTAAGTAAGGAGTGGGATAAAATGCGTCTATTGAAATTGAGTGTGGTGGAAACAAACGGTGCGATGCAAGGCATGATCCGCCCGTTTGACACCGACATCAAGCAGTCTGATATCGACCGTGTGGTAAACCTGACCGATGATGGTCGTAGTGTTTCCGCCGAACGTATTGCCCGCGCGATCTCTTCTGCCGATGGCATGATCATCCCGTCGGTTGAATTCAAGTTCGAGTCGAAGATCGACAACGGCTGGGGCGAGCGTCGCCTGATGTTTGCGATGGTGGTTGAAGTTCAGACCACCCGTACATCCAGCCATTACGAGTACATCGTGGGTTATACCGACCATGCTGACTACAGTCAGTTGTCTGGCCGGGCGAAGTTCGACCCCGACATGAAGATGTACTTCAACTCGATCACTCGGGTTCACATGACGGCTGCTACTTACCGCGGTGGTTCTCAAATCTGGGAACCGTCCATCAAGGCGCATGACCAGATCCTTAACCGGTCGGCTATTAATGGCGAGCGTCGCCGTACAGACCTGACCCCGGTGACCTTGCGTCCTACCGACCTGTTCAACCGTAAGGGTTCCGAATCTGCATTCGGTAGCCATCTGCGAGCGAGCGGTTCCATCGGTACGAACACCACCGGTTCCTTTAGCTCTCAGCTGCGGGCCTCCAACCGCGAGAACAACGACCCGTCCCGTTTCCTGTCCCGAGCGCTGACTGCACACTCCCGTGCAACAGCCAACCGTGGCATGGGTGATGCCGATCGTGATGACGACGATATGGTAATGACTTCGGCAGCCGACCTGGCCGTCGAGAACAGCCTGGACGTGGATCCGTACCTGGAAGAGTTGCGTCGTGTCAGCGGCATCATGGACAGCGGCTACATCACCTTCGGTGAGCTCATGGAGATGAATCCTGAGTTCGACGAAGACAAGCAGCTGCCGTTCACGCCGTACGAAATGCGCAAGTCGTCGATCGACCTGTCCGGTGCTTCCAAGTGGAGCTCTGACGAACCAGAAACCCTGGCAGCGACCATTATCGCCCAGAGTCTTCCGGTGGTCATGATCAACGCCATGTACTCCAAGGTCGACAACCTGATCCTGAACACTCGTGCCCGCATGGGCGAGCCGAAGGTATTGGCCGGTCGTTGCACCCCGTTCGTGCCAGGGCTGGAAGCAACCTCCACGCTGGAGTATTTCGAATCCACCGTGGAAACCGTTATCCTGGAAGCCATCAGTCATGGCGGCATGATGGATATCGACTGCACCATCAATGCCAACATCGACCAAGACATCGAAATCTGGATCAGTCTTGACGGTGGCCCTGAGCATTACTACCCATTCTTCAGCGCCGCGGACAGTCTGACTGCCCCGACTCTGAGCAATACTATCGAAACTGTTGATCTGCTGTCCGATGAGATTGTCAAGTTGGCTGAAGGCGTGCGCCGTGTGCGTGATGACCGTCAACCTTCCCATGTCAGTGCCAATCGTGGCATCAGCCTCAGCTCAGACGTGTCTGACGCTCGTGACGAACGCGACAACCGCGGCCGTCGTAACGGCAGACCAGCCTGGTAACTAGGAGTACACCATGTCAAAGCAAGAAGCGGTACTGGAGTTTAGCGCAAACGTTCTGAAGGACGTCGGCGTATTCGACGCCAGCGGTGAAGGTTTCCTGTCGTATCTGGCAGACGATCTACCGAAACCTGTCACCATCGGCCCTAAACGTCTCTGCCTGCCAGTCCGCTCCATTCTGGAAGACGGACAGTGGGAGCGTCGCATTGCGTTCGCTCCGTTGGCTGAGCAGATCAGTCAGGGTCCAAGCCCTGTACTGAATGCGTTCAAGGAATACGTTCAGCTGCGTCTGAAAGAAACCTTCAAGGTGGTCATCATCTCCTTGATGGAATTGGCCGTGGATCAGAAGCGTCACAAAGGCCTCAAGGCTGATGCGGCGAAGTTCCTGCAACTGCTGGTCGAAGCTGACCAAAAGACGCTGGACACTCTGATCCGTGTTCTGAATGCCGTGGGTTCGGCACCAGAGAAACGTCTGGTCTCCCTGTTCCTGAAGAACGGCGGTGAAGGCGGTGCACTTCGTAGCTGCGTGGTTTCCTTCCCAATCATGGAAGACGCCGCTGCTGAAGACACCACCACCTTCTTCGGCGTGAAGATGGCTCGCAAGACCAAAGACAAGCACCTGATCGTCAACCTGCTGGAATACGTCCTGGGTAACGAAGAAGAGCGTAAGGCATTCACCAAGTCGTCCAACGACGGCGAGGCGCCTTACTTCCATTCGTTGCTGCTGTCGTTCCACGCAATGGCCACTCACCTGAACAAGCTGATCGATCGTCACAAAGCTGGTTGCTCCAGCCTGGACGGTCTGCGGTTTGGTCTGGAGTGGACTGAGCAATTGGTTGACTTCACCAACTTCGCTGCTACTCATGGTCGTGCCATCCCGGTACTGCCTGGCAACCGCGGCAAAGAGCGTGACGAAGCGATCAAGAAAGAAGCCCTGGAACTCGATGCTGATGACCTGGGTCTGGCTGAAGAAGATCGTCCACGTCGTGGTGATAGCGATGTGCGTGATCGTGAGCGCAGTCGTCGTGACGAGCCTGAGCGCGAGCGTAGCTGGCGTGATAGCCGTCGTGAAGAACCGGAAGAGCGCGGCAGTCGCCGTGATCGTGACGAGCGTGAAGAACCTTCCCGCAGCCGCGATGAAGATGGTGGTCGTTCTCTGAGCGATATCCTGCGTGGCGCTGGCCGTGGTGGCGATGATGATCGTGACCGTGGTCGTAGCAGTCGTGACGAAGGGCGTCGCGGTGGTCGTGATGGTGGCCGTAATAGCCGTTACACATCCCGCCGTGGCACCGGCCGTAACTGGTAATCCAGTAGCGGCATAAATAGAGGAGGGGTCAAACCCTCCTCTATCCTTTTCTTTTTTGTCTAGATACGGGTGCGATAGACTTGTTTGAGCTGACCGAGAAACTGCTGATCAGGGATCATTAGTTTGGTGGTGTGTTCGTCAAAGTCTTGCGGGCCGTTCAGGTCGTTGAGCCGGATAATGACCAAATGGTCCTCAATGGCTACTTTTTGATCGAGTAAGAAGGATGTCAGGTCATACCGGAACAGATACCCGGTCTCTACCGGGATCGTTAGGAAGGATGTTGACTGATCACTCCTGAGGGAGGGGATGATGGATTCTACGAACGCTTTGTACTCATCCGTCAGCGTATACGCCGCCGGGACTGAGATCATGGCGTTATCTAGACTACTAGGCATGGACACTCCTTTAAATTGCAGACATACATTATCAGATTGAACCACTTTCACTAATGCAGTAGGAGCTAGTGATGGACTCGTCACAAGAGATGTTGCCACCCAAAGAAATCCCGATCGAAATGGTCCCGGTGAGCGGCTCTAATCCGTATTTCCCTTACGTGTCAGCGGCGCGGCAGGTAATGTACACCGGTAACCGCACGCAAGAATTGTCCGTGGTAGGACGTACCCGTAAACGCCAGCGCTCTGCGTTGGAGAAAGAACTGGCCAAAGCCACCTTCCGTCATCAGTTCGATGTGGATGCAACGGTACTGGCAGTTATCCCACGGTTTAAGAACGACGGTATCCACGGGGAGTTCAAGATCAACCCGCTGGACATCGTGATCTTCGAGAACTACGAAACCGGTCAGCTGGATGTACTGGAGCTGTCCAAATTTCATGTAATGCACCAGCACTACGGTTTCCGGTTCGCTGAGAACGAAGAAGCCATGGACAAGTTGCGGAACAGCAACAAGCCAAACTTCCCAGCCGGTACTGTGTTGATGCGCAGCCCTAACGTCACCGAAGATGGTGACTACATGCCTGGGCTGGAAACCAACGTGATCCTGATCACCGATCCGGCGGTAACGGAGGATGCGCTGGTATATAGCGAATCTTACGCCCAACGTATCCGGACGACTGGTTACGAAAGCCGGACCTTTGGCTTTGGCCGGACTCACTATCCGATCAACTCCTACGGGACCACCACGGAATGCAAGATCTTGCCAGATGTAGGCGATAAGATCCATTCCAACGGCCTGCTGTGCGCCATGCGTCCATACGATCCGATTCTGGATGCCGTATACATGTCGGCGAAGAAGCTGCTGAAACCCGTCTACGGGATGGATACGCCGGTGTATGGCGTGCCTGATGCGGTGGTAGTTGACATCAAGGTGGTGCGTAACGAATCGGTACGTGATCGCCGTCTGCCAGAAGAGTTGGTGAAACAACTGGACCGGTACTACCAGGCTGACAAGCGGTATTACAAGGAAATCATCAAGACTGCACTGAAACGTTCGGGTCGTTATCTGACAGCCCGTCCGAATCTGTCGATGCGTTTGAATGCGCTGCTGTACGAAGCTTTCGCATTCTGCGGTAAAGACTTGCTGGACGATGACCTGTGGCCGTACGACAGCACCGCTGCGCTGGAAGTGAATCGCCGCTATCGTGGTGAAACACTCGACGAGTATCGGGTTGAAGTCACGTACGAATACCTGGCTCAGGTAAAGGAAGGCTCCAAAGGTACCGGCATGCACGGTAACAAAGGGGTATCCGGCGAAGTACGTCCTGATGCTGACATGCCAATCGATGAGAACGGCAACCGCGCTGAAGTCATGGCGCTGTGTACGTCTGTCGGTAACCGGATGAACCCTGGGTTGATCCATGAGCAGTATGTTGGTGCAGCTGGGCGGGACGTGATCAAACGTATCCGTCGAGCCTTCGGCATGCCAGACATGGGCGTCATTCACATGGATGACATCAACTACACCGTCTTCGATGATCGCAACGCAGCCTTGGCTGACGAGCAGTTCGAGTACCTGATGGGTTGGTACAAGATCGTAGCGCCTAACGAGAACTTCAAGGCGTTGAGCAAACCGCACGTCAAGACCACTGACCGTTGGTTGCGTCACTTGGCACAAGTCATCAAAGATGGCGACGAGCCTTGGGGTACTTACTTCAACCTCCCATCCACCTCCGGCGTCCGTATGGACAAAGTGCTGGAACAACTGGAAACTGGACCGTACGCGCCAGAGATCACTCGGGTTACTTACCGGGATCACGGCGGCAACATGGTCACCACCAAGGAACCTATCCTGATCGGGCCGAACTACTACCTGATCCTGGAAAAGACCGCTACGGACTGGTCCGGTGTAAGTTCCTCCAAGACCAGCCACTTCGGTACCACTGCCCGTCTCACCAACGCGGACAAGTACTCGTCGCCTGGCCGTCAGACCGTAACCCGGTCTATGGACGAATCGACCGTACGGAACATGGCTCATGCAATGGGGGCGGAAGTAATCGCCGACATCATGGACCTGAACAACAACCCAACCGCACACAAAGAGGTTTGCTACAACATCCTCACGGCTGACCAGCCAACCAACATCGAACGTGTCATCGACCGCAACAAGTTCAAACTCGGTGGTCACCGCCCATTGGCGTTTGCGATCCACCAGTTAATCGTTTCCGGCAAGAACATCTCCCGCGATTAAGCGGGAGTACCATTCACTAAGGAGTTATCGAATGCGTCTGTTCCATGTACGTCATTTCTTCGAGACACCACGCTCGCAGTGGAAATGCGAATACAACGAACGCTTCATGCTGGAGTTCGATGATGGTACCAACGAAGTCGTGACGACTGCTCGGATGGAGGTCAGTAAAATGCTCTGGCTTCCGCACGAGCAATATACACAACTTCCGCTGCTCAGCCGCCACGTCATCCCGAAAGGATCTCTCCCTAACAAGAAGATCCAGGATCTCCTGTCAGCGGTAGCCCGCGACATGCAGGAAATCTACGGCACGGGCAACTATAACCGTGAAGAACTCTGGTACTGGATCTACAAGGCCGAAGAGCGTTTGTTCAACACGGCGATCGTGGACTATTCCGAATACGTTCGGAGTGTGAACTCGATCCATTACCTACGTCTGTACAACCACCCTCCGATCAAAGAGGCTCGTGAGGGGATCAAGAAGAACGATGCGTCGATTGCGAAAGGTCAGAAGTTGCTGGAGGAGATCCTCCTCCATGACCAATCCATCAGCCGGAACCCGGTAGTCAGTGACTTGCGCTGCGGGATCATGAAGATGGAGCAGTTGCTCCAGATCATCGGCGTACGGGGTGCAAACACCGACATCGACGACTTCATCTATAAGACGCCTATCATGGGCAACTACTTTGCGGGTATCCATGACCCAGCAGAAGCCATGATGGAATCGACGCTGGCCGGTAAGTCCATCATCTTTACGGGCGCTCCGTTGGAGCAAACGGAATACGCCAACCGTAAGTTGCAGTTCACCTCTCAGCGGGTGGATCTGTTGGTGATGGGCGACTGTGGTAGTACGTACCTGTCGGAGATCGAAGTTACGGCGGAGCGATTCAAGTCGATGTTGGGCTTGTACTTCCGTGACCCGATGTCTGGTCGGATGCGCCCACTGGAACAAACGGACCGGAAGCTGATCGACAGCAAGCTGGAATTCCGGATCGCGTTCAACTGCCGTCATCGCCACATGAACTGCGTTTGCGCGGTTTGTTACGGCGACCTGGCATACAACGTCCCGTACGGGGCCAACATCGGTCACATCGCGTCCACCAAGACGCAGTCCGAGGTATCCCAACGGGTACTGAAGGTTAAGCACTCGGAATCGTCCACGGTCTCCGAAGCGATCACCATCAACTCTGATGAGCGGGAATACATCCTTCCCGGCAAGGAACTCAATCAGATCGTCCTCAACCCACGTCTGCGGGAGAAGAACGTCAAGATGTTGCTGCGTAGCACGCCAAAGGCTCGCGCTGCAAACGCATCGAAACTTCCGATCCTCAAGAAGCAGGATGTCCAAGAAGGTATGTCGGCAGCCAAGCATTCCCAATTCCGGGATGTGAGCTTCGAGATCCCTTCTGCTACCAAGCGGCCAGTGCGTTATCACGTATCGGTTAGCCGTGGTGCACGGATGTCCTACTTGACCAATGACTTCCTGCGTTGGTTCTTGAAGAAAGGGTTCAGTATCCAGGATGATGCGATGTATCACATCGACCTGAGCGACTGGGACTTTAGCAAACCGATCTTCGAACTGCCGAACAAGCACGTCAGCATGAAGGACTTCGCGGCCGAAGTTGAAGTGTTTATCCGGTCCACCCACGATGATTCATCCCGTCACCTGGGACAACTCCGCCAGCTCCGGCAGTATACGGACCCGGTGGAAGCGCTCCTGGATCTGCACGCGTTGATTCAGCCAAAGGTACATGTTCACTTTACACATTTGGCAGTTGTTATGTTGGCGCTTATGGTGCCTGCCGTCGGTACTGGGCATTACAAAATCCCAGAGGTAGGTCAGCCGGTGCGCTTCGCTAAATACGACGAGGTCATCAACGGTGGCTCTCTGGGTGCGTTGTTTGCATACCAGGGTGGCGCTGAACAGCTGACCAAAGTTGGACAGTACTTGAACACTGATCGGCCTCAGCACCTCCTCGATCCGTTGATTTTACCTTTGTAGGTAGTAGGGCGGGGTAACCCGCCTTCTCCCTCTGGTGGCGTCAGGGGGTCCTACAGGTGCCCAGGTGAAAGGGATGATAGATGAAGATCGATGTATATAGTCATTGCTTCATGATCACAGAGCCGAGCTACATCCAGAAGAAGGTGATCGATACCTTCTGCCGGGGACTGGTTCAGTTCGAGATGGTGATTACTGAGGGAGTGAAGTCCTACCGGGCGGCTAAGGTATTTGCTTCGGCGGACATCGGCCGGAACTACTATCGCTTACACATTAACGCACTTCAACCGTTCTTGGACCACGTCTCGTACAATCAGATCAGAGAGTCTGAATACGTGATCCACAGACACTCCTTTGCCGTGGAAGAGCGGCACAAGGTCAAGTTCAAAGTAAAGGATCTTCCTGAGCCAAGGGATCCACAACCCAAGATCATCGACCACATCCTCTCTGAGGGCACCAATAAGATCGTTACACTCCAGACCGGTAAAGGGAAGACCTTCTTAACGAAGTACTCCATGAACCAACTGGGGCTGCGGTCTTGCTTCTTCATGAAGGGTGGGTTTATCGATCGCTGGGTACCTGACATGGAAGAGTCTTTCCATTTCAAGGGCGGTGAGTTGTTGGTCGTACGCGGGGGTAAATCGCTGTCGGCTATCATGCACATGGCCATCGATGGGGAGCTTGGTCCTGCCAAGTGTATCTTCATCTCCATCAACACGTATTCGGCGTACATCAAGGACTTCGAAGAGCACGGCGTGACGGAAACCTATCCGATCGCACCGGGCGAGTTCTTCAGTCGTCTGAACATCGGGATGGCAGCACTCGATGAGGGTCACCAAAACCCCCATCAGGTAATGAAGCTGTTCTGCTACACCCACATCCCTAAGTTCATCACGTTGTCGGCAACCCTGGATACCATGGATGCCTTCATGACGAAGATGTACGAATTGATGTATCCACGTCCTGAGCGCTTTAACGGCGACTACTACGACGTGTACATCAAGGTGTGCGCCATCAAGTACCAGTTGAATCGACCTAAGAACTTGCGTTGGAAAGGTTTCGGTGGGGCTTACAACCACACTGCGTACGAAGCCTCGATGATGCAGGCCAAGAACAGGGTCGAGCTCAAGAACTACCTGGACCTCATCCATTGGGCAGCGAACGATAAGTTTGTCAAGGTCATGGAGAAGGGACAGAAGATGTTGATCTTCTGTGGTACGGTCAAGTTCTGTACTCTGGTGCAGAAGTACCTCCAGAAGAAGTTCCCGGACCTTGTGATTGGGCGCTACGTGTCTGGCGACAAGATGTCCGTGTTTGAAGAATCCGATATCGTCATTAGTACTGTACTCTCGGCCGGTACGGCTGTGGACATCAAGAACCTGCGGATCGGTCTGATGACCACGGCTATCAACTCCCAGCAGTCGAACGAACAAACCCTAGGGCGTACACGGCGGCTGAAAGGTTGGCCAGACTGCACCCCGGAGTTCCTGTACTTCGTCTGCACTTCGATCGATAAGCATATTCGTTATCACGAGGCAAAGGAGATCGCGTTCGCGTCTAAGGTTCTGTATCACGGTGTGGAGCAAGCACCGATCAATGTGTAACGCTAGGGCCGGAGGTGATTCTCCGGCTTTATGCCCCATCCTGAAAGAGGAGTGAGTAAATGACCAACCCAATCTTCCAAGTCTATAAAGAAATCCCAACCGGTATCATCATCGAGGATCTCGAGGTGGACCTTAACGCCAACAACTACGAAGCCGGCAAGGCGCTTGGATTCCTGGTAGGGTTCTCTGAAGGCATCCTGTCGTTCATTGGTGGCGACATCCCTATTCAGGTGGCCAACTACGCCGACCTGAACGAATATGAGCGTATGCGCGCTCGTGAGTGGCTTGTTGTACTCCAGGCTACCCACATTGGTCGTAAACGTTCACCGGTTACCGACATGATGATCAAAGTCAAGTTGGAACTGGAACACGAACCTCCACGCATCCTCGTTTATGAAATCGCTGAAGTCAAGTAATCGGAGTAAATCATGTCCACCGAACCAGTACGCGATATGAAGCTTGAGAAGTACCTGAACAAGTGCGACCTTACCTTGACTGGGTACATCCATCAGTTTCGTCGCGACGCAGTTGAGTTCACAGATCAACGTCAATACCTTGAAATGGTTGCCTGGGCGCTGAATACCTTCCAGTCTTCAACCGACCTCGAGAAACGTGCACTGCTCCACGTCACCAAAACGACCGGCGGCTTGGTAAGTTTACGTTCCACCTACCGCTTTACAGACGCTGAAGTGAGTGAGCCCTTCGCTACCTTGGAGTTTGATCCACGCCCTACCACGATGGTGCGCACCTTTAGCGATATGGGACGCCCACACGCTCTCTCAGACGCGTTGATTGATCGCAGTCATCTGAGTCTGACTTACTTGCTGCGACCGGTACGTAACCTTGTAAGAGGTCTGCGCGGTAAAGGCTGGAAAGTCTACGCTGACGCAATAGCTGGCGACAAGATTATCACCGGCCTAACTGACGGCAGTGTTGCTCTGTACGTCATCGTCGATCTGGCACAGCTCGAAGCAGATACCGCTGCCATCAAGGAATTCCACGCCAACAAGGAAACACCCGATGAGCGAAGTGATTGATTCCGATGGATTCATCATCGTCAATCTAGAAGAAGGGGAGAGTTTCGAAGTACTCATCGAAGTAGCCAAGAAACACCCCAACCGTAAAGTGGCCGTCTCCATCGGCAAGCGGATCACCGCTGAAACGCTAATGCAGGCGGCTGCTGAACACATGCCACCACGCGCAGAGGAATTGAACGACCTCTTGACGTTTCAGACGTCCAGTCGAGTCAAAGCCTCCAACGACTTCTGGGTTCGTGGCGAGAGTCGCGATCCCGCACGCACCACCTCAGGTCTCCCATACCGGAGAGGCAAAGGTAGATCCCGTTAATCATTCCGTCTAAGGAACGCATCATGACCCGCGAAATACTACACCGTCTTATCGTTAACGGCACCCCTCAAACGCACCGCCTCCCAGCCGCCGACTACTATCGTCCTGAGCGCAACAAGAAGCGTCTTGCCGGCCGTGTCGATCCAGCCAAGGTGGCCGCTACCAAGTTCCATTACCTGTTCGCCAAGTACGGCCCGGTCAAGGTGGCCAAAGACTACCTGGGCTTTGAGTTGGGTATCTGCACCTGCCATGAGTTGGTGGTAAACCAGCAGTGGCTCGAGACCAACGAAGTCTTCCGCAGTGCCAAGGTCAAACCTCAAACCCTGAAGAGCAAGCTGGGCTATGAGGGTAGTGACATCGCACTGCTGGTACCTAAAGGAAGACTGGTAATCTCTCGCAGTGATGTCAATAACCTGATCGAGTTCATGACGGCGTTCTTCTACGTCCACGATCACTTCCCAGGTGCGACTGAGGCCAATCTTCGCGATCCTGATCGATGGAAGTTGTGGTTGGGTCTGTTCGTAGCCGGCTGCTCCACAGAAGGAGCTATCCTGACAGCACAGATGGCCGACCACATCCAGGCAATGGATAAAACGATGTCTTCCTGGTACCCACGAGCATAAACAGCATACAGCCAGGGCTTCCATGCCCTGGCTGTATGCCTTCTTTTTTTTGTGTACTAAATCAGCACTTAGCCAACCTGGTAGTACATGAAGAAGTTCTGACGCTCGTTTTCGTTCGGCAGGTGACGCAGAACGATTTCGAGGTTGTGGCTCAGCTTCGCAGCACGGTTGCCCGGCTCACGAGTAGCGATGACCACGGTCAGCAGGTCTTCGAACAGTTGCAGCTGGGATTTGCCCAGTGCTACTTGCGACCAGCCACGACGCGCTTTGTACGGGTCGAAGAGGGCGCTGTAGTTTTCGTTCACGAAGTCGAGGATGATGTTCCAGCCTTCAACGAACTCGCCGTACGGACGTTTGGTAACGTCACGGATCGCTTTGTAGAGCATGGTCTGGCAAGCACCGGCGGTCTCTTCGGACTGAGTGCCTGGGTTCTTGGTGATCGCCTGCTTGTACTCGTCGAGCTTGGCGCGGAGGATAGAGTTATCCATTGAAACCTCATCGGGTTGGTTTGGCATCTCGGCAAGGAGACGCTCTTCGCTGTAAGATTCAGTGATGCCCAAGCGTTTGCGGTACTGGGACAACAGCTGTTCGTGGGTGAACTGGGTTTTGATCTCGCCCAGCAAAGCGGCACGCAGTTCGCGGAAGGTCAGGTGATGTACCTGCTTCTGCTCACGCTGACGATCGTTGATCAGAACGCCCTTTGCGGTATATTCGGGAACAGATCCGTTACATACATATTCGCGGAACGCTTCAACGGTCCAGGTGGTCGGAACCTTGTAGCGAGCAAAGGCTTCGTCCCAGATGGCGGACATGTCCAGGTGCGGATCGAGTTGCAGACGCTCTTCGATGAAATCGAGGAGAACGCTGGTCGACCAGGTCTTGACGCGATCGCTACGACGGGCATCGTAGATCCAGTTGTTGCGCACGGTCTTCGAAGGGTAGACGCCCTTGACGAGGTAGAGCAACATGTCTTCACGGGACCAGGCTTCGGACGGATCCTTACCTACCATCGGCAGGAGGACGGCACGCAGGCGACCATCGCTGTAGGTGGTGTAGTCCACTTCACCTGCTGGTTCTTCCAGGACAGGTTCGACCACTTCAGGAGCTGGAGTTTCAACAACCGGCTCAACGAACAGAGGATCGCTGTTGGCTGGATCAACCTGTGGCTCGGCGTTCAGAGCAGCTTGCTCGTCTTCAACCGATTCTTCCAGCGGCTTGACTTCGTCGCTACCTTCTGCTGGAGGTAATTCGCCAACAGGTTCGCCATTACCTTCATCGGCCTTGGCAACGTCCAGGACTTCACCTTCGCCCAGTGTGGCAGGCTCATCACCAGCCGGCGGAAGGAAAGGCACTTCGTCCAGGGCGGTGATAACTGGAGTTTCACCGCGGACAGCTTCGCTTACCACCGCATCGGCCGCGGGGGTGATGGGTTCCGAATAACCGCGCAGTTCTGGATCGGTCGCACGCTGTACTTCGACAGTCCCGTTCAGGATGCTGGCGAGATCAAAGTTACTGGCGTCCACCACATCGACTGGAGCAGGACCGTCGGACTCGTCACCTACCAAACCTTCCGGCTGTTCGGTGATACCTTCCGGCGCTTCGGATCCAGGGGCTGGTTCTTCAACCGGCTGATCCCCTTCCACAAGTCCCGCAGCTTGATCAACGACGTCAGATCCCGGAACTTCGGAAGTGGTCGACGTATCGAGTGCATCACCAGTCACCTCTTCAACGGTTGCCATGTTTGGCGCCTGTTCGGCAGCTGCGGCGGCGGCAGCTTGACGACGCAGGGTTTTGTTGTTAGCCATGTGATTACCTCAGGAAGTTATCGATATCGATGGGAGTGGTCTTCAGCTCTTTAGCGTGTGCCGATCCCATCATTACGAGCATCATAGTAGAAGGGATGTCACCGACCATCGAACCCATCGATTCAGGGAAGGCTGCAAGCTTGTCGCCCATGCAGACCGCACAGGCATCGCTGCGTGCTGATTTACAGTAAGCGGAGGAATACATCCCCAACATCTTACCGTTGTACTCTGACAGATTCTCTTCGGAGATCTTGATCATCTTGCCGTTGATGTCGAGCGTGCGACCGATGTAGTCCTTCGAGATCTTGACCTCGTAGGTTTCCTTGGTACCACAGAAGTCCGGAAGAATCCGAGCGTTCTGGAATACACGAGCCATCAAGTCAACGTCTTCACCCGCCAGAGCGGTCAACGCACCCCGGTAGTAGGAACCGGCGCGGAGTGAGTTCACCATGGTTGGGTAGTGGGTCGTGTCGATGCCTTCCTCAAGGGAGTTGATCACCAACGTAGCCCGACCACCCTCCTCGAATCCAGCTTCTGGACCGTGGATAAGGAACATCCGCTTGAGTGCGGTGTTGATCGACTTGTTCTTGTAGATGAAGCCTTCAGACGGATCGCCTTTGATCCAGTCCTTATAAGAGTCCACCATGGCCGTCTGGATCTTGGTCTGTACGACCGGGTCTTCCAGTTGACCTTTGTATTGCTCGAGTAGGCTGTCGCGCAACTCGTTACGGTTAGGCGGAGACTGCAACGCCCGCTCCGTCACCGAGGGAACGAACAGCTCGTAACCCGCCAGGTCGCCTACAGCCTTGCCGAAGCGCATGTAGTTGAAGACGTACATCTGACCAGGCTTGGGTTCTTCCCCAGGCTTAGGGTTGTCCGCCATGTGCTTGACGATACGTTCTTCGATACTGCCGAGGTTAACAGGACCCAACACGTAAGGAATCAGGTCACCGCAAGAGTAGACCAATACCCGACTGTTGAAGAGGATATCGCCCCAGGTGGTGTTATCGATGTTCTCGATAACGTTTTCCACGTCACCTGGCTTGAGGGGACCTGCCCAGTCATGGTAGACGAACGGGATCTCGTAAGCCCCCACGCCTTCCAGCACTTCCCAATGGAACTTAGGAGCAGAGCTCTCACCGGGTAGGGAGTCCTGGGTGTAATCTGGTACGAAGACCTCCACGCCAGTTTTGGTCTGGCGCAACGCCCAAGGCGTATCGACCTTAGGCGGAGTCAATACAACCGACATTGCCCGCAGTACCCACTCACGATGGTAGTGAGCCTTAGCGCGCAATGCCGCGGTAAAGTAATCAAATCTTTTCATTTTCGATACCAAAGACTGGACGGTAGGACTTCATCATGTTCAGTCGAACCTGTTCGGCTTTACGACGATCGTCCATTTCGTAACAGAGGTCATCGAGAGCGGCAGAGATGGAGACATCCAGCTTGTCGTAACTCTCGCAAGAGATGGCTGCAAGGGAGAACAACTCAACCACAGCCTGTTCAGTGGACAAATCGATCAGACGTTCCACATGGCAGCCGTACAGGCTCTCCAGGGACGCGCCTACGCCGACATTGTCACGAGCCAGCTCAACGCCCAGGCTATCAGGACGCAAGCTCGCCATGCGCGCTATACGCTGGTTCAGCTCATCAGGGTCGACAGTATCCGCTTGGGACTGTATGCGACTATCTTCCTTGGCAGAGATTTCACGGATGCGACGAACCGTGTTCTCGCTACATTCAACGATATACGGGAACCAGTCTTCTTCACTGTAATTACCTACATAAGCGAGAATTGATAGTAAGGCCTCAATGCCGTCTTCAGAAGCATCGACGATCCCAACGAACACGGCCGGTGCATCAGTAGGATCAAACTGGAGCAACGTGCCAAGTGCATCTTCAAGCATGGCCAATGGCGTATCGGCGTCCAACGCCACACCGATCGACTGCAAGCAGCGTTCTGCTGCAACCCGGAAGACCGCATCCACAGAAGGGATGACTTCACAAGTGTCGATATTGTGATCGTTGACCATCGAGAACAGCAGCTCGAGCTCATCAATATGACCTGTGAAGTCAACATCGTTGAGGATGGTCGCTATGCGACTGTAGCTCGATTGCAATTCAGGAGAGCACTGACCGAAGGCCAAGGCTGCCAGCAATGGCTGGGACGCATCGTCTGTATCAATAACCGCGTCGGTCATGATGACTCCTATTCAGAATGTAAATAAATATACTAACGATCTTTTATATAGGTCGTATTAATCAACTTGAGGTACTGCGTCTAAGACTCAGACCATAATCACGAGGTGGACACCATGTCCTCGAAGCGCTCGCCTTCATACCGTACGTCAAACGTGAATCACAAGAAGAACATCAACGAGGCCGAAGAGGCAACTCGTGGTCTTAAAGATTCCGTCGCATTCTCTCTGCGCGCCGCTGCTGAGCCTATCGTTCAGATGCCGGAGTCTCTCCGCACGCTCAAAGAACAAGGCCGTGTCGAGGACGTCCCCAAGATTATCGCCTTGGGCAAAACCATCGCACAGGACTTCGACAAGTTCAGCGCTGAGCGTACTACGCTCGACGAAGAGTTCGACAAGATCATCCAGGGCAAACCTGGTCAGAAGAAAGACTTCTCCAAGCACCATATGGACTTGACGATGCACGGTCTCAAGTACATCGACCTTAACGATCGCATTACGTCCACCCTCACCAAATCCGCAGGTGACTACGACGAGATCCTCAACAAGAGCGAAGAACCCGCAAATGTCTAAAAAGAAAGTGTCATACAGCATCCTCCCTCAGGTGTCCACTCCAGTTCCCGAGAAACTCCTGAACAGCCTGACCAAGTCGGTCTGTGGTGGGGTTGCTGAACTGTTCGACCTGGAAGAGACGCCGCTGACTGCATCGCTGGTTCGTCTCCTCGGTTCGAACTACATCACTCCGGACACCAAGATCGGCCCGTTGACCACCTCGGACACCGAGTTCCTGAAGATGGTGAACGCGCAAGCCGTCGTCACCATTGAGCCGCATGAAGTAATCATCAAAGGTCTCAACATCGGTAACCAGTCGATCGCTCTGATCACTGCCTTGCCTGGTGGGGCATTCTCTGGGACCGTAGCGGTATCGTACGTGAACCTCCAGGGTGAGCGTCTACAGCCATGGGCGCCGGACAGCAACAAACGCAAGCTGGCTACACGTCAGATGGCGAACCACACCCTTAAAGGGCTGGAGACGATGATGAAAATCGTAGCCGCCTACAAGCCACCTGTCACCATCGAAGAGAAAAGTGAATGAGCGATGAACAAGGAATTGACGACGAAGGCACAACCGGTGCCCAGTTGCCAGACTCAGGGCAGAAAGTCGACTGGGAAGCCATCCCCAACGAACCAACCCTCCCGACCGAACTCGCAGCGGCTGACGAGGTTGAACTCAAACCTTCGGGTCTGCTGAACGAGTTCCCGAAAGACGG
>RCUJ01000281.1_pt1 | contig 29486 bp, 22 predicted proteins | sample 2166321 | NCBI WGS metagenome assembly RCUJ01 (sample SAMN09932808, study PRJNA488358) | compost metagenome | feature: garden; material: soil; isolation source: compost soil in an enriched community after 118 h of incubation | place: Germany: Experimental Botanical Garden Goettingen | collected... | reverse complement strand
CTGGCAGTACAGATTATTGTTTTCAACAATATGAATTTTTTCGGATTTGTAAGTCCGTTCCCATATATACTTTTTATAATATTATATCCTGTTAACGGTAATAAATCAGGACTGTTAATTGCTAGTTTCCTTCTTGGACTGGTGATGGACATGTTCAGCAATTCAGGAGGAATCCATGCCGCTTCTTGTTTGGCATTAGCCTTTTACAGACCGTATCTTTTCAAATTCTCATTTGGTCTAAGCTATGAATATCAGACTGTAAAATTAAATGATATACTAACCCCGGAACGATTCTCCTTTATATTGCTATCGGTGTTAATTCACCATTTTGTATTGTTTGTATTAGAAGCTTTTCAATTTAGCTTTTTTTGGGACATCCTACTAAGAACAGCACTGAGTACTGTATTTACAATTATTATTTGCATTATAATAATATACCTTATTAAGCCTAATAAACGATGAGAAAAGTCTTGCTGCCATCCTTAATCATTGTTGCAGCATCATTACTGGTGTTACGAATATTTTATTTACAAATTATTGATGACTCCTTCAAATTGAAGTCAGACAATAACGCCATTAAAATAAAATACGATTATCCTGAAAGAGGCTACATTTATGACCGAAATGGAAAATTATTAGTAGCCAATCAGCCCTCTTATGATATCATGGTTATTCCCCGAGAGCTAAAGAACATAGATACTTTAGAATTTTGTCAATTGCTGAATATTACTAAAGAGGATTTTATAAAAAAAATGGAAAAGGCTATTGTTTACAGCCCAAGATTACCATCTGTTTTTTTACCTCAATTAAATAAAGCTGAATTTGCGGCATTTCAAGAAAAAATTAGAAAATTTGAAGGTTTTTACTTCCAAAAACGTTCTCTTCGAGATTATGAGGCTGATTTCGGAGCCAATATTTTTGGGTTTATTACTCAGGTTAATGAAAAATTAATTGAAAAAAACCCGTATTACAATAGTGGTGATTTAATTGGTAAACAAGGTGTTGAGGAAAGCTATGAAGAAATTTTACGCGGAATTAAAGGTGTAAAATACGTTCAAAAAGATAAATACAATAGAGAAATAGGCTCATTCAAAGACGGAAAATATGATACAATTGCTGTTCAAGGCGAGGATATAAATCTGACTATTGATGGGATACTTCAAAAATATGGTGAAGAGTTGATGATTAACAAAAGAGGGGGAATTGTTGCTATTGAACCTAAAACAGGAGAAATATTAGCCCTTGTTACAGCTCCGTCTTACGATCCTTCCATATTAGTTGGAAGACAGAGATCTAAAAACTATACTCAATTGTATCGGGACTCCATTGCAAAACCACTTTATGATAGAGGATTATTGGCCGAATATCCCCCTGGTTCCCCATTTAAAATACTAACTGGTCTAGTTGCACTTCAGGAAGGCGTAATCGACGAAGAAACGACCGTATTCTGTAATCACGGATTCAGTTATGCCAGAGGCAGATTCATGAGATGTCACTGTCGTGGGGGTGCGCTTCAATTGCACAGAGGTATTTACGAATCTTGTAATTCGTACTTTGCAACTGCTTACATGAAGACGATAAACAAATATAAGAAACCGGCCTATGCAGTAGATGTATGGAGTAGTCATGTTAAAAGTTTTGGTCTTGGAGAATTTATGGGTTATGACTTACCAACAGGTAGAAAAGGAAAAATACCTACTTCAAAAACCTACAAACGAATCTATCCAAATGGCGGATGGAGAAGTACAACAATCGTTTCGAATTCAATCGGACAAGGAGAAGTTTTAATGACTCCTATCCAACTTGCTAATATGATGGCTACAATTGCGAATGAGGGTTATTACTATACCCCTCACATCATCAAAAAAATTGAAGGGCAAAAAATTGACAAAAAATTCACTACTAAGCATGTTACCACAGTAGACAAAAAATATTTTAAACCAATAATAAGCGGTCTATTCGATGTTTATAACCAGGGAACTGCCTATTACTTAAAAGTAGAAGGGATAGATATTTGCGGTAAAACAGGAACAGCAGAGAATTTTGCAAAAATAGACGGAAAAAGAGTGCAACTAAAAGACCACTCTATATTTGTGGCTTTTGCACCAAAAGATAATCCAAAGATAGCTATTGCAGTTATGGTTGAAAACGGAGGATTTGGAGCTACAATAGCGGGACCGATAGCCAGTTTAATGATAGAAAAATATCTTAGACAAAAAATCACCAGAACAGATTTAGAAACCCGTATTCTTAATAAAAGTTTACAAAGCGAATATGCTAAATTAGGAGGTCTTTCTGAGACTGTTAAATTAGAATTACGAAAACAAGATTCTATTTTAAAAAGCAAAACAATAGTTCCAAAAATAAAAGTAGATACTACTAAACAAAATTAATAAGCCATTCATTTGAAATGAAAAACCAAAGCATAACAAACAATCTTGACTGGATATGCGTCATTATCTATAGTATCTTAGTAATTATGGGATGGTTAAACATTTATTCATCCTCCCTGTCTTCTATGGATGGAACTTCAGACAAACAACTCATATTCATCTTATTAACTATTCCCTTAATTTTCGTTGTCCTTTATGTGGATGGTAAATTTTATGAAAAATATGCCAGTATTATTTTTGGTATTTCCTTACTTTCGTTAGCAGGTCTTTTTGTTTTTGGTAAAACTATTGCGGGACAGCGTTGTTGGTATGGTTTCGGCAATTTCACAATACAACCCTCTGAATTTGCAAAAGCGGCCACTGCATTGGCTTTAGCCAAATATTTGAGTGACACTCAAATCAATTTAAAAGATGTAAACAGACAAATTCAAGCACTCGCAATAGTGTTTTTACCTGTATTACTTATATTACCCCAACCCGATCCAGGAAGTGCTTTAATTTATAGTGTTTTTATCATTGTTTTATATCGCGAAGGTCTACCAGCTTGGTATGTATGGACAGGTTTTATTACTATTCTTTTATTTGTAATGACACTGATATTAGAACCCCAATATGTAATTCTAATTGCTTTATTGGCTCTAGCACTTATTCATTACAAATCTAGATTAGCGGATAGAAATATAGTCTTAAGCGGAATTCTTTTGATTTTGATATCCGGATTTGTTTTGTCTGTAAATTATGTTTTTGAAAATGTTTTCAAACAACACCATAGGGATCGTTTCAATATCTTATTGGGAAAAACTGTGGACATGAAAGGCATTGGGTATAACACTAATCAATCAGAGATAGCTATTGGATCTGGAGGCTGGTTTGGAAAGGGATTTCTTGAAGGAACTCAAACCAAAGGTGGTTTTGTACCCGAACAACATACTGATTATATATTTACTACAGTAGGCGAAGAGTGGGGATTTGTAGGTTCTCTTATAATCATTGCTTTGTTTGCAGGACTATTGCTACGCGTTATTTATTTAGCAGAAAGACAAAAAACAAAATTCAGTAGAGTATATGGCTATTGTGTTGCAGGAATATTGTTCATTCATTTCTTTGTAAATATCGCCATGGTTGTTGGTATTTTCCCAACAATTGGGGTACCACTCCCTTTCTTTTCTTATGGTGGTTCCGGTCTTTGGGGTTTTACTATCTTACTTTTTATATTTTTAAAAATGGATGCCAATAAGGTAAATGAATGGTAATGATTATCAAACCATGTATTTATTATTACCACTCCAACTAAACTATATTTAAAAAAGAAATAGCAGTTGTAAAAAACAATTCCTTTGCCTAAGTCTCATCTTAAAAAAAGTACCATCGGACCTTCAGTAGCACACAAATGAAGCCGTAACCCAATATTCTACTTTTTATAATATGCGCAAAAAAGAGCTATTCTAAAACACCACAATAGCATTGAAATAACAGACAAGATTCTAAAAGCACACTTTTAATCATCAAAAAACCTTACCTAACTTAAAATCACAGGTGATTTTAATACTATTTTTATGCCCAAAATTTTCCATTAAATCCCTTCATCTATTCTTCCAAAACAAAAATATTACGTAACTTTAATTTAAATTTAAAACAGTTATCTTCTTATAACTTGTTGTTTTGATAAAATCAAAAAAATAATACCATTTATTCATATTGATGATTGTATATATTAATGACCCAAGAAATTAAATCTTGGACGTCGTCCTGTAAAGCAAACCAAAATTTGATTAATCTTATACTAAATAAATCATGAAGAATTTAAAAGTCAACTTAGAGAATAGAAGTGCAGTAGTCTATCTTACAGTATTGGTCATTTTTGGAATCAATAGTTTTTCTCTTAAAGCTCAGACAACAGACACTATACAAAACAATGGAAGAGAATTTAAAAACACTATTCATTTTAATTTAACCAACCCAATGATATTTGGGGACAGATCGTTGGTGTTTGGCTACGAAAGAGTATTAAATAAAAAACGCTCTTTCAGTGTAAATGTTGGTCAAGCTTCTCTCCCCGACTTAAACATAATCAATACAGATGAATTAGAAATGGAAACCATCCGTTCAGAAAAAGGGTTACATATTTCAGCGGACTATCGTTTTTATCTCTCTAAAGAAAATAAATATAACGCTCCTCGAGGTGTTTACATTGGTCCTTATTACTCTTTTAATTATTTCAATAAAGAGCATTCTTGGTCCCTGGCAACAACCGGATACGAAGGCAAAGTAAATACGAATCTAGACTTTACAATCAATACTTTTGGTGCTGAATTAGGCTATCAATTCATACTATGGAAACGACTTGCTTTAGACTTAATTTTGATTGGTCCGGGTATAGCAAGTTATAAACTAGATGCAACTCTTGACACTAACTTATCCGATGAAGATAAAGAACTCTTTTTTGATAAATTAAATGAGGCCTTACAGGAAAAATTTCCTGGATATAGTGGTGTTATTGATGAGGGCGAATTTAAGAAGAATGGATCAACAAAAACAACTAATCTCGGATTTAGATACATGGTACAAATTGGATATCGATTTTAATTTTTATAAATCGTTTACAAAATAAGCCACCTATCCCATCCTCTTTTTTCTTTACCTATGTTTTACGCTAAATTCTGAAATCAGCTCCTAATATTCTTCAGGCTCTTACAAAAACAATTATACTGTATAAAAAAGTAATTGAACACCAAAAAAAAGCACTCCCGAAATTCTTTTTGATTTCTGGAGTGCTTTTCAATTCTAAACTTATTAGATAATTTTAGGATTTAACTAATTTTTCCTTTTTTAAATTATTGGAAACATTTTTCTTCACAACAGCTGTTGCTTGTAAGTCATCCAATACATTTAAAGCCTCTTCGACATAAATATCCTTTGCCAATGCTTCATGCCAACGCTCTCTTTTTTCCTTCAAAGTAGCATCTTTAACCATCAAATCCTTTTCATAAGGCAAAGAAGTAAACTTTAAAGAGTTCTTATAATCAAGTATAGGTTTGTATTTTTTTGCTTTCTCTTCAATTTCACTCTGAGCAATTTTGAACTTTTCAATATGCAAACTATAAACATTTTCTTTACTTCGGCTATCAATCCATTTCGCATTATCTTCAACCAGTTGAAATTGTTGATTTTGAGCAATTCTATTCTTACTGTTAATTATTGCCTGATTAAAATTACTGTTGTTTTTCCAAATACTATAGGGAGCTTCGTCAATTTTATCCCAAGGCATTGCATTAGCTACATCTCTCTCTCCCATTTTTAGGTAAGCATATCTATCTGGCATCACAACATCACTACTAACCCCTTCCAATTGTGTTGAACCACCGTTTATTCTGTAAAACTTCTGTGTTGTTGTTTTTAAAGCTCCTAAGTCACCCATTGAACTACTGCGTACAAATTGATTCAAATCAATTACATTTTGAACCGTTCCTTTTCCATAGGTTTGTTTACTTCCAATAATAATCCCTCTCTTATAATCTTGCATCGCAGCAGCTAAAATCTCGGAAGCTGAAGCAGAAAAGCTGTTAACCATGATTACTAACGGTCCATCCCATTCGATCTTTTGATCTCTGTCATACAAAACCTCTTTCTTTCTACCTGCAGATTTTATTTGTACAATTGGCCCTTCTTCAATAAATAAACCTGCTATATCAACCACAGTCGATAATGATCCTCCACCATCATCACGAACATCAAGTACGATTCCGCTTACTCCAGCTTTTTTCAAACGATCCACTTCAAGCGCAATATCCTTACCGGCATCTCTACCGTCCTTATTTTCAAAATCTATGTAGAATTTTGGCAAATAAATCACACCATAGTTCAATCCGTTTTTGTTCACGATACTAGATTTAGCATACGTTTCTTCTATCTCGACAATATCTCTTATAATAGAAATAACAGTAATGGTTCCGTCAACTTTTTTTACCGTCAATCTTACTTCAGTCCCTTTAGGTCCTTTAATTTTCTTAACAACATCATCCAAGCGCATTCCAACAACATCAACCGGTTGTTGATTACCTTGCGCCACTTTCATAATCAAATCACCTGCTTCCAATTGTTTTCCTCTCCAAGCCGGCCCTCCTGAAATTAATTCAGAAATCTCCGTGAAATCATTTTTCTTTTGAAGACGCGCTCCAATTCCTTCCAGTTTTCCGCTAATGCTAACATCAAAACGCTCTTTTTCTTCAGGAGCAAGATAATTTGTATGTGGATCGAAACGAGCGGTAATCGAATTAATATAAACTGAAAACCAATCATTTCTGTCTAAATCTTTAATGAAACCAAAATACTCATCCAAGGATTTTACAGAACTCTCTCTTGTTTCTTTTTCTAACTCTTCAAAAGTCTTTGGTTGCCCATTGTCTGTTGACGAGTTGTCTTTACTTTTATCTAAATTACCATCTTCAATTTTCTCCCCTTGTTTCAGTTGATTTATTGGATCATTTGTAATTTGTCCAACATTACCTTTCTTTTTATTTTCTTGCATATCTAAACGATCAACCAATGAGGAAAGAGTCGATAATTTGATTTGTTTACGCCATCTGTTGTTCAGTTCGGCAGTATTTTTTGCATAAGGAGCATTTTCATAATCTGTATTAAAACTTTCATCAACAGTGTAATCAAAAGGTTTACTCAAAATAGCTTTATAAATAGCCTTACTTTCTTCCATTCTCTTGATTAATCTCGTATAAGTTAAATTGAAAAAAGTCAAATCCTTATTCAACAACTGATCATCCAATTGAGTTTCATATTTTGCAAATTCGTCTATATCTGATTGTCGGAAAAATCGTTTAGAAGGATCTAAAGCCTCGATATAATCTTTGTAAACACCCTTTGAAAAATTATCATCAATTGTTGCGGGGCTATAATGCCCTTTCTCAATTACAAAAGTCAGCAACTCTAAAAGTAATTTATCTTTATCAGGATTAGTCTCGTCTACACTGCTTGTATTAATCTTAAAAGCCAATAAGGTAACTGATAGGCATGCTATTACAAGGAGTATTTTATAATTTCTTTTCATATAGTCAATAATAGTATTCATCAATTTTTTAATCTAATTTACGGTAAAAACTATGCCATCAATTACAAGACCCCCATAATTTTTTGTTAAAGATATAAAATTGTTCTTTTTGTCCTAATATTAATGTTTCAAGTTGATAAATTTTGTTTTCTTTGTTTGTGAATTACGGTTATCTGTGACTAAATTTGCTTAAACAGTAAGATAATATTTCCTTTTTTGAAAGTAAAAAAATAATGAAAAAAAATACCCCACTAATATTAGTAACCAATGACGATGGAGTTTTAGCCCCAGGAATTCGAGCACTAATAGCAGTCATGTCAGAAATAGGAGAAGTAATAGTTGTTGCCCCCGATAAACCACAAAGCGCGATGGGTCATGCCATCACTATAAACAGCACTTTGTATTTGAATAAAATATCAAAAGAAAACGACTCCATTACCGAATATAGTTGCTCTGGAACGCCGGTAGACTGTGTAAAATTGGCCGTAAATGAAATCTTGAAACGAAAACCGGACTTATGTGTTTCCGGCATAAACCACGGTTCAAATTCCTCCATAAACGTAATTTACTCAGGAACAATGAGTGCCGCTGTAGAAGCAGGCATCGAGGGGATTCCCGCCATTGGTTTTTCCTTATCTGATTATGATTGGAATGCCGATTTTGAAAGCATAAAATCATTCGTCAGGAAAATTACTTTAGAAGTGGTTGAAAAAGGTTTGCCAGAAGGGGTTATTCTAAATGTAAATTTTCCGAAATTAAAAAAAGAAAACATCAAAGGAATAAAAGTCTGCAGACAGGCTAAAGCGATGTGGATGGAAAAATTTGATAAACGACAAACACCGCAAGGAAAAGATTATTATTGGCTTGCCGGCGAATTTGTCAATCAGGACAAAGGAGAAGATACTGACGAATGGGCCTTAGACAATGGCTACATTTCAGTTGTACCTGTTCAATTTGATTTAACGGCCTACCATAGCATGCAACAACTTAATAACTGGAAGTGGAATGAATAAAATAGATTTACTTTGGGGTTTTATAATTGGAATACTAACTTCTTTATTGGGTAGTTTTATCTTCATTACTTTTTTTACTGATTTTGACTTTGTAACAGGAATACAAATCATAAAATCACAAGGCAATTTGGCTAAAATAATCACTTTAGGCTCCATCCTTGACCTGATTGTTTTTGCCGTTTTATTAAAATTAAACAAGGAGCTAATGGCTAGAGGCGTCGTTTTGGCAGTTATTACTCTTGCAGTTATCACTTTGTTTATTTAAGAAATCTATTATTTATATCTTTGTTTGATTCGAAATCAATATAAAGGTTCTAAAGAAAAAAACATGAAATACTACATTATAGCAGGGGAAGCTTCGGGTGATCTGCACGGATCTAATTTGATGAAAGCTCTATACAAAGAAGACCCTAAGGCTGACATCCGATTTTGGGGTGGTGATTTAATGCAAAATGTAGGTGGTACTTTGGTAAAACATTACCGAGAATTAGCATTCATGGGATTTATCGAGGTTGTCTTTAATTTAAAAACCATTTTGAATAATATCAAAATATGCAAAAAAGACATTCTCGATTTTCAGCCTGACGTCCTTGTTTTTATTGATTATCCGGGTTTTAATTTGCGTATTGCAAAATGGGCGAAGGAATTAGGAATGAGAACACATTACTACATTTCTCCTCAAATATGGGCTTGGAAAGAAAGCCGCATTACAGATATTAAACGTGATGTTGACAAAATGTATGTGATTCTCCCATTTGAAAAAAGCTTTTATGAGGACAAGCACCATTATCCTGTTGCATTCGTTGGCCATCCGTTAATTGATGCCATCCATAATCAACCGGCCATTGACCCAAGCATTTTCAGAAAAGAAAACCAACTAAACGAAAAACCTATAATTGCTATTTTACCAGGTAGCCGAAAACAGGAAATTACTAAAATGCTATCTGTAATGTTGAGTGTAGTGGATGATTTCCCTGACTATCAGTTTGTAATCGCTGGGGCGCCAAGCCAGGAATTTGCTTTTTATGAACAATTTATTTCTAATGAAAATATAAAATTCATCTCTAATAAGACTTATGATTTGCTGCGTAACGCCACTGCAGCTTTAGTCACTTCGGGGACAGCCACACTCGAAACAGCCCTTTTTAAAGTACCGGAAGTGGTGTGCTACAAAGGAAATTGGGTTTCTTATCAAATTGCAAAACGAATTATTACCCTAAAATACATTTCATTGGTTAACCTGATTATGGATGAAGAGGTTGTCACAGAATTAATCCAAGATGATTGCAATCCAAAACGTATTCGTGAAGAATTAAAAAAAATACTGGAACCTGATCACCGTAAAACCCTTTTGCATAATTATACCTTATTAGAAGAAAAACTCGGAGGAATTGGAGCCAGTGAGAAAACAGCGAAATTGATTGTATCTGATTTGCAGTAATCTTCATTTTTAATCATTTAACCTGAAAGCGTAGTAGAAATGCAACTATCTCTTCTACGTATATTTCATTAAAAATAAAGTTATTTCTTACAAAATTATAGTACTTTAGTAAAATGAAAGTACTACAATTCCCTTTAGCCAGAATTACGGTTTGTTTTATTTTAGGCATTCTGTTTTCCTATTACATACTACTCAAACCTGAAATTACTTTTGTTTTACTTTCAATTTCCATAAGCATTTTTTGCATTGCTTATTTGTGGCTACGAAAAAAATTCAATAAGACAATCCATTTTGGTTTAACGGTTTATTTCCTTTCATTTACAATTGGCGTGAGCACACTAGTTTTTCATACTGCTTCTTACCAAAAAAATAATTACCTGCACCACGATGGCATCTTCGACAAATCTCATCTGTTCACAATTACAATCAGAGAAAAACTAAAAAGCACCAATTTCAACGATCGTTACATAGCTCTAATCAACCAAATAGATAACTCTAAACGTTCTGGCAGAATTCTGCTTAATATTCGAAAAGACAGTTTAAACCATACTTTCGAAATAGGAACGTGCCTACGCATTAAAACTATTTTACACAAAAACAGTACGCCAAAAAATCCCAACCAGTTTGATTACAGCAAGTACCTTGAAAATAAACAAATTTATGCTCAATTATATGTTGATGCCGACGAAATTCTTATTAGCGCAAACATTGAAAAAAATATTTGGTATTACACATCTCGCTTAAGAGCAAAAATCATAAGCCGCTTAGAGAAAAGCGACTTTAACAAAACAGAACTGAATGTAGCCATTGCACTCATTTTGGGACAACAACAAGATATTTCCTCAGATATCATTCAGGATTATCAGTATGCCGGTGCCGTACATATTCTATCCGTATCAGGACTTCATATCGGATTTATTCTAATTTTCATAAGTTTTATTCTAAAACCCTTTCCAAACAACAAAAGAGGGTCTTTTATTAAATTAATTATCATTATAACCTCCTTAACTCTCTTCGGAATACTGGCAGGCTTAGCACCATCGGTAGTACGTTCTGTCACTATGTTTTCATTCGTGGCTATTGGCGATCATTTACGAAGAAGTGTTAACATTTATCACACTTTGCTGGTTTCCATATTACTTATTTTACTCGTTCAACCTTCTTTCTTATTCGATGTTGGGTTTCAATTGAGTTACATAGCATTGTTTTTTATCATTTGGTTTCAACCGCTTTTAGCTTCTATTTGGACACCGAAACACAAAATTCCAAAATACATTTGGGACATCCTCACTGTTTCTTTTGCTGCGCAAATAGGCACTCTTCCCTTGAGTTTGTTTTATTTTCATCAATTTCCAGGTTTGTTTTTCGTGACCAACTTAATTATCCTCCCTTTCATGGGAATTATTATGATTGTAGGAGTTTTGGTGATGGTGCTGGCTGCATTTGATTGTCTGCCGCTACTACTTTCTAAAATATTGGAATGGAGCATTTACTATCTGAATAAAGTAATAAGTGCGATTGCCTCCATCGAGCAATTCATCATAAAGGACATTCCTTTTAATTCGTATCTTTTACTAAGCAGCTATTTATTGATTCTGACAACCATAATTTGGTTTAAAAAACCAAATTTCAATAAACTCATTTTTGTCTTAACTTCGGTTATTATTTTACAGGTTTCATTAATAAAAAACGAATGGACCACACAAAACCAGCACGAATGGGTTTTATTTAATTCTAAAAAAAGCACCTTGGTTGCTGAACGTAAAGGAAAATCAGTAACTCTTTACAGTACAGACAGTATCCTGAAAACGCCATCAAAAAAAGTACTTATAACCTCCTATCTGGTAGGCGCTTCCGCCAATTTACAAAACAATAAAAAAATTCAGAATCTTATGTTCTTCAAAGGAAATAAAATACTTATTCTGGATAGCACAACCATCTATCCAAAAAATATAAAACCTGATGTCTTGATTCTTACACAAACACCAAAAATAAATTTAGACCGATTGTTCCAAACAGTCAAACCAAAAATCGTTGTTGCTGATATGTCTAATTACAAAACCATTCAGAAACGCTGGAAAGCCAGTTGCCATAAAGAAAAAATCCCTTTTCACGCAACTGGTGAAAAGGGATTCTATAAATTAAACTAGTTTTATTTCTTTTTCAGAATTCCGTCAGCTACCGCAAGCCAAGCACTAGGTCCTCCGGCTACATAGCCTGTATTTCCCAATCCCTGGAAATTTACTTTCCCGTCTTTGGTGGTAGCATTAGCAAAATAAATAGTTGGAAAACCTTGTATCCCAAAAGCTTGTTGCAATTCATTGTTTTGCTTTTTTATTTCGGGAGTTTGAGGAGTCTTTCTTGGATAATCCAACTCAACTAATACCACATTTTCCTTAGCCCATTTGGCAAACTCCGGAGTTTTAAGAACTTCTTTCTGCAATCTGATACACCATCCACACCAGTCGCTGCCAGTAAAAAACAATAACATTGGTTTTTTGGTTTTATTGGAAACTTCCATTGCTTTATTGACATTGGTCTCCCAAACCAATTCTTGAGCCTCAACTGCAAAAGAAGCTGCTAAGAAAAATAAGGTTATAAATATCTTTTTCATTTTTTATAGTTTATCTGATTTTCCACAAAATTAATGCCTAAATTACTAATTATTTTACTTCTTGCATTAGTTTTTTAATTAAAGGCGAAATTAATATCAGAATTACACCTGCTATTAAAGCATAAACACCTAACTGATAATATCCATCAGCATATACATTAAGTTTTTCTAAATTGGAAGCATTTTCAGATGCCTCTGCAATATTAGCACCTAAGAGTCCAGCAAAATACTGCCCGTACGCACTCGCCAGAAACCACATGCCCATGATTACAGCTTGTGTTTTTTGAGGTGATAGTTTTGTCATCGCACTCATCCCAATCGGAGACAAACACAATTCTCCAAAAGTGATAATAAACCATCCGAAAGTGAATAATCCCAAAGAAGTTTTTCCATCTGCACCAGCAAAGAATTTTGTATAATAAAAAATCCAAAAACCAGCTGCTAAAAATAAAAATGCCAATCCAAATTTTACAACTGTATTAGGTTCTATTTTTCTTTTAGCCATCCATAGCCAAACTAAACCAACTATTGCCGCAAAACCAATTACAAACAATGAATTGGCAGAGTTATTCACCCCATTTGGACTTAATTCCAATCCGTAAACAGTATTGTTTAGGTTATTGGCAGCAAACAAACTTAGCGAACCACCGCTTTGTTCAAAAAATGCCCAAAAGAAAATTGAAAAAATAATAAATGTCAAAGCCGCCAATAATTTTTTATTCTCCGTTAATGAAAAGTTTTTCATTTCATAAAACAAATACAAAATTGATGCTGGTCCAATAAACATCATGAAATAATCAGTATAAATTGTATTGGCCACCATCACAATAATAATGGGAATAATAAACAATGAACCTATGTACGTCAGCCTTTCGTATAATTTTCTTTTAGAATTTTCAATTTCCTTTAGCGGGGACAGTCCAATTGTGGCTAAGGTTTTTTGAGTTTGAGTAAAAGTCAACAAGCTAACAATCATAACAATTGCCGCAAATCCAAAACCAACGTTCCAACGAAGATGCTCAGGAACCAGTGATTTCCACATAGAACCTTCTGCTACAGCTATACAGATATAACCTCCTAAAAAGGCGCCAAGATTAACTCCCATATAAAAGAAAGAAAAACCGGCATCTCTTCGAGGATCTCCTTCTTTATAAAGTTGGCCCACCATTGAAGAAATATTTGGCTTAAAAAAACCTGTCCCAACAATTGTAAAACCAATTCCAGTAAAAAACAGACCTTTAGGATCAATAGAAAGAATAATACTCCCTATTATCATTAGAATACCTCCCCAAAAAAGTGATTTTCTTAGGCCAAGAATTTTATCAGCAAAAAGTCCTCCTATGAAAGTAAACGCATAGACCCATGCTTGTGTGGCTCCATATTGTAAGTTAGCCACTCTTTCATTCATTCCCAATTGGCTAACCATAAAAATCACCAACATCCCGCGCATTCCATAGAAACAAAACCGTTCCCACATTTCGCTAAAAAACAAGTACCACAGTTGTTTTGGAAACTTGCCCTTAAAATCCTGAATTTGCTCCACACTTGTCATTAGTTAATCCCTTTTTCTTTCATTACCGCATTCAACTGTTTCAAAATCAGTAAACCCAAAACAGTTGCAAAAAGCAACAATAAAGCATTTACAAGGAAAAAATTAGCTTTGTTTTCATAATCATACCACATACTTGCCAAAACGCCAGAAAGTTTATTACCGATAGAAATTGACAAAAAGAACCCTCCCATCATCAAAGCGGTTAAACGAGGTGGACTTAATTTGGACACTATAGAAAGTCCCATCGGTGACAAACACAGTTCTCCAATGGTAATTACACCATAAGTTCCTACCAGCCACCATGGTGAAACTTTTACGGCACCATTACTTCCAAAGTAAACCGCAAGAACCATCACCAAACACGATAACGAAGAGATAAATAAACCTAAAACAATTTTTGAAGGTGTACTTGGTTCTTTTCCTTTTTTACGCATAAAAGCAAAAAAACCAACCACAAAAGGTGTCAAAATAATAATCCAACCCGGGTTAATAGATTGAAACAACTCTGTGTTGATTAGAAATATCTTTTGATCAGAATTACCTTCAAGCTCAGCTCTCTTTTCACTTGATATATTGGTAAAATAAACATCTTTACCCTGCACTTTTACAGGCTCATTATTAGCATCTTTTACAGCTTGAAATTGTGCATCATATTTTTGAACTTCTTTAGTGACAAAATCTTTTTCTTCCACTAAATAAATAGAAGACAGGGCTTTTTCAGTAGTTCCAGTCACTTGTCGGTCCGTATAATAATTTGCCCAACGAGTCAGTGCCGTTCCATTTTGTTTAAAAACAGCCCAAAACAACATCCCCACTGCAAAAATAGCCAGCAAAGCACCAAGCGGTCGTTTATCTTCCTTATTGGCTTTTACGTATAAACTGATGTAGAAAAAAATCACAGGAACACAAGCAAAAATAAAGGCATCCGTTGAATCACTTTTAAAAATAGTCCCAGGAATAATCCACCCTATCGCCCCGCAAATAATAGCTGGTAAAAACACCACACCCAAAATTCGGCTTAAAGAAATATCTCCTTCTTGAACAGGTTTCATTACATTGGCAGTTTCTAAATGTTTACGTCCGAAAGAGAAGATAACCAATCCTAATAACATTCCGATTCCCGCAGTAAAAAAAGCGGCACCCCATCCGTATTGGTTTCGCATAAAAGCAGCGATGATATTACAGATAAAAGCACCAAGATTGATCCCCATATAGAAAATATTGTACCCCGCATCTTTATTTGCTTTATACTCCTCAGTAGAATATAAATTTCCAACCAAAGTAGAAATACTAGGTTTAAAAAATCCGTTCCCAATAATGATCAACGCCATGGAAATATAAAACACAGTCACATCATGAAAACTCAATCCGATGTAGCCCAACGCCATTAAGAATCCACCCAAATAAATGGCTTTGAAATATCCTAAAAATCGATCGGCCAGGTACCCTCCCAAGAAAGGAGTCAGATACGTTAAGGCAATATAAGTTCCAAAAATATCATCGGCATTTTTATCCGAAAAAGCTAATCCACCAGTAGCGGCAGGATCAATCATATAAAGAACAAAAATTCCAATAATAAGGTAATAACCAAAACGTTCCCACATTTCAGTAAAAAACAGAAAGGCCAATCCCTTTGGGTGTTTGCTATTCATGAGATAATTTTTAAATGATTTGTAAATTGATTTCAATAAACACTATTGAAATAAGTATAAAATTTAAATTAAAATACCTACTTAGTGACCCAAGTAGGTATTAAAAATAGTGTTTTTTTATTTAGTTAACACCATGCATCATCTTTTTCAATTTTGGAGTAAGCGAAAATAAAATTACAGCCGCAAGTCCCGTTAATATAACGAATACCATAAAGAATTCAAAAAGATTATGAATTTCAAATCCAGCAAAAATTGGATTGGAAGGACTGATTTGATTTTTATCTAATAAAGCCAATTGATCCGCTGATAACGTTATTTTTTTATCAAGAACTGCTTGCAAATCGATCCCTAATTCTTGCGCTTTATTAAATTTATCGCCCGTAGCCGGCAAAATCGAACCTAAGGTTCCCGCTAAAGCATAACCTGCAGCATTTGATAAAAAGAAAACGCCATATAGTAAAGAAGAAAATCTTTTTGGAGATAATTTCCCCACTAAAGACAAACCGATTGGTGATAAACATAACTCCGCTGCTGTTTGAATTAAATACAACAAGATTAACCATTGGATAGCCAATAAACCATTGTTTCCTAAATCCTTAACATTATGCGCTATGATAAAATAACTCATTGCAATTAAAGCCAAACCAAAAGCTTGTTTCATTGGTGAAATTGGCTCTCTTCCGTTAGCTCTTAATTTATCCCATAACATGCTGAAAGGAACAGCAAAAATTACAACAAATAATCCGTTAAAAATCTGAACCATTGAAGGCGGCATATTCCATCCGAAGAAATTTCTATCCGTTTGGTTATCCGCAATAAAAGTTAAAGAAGAACCCGCTTGCTCGAAAGCTGCCCAAAAGAAAATCACAAAGAAAGCCACGATGTAAATAACCAAAATTCTATCTCTTTCTACTTTAGTAAGTGAAGAATCAGAAATAATTAAACCCGCTAATGCAAGTCCACTGGCATAAATAACAGAATAAATAACATTTTGACCAAAAGCAAAATGGAACAAAAATCCTAATCCGATAAAAGCAATAACGGCTCCGATTAAAGCTGTAGGAGAAAATACTGCTTTTTGAGATTCACCCTCTTCAAAATCAGAAGCTTCATTTTTAGACGGTAATCCACCAATAGGTCTTCCTTCAGGTGTTACAACATATTTATCTTTCAAGAAGTAAAAAATTAATGTCCCAATTAACATCGCGATTGAAGCCGCCAAAAACCCCCATTTAAAAGCATGGATATCTCTAATACCACCAGCATCTTTAACGTCTCCAATAATTGGGCATATTAACTGCCCCAGAAAAGCTCCAAGGTTAATCCCCATATAAAAGATAGTAAATGCAGTATCTAATTTATTTTTTTCTTGTTTTGGGTACAAACTTCCAACCATGGAAGAAATATTTGGTTTGAAAAATCCATTACCAAAAATAATAATTCCTAACGCTGACCATAGCAAAGTATTGGCTAAAGATAGGTTTGAGCCAAAAACACTGGCACTAAAAAACAATAAAAATTGCCCTATTGCCATCATTAAACCACCCAAGAGAATACAGTTTCTATTTCCGAAGAATCGATCAGCAATAAACCCTCCCAACATCGGCGTTAAATAACACAATCCTAAGAAACCTCCGTAGATAAGAGAAGCGTCTGCCTCTTTCATCATTAAAGAATTCACCATGAATAATGTTAAAATTGCCCGCATTCCATAGAAATTGAATCGTTCCCACATTTCTGTTCCAAACAATACCCAAAGTCCTTTTGGATGTGCTGTTTTTACTTGAGCTTCTGTCATGTTATTTATTTTTGATTATGGTAAAAAGTTGAATTATAAATTTTCTTTAATAAAATTAGTCATTTTAGTATACAATTGTATTCTGGTTTTCCCTCCTGAAATTCCGTGGTCTTTATCCGGATAAATCTGAGAATCAAATTGTTTATTAGCCTGAATTAAAGCCTCCATCATTTGCATCGAATTTTGTACATGCACATTATCGTCCCCTGAACCATGAATTAAAAGGAATTTCCCTTTCAATTTATCCACATGGTTTATTGGTGAATTTTCATCATAGCCACTTGGGTTTTCTTGAGGTGTTTGCATATATCTTTCCGTATACACGCTGTCATAAAAACGCCAATTAGTTACTGGTGCCACAGCAATGGCCATTTTAAAAACGTCATTCCCTTTCAAGATACAGTTAGACGCCATGAATCCTCCATAACTCCAGCCAAAGATTCCTATTCTTGATTTATCCACAAATGCGTAATTCCCAATTACTTTTGCAGCATCAATCTGATCCTCCACTTCGTATTTTCCTAATTCTTTTTGAGTACATTTTTTAAAATCTGCCCCTTTATAACCAGTTCCTCTACCGTCAACACAAGCTACAATGTAACCTTGCTGCGAAAGCATCATAAACCAATACTCATTAGAACTCCCCCATTGATTTGCCACTTGTTGCGATCCTGGTCCTGAATATTGAAACATAAAAACCGGATATTTTTTGGTTGGGTCAAAATCCTTTGGTTTAATCATCCAAGCATTCAATTCATTTCCTTTATCGGTTTTTAAAACGAAAAACTCTTTAGAAGGTAAATTGTAGCCTTTTAATTTAGAAGCTAAGGTTTCGTTATTTTCGATAACCTGAATTTGCTTTCCTGATTTTGCTTCGTTCAACGTATAGGTTGTTGGTAAAGAAGCACTAGAGAAGGTATTGATGTAGTATTGAAAATTTGGGCTTAAAGTAGCCACATTAGTCCCTGTATTTTGAGACAAACGCAACTTGCTTTTCCCGTCTAAATTGATTCTGTAAACATCTCTGTTAATAGATCCGTTTTCTGTAGATTGATAAAAAACGGTCTTGTTTTTTTCGTCAAAACCATAATAAGAAGTTACTTCCCATTTTCCTTTGGTTACTTGATTTTTGAGTTTACCTGTTTTGTCATACAAATAAATATGATTAAAACCGTCTTTCTCACTGGTCCAAATAAAACTATTATCTTTTAAGAAAGTCAAATTATCCGTTACATCCACATAGGCTTTGTCTTTTTCATTCAAAACCACTTTTGCAGTTCCTGAGTTGCCATCGATAAACAACAAATCCAAATTATCCTGATGACGATTCAATACTTGAGCTGATAATACATTGGCGTCATTCGTCCATTGCATTCTGGCAATATAAAAATCCGAATAATTTCCTAAATTCACTTCTTTGACACCTGTAGTATTGACATCATAAATATGCAAAGAAACTACTGAATTTTTTTCACCCGCTTTAGGATACTTAAATGTTTGAGTTTTAGGATACAACTCTTTGTGAAACACTGACATCGAAAATTCAGGAACCTCAGTTTCGTCAAAACGAATGTAAGCAACTTTTTTACTGTCTTTACTCCAGTCAAAGGCTTTCACAAAAGCAAACTCTTCTTCATAAACCCAGTCGGTAATTCCATTGATTATACTATTTCTTTTTCCGTCTGTAGTAATTGGCGTTGATTTCTTGGAAGCCAAATCATAGACATAAAGATTATTTTCTTTGGCGTAAGCAATCTTTTTTCCATCTGGAGAGAAAGTTGGTTCTTGCACTTGAAAATCGAACAATTTAGTCAATTGTTTCGTTGCAATATCATACAAATAATAGTCTGCTGTAAATGAGTGACGGAATATCTTATTAGAATTACAAGCTAACAAGATCATTTTCTCTGAAGAATCGAAAGAGTAACTATTTATTTTTGGTAATTCTTTATGATTTTTAGTATCAATTAAAGTAGCCGTTTTTTTTAGCGTTGCAAAATCATATAAATCGATTTGCATACTTCCGGATTGATTATCAAGATTTAATACCGTGTATTGATTGGTATTTTTCAAGGACTGTAATTTATCCATTGTTTTAGGACGAAAAGCGCCATTGAAAATCTCGTCGACAGTGATTTTTTGTTGTCCAAAAACAGTAAAACACAAGAATAAAAGTAAGGTCGTTAACCTGTTCGAATTCATAAGATTGATTTAGATTTAAAAACCGTCAATTTTAGTGAAAAATTTACAATTATTTCACATTTGATGTGTTAAATGTTAAAAACAATATCCGACAAAATTATTTATTGAATATTCTATGGTAAAAACAAAACAGCTAAACCGTATCTTTGCAAAAAATTATCCTATAATTAATTGAGAATGAATAAAGTCGTTGCCGGATTTTCTAAATTATCCAAAGAAGAAAAAATAAACTGGATTGCAAAAGAATACTTTTCTAATCCACAGGAAGCCATAGCACTACTAAAAAAGTATTGGAATTCTGACGAAAATCTACAGAAATTACATGATGAATTCATCGAAAACACAATATCTAATTTCTACATCCCTCTTGGAGTGGCTCCAAACTTCCTGATTAACGGAAAAAACACCACTATTCCAATGGCTATTGAAGAAAGTTCCGTTGTTGCTGCTGCCGCAAAATCAGCAAAATTCTGGTCCACTCGCGGTGGTTTCAAAGCAACCGTAATCGATACCGAAAAGATTGGTCAGGTTCACTTTATTTTTAAAGGTGATGCTTCAAAATTAGAGCGTTTTTTCATTCAAACTAAAGCTGCATTTTTTTCAAATACGGAAAACATCACTAAGAACATGCAAAAACGTGGTGGTGGAATCCTGGATATTATCCTAAAAGACAAAACCAATTTAATTCCAGATTATTTTCAGTTGCATGTCACTTTTGAAACAAAAGACAGTATGGGCGCCAACTTTATCAATTCTTGTTTGGAACAATTTGCCAAGACATTAAAAGAAGAAGCCCAGGCTTATGAACTATTCTCGGAAACTGAAAAAGACATTCAGGTCGTAATGAGCATTCTTTCTAATTATGTACCGAATTGTATTGTTCGTGCTGAAGTTTCCTGCCCGATAACTGATTTAGAAGAAAAGCACATTCAAAATCCACAAGAATTTGCTGAGCGATTTGTTCAAGCGGTTCAAATAGCCGAAGTAGAACCTTTCCGTGCGGTTACCCATAATAAAGGAATCATGAACGGAGTGGATGCCGTTGTATTGGCCACAGGAAATGATTTCCGTGCTGTTGAAGCCGGTGTTCACGCCTATGCTGCACGAAGTGGACAATATTCCAGTCTTTCCCATGCCAAAATAGAGCATGGCATTTTTACTTTTTGGCTCGAAATCCCTTTGGCATTAGGAACTGTTGGCGGATTAACTTCTTTGCATCCTTTGGTAAAACTATCATTAGAAATGCTGGAAAAACCTTCCGCAAAAGAACTCATGCAAATTGTAGCCGTAGCCGGTTTAGCTCAGAATTTTGCTGCGCTGCGTTCCTTGACAACGACAGGAATTCAGGATGGTCACATGAAAATGCATCTCAACAACATTCTCAACCAATTTGAGGCGAATGAAGACGAACGTATCGTAATTCGCAAACATTTCAAACACCATGTCGTTTCACATAGCGCGGTGGTTGATTATATCGAAAATTTAAGAAAATAACACCTATTTATTTAGGAGCTTAATCCCGCTGTTCACTCTATCTTTTGTTCTGAACGCCAGAACAAAAGGATGCCGTTTCCATCGGGGCTAAAAGAAAGTACATGAAACAAACATTTTACAGTAACGGAAAACTTTTAATCACAGGAGAATATTTGGTATTAGACGGTGCCAAAGCTTTTGCATTGCCAACAAAATTTGGACAAAACCTAATTGTACAAAAAGGAAGCAACCAAGAAATAAAATGGAGAAGCCACGATTTTGACGGTAGTATCTGGTTTGAAGAAACCATTTCGTTTTCTGAAATTTCAAATAAAATAAATCCGGAAGTGGAGACTGTCAAAACCACCTTAACAACAATTTTATATGAAGCCTATCGCTTAAATCCAGACTTTATCAATAATGCAGAAGGTTACATCATCACCACTGAACTAAGCTTTCCTAAAAATTGGGGATTGGGCACCTCTTCCACTTTAATAAACAATATTGCACAGTGGTTGCAAATTAATGCGTTTACGCTTCTTAAAAACAGTTTTGGAGGCAGTGGTTACGACATCGCCTGCGCACAAAACGACTCCCCTATTTTATACTCGATAGAAGCAGGAAATGCGAAAGTTGAAAAAGTAATTTTTAGTCCTGAATTTACAGAAAATTTATATTTTGTTTATCTCAACAAGAAACAAAGCAGCAAAGTTGCCATCGCTTCTTACTACAATAATAAAAACAATCATTTAGAAAAAAACATCATTACCAATAATGCCATAACACAGTCCGTGATTGAAGCAGAATCATTGAATGCATTTGCCTTGGCTGTAGAAAAACATGAAATTGCCATGAGCAATATTCTGGAGATGAAAACCGTGAAAGAAGCTCTATTCCCAGATTTCAAAGGTGTTGTTAAAAGTCTCGGGGCATGGGGAGGTGATTTTGTTTTGGCTATCTCAAAAGAAAACCCAACCATCTATTTTAACTCAAAAGGATATCAGACTATCATTCCTTATGGCGAGATGATATTATAAAATAGAACTTAATTATTATAGGAAGTATTTGCTTTTACAAATCAACTTCTATTTACAATAAATGAAAAACCCGATACATTTGAAATGTATCGGGTTTCTATTTTTAAACTATCTAAGCAAAAGTTTAGTAGTTGAACAATCTTCTGTTATCTTCAATTTTAGCGTTTGCTTTCAATGCAGGAACAACTCTATTTGAATCAGAACCGCTTTGCGCTTTTAATTTAGTAATGTAAGGAGCATGGCTTTTTAAAGCTGGTGCTTTTACAGTACTGATGTTTTTAACAACATAAACACCCGTATTACCTTCAATTGGCGCTGATAATTTATTAGCCGCTAATGCAAATGCATTTCCAACTACTTTAGGCTCTTGTCCTACTCCTCCAGCTAAAACCGGATTATCCATAGTAACACCTGAAACTTGTTGCACTGTTGAACCTGTAGCTTTTGCAATCGCTTCTAATGAAGTTCCCGTCATTTTTGCTTTAATCAACTCAGCTTTTTTCTTGTTTTTAAGAATTGGCTCTACATAAGGTCTTACTAAAGTAACCGCTACTAATCCTGAGTTATCTACTTTCTTAACTTTTGCGATAACGTGACCTAAATTAGCCACCTCAAATCTTTTTACATCACCAATTTTAGTGTCATCTTCAAATGCCCATCTTACAATTGATCTTTGGCTTCCTAAAGCTCCAAAAGCTTCATCCATTGCTTTCACCGTAACTGGAGCTGCAACAGTCAATTTCATTTCTTGAGCTAATTTACCAAAGTCTTTGTCAGCAGCTTCCATTTCAAATTTGGTTGCTTGCGTAAACAATTTATCAGAAGTAGCTTCAGAAGCTTCTACTTTTTGAGCTACAGTAGCCAAACGAATACCGTCTTGTTTATCTGTAATTTTGATGATATGGTAACCAAAAGTTGTTTCTACTAAACCAACTTTACCAATTCCGTTATTGAAAACAAAATCATTAAACGGTTTTACCATTTGGTTTGGACCAAAATAACCTAAATCACCACCTTGTTGTGCAGAAGAATCATCAGAAGCAGTAAATGCCAACATCATGAAACTATCTGGATTTGCAGTTACTTGTGCTAAAATTGCTTCCGCTTTAACTTTAGCTTCCTCTTTAGTTCTTACCTCTTTTTTATTAGGCACTTGTGTTCCTTCATAACTGATTAAGATATGACTTGCTTTTGCATTCACTCCTGTTTTTCTACCTAAAGATTTTGATAGACAGTAGTAGTTACCAAATCTGTAAGGACCATAAACTTCACCTGGAGCTAAATTATACAATTTATCAGCATCGATAGCAGGTAAATCTTTTTTGGCAACATAAGAAGAATCGTAAGGAACATCTGAATTTGAATTTACAAAGTCAATTGTATTGGCAGCAGTTCTAAATCCTGGCAAAGTATCGTTTTTACCAGTTGCTTGGTTGTAAACAACGCTACCAGATAACAATGCAGTTATTTTAGCTTTAACTTCATTCTCGTCTTCAGTCGAAGCTTTATCTTCAATTAAAACATACTCCACTTCACGCGATTCGTCAGCTTTGTATTTTTTCTCATTTTTCTTCATGTACTCTACAATCTCATCGTCAGTAACTTTTACTTCACTGTCTTTAATGGTAGAATATAAACCCGCAACATAAGCAAACTCTACCTTATTAGATTCCATTTCATACTTCAATTTTCCTTCACTTTCGGTAGTATAAATTCCCGCTTTGATCAGGTTGTTGTAAATTTGAAATTTAGCATTCAATTCAGCATCTTTCTCTCTGTCAACAAGATATTGAGCCTGCTCAGGATTTGATTTGAAATATTCTTTGAATTTAGCTAAATCAAACATACCGGCAGCATTCAAAAACATTGGATTTTTACCTATATTTTGGTCAGCTTTAAAAATTTCAATGATGTGTTTCTCACCTACTCTCAATCCTAGTTTATCAAACTCAGACGTTAAAAGAGCAATAGAAACTTCTTGGTCCCAAACTCTGTTTGCAGCTTCTGTGGAAGAAATTCCCTGACCACTTTTTTCAACATTGCTAACTTTAATTCTAAAGTCTTCAAATGAAATATCTTTTCCATCGATACTTCCTACATCTTTTGTGTTTTGACCAAAGCCGCCTTTACCGATAAGATCTTGTATTATAAATGCAAATAATGCAAGTGCAATAGCTGCTATCAATAAAGCGGAACGTTGTCTAATTTTTGCTAAAACTGCCATTTTTATTGTTGTTAATTTTTATATTCAGTTTGCGAAAATACAATTATCTAATTAATAATAATACTAGTAGCGTTTTATTTTACAAGAAATTTTAATTTTCTAAAAAAATTCACTCCCGTACCGTCATTTTAACCAATTCTATTTTCTTATTTGTAGCTTCTTCAATAACAAAATGATAATTTCCAATGGTTATCAGATCTCCTTTTTGGGGAATATCTTTTGTATGATCAACTATAAAACCACCTAGTGTTCCGTAAGAATCATCTTCAGGAATATTCAGTTTATAAGTCTGATTTAAGTACTCTACATCCAGTCGGGTAGAAAAAAGATATACCCCTTCTTTAACTTCTTTTTCAACCAATTCCTCCTCAGCATCGTGTTCATCTTCAATTTCACCAAAGAGTTCTTCTACAATATCTTCCATCGTAATAATTCCGGAAGTCCCTCCGTACTCGTCCAAAACAACGGCAACACTTTTTCGTTTTTTCGTAAGCAGGTTCATCACATCCTTAATATAAATAGCCTCCGGCACAAATTCAACCGAAATCATAACTTCTTTGATGCTTTTGGGTTTTTTAAACAAATCAAAGGAATGCACATATCCTATTATGTCATCTAATGAATTTTGGTAAACCACTATCTTAGAATAACCTGTATCTATAAACAATTCTTTCAATTCAACCACCGAATCGTATATATCTACAGCAGCAATTTCTGTTCTTGGCGTCATCACATCTCTGGCTTTTACACCTGAAAACTCCAATGCATTCTGAAAAATTTGTATTTCCGAATCCACTTCTTCATTATCCTCAACAGTGCTCATTTGTTCCGTAATGTAATTCCCTAATTCTACTTTACTAAAATACAACTGCACCTGATCTCCTTGGGTTTTGAAAAATTTTCTCAACACAAAATCGGACACCCAAATAAAAAAGGTAGAAATAAAATAGAATAACTTATAAAAAAAATACGCTGGAACTGCAAAAAACTTCAATAGCGTATTCGCGTAGATCTGAAAAAAAACCTTAGGTAAAAACTCTGCCGTTATTAAAACAATTAAAGTAGAAAGCACCGTCTGAACCAGTAAATTAACCAGTCCGATAAAATGATATCCCAAAGCATCCACCCAACGCATTAGTAACTCACCCATAAAAAAACCATAAACAACCAAAGCTATATTGTTCCCGATAAGCATCGCCACAATAAACTGAGAGGGTTTTTCAGTGAGTTTGGTAAGTATTTTAGAAATGAAATTATCTTGTTTTTTTTCAATTTCAAGATAAATTTTATTGGAAGAGATGAAAGCAATTTCCATTCCCGAAAAAAAGGCACATAGTATTAGACACAATATTATGATACTTATTTCCATTAATTAGGATCTTTTGTTTCTGTCTTCAAATTTTTTAGCAAATTTCATTCTGAAGAAAAACATAAAAACTGCCAGTCCTGCGAAGACAAAACTAAACCATGGATTTTCATTAGGATCATTCAATTTGGTGATACCATCATATATTAGGTATATTCCAAAAATAAGATAAATATAAGGTGTAAATTTAAAGTAACTCATGATTGTGTTTATTGAATTATTCGGCGGATTCAACCTCGCCGGTTATTTTTTGTGAATTAACCACTTTAAAATCTTTGCTAAAATCTATTCCCTGTCCGTTTGAAGCACCTTTGGGATCACTAAATTTAAATCTCCTTTCGGTAAAAAACCATTCGTTTTTTTGATCAAAATACAATTGCTCCGTCTCAAGAACCTGCCCGACATCAGAGGTTATTTTAACTTTTCCCTGCAAATCTATGATACCTGTTTGCTTATAAGATACGGCGTAGTTCGATTTTATAAAGGTTCTTTTCCCCTTTTTATCATACAAGGTAACATCAATTCCTTTAGGAAATTCCGTAAAAGGAAAATCAACACTGGCAAAGTCTAACATTTTTGGACTAATCAGAACAACCGTAATCCTACCCGAGTCCGTATATTTTAAATTAACTGCATCAGCATCACTGCTGGGAACAAAATCTGAAAAGTTTATTTTTTGAACTTCTTTAAAATTGCTTTCACACCCAAAAAAGAGTGTCACGGCTAAAACCGTGACAATAGGAAATATTATATTTTTTTTCAGAAAAGCCATATACGAAACTTAACAAAATGATGCATAATTATTATATATGCTATTCTTTATCCTAGTTGAATTTTCTTTTTTCAAACCATTTATCATTCAAAGACATACCTACACTAAAAGTAACATAGTTTTCCTGAACCAGATCTGAAGCTGTAGTCCCTTTTCTTCCAAATTCCAAACCAACATTTATATTAGAAAAAGACCCTGATATTGGCATCCCCGCCCCTAGTGTCAATCCTACATCATTGATATCTTCTGAATTAACAACCAATCCGGTTTTTTCATATCTAAAACCTCCTCTATATACAATTCTTTTGGCAAAACCCGAGAACGAATTGTATTTTGGAATATAATACCCTCCAATACTGTATTTCTTAGCTTTCGTGTAAGAAACATTATCCATTTCATTATAGTAATTAGCCAAACTACCCGCATCTTTCATCGTTATTTGAGCACCAATAAGCCATTTTCTGGACTCTCCTAAACCAGCACCAAAAGTAAATTTACCAGGCATTTGCAAATCATTTTTGATAAGAAAATCATCGGTTGTATCCACAACTGTCAAATTATAATTACTATTATACATCACAGTTGAGATATTCCTAGTGTTTTCCGACTTTAAAGTACTCTCTATAGTATAAGCTAAGCTACTGTAAAAATTCAGTTTTTTATTTATTTTAGTCTGATACATTAATCCGGTATTAAAATTAACTCCCGACAAATAAACTTCATTTGTTTCTTGTGTCCCAACCGGCACACCAGTAATAAACTCTAAACTATTGGTTTGAATTTTTCCGAAATTATAGTTTACATCAGCACCAATACTTAACCCTGACATTATTTTATATCCCAATCCAAAAAAAGCTTTATTCAAACCACCTGTTCCATCAAAACGATTATTGTTTTCACTTTCGTCTGCCGCTAAAGACTCTATTTGATACCCAACTGAAGAATATGGAATTAATCCGAAACCAAATCCTAATCTACCACCTGTAGGTATACCAACCGCCAAATAATCTAGCGTTGCTCTGTTTGTATTGGCTGTTTCTGTATCTGTTTTCAATTTTACTATACTATACCCTCCTCCAACTGCAAAAGTGGTAAGCTTTAGATTTGAAAAACTGGCTGGATTATCTAAATTAATATGAATACTGTCCTGCTCTACTGCGACTCCGGCCATTGAACGAATATCAGCCGTTCCTCTGTATCTCACGTCGCCAATTCCAAAAAAAGAGTAAGGAGAAGCGGTTCCTTGTTGGGCAAAAGACACGAATGAAAAAAGCAAACAGGCGCTTATTATAATTTTTTTAATCATTTTTGATTTTATATTGAAATGTTTGGTTCAAACTTTCGAGAAGGAAATTTGAATTGGCAAATATGGTATTTTTTAATCGTTTAGCCAAAAAATCTGTGTCCCCACCCGTTAAAATTATTATAAAATTTGAATAGTGTGCCTTATATTCATCGATAAAACCATCAATCTCATAGACGAAACCATTTACTACTCCGGAATGAATCGACTCTGCTGTAGACCTACCGATAAAACTATCCGGGCTTTTAGATTCCAATAAAGGAAGTTTAGCAGTATAATTATGTAATGATTCGTATCGTAATCTTAACCCAGGAGCAATTGCACCTCCTAAATACACATCTTTATCATCTATAAAATCATAAGTAACACAAGTCCCCACATCAATAACCAGTCGGTTTTGTTTCGGAAACTGAATCGTTGCGCCTGCTGCCAACACCATCCTATCTATCCCTAAAGTTTGGGGAGTTGCGTAATGATTAATAAACGGAAAAGGATCATTGTGTGAAATAAAATGAACTTTCAGGCTATTGTTATAGTGCAAAAAAGAATCTTTTTCGAGATATCCGACTGAAGCAACAACCAAATGAGTTATTTTTTCATATTTTTTTAAAATATTTTGAATGTTTTCTTCGTGCTCGGTTTTCATAAAAACAAAGCCCTCCAACAGGACATTATCCTCAAAAACAGCACCTTTAATCCTGGTATTCCCTACATCGATTGTTAGAATCATAATTTCTTATTTGTCGACGCGAAGGTACGAATTGATTTTTTTTAAAAATTGTTTTGGATAAATTAAAAATCATCCTATATTTGCACCCGCAACAAGCGAGGTACCTTAGCTCAGATGGTAGAGCAATGGACTGAAAATCCATGTGTCCCTGGTTCGATCCCTGGAGGTACCACAAAACCCGAATAGAAATATTCGGGTTTTTTGTATATAAATATTTTCAAATATGCATCATCTCTATATCCTTCATTCAAAATCTTCGAAAAAATACTATATAGGAGAATCACATAATACCGAAGAAAGGATAATAAAGCACAATCAACATACCTACTCTGGATCGTTCACCAAAATTGCTAGTGATTGGGAATTTGCCCTAGTTTTTGATTGTGCATACAAAGAAGACGCTGTATTTCTTGAAAAATTTATAAAGAGAATGAAAAGCAAAGTTTTTATCGAAAAAATAATTAAAGACCCATCTATTTTAGAAGATATTTTATCAAAAAAATAATCCATGTGTCCCTGGTTCTCCCGAAGCTTCGGGACTGGAGGTACGCAAAACCCGAATAGCCCCGACGCTTCGGGGTTCGGGTTTTTTGTTTTTTAAATCTTTTTTTAAAATACTTCATTATAATATGCCCGATTATTTGGATAAACTAAAAATCGCGCTATATTTGCACCCGCAACAAGCGAGGTACCTTAGCTCAGATGGTAGAGCAATGGACTGAAAATCCATGTGTCCCTGGTTCGATCCCTGGAGGTACCACAAAACCCGAATAGAAATATTCGGGTTTTTTGTTTTTAATACTTTTCTAAAAACTAATTCATACATCCCTGACAACTATTCCGCCAATTCTAAT
>RCUJ01000280.1_pt1 | contig 29516 bp, 27 predicted proteins | sample 2166321 | NCBI WGS metagenome assembly RCUJ01 (sample SAMN09932808, study PRJNA488358) | compost metagenome | feature: garden; material: soil; isolation source: compost soil in an enriched community after 118 h of incubation | place: Germany: Experimental Botanical Garden Goettingen | collected... | reverse complement strand
GCGACGCATTGGTGACGGTGGGCGCATAGCCCATTTTCTCGGCGAAGCCGATCTGGCCTTGCGGGTCCAGCATGGCGTTCAGGTAGGCCCACGCCGCGTCCTTGTTGCGGCTGTTCTTGGCCACGGCGGCTTCGAACGACACAGGCACGGAGCCTTCCTTGGGAATCACGAAGCCCAGCGGCAGGCCGCTGTCCTTCCATTGCAGCGCGCGCGCCTTCCACATGCATGCAATCGCGATCTCGCCCGACTTGAAGGCCGCCGCCACCGCTTCGTTGGACGGATAGATGCGCGGGGCGTTGGGTTTGAGCTTGGCAAGAAAGCGTTTGCCGCCCTCGAAGTCCTTTGTGTTGCCGCCCGCACCCAGGCCGACGAAGACGGCGTTGTACAGATACAGGATGTCCGAAAACCCCACCTGCCCCTTCCACTTCGGATCCAGCAGCACCTCCAGCGAATCGGGCGGGGTGGGGAATTTCTCGGTGTTGTAAACCAGGGTCATGGCGCTGAAGATGTGCGGAATCGAGTACGGCGTCTTCAGCGCCGGAATGGCGTGCGCCAGATTGGGCAGCTTCTTGGCGTCCACGGGTTCCAGCGTTCCCGAGCGTTCGGCGTCATACATGTCGACCTCGCCCAGCAGCGCCACGTCCATGCTGCCGCGGCGCGAGTTCTTTTCGGCGCGCAGCTTGGTGACGCGGCCCACGGCGTTGCCGGTGTCGTACACCACCTTGACGTCCTGCTTGGCGACGATGGGGTTGATGATCTGTTGCAGCAGGTTCTGGTAATCACCGCCCCAGGTGCCCACCACGATTTCTTTTTCCGCCGCGTTCGCCATGCCCGGCACCCAACCCAGGGCGGGAGCCAAAGCCAGGCCGGAGGCCGTCTTGATGAAACCACGGCGAGTCAGGTTTTTCTCTTGCATAGCAACCTCGTGTCGTAGGGGGGTAAAAGGGTTCAGGCCAGCAGCTCCACCGGCGCGTCGGGCACGGACGCCCGGATCTCGTCGGCTTCGATATCGCGGGCGATCACGATGATGGCGTCGCGCGCATCGGGCTGGCGAGTCAGCCGCTGCGGCGCGCTGAAGGTCGTGCCGACGGACTGGATCAATATGGGTTCCGCGCATTCGCGCACACGCACCACGGCCTTCACGCGCAGCAGGCGTTCGCCGCAAAGCCCGGCCAGGTTATCCAGCCATTCTGAAAAATCCGTCCAGCTTATGCCGGTGCGCGCACGGGCCGCCATGACCCGGATGCGCGGATGCGCAGCGCCCTGCCCGCCCGCCGCCAGCACGCGCGCGGCCAGGTCCGCCAGGTCCGTCACGCCTAGAGCCGGGGCGAATGCTGCCTGCACGGCGCGCCCGCGGTCCAGCTCGGCCACCACCTCCGCCAGGGGATTCAACCCCGCGGCACGCGCGGCGCGCGCGTCCAATCCGCCAGGCGGCAGCAGATCGGTCTTGGTCAGCACAATGCGATGGGCGGCGCCAAACTGCGCCATGGCCTCGTCCATGCCGGCCAGCGCCTCGACGTCGCGCGCGCAGTCGTCCGTGCAGACCACCGTGAGCCGCAAGCCCCGGCTGGCCAGCTCGGGATCCGCCAGCGACGCGATGACAGGGCCGGGCCGCGACAAGCCGCTGCATTCCAGGATGACGCGCGCGAGCGGTCCCGCGCCTTCCGGCCGGGGCGCGTCCAACAGCACGCTGAGCGTATGGACCAGATCGCTGCGTAGCGAGCAGCAGACGCAGCCATTGGCCATCAAGGTCATCGGCACGTTGCCGCTGTCGTTGGCGACGATGGCGCCGTCGACGCCAACCTCGCCCGCCTCGTTGACGATCACGCCCGTGTCGGCCGACGCCGGATCGCGCAGGTAATCCACCAGCAGCGTGGTCTTGCCGCTGCCCAGGAACCCGCAGAGCAGGAACAGGTCGATGGCCATGTCAGGACGCATCCCCGCCGCTGTCGCAGGGAGACCCCGCGGGCGCTCCCCCAAGGGGCGGCCGCTCGCCGTCCGGGTCGTCCGCCCAACTATCCTTGACCATGGCGCGCACATCCGCCAACAGCTCGGCGGTGTCGTACACCACGCCGGACTTGATCGTGGTGCGCAGGCAGCGCTTCCATTCCACCTTGGCCGTGTCGTCGTTCAAGCGCATGGCGCCGGTGCCGAACAGCAGCTTGAAGTCGGTCAGGGGATTCTGGTCGTGGATCAGCAGGTCGGCGCGTTTCTGCACATCGATGGAGCCGGTATCGTCATCGATGCCCAGCAGCGCCGCGCTCTGGGAGGTGGCCGCGCGCAGCACTTCAATGGGATGAAAACCCGCCTCCTGCAGCAGCTCCAGCTCGCGGATGAAGCCAAACCCGTAGATCTGGAAGATGAAGCCCGAATCGCTGCCGGCGCAAACACGGCCGCCCAGGTTTTTATATTCGTTGATGAATTGCATCCACAGCCGGTAGTTCTGCTTCCACTCGATCTCGTTGGTGGTGCTCCAGCGGTACCAGTAGGCGCCATGGCCGCCGCGTTGCGGCTGGAAGTACTTCCACACCGCCTTCCAGGTGTAGTCGTCGTGCCAGTCCGCGCGGCGCGCCCGCATCAGGTCGCGGTTGGCGTCGTAGATGTTGAAGGTGGGCACGAAGGTGTGGCCCAGTTCAAGGAACTGGTCCATGACCTGGCGCCACTTGGCCGACCCGGGCTGCGCGGCCTGCATGAAGGTCTGGCCCGCCGCCGCGAAGCGGTAGTACTCGTCGCTGTAGTTGTAGTCGGTGGGAAAGGACTGCACCACGCGGTCGTCGAACAGGGCCTCGGGCAATCCGTAGTAGTGCTCGGAACTGGTCAGCCCCCAGCGCGCGGATTTCAGCGCATTCACACGCGTCACCGCCATCTGCGCATGATGGCAGCCCGAGCGCAGGCCAAGTTGCGACGCTTCGTCCAGCGCGGCTTCCATGATGGCCGGCGGCGCACCGAAGAATTTGATGCCGTCCGCGCCGCGCGCCGCCAGCTTGCGCACCCACTCCCGTCCCTGCTCCGGGGTATGGATCGTCTTGACCCGGTCGTTGACGGCGGGGAACACCGAATGCACCACCATGCGCGGCGCCGCGATCCTGTTGGCGGCGGCAAGTTCGCGTTGCTCCAGCGTCCAGCCCAGCCCGCCCATCGCGCCCATCTCGCGCACGGTGGTCACGCCATGCGCGAGCCAGAGCTTGTAGATGTAATCGGCCGGCGGCACGATGCCGCTCATGGCGTGGTACGGGGTACCGATGTGCGCGTGCGCATCCACGAAGCCGGGCGTCACGAACTTGCCGTGGCAATCGATCTCGTGGTCGCCCGGGCCTGGCCGGCGCTTGGCGTCGATGGCCTTGTGCGGCGTGCCCACGTTGACCAGGGCGGTGATCCGGTCGTTCTCGATCACGATATCCACCGGCCCCCAGGGCGGTGCGCCGGTGCCGTCGATGATGGTGGCGCCGCGCAGGATCAGCCGCGCGAACGGCCCTTGCCCCCGGTCCCGGTCCACGGGCGCGGAGGGCGGATGCCAGCCCTTGGCGGCGTTGACATCGCGCGATTCTTCGCCGACTTCCGATTGGGAAAACGTGGGATCGCTCATGGCGCCTACACCCCCATTGCGTTGTGTTCGATGACCCCGCCTTTCATGATCAGCGAGAGGTGTTCGCCCTGGCCCAGCAGGCAGGACAGATCGCGGTACGGATTGCCATCCACCAGCAACACGTCGGCCAGCGCGCCCGGCTCGATGCGGCCAAGCTGGCCGACCTGGTTCAGGACCTCGGCGGCGGTGGTTGTCGCGCACTGGATGACTTCCTGCGTGGACAGCACCTCGTTGCGGATGCGGAATTCATCGCTCTGCAGCCGCTGGGACGGGCCCAGCAGGTCGGAGCCGTAGCCTATCTTCACGCCGGCCTTTTTATAGATCTCCAGCGAATGCAGGCCCGCGGTGCGCACGGTGGCGATCTTCGCCACCGAATCCGGGGGCAGGCCGTAGTCGGCGCCTTCGTTGGCCAGCGCCTCGTAGGTGACCAGCGTGGGCACCACGAAGGCGCCCTTCTCGGCCATGAAGCGCGCCACGCGCTCATCGACCAGATTGCCGTGCTCGATCGTGCGCACGCCGTTGCGGATGGCGCGCTCGATCGCATCCGCCGTGTAGGAGTGCGCCATCACGTAGGTCTGGCGGCTGGCGGCCTCGTCGACGATGACGCGGATCTCTTCTTCCGAGTAGCCAAACGATGCGATAGGGTCGGTGGGCGAAGCCACGCCGCCCGAAGCCATCATCTTGATCTGGTCCGCGCCCATCTGCAGTTCCTGGCGCACGGCCTTGCGCACATCGTCGATGCCGTCCGCCACCCGGCCGATATCGCCGGCGCGGAAGCAGCAGCCGCAGAAGCTCATGGGACGCAGATGATCCGAACGCGGGCGAGGATCGCCGTGGCCGCCCGTCTGGCTGATGGCGCGGCCCGATATGAACAGCCGAGGCCCCTGGACCGTGCCTTCATTGACCGCGCATTTCAGGCCCCAGCCCGCGCCGCCGGCATCGCGCACGGTCGTGAAGCCCCGGCGCAGCATGGCCGCCATGATGGGCACCGCCCGCATCATGACGAGCGCATCGGGCAGCACGCCCTGCGTGCTCAGGTTCAACTGGGTCGCCAGCACATGCACATGCAGGTCGATCAGGCCGGGCATCAGCGTGCGGCCCGCGGCGTCGATTACCCGGGCGGAGGCCGAGCTGATGGGTGTGTCCGACACTTCCCTGATGACGCCGTCCTCGACCAGGACATGGTGGCCCTCCAACAAGTCGGCCTGCAAGGGATCAAGCAGGTTTGCATTCTTGAACAGTACAGCAGCCATGAGGATTTCCTTGGAGTGTGACCGGGATCAGGACGCCATGGTCTTGATATAGCGGCGGTGGATCAGCCAGTTTGAAATCAGGGCGATGACAAGCGTGCCGCAAACCAGAATGACGGCCAGCGCGGCGCCGAACGGCCAGTTCGAAGCCTTGGTGATCTGGTCGTACAGCGCGGGCGCCATCATGGTCAGGCCGGAACCGCCCAGCAGCACCGGCGTCGCGTAGGCATTCATGCAAAGAATGAACACCAGCATCGTGCCCGCCGCCACGCCGGGCGCGGCGATAGGCAGCACGATGCGTCGGAAGGTGGTGAAGAAGCTGGCGCCCACGTTGCGCGCGGCCTCTTCCACCGACAGATCCATGCCTTCCAGCACGCTTTGCAACGTCAGGATCAGATAGGGCATGACCACGGCGGTGGTGCCGATGACGACCGCCGTGGGCGTATACATCAGCGTCAGCGGCTTGCCGATGATGCCCAGTCCCTGCAGCACGGCATTGACGACGCCGGCGTTGCCCAGCGCCACCATCCAGCCGGCCGCGCGCACCACGTTGCCCACCATCAGCGGAAAGACCAGCAGGATCACGAACAGGCTCTTGTACCGGCTTTGCGTGCGCGCAAGAAAGTACGCCACCGGGAAGCCCAGCACCAGGGCCAGCACGGTACACAGCGCCGCGATGCCGAGGGTGGTGAAGAAGATGTCGCGGTAGTAGGGGTCGCCGAAGAACTTGGCGTAATTGTCGAATGTGAAGGCGGTCTGCATCAGCTCCGCCGGGTCGAATTGATTGAAGCTGTAGCGCGCCAACTGAAGAATGGGGATCATGATGATCACCAGCACCACCAGCGACGCCGGAAACGCCAGCCCCGGCCCCAGCCAGCGGCTGGGGCGTCCGTCTTGTGTCGCGGTCGTCATCGCGGCGCTCCTATTGCGTGAAGGCGACGCAGTCGTCGGGATCGAAGCACGCGTAGACGCGCGCGCCGGGCGCGGGCGGCGCGCCGCGGGCGCCCCCGTTGACGATCTGGCTGACCATGCGGTCGCCGCCTTCGAGTTGCACGCGCACTTCCAGCACCGACCCCAGGTACAGCGATGACTCGACCACGCCCGCCAGCGCGTTGCCGCCCGACGGCTGTTCCTGCAGGCGGACCCGCTCGGGCCGCACGCCCACATGGGTGGCGCCGTCGCCGGCGGGCGCCGCGATGCGCTGGCCCGCCGCGGTCTGGAACACGTTGCCGGCCTGGCCGCGCCCCTGGAACACGTTCATCTTGCCCAGGAAGTCCGCCACGAACAGATTGGCCGGCCGCTCATACAGCGTGTCCGGCGCGCCCACCTGCTGCACGATGCCGTCATGCATGATGGCCATGCGGTCCGCGATGGCCAGGGCCTCTTCCTGGTCGTGCGTGACGAACACGGTGGTCAGTCCAAGGCGCCGCTGCAAGGACCGGATTTCCTCGCGGACTTCCAGGCGCAGCTTGGCATCCAGGTTGGACAGCGGCTCGTCCAGCAGGAAGACCTTGGGTTCGATCGCCAGCGCGCGCGCGATGGCCACCCGCTGCTGCTGGCCGCCGGAGAGCTGGCGCGGATAGCGTTCGCGCAGCTCGGTCATACGCACCATGTCCAGCACGCGCCGGACCTTGCCCTCGCGGTCCGGCTTGGGAACCTTGTGCATTTCAAGACCGAACGCCACGTTCTCGGCCACGGTCATGTGCGGAAACAGCGCGTAGCGCTGGAACACCATGCCGGTATCGCGTTTGTGCACCGGCAGCCGCGTCACGTCGGTGTCTCCGATGCGGATTCGCCCCGCCGTGGGGGCGATGAAGCCGGCGATCATGCGCAGCGTCGTAGTCTTGCCGCAGCCGCTGGGCCCCAGGAAAGTCACCAGTTCGCCTTCAGCGATCTCCAGTGAAAAGTCCGACACCGCCACCGCCGCGCCGAACTGCTTGCGGATATTTTCGATCGAGACCTTCGCCATTTCTTACACCACCTGACTGAGTTTCACATAGCGGTCGGTCACAAGCATGATGATGCCCAACAGCAAGATTTGCACCGAGGCCACCGAAGCGATGGTCGGGTCCAGATTGAATTCCAGGTACTGCATGATGGCGATCGGCAGCGTGGTGCGGCCCGGCCCCACCAGCGAGAGCGACAGCTCCAGGTTCTCGAACGACACCACGAAGCTGAACAGCGCGGCCGCCACGATGGACGGGCGCAGCATGGGCAGCGTCACGCGCATGAAGGCTTTGGGCGCGCTGGCGCCCAGATTGCGCGCGGCTTCCTCGATGGAGCCGTCCAGTCCGGCCATGCCGGCCGTGACCAAACGCACCGTCCAGGGAATCGTCAGGCAGACGTGCGCGATGATCAGGCCGCCAAAGGTGCCGACGATGTCCTGGTCCAGCACTTCTTCAGCGCGCAGATAAAAAAGGTAGATGCCCACGCCCGCCACGATGCCGGGTATCAGCAAGGGCGACAGCAGCAAGGTGTTGACGCCCTTGCTGCCCTGGAAGCGGTAACGCGCGATGCCGACGGCGGCCAGCACGCCCATCACCACGCCGATGGCGGCGGCCACCAGCGACACTTGCAGGCTGAACAGGAAGCCGTTGGCGAACGCGGGGTTGTCCCACGCTTTCACGTACCAGGACAGCGTGTAGCCGGACGGGGGGAAATAGAGGATGGCGTCCTTGAAGAAGCTCAACCAGACCACCAGCACGATGGGGCAGAGCATGAACGCATACATCAGTACGACGAAGACCCGATGCAGCCACGTTGCCCACGGAATCATGCGAATAGGCTTGACCCGGGTGGCCGCGACGGCCGAGTTCAAAGGAGGCGCGCTATGCAAATCCTGTTCCTTGTCAGCGAGGTGCCGGCTCGGTTTGAAACTCCTCCGGTTGGAACTCTTTGATTCCTTCGGTTAACCGAAGCATATCGACGGGTTGCTGCGCGGCTCAACTAGGGATTACCCAACATGGTGCATTTCACGCGGGGTAATTCCGTAGCGCGGTGCAAACACGCGGGTGCAACCCGCCGCCGCATCATGGCGGCGGCGGGTTGCACCCGAGGTTTACATTGAAGGATTGCGGCACTTGTCGGGCGCCTTGCGTCACTGCGCCGCTTCAAGCCCGCATAGCGCTTGCAGCACGGCCACGCGGCTTTGCCCCAGCACCATGCCGTGCCAATCGTAGGCGTGGCAATAGAAGGCGTCTTGCGTGGCTTGCAGGATGTCGCGGCGCAGCGCGGCGGGGGCATCGGGGTTTGCCCGCAGCCAGTTGCGCCCGCGCAGCGCCAGCACCACGTCGTCGAACGGCACGGTGCCGTATTCCAACGCCATCAGCGTGGGCGACGATTGCGGGCACGCCTGGTAGATCAGGCTGGCCAGGTGGCCGGTAATGTCCACCGATGCCGACGTGCCCTGGAACGGCACCGCGATGTCCAGGCCCCACCATTGGCGCGCGCGCGCCACTTCGGCGTCATTGCGGCGGCCGGCGTAGATTTTTTCTCCGTGGCCGCGCGGCCCCAGCCCGGTATGTACGTCGATCCAGCCGATATGCGCATAGGGGCTGGCATGGGTTTCCAGGATGCGACGCAGGTTTTCGCGCGATGCGGCAGGCGCGGCGCCGCCGTAGAAGAGGCCATCGGCATGCGTGTATTGGCCGCGCGACACGGCTTGGGCAAACGCGGCTTGCCCGTGTTCGGCCACATACCGGGCCACGTCGCGTTGGTTGTCTTCCGACGGCGGCCATTGCGCCGGCAACAGCAGCGGATGCAGCGCGCCGTAGCCCGGGTTCGCCGGCAGCGGCGTGCCGTCAAAGGGCTGGACGTTACGGTTCAAATCCACGTTGCCTTCGTCGGTGCGCGCTATCCACGAATAACCGTGGGGATTCACCGCGTGCACCAGCAGCAGGGCCACGCCCGCCTGGCGCGCGCGCTTGAGCATCGGCGCGTCGTCCATCAAGGCAAACTGGCAGCCCGCGCCGCAGAAACCTTCAACGCCATGCGTGGCGGACGTCACGATCAACAGACGTTGCGCGTTGGGCGCGCCGATCAGCGCCACGTCGGTGGCCAAGGCTTCGCCCTCGCTGCCCCGTGCCTCGATCGGGTAGGACGCGACGACGGCGCCCAGGCGCTCGGCGTCGGCCAGGAATCGTTCGCGCGATTCCGCGTAGCTGCGGGGGAAGTAGCTCGTACTGCTGGGCATCATGCCTCCTGAGTGTCGATTGCATGGCCGGTGCGGTCCTGTATCCAGAACAGCACCACGGTGGAAAGCGTCACGGTCACCATCAAGTACCAGGCGGGCGCCATGGGGTTGCCGGTGACGTGCAGCAGCCAGGTCACGAAGAACTGCGCAAAGCCGCCAAAAACCGAGATGCCCAGACCATACACGACAGACATCCCGGTGGTGCGCACCGCCTTCGGAAACAGTTCGGGCAGCATCGTGATCACGGGCGCCGTCTGCAAGGCCAGCAACACGGCCAGCAGCGCAATCACCGTCATCAACCGCGCCGTGCTGGGCGCGGACACCAGCCACTGAAAGCAGGGCAGCAAGGCGCACACCGTGGCCGCGCGCGACCAGAAGATGACCTTCTTGCGACCCACCCGGTCGGCAAGCATGCCGACAAAGGGCGCGAGCACAAAGCCGATGGCGCCCAGCACCACGCTGGCGAACAGCGTGGACGTGGCGGGCAGGCCCAGCTCTTTGTTGGCGTAGGCGGGCATGTAGAAACCGATGATCTGCGCGCATACCATGCCGCCGATGACCAGCAGGATGCCCTTGACGACCAGCGCCTTGTGTTCGGTGAAGACGCGGCGCAGCGGCTGATGGGTCGGCGCGGCGCGCACGGCCTCGGCCCCATGCGCGGGCTTCAGCGTGGGTTGCGGCGCGGGATCCAGTGTTTCCTCCAGATTGCGGCGGATGTAGGCGCCCACGGGCACGGTCAGGATGCCGATCACGAAGGGCACGCGCCAGCCCCAGGCTTGCATCTGGTCCTTGCTGAGCGTAGCCGTCAGCAGCGCCACGGTCAGCGCGCCCAGCATCACCCCCAGCGACTGGCTGCCGAACTGCCAGCTTGAGTAAAAGCCGCGCTTGTTGGCGGGCGCGTGCTCCACCAGCAGCGTGGTCGACGCGCCGACCTCGCCTCCCGCGGCGAAGCCCTGGATCAAGCGCGCCAGCACCATCAGCACGGGGCCGGCCACGCCCATCTGCGCATAGGTGGGCGCGGCGGCGATCAGCGCGCAGCCCAGGCCCATCAGCCACAGGGTCAGCGTCATGGCGGCGCGGCGGCCGTGGCGGTCGGCGTAGGACCCGATCAGCATGCCGCCCACCGGCCGCATCAAGAAGCCCACGCCGAAGGTGGCGGTGGTCAGCAGGAGTTGGCCGTAGCTGGAGGCGGCCGGAAAGAACAGCGGCCCAATGACCAGCATCAGGAACGTGAAGACGGTGAAGTCGAAGAACTCCAGCGCGTTGCCGATGGTGGTGCCGGCAATTACGCGCCGGCGCATCGTCGACGAATGCAAAGGCTGCTGCCCGCCGGATGCGGCGGCAATGGCGATAGACATGTTTTCCCCTTGATGTCCGTGGCGGGGCGGTGCACGGACCACACGGCCCCCAAGCCCGCCCCATCCGCGTGAATATACGGATGGCGCACGATAAGGAAAAGACAGTATTTTTGTTCCAGTGAAACCTTTTTGTTATAGCCCTGGCCCATGAACCTTCGCCAACTGCGCGCCTTTGTCCTGATTGCCGAACACGGCAGCATCCGCGCCGCCGCGCGCGCCCTGTTCGTGACGCAGCCGGCCGCCACACGCAGCCTGCGCGAGCTTGAACAAAGCGTGGGCGCCGAACTGGTGCGCCGCAGCGCGCGCGGTGTCGAGCTGACGCCTTACGGCGCGGCGCTGTACAAGCGCGCCGTGGTGATCCTGCAAGAGGCGCGGCGCGCGCAGGAAGAGATCGGGCAAATGCGCGACGGCGAAGGGGGTTCCTTGAACCTGGCCATCAGTTCGGCCGCCTTGACGGTGCTGCCCGCCGCGCTGGCGGCGTTTCGGGCGCGCATGCCGCGCGTGGCCGTGGCCTTCAATGAAGTGGCGCCGCCCTTCAGCCACGAACAGTTGGAATCTGGCCGTTACGACTTCCTGGTGCAAACCGAATACGACGGCGAGATCGACGACGGCTTTGCCCGCACCACGCTCTTCACGCTGCCGCTGGCGGTGGGCGCGCGCGCGGGTCACCCGTTGCGGCATGCACGCACGCTGGCCGACTTGCACGACGCGCTGTGGCTGCTGCCCGGCAACATCCAGGCGCCCGCCAACCTGCTGCGGCTGGCCTTTGAAGCGCACAAGCTGCCCGCGCCGCGCGACGTGATTCCGTGCCAGTCGATTGCCGTAGCGCTGGCCATCATTGCCGACAGCGACGCACTGGGCATCTTCGTGCGCAATCTGTTTGACCACCGGCTGCTGCCGCGCGACCTGCGCATGGTGCCCTTGTCCCACGAGCTGCCGGCCGCGCGCGTATCCATCCTGACCCGCGCCGATTCCCCGCCCACGCCCGCCGCGCAGTGCTTTATCGATTGCCTGCTCAACGCCCATGCCTCGCCAACACGCTAGCGCTGATAGAGGACCGGTTATCATGGGCGCCGTGCCGCCGACGGCCTTGAAACCGGCCGCTGACCCTTGCCGGCTCCCACCCTCGCAGTAAAAAATCCATGGTGTTCCCCCGACTTCCGTCCCCGCCCACGTTGACCGACACGGTCGCCAAGCGCCTGCTCGCCGAAATCGATGAAGGCCGCGTGCTGCCGGGTGAAAAGCTGCCCACCGAAGCCGCGTTGGCCGAACAGTTCGGCGTGAGCCGCACCGTCATCCGCGAAGCGGTGTCGCGGCTGCGGCAGGACGGCATCGTGGAAGCGCGCCAAGGCAGCGGCGTGTACGTGACCGGGCTGACCGGCAACCGGGCCTTGCGTATCGACGCCACCGAACTCACATCGCTGGACGCAGTGCTGCACATTGTGGATTTGCGTCGCGCGCTGGAAACCGAAATCGCGGCCCAGGCCGCGGCGGTGCGCAAGAAGCGCGACATGGTCGAGATTGACCGCGCGCTAGCCGCGATTTCACAAGCGGTGGCGGACGGCGGCGACGGCGTGAAGGAAGACGTGGCGTTTCACCGCAGCATTGCGCGTGCGACCGGCAACCCCTATTTCCTGACCACGCTGGCGTTCGTGAGCCAGTTCCTGGAAGCCGCCACCCGCGTGACGCGCGGCAACGAAGCCCGCCATGCCGACCTGATGCGCGACGTGCTGCAGGAACACGTCGCCATCGTCGAGGCCATCCGCCAGCAAGACGTGGAAGGCGCGCGCGAGGCGGCGCGCATCCACATGGTGAACGCGGCCAAGCGACTTAGCCAGGCGCACCGCTGAGCTGCTCGCGCCGCCGGCGGGTGCCGATGCCCCAGCGCTGCGCGATCAGGCCCATCAGCACGATCACGCCCGCCAGCAAGGACGTGTAGGCAACTTCATTGCGGTAAGTGCCTTCCACCACCATCGTGATCAACGCGGCGATGATGCACACGATGACCGCATAGGTCAGCCACGGAAACAGCCACATCTTGAACGTCAGCTCAACGCCTTGCGCCTGTAGCCGGTAGCGCATGCGCAACTGCGACAGCGCAATGGCCAGATACACGAACAACGCGATGGTGCCGGTGGCCTGCATCAGCACGTCGTACAGATCCATCTTTGACGTGGCCATCATCCAGACCGCCACGAACGCGAACGCGCTGGAAATCAGCACCCCCACATACGGCGTACCGGTGCGGCGGCCAGTCACCTGCATGATGCGATGCGCGTCGCCTCGCCGCGACAGCGAATACAACATGCGCGACGCGGTGTACAAGGCAGAATTGAAGCAACTGCACACGGACGTCAGCACAATGAAGTTGACGATGGCCTGCGCGTACGGCACGCCCAGCCTGCTGAGCGCGACGTTGTAGCTGCCGTGCGTGGGCTGCGACAACAGCGGATCGTTGTACGGCACCAGGCAGACGATGATGAAGATGGACCCCACGTAGAACAGGCAAATCCGCCACACCACCGAGCGCGTGGTCTTGATGATTTCACGCGCGGGGTCGGCGGATTCGGCGGCGGCCACCGTCACGATCTCCGCGCCGATGAAGGCGAACATCACCCCCAGCATGGCCACCACCACCGACTTGATGCCATTGGGCATGAAGCCCTGCGCCGTCAATTGCGACACGCCGCGCGCTTCGCCCCAGGGCCACAGATGCACCACCGCCAGGCTGCCGATGACCAGGAACGCGACGATGGCAATCACCTTGATCAGCGCGAACCAGAACTCGAATTCACCGTAGTTGCGCACGTTCATGAAGTTGACGACGATGAGCGCAACGGTGATGAAAAGCGCATAGCCCCAGTCCGGCACCATCGGAAACCAGCCGTGCAGGATCTGCCCGGCCACATAGGCTTCCCAGCCCATCAGCAAGGCCCAGAAATACCAATACAGCCAGCCGATGGTGAAGCCGGCCCAGCGTCCGATGGCGCGGTCGGCGTAGGTAGAAAACGACCCGGTGTCGGGCTGCGCCACCGCCATTTCGCCCAGCATGCGCATGGCCAGGATGACGAGGATGCCGCCGCCCAGGTACGCGAGTATGACGGCCGGCCCTGCCAGCGCGATCTGTTTGCCGGACCCGACGAACAACGCCGCCCCAATGACCCCGGCGATCGACATCATCGTCAGGTGGCGCGACTTCAAGCCGCCCTTGAGCTCGGTATTCTGTTTGCTGGCCAATGCCCTGCTCCTGTTTCTACTGCTGCTGCTTTTGCTGCTGCTATTGCTTCTATTTCCGGCCTCAGCCGAATGCCTTGGTGAAAAAATCCCGCGTGCCGAAATTGCCGGACTTCAGCGCGATGCTGACGTCGCCGCGAGCCACCGGCGTGTAGCCGGCGCACCACGGCACGCCGGGGTCGATCTGCTCGCCGATGGCCATCTGCTGCAAGCCCAGCGCCTGCACCACGGCGCCCGACGTTTCGCCCCCCGCAACAATCAATTGGCGCACGCCGCGTTCAACCAGCCCGACCGCGATGCTGGCAATGGCCGCTTCGATCAGCGCGCCCGCGCGCGCCACGCCCAGTGCGCCTTGCGCCGCCTTGACCGCATCGGGCTCGGCGGTGGAATAGACCAGCACCGGGCCGTCCTGCATGCGCGGCTCGGCCCAGTCCAGCACCTGCGCCACCACGTTCTCTTCCGATGCCAACTGCATGGGGTCCAGCGCCAGCGCCGGTCGGCCGCTTTCGATGAACGCTGCCACCTGTGCATTGGTGGCGCTGGAGCAGCTGCCCGCCACCACAGCCTGCAAGCCGGGCGCGCGTGCCTGACTTGCCGCGCTGGCGGGCGCCAGGCCCCAGTTGCCCGGCAGGCCGATCGCCACGCCGGAGCCCGCCGTCACCAGCGGCATGCCGCGCAGCGCCGGGCCCAGCCGCAGCAGATCATCGTTGGACACCGCGTCCACAATCGCGATTTCCACGCCCTCGTCTTTCAAGGCTTGAATGCGTGCAAGAATCGCGTCGGCCCCCGCGGCCACCACGCTGTAGTCGATCAGCCCGACCTTGCGCGCGGTCTGCGCCTGCAACACGCGCACGAGGTTCGGGTCGGTCATCGGCGTCAGCGGGTGATGCTGCATGCCCGATTCGTTCAGCAGCACCTCGCCCACAAAAAGGTAGCCCTTGAAGACGGTGCGCTTGTTGTCGGGAAACGCGGGGGTGGCAATGGTGAAGCTCGTGCCCAGCCGTGTCATCAAGGCATCGGTCACCGGGCCGATATTTCCATCCGGCGTGCTGTCGAAGGTGGAGCAGTACTTGAAGTAGATCTGCTCGGCGCCCTGCTGCCGCAACCATTCCAGCGCGGCCAAGGATTGCGCCACGGCGTCTTCCACCGGCAGCGTGCGCGTTTTCAATGCCACCACCACGGCATCCGCGTCGGCCCGCAAGGGCTCGCCCGGCACACCGATGGTTTGCACGGTGCGCATGCCCGCGCGCACCAGGTTGTTGGCCAGGTCGGTGGCGCCCGTGAAGTCGTCGGCGATACAGCCCAGTTTGATACTCATTTGGCCTCCGGCAAGCTGATGCCAGGAAAAATCTTGATGACGGCGCTGTCGTCCTCGCGGCCATGCCCGGCGGTAGATGCCTGCATGAACATCTGATGCGCGGTGGACGCCAGCGGCAGCGGAAACTTGCTGTGCCGCGCGGTGTCCAGCACCAGCCCCAGGTCCTTCACAAAAATATCCACGGCCGACAAGGGCGTGTAGTCGGCCGCCAACACATGGGGCATGCGGTTTTCGAACATCCAGCTATTGCCGGCGCTGTGCGTGATGACCTCGTACAGCGCGTCCGCGTCCACGCCTTCGCGCAAGCCCAGCGCCATGGCTTCGGCGGCAACGGCAATGTGCACGCCGGCCAGCAGTTGGTTGATGATCTTGACCTTGCTGCCCGCGCCCGCGCGGTCACCCAGCCGGTAGACCTTGCCGGCCATGGATTCCAGCACCGCGCCGCAGGCGGCGTAGGCCGCCGCGCTACCGGCCGTCATCATCGTCATCTGGCCGGCGGCGGCCTTGGCCGCCCCGCCCGAGATCGGCGCGTCCAGGTACAACACCTCCAGTTCGGCCAGGCGCGATTCCAGCGCGATGGACCAGTTGGGGTCCACGGTGGAGCACATCACGAACACGGCGCCGGGGCGCAGGGCGGCGGCGATACCGCCGTCGCCATACAGCACGGCCTCGGTCTGCTGCGCGTTGACGACCACGCTCACGACGATGTCGCACGCGGCGGCCATATCGGCCAGCGTGGCGCAGGCCACGCCGCCTTCGGCGGCGAAGGCGGCAGCGGCCTCGGGGCGGATGTCATAGACGTGCACATCGTGGCCGGCGCGGCGCAGGCTTTGGGCAATGCCCGCGCCCATGGCGCCCAGGCCGATGACGCCGACGCGGCGGGGTGAGGGTTGCGGATGGCTCATGGCGGTGTCGTCCGGAATGTCGATGGGAATGGCGATAGGAAAGTGTTGGTACGGAACGGCGGTACGGCGTGTCGATACGGAAGCGTCGCGCCGCGCATCAGCGTGGCAGGTCGTCGGCCAGGTAGGCGCGGATGATGTCGGCAAAGCTCTTGTCGCCCGCCAGGCCCAGCCGGCTGGCGCGGGTGGTGTCCCAGCGGCCGGGCCAACTGCCCACGATGCGTTCCACCTTTTCGTCCGGCCGCCAGGTGATGCGGTCGGCCACGGCGTCGCCCGCCACGTCGCGCAGCGCCTGTTCCATGTCGGCCACGCTGACGGACACGCCCGGCAGGTTGATCGGCGCGCGGTCGGCCACGGCATCGGCCGGCAGTTCGCAACCGGCGATCAGCGCTTGAATGGCGCCGCGCGGCGACAACAGCCACAGGCGCGTGTCGGGGCCGACCGGGCACACGGCGGTTTCGCCATTGAGCGGCTCGCGGATGATGCCGCTGGCAAACGACGAGGCGGCCGCGTTGGGCCGGCCCGGGCGCACGCTGATGGTGGGCAGGCGCAGCACGCGCCCATCCACGAAGCCGCGCCGCGTGTAGTCGGCCAGCAGCAGTTCGGCAATGGCCTTCTGCGTGCCGTAGGACGATTGCGGGCTCAAGGCGGTGTCGTCGCGCACGGTGTCGGGCAAGTCGCCGCCGTACACCGCCACCGAACTGGTGAAGATCACGCGCGGCTGGTGACCCAGCTCGCGGCACACGTCCAGCAAGGCGCGCGAGGCATCCAGGTTGATGCGCATGCCCAGATCGAAATCCGCCTCGGCCTGACCGCTGACGATGGCGGCGAGGTGAAAGATGACGCGGGTATCGGTGTCGATGGCTGCGCGCAGCACGGCGGGGTCGGCGATGTCGCCCACCCGCGAATGCACGCGCTTGTCTGTGAAAGCGTCGGTCTTGACGACGTCCAGCAGGTCGATGCGCGTAATGGCTTGCGGGCCGCTGGCGTCCAGCGTCAGCGTGCCCTGCTCCAGCAGTTTGCGAGCCAGCCGCTGGCCCAGGAATCCGGCGCCGCCGGTAATCAGGATTTTCATGGTGGGATGCTCGCTTCTTGTTGACTCAGTGTTTGGCCAGATAGGCTTGGGCCCAGCCCAGGCCCGCGCGCGTGCCGGCCTTGGGACGGTATTCGCAGCCGACCCAGCCGGCATAACCCAGCGCGTCGATGCGGTCGAATAGGTAGGGGTAGTTCAGTTCGCCCAGGTTGGGCTCGTGGCGGTCGGGCACGCCGGCAATCTGGATGTGCCCGATGCCGGCCATGTCGCGTTCCAGCTTCACGGCGATATCGCCTTCGACGATCTGGCAGTGATAGCAATCGAACTGCACTTTCAGGTTGGCCGCGCCAACCTCGGCGCAGATCGCTTGGGCCTCGTCTTGGCGGTTCAGAAAGAAGCCGGGGATGTCGCGCGTGTTGATGGGTTCGATCACCACCGTGATACCCGCCGACGCGGCGGCGCTGGCGGCGCGCGCCAGGTTCCGCACATACACCGCGCGATGCGCCGCGCGATCCTGCTCGGGCCGGATCAGGCCCGCCATCACGTGCAGGCTGCGGTTGCCCAATTGCGCCGCGTAGGTGAGCGCCTGGTCCAGGCCGCGCAGGAACTCGTCTTCGCGGCCCGGCAGCGACGCAATGCCGCGCTCGCCCGCCGCCCAGTCGCCGGGCGGTGCGTTGAACAAGGCTTGCGTCAGCCCGTTATCTTGCAGCCGCGCACGGATGTCAGCGGCGGCGAAGTCGTAGGGAAACAGAAACTCCACCCCTTGGAACCCGTCGCTGGCGGCGGCCTGGAAGCGGTCCAGGAAGGGGTGCTCGTTGTACATCATGGTCAGGTTGGCGGCCAGGCGCGGCATGGCGGGTCCTTATCTATCGGGGTTGCTTGGGCGTCGGCCTTTAACGGTTGACCAGCTTGGCGGGCGTGAACCAGACCGCGATGGCGCCGATGACCAGCACGGCGGCCAGCACATACATGCCGGACGCGGTGGATTGGGTCAGGTCTTTCAGGTAGCCGATCATGTAGGGGCTGGCGAAGCCCGCCAGGTTGCCAACCGAGTTGACGATGGCGATGCCCGCCGCCGCCGCGGTGCCCGACAGGAAGGCCGTGGGCAAGGACCAGAACAGCGGCGCGCACGTCAACACACCGGCCGCGGCCAGGGACAGGCAGATCAGCGAAATAACCGTGCTGTCGGCAAAGGACGCCGCGGCGGTGAAGCCCACCGCGCCCGCCAGCGCCGGCACGATCAAGTGCCAGCGGCGTTCGCGCCGCTTGTCGGCCGAGTGGCCCAGCAGGTTCATCACGATGATGGCGCAGATGAACGGAATGGCGCTGAGCAGGCCGATGTTGAAGGCGCCCGTGACACCCGTCGATTTGATCAACGTGGGCATCCAGAAAGTCAGGCCGTACTGGCCCGCGACGAAGGCGAAGTAGATCAGGCACATCCACCACACGCGCTTGTCGGAAAACACCGCGCGCAGCGAGTGCTTTTGCGTGCCGGTCTGCTTCTGGTCCTGTTCGATCTCGCGCGTCAGCAACTGCTTTTCACTGGCCGTCAGCCATTTGGCGCTGGAGATGCCGTTGTCCAGGTACATGATGGTGACCACGCCGATGAGCAGCGCGGGTATGGCTTCGATCAGGAACATCCACTGCCAGCCCTGCAAGCCGTGCGTACCGTGAAAGGCTTCCATGATCCAGCCCGACAGCGGGTTGCCAAAAATGCCGGCCACGGGAATGGCGGACATGAACAGCGCGATGATCTTGGCGCGGCGATGCGCGGGATACCAGTAGGTCAGGTACAGAATGACGCCGGGGTAGAAACCCGCTTCGGCCAGGCCAAGCAGGAAGCGCAGGATGTAGAAGCCGGTGGGCGTTTCCACGAACATGAACATGCCGGAAAGAATGCCCCAGGTGATCATGATGCGCGCGATCCAGACGCGCGCGCCCAGGCGGTGCATGAGCAGGTTGCTGGGCACTTCGAAGAGGAAGTAGCCGATGAAGAAAACGCCCGCGCCCAGGCCGAACACGGTTTCGCTGAAGCCCAGGTCTTGCGACATTTGCAGCTTGGCGAAGCCGACGTTGACGCGGTCCAGATACGCGATGACATAGCAAAGCATCAAGAACGGCACGAGCCGCCAGAACACCTTGGCGTAGGCGCGCGCGGTTTCCAGGGAGTCTGGCTGCGGCGCGCCGGCGGTGGCGGTGGCGGTGTTACCGGGTTTGCCAGGCACCGCGCCGGACGTCAAATCCATCGGGGGCATGCATCGTCTCCAAAAGAATGCGCCGACCCGGTCCGCAACCATGGCGGCCGGACGGCTTTTTACAGGTGAGGGAATCAGTAGCGCGCGCCGAAGGTGGCGCGAAGCTCATCAATGGCCTGGGCGGACAGCGGCGCGGGACGCGGCTGGCTCATCAGCCACAGGCGGGCGGTTTCTTCCAGCTCTTCCAGCGCATACGACGCCTGCGCCACCGAGCGTTCCCACACCACCGGCCCCAGCCTTTCAAACAAAGCGCCGCGCACCTGGCCCGCCACGGCGGCCACCTCGGCGGCGGCCTGGGGGTCGCCCGGCCGGCGATAAGCGATCAAGGGAATGCGGCCCACCTTCATGACCTGGTAGGGCGTGATGGGCGGCAGCACTTCGTCAGGCCGCCACACGCCGGCAAGCGTCAAGGCCACCAGATGCGTGGAATGCGTGTGGATGATGCCGCGCGATTCGGGGCTGGCGCGATAGATGCCCTGATGCAGCACCAGCGTCTTGGACGGCTTGGCGCCGGACACCCAGTTGCCGTCCAGGTCGACCTTGGCCAGATCGGCGGGGTCCAGCCGCCCCAGGCAAGCGTCGGTGGGGGTGATGAGCCAGCCATCATCCAGCCGGGCGCTGATGTTGCCGGCCGCGCCCACGGTGTAGCCGCGTTGGTAGAGGCTGGCGCCGACGACGCAGATTTCTTCGCGGATGCGGGATTCATCAGTCATGAAAAAACCCCTGGTCGGCAGGGGTGCATGGACGGAAAAACGGCGCGGATGTCAGCGGCTGGGCCAGCATGATGGGATGTCTCTTGTGTTGAATTTATCGGGTCATCATACAAATTTAATGATCACGGCCATATCGGGTAAACCCTTAGATGGCAAACAAAAGGCCCGGGCAGATGCCCAGGCCCCATGGACGATAACTAGCGCGAACAGCAGCGCAAAAACAGCTTGCGCGGCGCTTATTCCAGCACGCGCCCCTTCGTCTCGGGCAGCAGCAGCGCCGTCACGATCACCACCGCGTACGCCCCCGTGGCAAACGCGCCGATGGCCCAACCCAGCCCGTGCGTCTGGCTAAGAAAGCCGACCAGGCTGGGAAACAGCGCACCGATGCCGCGCCCGAAGTTGTAGGCAAAACCTTGGCCCGATGCCCGCACGCCCGACGGGAACAGCTCGGTCAGGTAAGCACCGATGCCGCTGAAGATGCCCGACGCGGCAAAGCCCAGCGGGAAACCCAGGAACAGCATCTGGTGATCGGTCAGCGGCACCTGCGTGTACACATAAACGCTGATGGTCGACAGCACCGAGAAGATCAACAGGTTTGCGCGACGGCCCAGACGGTCGGCCAGATAGGCCCCCGCAATGTAGCCGCAGAACGAGCCGAAAATAATGACCATCAAGTAACCGCCCGTGTTGAGCACCGACAGTTGGCGCTCCACCTTCAGGTAGGTCGGCAACCACGTCGTGATGGCGTAGTAGCCGCCCTGCACGCCGGTGCAGAGAATGGCCGTGATGACGGTGGTCTTGATCAGCGCGGGCGAAAAGATCGTCCAGAACGACGCGCGCGCCTCGCCCGCCTGCACCTTGGCCTGGGCGCGCTTGAACACTTCGGGTTCGGGCACGTTCTTGCGGATGTACAGCACCAGGAAGGCGGGCAGCACGCCGATCCAGAACAGGCTGCGCCACGCCCATTCGGGCGGCAACAACGAGAACGCCACGGTGTACAAGACCGCCGCCGCGCCCCACCCCACGGCCCAGCCGCTTTGCACGGTGCCCACCGCTTTGCCCCGGTGTTCGGCGCGCACGATCTCGCCCATCAACACCGAACCCACGGCCCACTCGCCGCCAAAGCCCAGGCCTTGCAACGCGCGCAGCACGAACAACTGCTCGAAGTTCTGCGCAAAGCCAATGGCCACGGTGCACGCCGAAAACCACAGGATCGTGTATTGCAGGACGCGCACGCGGCCGTAGCGGTCGGCCAGGATGCCGGCCAGCCAACCGCCAATGGCGGAGAACAGCAGCGTTACCGTGCCCAGCATTCCCGCCTGGCCCTTGTCGATGCCCCACAGGGTCATCAGCGTGGCGATCACGAAGGTGAACACCATGAAGTCCAGGGCGTCGATGGCCCAGCCTCCGAACGCGGCAATGAAGGTGCGGCGTTCGGTCTTGTTCAGCTCTCTATACCATTGCATGGCTTGTCTCTTGGGTGACTCTGAAGGTGCTGGCGCTTAGCGCGCCGGGGTGAAGCCGTACAGGCGTTCGGGGTTGCTGACCAGGATGCGGTGGCGCACGTCGGCATCCGGCGCCCATAGTGCAAGCTGGTTGCGCAAGCGGCCCGTGTTGACCATGGGCGTTTGATGTACGTGGGGCCAGTCGCTGCCCCACAGCATGCGGTCGGGTGCGGTGTCGATCAGCGTTTGCGCCCACGGCGTCACGTCGCTGAAATCGTCGAAGCGGTCGCTGATGCGGTAGGCGCCGGACAGCTTGACCCACCAGCCGTGGTCGCGCACCAGATGCTGCAAAGCCAGAAAGCCCGCGCTGTCGACGCCATCGGCCACCGGCATGTGCCCCATGTGGTCCACCACGCCCGGCACCGGCAGCTTGCGCATGCGCGGCAGCAGGTCGGGCAATTGGCGCGCATCCATCAGGAACTGCATGTGCCAGCCCAGGCCGGCAATGCGGTGCGCCAGCGTTTCCATGGCGTCAAAACCGATGCCGCCGCCAAACAAGACGTTGATGCGCAGGCCGCGCACGCCGGCGGCATGCATGGCTTCAAGTTCCTGGTCGCTGACGTCGGGCGCGACGACGCCAACCCCTCGCAGTTGCTCGGGATGGCGGCGCAGCACTTCCAGCATGTAGCGGTTGTCGGTGCCGTAGACGCTGATCTGCACCAGCACGCCGCGCGACATGCCGGTCTGGCGCAGCATGCCCAGGTAGGCGGATTCAGGCGCGGGCGGCGGCGTGTAGCTGCGCTCGGGCACCAGCGGATACGCGCTGCTGTCGGCGGCAATCACATGCGCGTGCGTGTCGCAGGCGCCGGGGGGAATGTCGAAGGTGGCGGCGTCCATGTCGGGCAATGGCGCCAGGCACAGCGGCGGCTGGCCGGAATGGGTCGAAGGGGAAGCACTCATGCGTATGTCTCCTTGGTTCATGATCGCTGGGTGATCATGCCAGCAGACCAGGGCGGTGCCAAAGCGGCTGGTAACCAAGCGGCTGGCGCCACCCCGGCCTTCAATTGACGGTGATGTTGGCGTCCCGGATCAAGCCAGCAAAATGCGGCACATCACGCGCGATCAGCGCCTGGAATGCCGCCGCGCCCTGGTCCTTGCCGGCGGGCGCCTGCGCCGCCAGCTTGTCCAGCGATTCCCGCACGCCGGGGCTGTTCAAGGCTGCCGCCAAGGCCTGCTCCAGGCGCGCGATGACGGCAGGTGGCGTGCCGGCCGGCGCGGCGATGCCGTTCCAGACGCTCATGTTGAAATCCGGCACGCCGGCTTCCGCAAACGTCGGCACATCAGGAATCTGCGGCAGACGCGACGCCGAGGCCACCGCCAGGGCCGTGACGCGCTTGCCTTCGTGGATGGGAATCATCGTGACGGTCTGGTCGATCACCGCGTCCACCGTGCCGGCCATCAGGTCGGCGATGGCGGGCCCCGCGCCCCGGTACGGAATCTGCATGCCCTGCGTATGGGTCACGTGCATGAAGTACGCCGCCGCAATGTGGCTGGTGGAGCCGGACCCCGCATTGCCGAAGTTCACGTCCGCGCCGTTCTTCTTCATGCGCGCAACGAAGTCGGGCAGCGTGGTGATGCCGCTTTTCTTGCTGACCGACAACACCATCGGCACCGTGGCCACCAGGCCGATGGCGGCCATGTCGCGGCGCGGATCGAACTTGGCCTTGGGATACAGCGACGGCGCGATCGCCAGCGATCCCATGTTGCCGAAAGTGATGGTGTAGCCATCGGGCGCGGCGCGCGTCACGCGCTGATTGCCGATCATGGTGCCGCCGCCGCCCAGGTTTTCCACGACGACGGTCTGGCCCAGGTTCTCGCCCATGGCCTGCGCCACGATGCGGGCCAGGCCATCGGTGGAGCCGCCCGCCGCGTAGGGCACCACCATCGAGATGGACCGCGTGGGGTAGTCCTGCGCGCTTGCGTTGGCGCCAAGCGCAAGCAGGCCGACGGCCAGGGCCACCCGCATTGTCTTCTTCATGTCTCGCTCCTTGCTGTATGTGCCGGCGATAGCCGGCCCCTCCGCCTGGTCCCGGCGGTTATGGGTAATGCAGGTTGAAAAAAAGCGCGGACCGTGCCGCGCCGTAGGGTGAAATCTAGGAATCCGCTTTCTTTGCGCCCAGCTCCACGCCCGCCAACTGTTCGGACAGGCGCGCCACGGCGGTGTGGTCCTGCCCCTTGCCCAGCGTCTTGCCGGCCGAGGCCCAGAGCTCGCGGCACAGCGACGCAAACGGCGTGGGCGTGCCGGTATCGGTGGCGATGCCCAACGCGATGCCCAGGTCCTTCACCATCAGGTCCAGCCCGAAGCCCGAGTTGAATTCGCGCGACAGCACGAACTGCTTGAACTTCTTTTGCGTGGAATTGTTCATGCCGGTGGAAGCGTTCAGCACGTCCACGATCACGTTCGGATCCAGGCCGAATTGCTGACCGATCAGCATGGCTTCGACACCAATCAAAAAGCCGCCCGCCGACACCAGATTGTTCAGCGCCTTCATGGCGTGGGCGCTGCCCACCTCGCCCACCGGGGTGATGGACGTGCCCATGGCGGACAACGCCGGGCGCACGCGCTCAAGCGTGTCGGCCGGGCCGCCGAACATGATGGACAGGTCGCCGGTGCGCGCGCGCGGCACACCGCCGGACACGGGTGCATCCACCATCTGCCCGCCCGCCTCGGCCACGGCCTGGGCCAGGCGCTGCGTATGGGCCGGCACGCCCGAGCTCATTTCCACCACCACGCTGCCGGCACGCAGGCTCGCCAACACGCCGTCCGGGCCGCTCAAGACCTGTTCAACGATGCCGCTGGTGGGCAGCATGGTGACGATGATGTCGCTTTGCGCGGCCAGCGCCGCGCAGGTGGCGGCTGCCTGGCCGCCCACTTCCCGCGCGAACTTATCGGCTTGGCCCGGCACGGCGTCGAACACCGTCACCGCGAAGCCGGCCTGCACCAGCCGCGCCGCCATGGGCCATCCCATGCTGCCGATGCCGATCAGCCCCACGCGCTCTTGCGCTGTGCTCATGCTTGCTGCTCCTTGAAGGCGCCCTCTTCTTCCAGCACCTGGTTGGCCACCTTGAAGGCGTCCAGCCCCGCCGGAATGCCGCAGTACACGGTGGCTTGCAGCAAGATCTCTTTGATCTCTTCCACCGTGACGCCGTTGTTCAGCGCGCCCTTGACGTGCAGCTTGATCTCGGCCGGACGGTTCAGCGCCGTCAGCATGGCCAGGTTCAGCATGCTGCGCGTCTTCTTCTCCAGGCCCGGACGGCCCCAGGTATAGCCCCAGCACCATTCGGTGGTGATGTGCTGGAACGCCATCATGAAGTCGTTGGCGCGCGCCAGCGAACCGTCCACATACTCGGTACCCAGCACCTCGCGACGCAGGTTCAGACCTTGGTCGAACAGGGCTTGGGTTTCGGATTTGATGTCTGCCATGAGTTCCTCGTTGGTGATGGTGATGGGCAATTACGTGGTTGATTGTCAGCCCATTTTTGTCGGATCGTCAATAGTCGGATTGTCTGACAATATGCTTGACTGCGTAAATATTGAGCACAATAATGCGGCAAAGCGCCGGGCTGGCTGCCGTGCGCCCCATCCCCATAAAAAGCCAGGAGACAAGCATGAAAAGCAACCCCAAAAAGGCAGTGCGTCACGCAGCCGTGCACCAAGGCCGCCGGGAATTTGTCGCGGGACTGGGCGCCGCCGCGCTGGTGGCCTCGCTGCCGGGCAAGGCAAGGGCGGCGGCGGCCGAGATCAATGTCGGCGTCATCCTGCCGCTGTCCGGCGCCAACGCGCAGTTCGGCATCAATTCCCGCCAGGGGCTGGAACTGGCCGCCGACGAGATCAACGCCGCGGGCGGCATCAAGTCGATGGGCGGCGCCAAGCTCAAGCTGATCATCGCGGACGCCACCTCGCAGCCCACCACCGCCGCCACGGTGGCGCAGCGCCTGATCACGCAGAACCGCTGCGTGGCCATCATCGGCGCGTATGCCTCGTCGCTGACGCTGGCGGTGTCCGAGGTGACCGAACGCCGCGGCATCCCGCTGTTGACCATGTCGTTCTCGGACATGCTCACCGAACGCGGCTTCAAGCACATCTTCCAGGTGGTGTCCAAGGGCTCGGTGCTGGGCAAGGCTCAGTACGATTACGCCGCGTCGGTCGTGGCCGGCGCGTCCGACATCAAGAAGATCGCGCTGCTGTACGAAGACACGGCCTACGGCACCTCGCAGGCGGTGGGCGTGCGCAACGCGGCCAAGGCGGCCGGCGCCCAGATCGTGCTGGACGAGGCCTACCCGCTGGGCATCACCGACGTGACGCCGCTGATCAGCAAGCTGCGCGGTTCCGACGCGCAGATCGTGTTCCCCATTTCGTATCTGAACGACAGCCTGCTGATCATCCGCGTGATGCGCCAGCAACGGTTGACCGTACCCGTGGTGGGCGGCGCGGCGGGCTACGTGATTCCCGACTTCGCCAAGGCGCTGGGCCAGTACGCGCAGGCGGTACTGTCGATTGCCCCGGCCAACTACGACCAGGCGCCCGAATACACCGAGCGCTACCGCAAGCGCTTCGGCACCTTCATGCCGCATGAGGCCCTGGAGCATGCGGTATGCGCGGGCGTGCTGGCCGAAGCGCTGGAGGTGGCGGCGTCCGACAAGCCCGAGGCGGTGACCAACGCGCTGCGCGCCAAGAAGTATGACCAGGGCTGGGCGGGCGTGATGTCGGGCGGCGGCGTGCATTTCGACGCCAAGGGCCTGAACACGCTGGCCCAGCCCGTCATGGTGCAGTGGCAGAACAACGAGCTGGTGTCGGTGTGGCCGCAGGCCTTGGCCAAGGGCCGCGTCATCAGCGCCGGCTGAACGCCACCTTGAGCGAAAGATAGAAAGCAGAGGGGGACGGTCATGCAATTCTTGCAGGCGCTGGTGGACGGCATTCTGCTGGGCGGCGTTTACGCGGTGATCTCGATCGGGCTGACGCTCGTCTTCGGGGTGGTGTCCATCGTCAACTTCGCCCAGGCAGAGTTCCTGATGGTGGGCATGTTCGTGGCGTACTTCGCCTGGAAACTGCTGGGGCTGGACCCGCTGGTGGGGTCGCTGCTGTCATTCGTCGTGGCCTTCGTGCTGGGCGTGTTGACGCAGAAGTTCCTGATCAACCGGGTGATGAAGGCGCCTGCCGTGGCGCAGATTTTCCTGACGGTGGGGCTGCTGATCGTCATGGAAAACCTGGCGCTGATCCTGTTCGGATCGGAGTTCCGCTCGGTGCAGACGCCCTACCAGATGACGGCGCTGGCCGTGGGCCCCATTCTGTTCAGCGCGCCGTATCTGCTGGCCTTCGTGGTGGCGTCCGTGGCCGGGCTGACGCTGTGGTGGGTGCTGAAGAAAACCTGGTGGGGCATGGCGGTACGAGCCACCGCGCAAGACCCGATGGCCGCCCGGCTGTCGGGCATCTCCACCCACCGCGTGCATCAGTTGGCCTTCGGCCTGGGCGTGGGGCTGACGGCACTGGGCGGCGGCATCATCCTGCCGTATCTCACGGCATCCACCACCGTGGGCGCGCAGTTCAGCGTGCTGATGTTCACGGCGGTGGTGCTGGGCGGCCTGGGCAGCGTGATGGGCGCGGTGGTGGGTGGCGTGGCGGTGGGCGTGATCCAGTCGCTGTCATCGCTGGTGCTGCCCATGCAACTGCAAAACCTGGTGCTGTTCGCCATCTTCATTTTGGTCCTGGCCGTGCGCCCGGAAGGTCTTTTGAAAAGGGCGGCATGATGCGCATGAATCGACAACTCTTGCCTTGGGCGCTGCTGCTTGCGGTGGCGTTGGCGGCCCCCTGGTTGATGGAAGACCAGGGCTACGCCATGCGCGTCGTGACGCTGGTGCTGCTGTTCGCGGCCATGGGCCAGTCCTGGAACATCGTGGGTGGCCTGGCCAATCAGATCTCGCTGGGCCATGCGGCCTTCTTCGGCCTGGGCGCCTACACGTCCACGCTGCTGCTGATGCGCTATGGCATTTCGCCCTGGCTGGGCATCGTGGCCGCGATGGCGGTGGCGGCGCTGGCGGGCGCCCTGCTCAGCCTGCCCACCATGCGGCTGCGCGGGCACTACTTCGCGCTGGCCACCTTGGCGTTTGGCGAAGTGCTGCGCGCCATCGCCAACACCTGGGCATCGGTCACGGGCGGGCCGGTGGGCTTGTCCATTCCGTTTGCCGAAGGCTGGGCGCAGATGCAGTTCAAGTCCAGCATTCCGTACTACTACCTGATGCTGGGCGCCGCCATCATCACGTCGCTCGTCTTTGCGCTGATCAGCCATTCGCGGCTGGGCTACCGCTTGCGCGCCGTGAAGGCCAACCCGCAAGCAGCGGAAGTCATCGGCGTGAACACCGCGCAAACCCGAATCCTGGCCGCCGTGGTGTCCGCCGCGCTGATGGGCGCCTGCGGCACGCTGTACGCGCAGTTCATCTACTTCTTCGACCCGGACACGGTGTTCTCGCTGGTGGGCGTGTCGGTGCGCGTGGCGCTCATCTGCATCATCGGCGGCGTGGGCACGGTGGCGGGGCCGTTGATTGGCGCGCTGGTCATCATTCCGTTGGAAGAGCTGTTCAACGATTGGCTGTCGGGCCACACGGCCGGGGTATCGCAGTTGGCGTTCGGCCTGATCCTGATCGCCATCATCCTGATCGAGCCGCGCGGCCTGTCGGCGTTGTGGACGCGGCTGCGCAATCTGAAGCGGGGCCAGCATGCCTGACATCCTGAAAGTCTCGAACATCCAGCGCCGCTTCGGCGGCCTGAAGGCGGTGGACGACGTGTCGTTCAGCGTGGCGCGCGGCGACATCCTGGGCCTGATCGGGCCGAACGGCGCGGGCAAGACCACGCTGTTCAACCTGCTGATGGGCTTGTACGCCAGCCAGGGCGGGCGCATCGAACTGGAAGGCCGCGACGTCAACGGCCTGCGCCCCCACCAGATCGCGGCGTTGGGCATGACGAAGACCTTCCAGAACGTCGCGCTGTTTCCCGAGATGACGGTGCTGGACAACGTGCTGGTGGGCGGCCTGCTGCGTCACGACGTGCCGCGCGCCCGCCAGGTGGCCCGCGACAGCCTGGACCGCGTGGGCCTGTCCGCCATTGCCGCCAAGCCCGCCGGCGAACTGTCGTTTCCCGAACAGGCGCGGGTGGAATTGGCGCGCGCGCTGTGCACCGACCCCCGGGTCTTTCTGCTGGACGAGGTGATGGCGGCGCTGAATGAATCCGAGATGGACACGATGCTGGACCTGATCCGCACGCTGCGCGACGAATCCGGCATCACCTTCATCGTGGTGGAACACCACATGCGCGCCATCATGCGGCTATGCAACCGCATCCTGGTGCTGTCGTTCGGGCAGAAGATCGCCGAGGGCAGCCCAGCCGAGATCGCGGCGAACCCCACAGTCATCGAGGTGTACCTGGGCAAGTCGATGGAGCACATGGAGGCCAGCGCATGAGCCTGTTGCAGATTCGGGGGCTGACCGCCTCCTACGACCGCAGCCCGGTCTTGCACGACGTGTCGCTGGAGGTGCCGGAAGGCGGCTTCATCGCGGTCGTGGGCGCCAACACCGCGGGCAAGAGCACGCTGCTGCGCTGCGTATCGGGCTTGCTGGACAAGGTCAGCGGCAGCATCGTCTTCGACGGGCAGGACATCCTGCGCCTGCCGCCGCACCGCATTCCCGAGCTGGGCATTGCCCATGTGCCGGAAGGCCGCCACGTTTTCCCCGAGATGACCGTGGAAGAAAACCTCTACCTGGGCGGCTACACCCGCCGCCGGGACGGCGCGGCGCTCAAGCGCGGCTGCGACGAGGTCTATGCCTTGTTTCCCCGCCTGTTGGAGCGCCGTCGGCAGGCCGCCGGCACCTTGTCGGGCGGCGAGCAGCAGATGGTGGCGTTCGGCCGCGCGCTGATGCTCAAGCCCCGGCTGCTGCTGCTGGACGAGCCCAGCCACGGCCTGGCGCCCAAGGTGGTCGAGGAAATGCACCAGGCCATGATCGACATCCATCGCAGCGGGCTGACCATTTTGCTGGTGGAGCAGAACACGCGGCTGGCGCTGTCGGTGGCCGAACACGCTTACGTGCTGCAATCCGGCGCCATGGTGCTGTCCGGCCCCAGCCACGCGCTGATGGAAGACAGCCGCGTGCGCGAAGCGTACCTGGGGTTGTAGCGATG
>RCUJ01000278.1_pt1 | contig 29615 bp, 22 predicted proteins | sample 2166321 | NCBI WGS metagenome assembly RCUJ01 (sample SAMN09932808, study PRJNA488358) | compost metagenome | feature: garden; material: soil; isolation source: compost soil in an enriched community after 118 h of incubation | place: Germany: Experimental Botanical Garden Goettingen | collected... | reverse complement strand
AAATGTTAGTAAAAACTAAAGCTATCGTGATTTCGGCTTTAAAATTTCAGGAAAAAAGTCTGATAGTGAAATGTTTCACACTCTCGCATGGTTTAAAATCATATTTTGTCAGGGATGCTTTTTCGTCCAGGAAATCTAGTCAAAAAATAGCGTATTTTCAGCCTTTGACGATACTTGAAATCGAAGCAGTTCATAAAAACAAAGGAACTTTGGAAAATTTTAAGGAGATCAAAATAGCCGAAGCTTTTCATTCTATTCATACAGATATTATAAAAAGTACAATTGTGATGTTTGTTTCCGAAATTTTGCATCATTCCATTCATGAGGAAGAGAAAAACGAATCGCTTTTTACGTTTCTTGAAACTGCGATGCATTGGTTGGATAATCATGATGAAATAACGAATTTTCATTTGATTTTACTGTTAGAAATTACCAAGTATCTGGGCTTTTATCCTGATATTTCAGATATGGATATGCCTTTTTTCGAAATGACCGAAGGTGTTTTTACCCCCTTTCACGCCATTAGTTCGCTTACGGAGCACGAAAGTAATTTGCTTAAAAAACTGATAGATTTAAAATTTGAAAACGATCAAAAAACCTTTCACGTAATTGAAAGGCAAATTCTTTTGAAGATTCTGATTGATTACTATAGTTTTCACCTCGACGGATTCAAAAAACCAAAATCTTTGGATGTTTTAAAGGAGGTTTTTGCTTAATCGTTCCCTGTTATTTAATAATCATTTGATTTTGATGGTCTTGTAATGCTGCTATGTTCTAATTGGATTCTCAGATAGACATTTTTTAATCTATAAATAATGGCTTTGCAGACGTGAAAAAGGCTAGTTTGTCTATTTCGTTTTATTTCCTGCCCTGATATATAGAAGTTTGATAAAAATTACTATCAAATGAAGATAAATATCGCAATAGGGCTTTTTTTTATTTCCTTATTTTCTTTTGCTCAAGAAAAGGATAAGGAGGTAAAAGTGTGGTCTTTAGAAGATTGTATTGCTTATGCAAAAGAAAAAAGCATTACTGTTCAAACAACAGGATTAACTCTCAAAGCAGCCGAAGTAAATTACGAAAAATCAAAAGCATTAAGGTTGCCTGATCTGACAGGAAGTTTTTCGCAAAGTTTGTCTAATGGGAATACCATCGATCCCATTACCAGTGTTTATGTTGTGCAACAAGTGCATTCAACCAGTCCGGGACTAAGTACTTCGGTCACTCTGTTTCAGGGGAATCAAATCAGCAATCAAATAAAACAAAATAAGCTGTTGGTGGAGCAGAATTCACTCTATGTGGAAGAGGCAAAAAACAGTGTCGCCTTGAGTATTACAGAGGCATATCTCCGAGCCTTATACAATAAAGAAGGAATTAGTATTGCCCAAAATAACGTCATCTCTTCTGAAAAAGAAGTGGCAAGAGCCAAAGCACGTTTAGATGCAGGTAGTATTGCCATGAAAGACTATACTGATGCTGTCTCGCAGGCAGCAACAAATAAATACAGTCTGATCGATGCCAAAAATAGTTACGCTCAACAGATTATTATTTTAAAACAATTATTAGAACTCAGTCCTGAGGATGCTTTCGAAATTGTTACCCCAGAAGCTGAAAATATAATAGTTGGTCTAATTCCAGACAAAATGGAAGTGTATAACCATGCATTAAATAATCTGCCTGAAATAAAAGCATCATTAATCAACAAATCGGTCTCCGAAAAAGATTTGGATATTGCCAAAGGAGGTTTTTTACCAACTTTATCACTTTCGGGAAGTATGGGTTCGGGTTATACCAGTACGCAAGATTTTGATTTTTTAGACCAAATGAGTTTGAATTTTAACCAAAGGGTTGGACTGTCGCTTTCTGTTCCCATTTTTGACAGAAATCAAACCAAATCACAAGTTCAAACAGCTAAAATCAACATCCAAAAAGCAGAACTTGAATCGCAAACCACACGAAAGGAATTGTACAAGAAAGTGGAAACCTCCTGGCAAAATGCCACCGCTTCCGAAGAGCAATTAGCAGCCTCGAAAGTGGCTCGGGATGCGGCTTCGGAGTCTTATAAATTGGCGCAAAAAAAGTATGAACTAAATGATTTGAGCACAACGGATCTGGTGGTTAGTCAGAACACTTATACCAATGCGCAACAAAATTATATTCAGGCAAAATATTTAAACATTTTATACTATCAACTATTACAATTTTATCAAGGAAACGAAATTAAACTTTAAGAATATGAACACTAAAAAAATAAAAACAGTAGTCATTGTAGTAACCGCTTTGGGAATTGCTTTTCTGGGCTATAAGTACTTTTTTGGGACCACAACTTCCGAAATAAAAGTGGAAACGATGAAAGCGAAGAAGGGGAATGTAGTGACAACAGTTACGGCAACCGGAACGATTGAGCCCATTACACAGGTTGAGGTAGGGACCCAGGTTTCTGGTGTGGTTGAAAAAATATATGTAGACTATAATAGTGTGGTTAAACAAGGGCAGCTCATCGCGGAGTTAGATAAAACTAATTTGAATGCTGCTGTAGTTCAGGCGCAAGCATCATACAATAGCGCCATAAATGAGCAGAAGTATTTACAAACCGTTTTTAGTCGCCAAAAAACATTGTTTGATAATAAAGTAATCAGTAAATCCGATTTTGATGAAGCTTTGTATAATTTGAATAATGCCAAAAGTACAGTAGTGCAACGTGGCTCTGATTTGCAAAAAGCGAAAACTAATTTGAGTTATGCTAATATCTATTCGCCAATAGACGGAGTAATTTTATCAAAAGCAGTGGATGAAGGACAGACAGTGGCAGCAAGTTACAGTACTCCAACTTTATTTACAATTGCCAAAGATTTAAAGGAAATGCAAGTGGAAGCGGATGTAGATGAAGCTGATATCGGACAGGTAAAACAAGGGCAAAGAGTGTCTTTTACCGTCGATGCTTATCAAGGGGAAGAATTTTCGGGGACGATTACTCAAGTACGATTGAATCCTACAACAACTTCCAATGTTGTGACTTATACTGTGGTTATTAAAGCAGAAAATCCAGAATTAAAATTGAAACCGGGATTAACAGCGACCATTTCTATTTTTACGCTTGAATTGAAAGATATATTGACAATTGAGGCTAAGGCCGTAAATTTTCAACCTGATTTCCAAATTTTAAATGCTTATCAAACTGCTCATAATTTTAAAACAGTTCCTCCAACAAAAAGCGATACAAATAATAAAAAGACGGCTGTAGTTTGGGTGCTTGATGATATGGGGATTTCTCAAAAAGAAATAAAAACTGGGACAAGTGATGGCATAAATGTACAAGTGCTCAGCGGATTAATAGAAGGTGAGGAATTAGTCTATAATCTTAAAGCGCTGACTGAAACAGAAGTTCAAAGTGAAGAAGCCAGCAACGATAGTCCATTTATGCCAAAACCACCCGGAAAAAAGAAATAATCATGGCGAAGACAATTATAAAAATACAAGATCTTAAAAGATCATTCACTATGGGGGAGGAGACCGTTCACGCATTAAAAGGTGTTTCTTTTACAATCGATGAAGGTGAATTTGTTACAATAATGGGTTCCAGTGGTTCGGGTAAAAGTACGTTACTTAATATTTTAGGATGCTTGGACCAGCCCAATTTGGGTTTGTATGAAATCGACAATGTATCTGTTAAAGATTTAACCAAAAATGAACTTGCCAAAATACGAAACGAGAAGATTGGGTTTATTTTTCAATCTTATAATTTACTGGCAAGGACAACGGCTTTAGAGAATGTAGAATTGCCTTTGCTTTACAGCGCTACGGTTTCTTCGGAAGAGATACATAATAGAGCATTAGAAGCGCTTGAAAAAGTAAATCTTTCCGGCAGATTGCATCACACGCCTTCGCAATTGTCAGGAGGGCAACAGCAAAGGGTTGCTATTGCAAGGTCTTTGGTAAATGATCCGGTGGTGATTCTGGCCGATGAAGCTACAGGTAATTTGGATACTAGAACATCGTATGAGATTATGGCGTTGTTTCAAGAGCTCAACAAACAGGGGAAAACAATATTATTTGTTACCCACGAACCTGATATTGCCACTTTTACAGGAAGAACAATTGTTTTAAAAGATGGCCATATAATAAAAGACAGCCTTAACGAGAATATTCAATCGGCAGCCAAAGCTCTTGCAGCCATGCCAAAAGAAGAAGACTAACATGAGAATTCTAAATTTATTTAAGATTGCTTGGAAAGCCATTGTGCTTAACAAGATGAGAACTTTTTTAACGATGCTCGGTATCATTATAGGAGTCGCTTCTGTAATTGCGATGCTTGCCATTGGCGAAGGTTCGAAAGAAAGCATTAAAGCGCAAATTTCGAGTATGGGATCCAATATGATTACAGTTCGTCCAGGCGCCGACATGCGTGGCGGGGTTCGAATGGATCCGAGTGCTATGCAATCCTTAACATTGGGAGATTATAACGCAATTCAAAAAGAAACAAAACTACTTTCGGCAGTGTCACCAATGGTAGATGGTAACGGACAATCCATTTACGGGTCTAATAACTGGCCTACTTCGATTTATGGAATTACACCCGAGTACTTAGCCATAAAAGTTTGGGAAGTTCAAAACGGAAGTATTTTTACAGATGCTGAAATAAAATCGGCCAGCAAAGTTGCTGTAATAGGGCAGACCGTGGCGAAAAATTTATTTAAAAACGGAGAAGATCCTATCGGGAAAATGGTTCGCTTCAACAGTATTCCTTTTAAAGTTATCGGTGTTTTGGCAAAAAAGGGTGAAAGTACTTTTGGACAAGATCAGGATGATGTTATTTTAGCACCCTACACCACTGTGCAAAAACGAATTTTAGCCATCGATTATATACAATCGGTGGTGGCATCTTCGGTAAGTGAAGATAAAGCACCAGATGCTGTAGAAGAAATCACAAAAATACTAAGAGAACGTCATAAAATTACCGAAGCGCAGGAAGATGATTTCAACGTATTTTCTATGGAAGAAATGATTGCTACATTTAGTTCTACGAGCGAAATGCTCACAGTTCTCTTAGTGGCAATAGCCAGTATTTCTTTATTGGTTGGAGGTATCGGGATTATGAATATTATGTATGTTTCGGTAAAAGAACGTACTCGTGAAATCGGGTTGAGAATGGCGGTTGGAGGAAAAAGCTCTGATATTTTGATGCAATTTCTTATTGAAGCGATGATGATAAGTATTACCGGAGGTTTAATTGGTGTATCTTTGGGACTTGGAGCTACCTTGTTTATTGAGAAAGTTTTGAGTTGGCCTACATCGGTAACCTCTTACTCTATTGTGATATCATTTGTGGTCTGTGCGGTTACCGGAATATTTTTTGGATGGTATCCTGCCCAAAAAGCATCAACTTTAGATCCAATTACGGCTTTGCGTTATGAATAAAAACAGTTGAAAATGAATTTTGTAAAAAGTAAATCGGCAACAGTATTTTTCCATTTAATGGCTTGGTTAGTATTATTTAGCCTCCCTTATTTACTGTCATCTGGACAAAATCAAGAAGTTAGAAACGTTATTTTGTTTTCTTGGATTCCTTTGTTTTTGTATGCCATTCTTTTTTATATCAATTATTTTTTACTGATAGAAAGGCTTCTTTTTCCGAAAAAAACAGGATTTTATATTGTTATAAATATCTGTATAATAGCACTTTTTATTTGGATAAATACAGAGGTAAAGGAGGCTTTTTTTTTGGAACCATTTAATAATGATAAATCAGATTTACACAAACCACCAAAAAAATTATTTCTCTATATTGACATTATTTCCTTTATTGTTCCTGTCGTTTTTTCGGTGGCTTTGAAAACAACGGAGCGATGGATTAAAACAGAAGCCGAGCGTAAAGAAGCGGCCAATATAAAACTCCAATCAGAATTACAACATTTAAAATACCAGTTGCAACCGCATTTCTTTTTTAATTCCCTGAATAATATTTATTCGTTAGTAGATATTTCACCGGAAATGGCAAAGCAAACGATTCACAGTTTAGGGAAGTTAATGCGCTATTTGCTGTATGAGACCAATAATGAAAAGGTTAGTTTGAAAAAGGAAATTGGTTTCATGACCAATTATATTGAGTTGATGAAACTTCGGTTAACCCAAAATACTAAAGTGCAATATGAATTTCCTGATTTGAAAGACGACCTTCAAATTGCTCCTTTACTGTTTATTTCGCTCATCGAAAATGCTTTCAAACATGGTGTTTCGGCTGATGCAACCACTGAAATTATTTTTAAAATGACGGTAAAAGACAACAATGTACTTTTTTATAGTGAAAATCATAATTTTCCAAAGACGGAAACGGATAAAAGCGGCTCCGGAATAGGGCTGGACAATTTAGAAAAGCGGTTGGTTTTATTGTATCCTGAAAACCACTCTTTTTCAGAAGAGATAGTAAATGATAAGTTTGTGGTGAATCTCAATATCAAATTATAAATACATTAAGGTTCAAATAATTAAGTAAATTTACAATGATCTAAAGCTAATCTTAGAATTACAAAAATGCCTGAAAAAATAACTTGTTTAATAGTTGATGATGAGCCAATGGCACTTAATTTAGTCGAGAATTATGTGCTTAAAACACCTTTTTTGCATTTGGTTAAAAAATGCAATAGTGGATTGGAGGCATTGTTTTATTTGAATGAAGAAAAGGTAGATTTGATTTTTTTGGATATACAAATGCCAGATTTAACAGGCTTGCAATTGGCGAAAGTAATTCCGAAATCAACCCGAATAATTTTTACTACCGCATTTGACCAGTATGCCATCGAAGGATTTAAGGTGGAAGCTTTGGATTATTTGTTAAAACCATTTGATTATTCCGAATTTTTAATGGCTGCCACCAAAGCTAAGGAATGGTTTGAATTGGTTTATAACCAAGAAAAAGCAACAGCTAAAAATATTGATTTTCTTTTTGTGAAGTCAGAATATAAACAGATAAAAATCAATTTAAAAGATGTTTTATACTTTGAAGGTTTAAAAGATTATATCAAAATTTGGTTGAAAAACAATCCAAAACCTATTCTGACCTTAATGAGTTTGAAAGCGCTTGAAGAGGAACTTCCTGCTGATCAATTTATGCGCGTTCATCGTTCTTTTATTGTTTCTTTAGATAGTATTGAGGCCATTGAACGCAGCCAAATATTGATTAATAATCAAAGGATAACAGTTTCCGATCAGTACAAACCTAAGTTTTTAGATTTTATTACTAAAAACTCGTTGGAATAAGTCCGTTTTTACTCCATTTTCGAATAAACGACAGGCTTTATTTGTAATTTTTTATTTACTAAGGCCAATTTATCGAATTATCGACTGATTTTCGTCTATTTTTTGTCTTCTTTTCTTTCTTTTATTCAAAATTCCTTACTTTCGCACCTCGATTTAGAAAAGTATAAAATGAGTGCAAAGTTTACTGAATACAAAGGACTTGACCTGCCCGCTGCGGCATCAGAGGTTCTTGATTTTTGGAAGAAAGAAAATATATTTGAGAAAAGTGTAACCACTCGCGAAGGGAATCAACCATTCGTGTTTTTTGAAGGTCCTCCTTCGGCAAATGGATTGCCGGGAATTCACCACGTGATGGCGCGTGCGATTAAAGATATTTTTTGCAGATATAAAACTCAAAAAGGATTCCAGGTAAAGCGTAAAGCCGGTTGGGATACCCACGGTTTACCTGTGGAATTAGGTACCGAAAAAGAATTAGGAATTACTAAAGAAGATATTGGGAAAACCATTTCCATCGAAGAATATAACGAAGCCTGTAAAAAAACGGTGATGCGCTATACTGATGTATGGAATGATTTGACTGAAAAAATGGGTTATTGGGTAGATATGGAAGATCCATATGTTACCTACAAACCTAAATATATGGAATCGGTTTGGTGGCTTTTGAAACAAATCTATAACAAGGATTTGATGTACAAAGGATACACGATTCAGCCGTATTCCCCAAAAGCCGGAACTGGATTGAGTTCGCATGAAGTAAACCAGCCTGGAAGTTACCGTGATGTGACCGATACAACGGTTGTGGCGCAATTCAAAGCCAAAAACGATACATTACCAAGTTTTCTTCATGGGTTTGGGGATGTTCAAATTTTAGCTTGGACGACTACTCCTTGGACTTTACCAAGTAACACTGCATTAACTGTTGGTCCGAAAATCGACTATGTTTTAGTTAAGACCTTCAATCAATATACGTTTCTTCCGTCTAATGTGATTTTGGCTAAAAATTTAGTTGGAAAACAATTCGGGAAAGGGTTTTTTCCGAGTACAGAGGCAACTGATTTTGAGAATTTCAAAGCAGGGGATAAAAAAATACCGTACCAAATCTTGACGGAATGTAAAGGGGCTGATTTAGTTGGTATTCGTTACGAACAATTATTGCCATTTGCGTTACCTTATCAAAATCCGGAAAATGCTTTCAGAGTGATTTCAGGTGATTTCGTTACTACAGAAGACGGAACAGGAATTGTACATACGGCGCCGACATTTGGAGCGGATGATGCAAAAGTGGCTAAAGAAGCCATTCCTGAGGTTCCTCCAATGTTAGTTTTGGATGAGAATGGAACTCCGGTTCCCTTAGTAGATTTACAGGGGAGATTCACATCACATATGGGTGAATACGGTGGGAAGTACGTTAAGAATGAATATTATAACGAAGGTGAGGCGCCAGAGCGTTCAATTGATGTTGAAATCGCCATTCGATTAAAAGAAGAAAATAAAGCATTCAAAGTTGAGAAATATGTGCACAGTTATCCGCATTGTTGGAGAACAGACAAGCCTATTTTATATTATCCTTTAGATTCTTGGTTTATTAAAATTACCGAGGTTAGAGACAGAATGTTCGACTTGAACGAAACTATCAATTGGAAACCAAAAGCAACCGGAGAAGGTCGTTTTGGGAATTGGTTGAAAAATGCGAATGACTGGAACTTGTCCCGTTCAAGATATTGGGGGATTCCTTTGCCAATTTGGAGAACCGAAGACAAACAGGAAGAAATTCTGATTGGTTCAGTGGAAGAATTATATAATGAAATTGAGAAATCAATCGCTGCTGGTTTTCAGTCGATAAATCCTTTTGCGGGTTTTGAGATTGGAAATATGACCGAAAGCAATTATGATTTGATTGATTTGCATAAAAATGTAGTGGACGAAATTACTTTGGTTTCTGCTTCGGGAAAACCAATGAAACGTGAAGCTGATTTGATTGATGTTTGGTTTGATTCGGGTGCTATGCCTTATGCACAATGGCATTACCCTTTTGAAAATAAAGATAAAATCGATGAAAACAAAGATTTTCCGGCAGATTTCATCGCAGAAGGAGTAGATCAGACAAGAGGTTGGTTTTATACGTTGCACGCTATCGGAACTTTGGTTTTTGATAAAGTAGCATACAAAAATGTGGTTTCCAACGGGCTAGTTCTAGACAAAAACGGACAAAAGATGTCCAAACGTTTAGGAAATGCTGCAGATCCTTTTGAAACTTTGGCAGAGTACGGTCCGGATGCGACACGCTGGTACATGATTTCGAATGCGAATCCTTGGGATAACCTTAAATTTGATTTAGAGGGAATTGCTGAGGTGCGTCGTAAATTCTTTGGAACACTTTACAATACGTATTCGTTCTTTAGTTTGTATGCGAATATTGATGGATTCAAATATGAAGAAGCTGAAATTCCTCTGAACGAAAGACCGGAAATTGACCAATGGATTATCTCGGAACTGAACACCTTGATAAAAGATGTAGACAGTTATTATGCGGATTATGAACCTACAAAAGCTGCTCGTGCTATTTCTGATTTCCTACAGGAAAACTTAAGTAACTGGTATGTTCGTTTGTGCAGAAGACGTTTCTGGAAAGGGGAATATGCGCAAGATAAGATTGCCGCTTACCAAACTTTATATACTTGTTTGTTAAGCATCAGTAAATTGGGTGCTCCTATTGCTCCATTCTTCATGGATAAACTTTACAGAGATTTAACCCAGGCAACACAATCAGAAAAATATGACAGTGTACATTTGGCGGAGTTTCCAAAATACGTTGAAAACTTTGTTGATAAATCGTTAGAGAGTAAAATGCAGAAAGCGCAGACCATCTCATCACTGGTTTTATCGCTCCGAAAAAAGGAGATGATAAAGGTGCGTCAACCTTTGCAAAAGGTAATGATTCCGGTACTTGACGATAATCAGCGCGCTGAAATTGAGGCCGTTTCTGACCTGATAAAAGCAGAAGTAAATGTGAAAGAAGTTGTGCTTTTAGATGATGCTTCAGGTGTTTTGGTAAAACAGATTAAACCAAATTTTAAAGCGCTTGGACCGCGATTTGGAAAAGATATGGGTCTGATTTCCAAAGAGATACAGTCTTTATCTAAAGAGCAAATCAACCAATTGGACAGAGAAGGTAGCCTAACTATTGTTATTGCTGGAAATAACGTAACTTTAACATTAGAAGATGTAGAAATAACATCACAAGATATTGAAGGATGGTTGGTTGCTAATTCAAACGGAATAACGGTTGCACTGGATATTACCATCAGTCCTGAGTTGAAACAAGAAGGTATTGCGAGAGAATTGGTAAATAGAATTCAGAATATCCGTAAAGATTCAGGATTTGAAGTTACTGATAAAATCAAGGTTCATTTGCAAAACAATGAGGTGTTACAGGAAGCTGTAAAAAATAATGAGTCGTACATTAAATCAGAAACACTTACAGAGACATTGGTTTTTGAAGAGAATATAGCAGAAGGTACAGAAATAGAGTTTGACGAAATAAAAACGAGAATAACAATCACTAAATAATTTAGTTATGGTAGATGAAATAACAAGATACTCTGACGCGGATTTGGCAGAGTTTAAAGAGATAATCCTAAGAAAAATTCAAAAAGCACAAGAAGATTTAGATCTGATTAAAAGTGCATACATGAATGATTTGAATAATGGGACGGATGACACTTCACCTACTTTTAAAGCTTTTGAAGAAGGAAGCGAAACGATGTCAAAAGAAGCGAATTCACAATTAGCTATTCGTCAGGAGAAATTCATTCGTGATTTGAAAAACGCGCTTTTCCGAGTTGAAAATAAAACTTACGGAATTTGTAAGGTGACAGGTAAATTAATCGGAAAGGAAAGGTTGAAAATTGTTCCTCACGCTACAATGAGCATCGAAGCGAAAAACTTGCAAAGATAATCACCTTGTTATATAATAATTAACGCTCCGTTGGGAGCGTTTTTTTTGATTTAATTGTTATTTTTGCCATTAAATTTTTTAAAATGTCATTACGAAAAGCGTATCTCCTTATTTTTATTATATTATTTGTCGATCAAGTATCCAAAATATATGTAAAAACAAATTTTATTTTAGGTGAAGAAGTCGAAGTGTTCAATTGGTTTAAGATTCTTTTTATTGAAAATGAAGGAATGGCTTGGGGAACCAAGATCCCTGGGACTTACGGAAAATTATTCCTGACGCTTTTCAGATTAGTAGCAGTTGGCGGAATCGGTTATTGGTTGTGGGATTCCGTTAAAAGAAAACACAGTTCTAATTACTTAATTGTAGCCATTGCATTAATTCTTGCAGGTGCTTTTGGGAATATATTAGATTCGGTTTTTTATGGTGTTATTTTTGACGACAGTCACCATCAGGTAGCTACTCTATGTTCAGAAAATCCATACGGTACCTGGTTTCATGGTCAGGTGGTTGATATGTTTTATTTTCCATTTGTAAAAGATTATCCAATGCCGGAATGGGTGCCTTTAATAGGGGGAAGACCTTTTACTTTTTTTAATGCAATTTTCAATATTGCCGATGTAGCAATTTCAACAGGTGTTGGGATATTGATCGTGTTTAATAAAAGAGCATTTCATAAACACTAGATTTTAAGTTTCTATAATATAAAAAAAGACCTATTCTGATTTGAATAGGTCTTTTTTGTTTATTTATTCTGTCCTGGAGCATATTTTTTGGCGCTCTTATCACCAGTCATTTTCTTAGCTTGTCCAGGAGGAACTTGTTTTGATTTGGCAGTTGATTTATGTGTTCCAACTCGAACACTGCAATTTGATAATGAAACAGCAAATAGAATAATCAAAATTTGGGCTGTAAATTTAGGGGCTTTAAATAATTTCATAATTTTCGTAGGTTTTCTAATTGCGAAAGTACGAATTCAAAATTAAAAAGCATGCATCCTTTTTTGGATGTTGTAATCTATGGATTGTAGAATCTTCTAACCTTGCTTACAATCTCATTTAGGGTCATTTTGTCTGCTGTTTCAACCGATTTTAGTTTACCTGCTTCGATCAAATTTTCAGAAGCTATTTTTTTTTCCAGTGCTATCTTGGTTTCAGCCGGACCAAAAACAAAGAGTTCGTCTGATTTTTTAACATAAGACAGTACTGATTTCAGGAAGAAATCTAGTTCCTGCTTTTTTCGGTCATCAAATTTTTTGTCACTATTGCCATGATGACCTTCGGAAAAGGTTCCTTTGTTTCCTTCTTTGTTATGATAAACGCTGTTTTCAACATCAGAATCTATTTCGGTAATTTTTTCTGTATCACCGTCAAGAGCAACAATTATTGCTTTTGAGGTGTCTATCCAAATGCCAGTTTGTCTTTTCATGTTTTCAAATTTTTTATGTTAAAGTGGAGTGTTTTGAAACAGTTTTTTGTTTTGGAGAAGTATGTAATTTATTTAATCATCACGGAGTAAAATATCACCCAGTCGGCTTACGAAGACATGTTCTGCTTTGTTTTTTCCCGCAAAAGAGTTTGCAATAGTATTCGCGGTTTTTAAAATGAGGTTGTTAACCTCTGGTGTGAACAGACTTTGATGCTCTATTCTGAAAATTTTAAAATCAGTAAGAACTGATTTTGAGTCCCAATGATTGGCTACAAGCCAGTCAAAAGCAATTTCAATTTGGTAGGCAGTATCATCACCAAATTCATTAAAAGAATTTTCAAGCGGAAGCCAGTCTGTTTTTATAATTTGTTTGAGACGCTCTACTTCTTCTTTACGGACTGTTTTGTCTATGGCCGCAATACAATAGAACACTTTTCCTAAGTGCTCATAGAAATGAGTCATTGTTTGGTGTGAGGGCTTCATTTTCAAAACTTTAAATGAAAAAACAACACATAAATTTACAACAAAATAATGAATCTTGTTCTGGAATTTTTACTTTTTATCAAATGAGATTTGGATCTTTATAAAGGTAACTATTTGTTTTGCAGTTTTGAATGATAAAAAAAATAGGGTACCGATTTTGAGGCACCCTATTTTTTACTACTTTGATAAAGACTATTTTTTTGTGTATTCTTTGTCTAAAAACAAATAGCGGGCATCGTTTTCCGCTCTTTTTGAATTTGATTTCAGATCAATAATCATAATTTCTGGTTTTTCTTCATCTTTTGCCATTGGCCAAACCGGAAGTTTGTCGCCGTTTGGATTGCCTGTTTTTATAAAATTGGCAAAATAGTTCATCATAGTTTCTGAAACGGTATAATCGTCTTCTGTCCAGGCGTAATCTTTATTTCCGGATAAATTGCCCATAGCATATTCTATTTCTGCGGAATGGACCGCTCCTTTTGGTTTAGGAGTTTTTGGAGTGTTTGAATTTTTTTTGATAACACCTCCGGCAAGACCGGCTTCAAGGCTGTTGTCACGCATTTCAGGTCTTGGGTGGGTGTAGTAATAACGATAGACAGGTTGTGTGCTGTTTTTTCGATGCAAATCGAACCATTTCCAAGTGCTGTAAGCGATAAATCGGTCCCCGGCTAAATCAGTTGCAGATTGTTCTGTTACTTCTGCAGAACCTGCAGGATACAATTTTAGGACTTGTTCTGCTTTGTCTCCGTACAGTTCTTTTATTTTTTGAATATAAATGTCGTTATTTAGGTCTTTTCCCATCGTTAATGCTCGGTAGGTCATTTCTTCGGAGTTCCATCCTAATAACAAAGGAATCATTGCTTGTTGTTTGGATTCGAAAGTTTCGGGTAAAGACTTTGGTAAAAAATAACCGTCTATAGTGGTTTTGAAAACCCCCAAACTAGTCCCTTCTGATTTTTGATACAATTCTAAAGTAGACATTGCTCGTAGGTTTTTTAAGGATGTCGCTCCAATTTTTTGAGCAAATTCAGATCCTGTTTTTTCGGCTTCAGCCAAAGGCACCGGAGCCAGGGTGGGGAAGATAGAACCGCCGCTTTCGCCAATAGCCCCCGCAATAAGTCCTTTTGATAGTGGGGAAGCCATTTGAGCACTCACCGCAATAGAACCTGCTGATTCTCCTGCAATAGTCACTCGTTTGGGATCACCGCCGAATTTTGCAATATTAGCTTGGACCCATTTTAAAGCGGCATTTTGATCCAATAAACCATAGTTTCCCGAAGCCTTATTAGGAGATTCTTTGCTTAGTTCCGGATGCGAGAAAAACCCCCAAATTCCTAATCTGTAGTTTACGGTTAGGGTTACAATGCCTTTTTTGGCCATATTTTCGCCATCATAACGAGGTTCAGAACCATCGCCAGCGGCAAAACCACCACCGTAGAAATAAACTAGGACAGGTAGTTTGTCATTGGCTGACTTGGCAGGTGTCCAAACGTTAAGATACAGGCAATCCTCACTCATTCCGTCGCTTCTAAAACCCATATCGCCAAAAACATTGGATTGGATGGGTCTTGGTCCAAATTTTTTGGTTTGTTTTACGCCGTTCCAATTGGTAACCGGTTGTGGGGCTTTCCAACGTAAATCGCCTACGGGAGGTTGGGCGAAAGGGATTCCTTTGAAACTCTGAATGTTTGTTTTTATATCGAATTCTCCTTCGATCGTTCCAGTTGTGAGGGTCACTTGAACAGGAAAGGCATTTTTGTTTTCGGCATGCTGTGCCATGGCTAAGAAAGGGACTGTTAGCAGTATTATCCCAATACATTTTGTTTTTAGACTCATAATTCTTGAATTTTATATAGTGTAATTTTATTCTTGTTATGGTATTTGTTTACATAGTAGAATAATAGTTACAAGCAAAAACAAAATAAAACAAATTAAGGGCTATTTTTTATATTTTATTGTGATTCAAAGAACTGTGAATGGTATAGTGATTTTAATTTATTGGTGAAATGAAATTTTTTAACCAAACAATTCGCTTGCAACATCTTCAATTTTTGCAACCAATCGAATTTTGATTCCGGTGTTTTTTAAGGCAATTTTATTGTACTTGGAAACAAAAATGGTTGAAAATCCCAATTTTTCGGCTTCTTGAATGCGTTGATCTACTCTGTTTACAGGGCGTATTTCACCTGAAAGCCCAACTTCTCCGGCAAAACAAAAGTCTTTGTTTACGGGAATGTCTTCATTGGAAGATAAAATAGCAGCAACTACAGCCAGATCTATAGCAGGATCATCTACTGAAATTCCTCCGGTTATATTAAGGAAAACATCTTTGGCTCCCAAACGAAAACCGGCTCTTTTTTCCAGGACAGCCAAAATCATATTTAGTCTTTTTGCATTGTAACCGGTTGTGCTTCGTTGCGGGGTTCCATATACGGCAGTGCTGACTAATGCTTGAATTTCTAACATTAAAGGGCGCATACCTTCCAGTGTTGATGCTATCGCCGTACCGGATAATTCTTCGTCTTTATGTGAAATTAATATTTCGGAAGGATTTGAAACCTCTCGTAGACCATTTCCTAACATTTCATAAATTCCGATTTCGGCAGTAGAACCAAAACGGTTTTTGTGAGAACGTAAAATACGGTATACGTGATTTCTGTCGCCTTCAAATTGTAAAACGGTATCAACCATGTGTTCCAGGATTTTTGGTCCGGCAATAGTTCCGTCTTTGGTAATATGGCCAATCAGAATCACTGGGATATTGGTTTCTTTGGCAAATTTTATAAGTTCCGCTGTGGTTTCGCGTATTTGTGAAATACTTCCGGGTGTTGATTCTATATAATCGGTGTGAAGCGTTTGAATCGAATCGATAATTACGATTTCCGGTTCTATAGCTTCTATTTGTTTGAAGATGTTCTGTGTTTTGGTCTCTGTAAGAATGTAGCAATTGTCCCCATTTGGCGTAATCCTTTCAGCACGCATTTTTATTTGTTTCTGACTTTCTTCACCGGAAACATATAAAGTTCTGTATGGTAATTTTAATGAAATTTGAAGTAAAAGTGTGCTTTTTCCAATACCTGGCTCTCCTCCTAATAAGATAAGAGAACCTGGAACAATACCACCGCCAAGAACACGATTGAGTTCTGCATCAGTCGTATCCAATCTAATTTCCTCAGTAGCGTCAATTTCATTTATTAGTAATGGTTTTGGCGCTTTGGTATTGGAAACAGAATCGCTTTTCCAAGCAGATTTTTCCTGTTTTTGGATAATTTCCTCAGCTATGGTGTTCCATTCTTTACAGGAATTACACTGTCCTTGCCATTTGGCGTATTGAGTACCACAATTTTGGCAAAAAAAGGAGGTTTTTACTTTTGACATTATTTTTTTGGGGTTAGGCTTTGCATGTCCTCATATTTTTCCATCATCATATTTTTGGTTAAATCGCCAATTTCTTCCATTTGTGATGCGTTTTGATATCTTTTTGCCGCTCTTTTTGAGTCACCTATTTTTTCATACATTAAGCCAAGTTCGTATTCGCCCAGCATGGCTTTTGGGTAATTTTCATTGGCAATTACGGCTAGTTTTTCCAATTCGTCATAGGCTTTGTTTTTTAGAATAGCCGCTTCGATGGCCTTAAAATCGTTTACACGAACGGGAACATCCAAACCTAGATTTTTTGATAAAATCTCATATTTCGTTGTTAAATAATCAACATAGCCTGATGGAAGTACTACGATTTTTTCTGCAAATTCTGATGAAGAAATCGGTTTGTAGGAATCGAAAAACTGATACAAAGCATTTGGTATCGAATGCAACACCAAGGAATAATGGGAAGCTCCTTTAAATAAATCGTATTGGTAATTGAGAGATGTATTTGTTACTGATTTTATGTTCGAATCTAAGCTTTGTATTCTTTCGCGCATTTTTTTTAAATCACCGTCTGCTGATGAGAGATAGTAAAAAATGGGTTGTTTGGATTTTGTTAGTTGTTCCGGTATACGCATTTCCATCTCTGGCGCCAATTCAGGACTCATCGATATATAAGCATTAAACAGTGGCGTATCTTTGTACAGGAAAAAATTAAGATATCCTGCTGTAGTATCGTGTCCGGCAATCATTCGGAATGGAGCGACCCTGTATTTTTTTTCTATGTAAGGAAGTAATTCTCCTCCGATAAATTCAAAAAAACGAGCTCCTTTCTCTACAGGCAGGCCGTTTTCATCGTCATAGTCAGAGTCGTCTGTACGTTCGTCATTTTTGTTTTGGCTAATTCCAACAATGATGGTTTCTGGTAAATCATCCCAATAGGCACCATAATTTAAAGCGCCATAAAAGGGGTCAAATAAGTAATCACCGTCAAGTAGGATAAGTATAGGGTATTTTTTGCCCGTATTTTTTTCATAGGATGGAGGGAGACCAATTGTGATTTCACGCTTTTCTCCTAATTTATTCGATTGAAAAGTTTCTATAGTTTTTTGTGAGAAAACAGAAAGACTAAAGAGCAGCAATAGAATTGTATGTTTCATTATTTGGGACGTTTTTAGAAATTATACTTTAGCTAAATGGAGTAGCAATATAATACTTTATTTGTTTTTAAGGAAGGTGAATAATGTAAAACGTATTACCATTGTAAAGTACATGATGCCATTTAAATGATTATGGCCAATACAATTCCAGCCCGTAAACAGGTTGTAAAAAATTAAGTAAGAATTTGATTTAAATGATTAGGTCAAAGAATTGTCTTCTTCATTTGGAAAAATAATCCAAGGTTTGAAAGTTTTGGCTTCTTCGAAATCTAAAGTTGCATAAGAAATAATGATAATAATATCATCTTTTTGGACTTTTCTGGCGGCTGGACCGTTCAGGGTTATGATTCCGGAATTTTTCTCTCCTTTGATGGCATAGGTTTCGAAACGTTCACCATTGTTAATGTTTACAATAGATACTTTTTCACCTTCGATAATGTTGGAAGCTTCGAGTAAGGTTTCGTCAATAGTAATACTTCCGATGTAATTTAAATCGGCTCCGGTTACTTTTACTCGGTGAATTTTTGATTTTACGACTTGAATTTGCATGCTACAAAGGTAAATTAATTTAATGAAATGGTGTCAATTAAACGAATGTTGTTGACGAAAACAGCGATGAAAGCGCGGTATTTTTTGTTTTTATTTTTTCTAAAACTGGGTAAAAGTGTCGCTTCATCGGCGATTACGAAATATTCTAATGAGAAATTGGGATTGTTTTCAAAAGACTTTCGGACCCATTCTGAGACAGATTGGGCGCTGTTTGTTTGAAACTTCTCTTTTACTTTGTTTAATATTTTGTAGATTATCGCAGCTTCTTCTCTTTCTTTTGCTGACAAACGCTCGTTTCGGGAGCTCATCGCAAGATTGTTAGATTCTCTAAAAATAGGACAGCCAATTATATTTACTTTCAAATTGGTTTTTTCTACTAATTTTTTTACAATCTGTAATTGTTGAAAGTCTTTTTCGCCAAAATAGGCATTTGTTGGTTCGACAATTTCAAAAAGACGTTTCACAATAGTACCAACACCATTAAAATGACCTGGTCTGAATTTACCTTCCATTTGGTTTTCCAATCCGTCAAAATCAAAGGGTTGAGAAACGGTTTGTCCTTCATAAATATCGTCAACAGTAGGCGCATATAAGATAATTTCAGGATTCAAAGCAGTCATCTTTTTGATGTCTTCTTCGATAGTTCTCGGGTATTTTGCAAGGTCTTCCGGGTTGTTAAACTGGGTCGGATTTACGAAAATACTCACCACAGTAAAGTCATTTTCAAGCAATGATTTTTTCATCAGAGCTAGGTGCCCCTGATGCAAAGCTCCCATTGTTGGTACAAATCCAATAGTTGAATTTGCAGTTTTGATAGATCTCAAAAAGTCTCTTAAAGATGCTTTTCCGTAGAAAATGTGCATGGTGGTATTATTAAAATTAAGTGCAAACATAATATTTTAGTTAATAACTGCATAAAATTTTGTAATTTTGCATGGTTTTTATTGCCAATAAATTAAGTAAATTACAATATGAAAGATAAGAGGATATTATATGTATCATCTGAAGTGGTTCCTTATCTCGCTGAAAATGAGGTCTCTTTAATGTCTTATGACGTGCCAAAAATGATAAATGATCAAGGAGGGCAGATAAGAATTTTCATGCCAAGATATGGAAATATTAACGAGAGAAGACACCAATTACATGAAGTAATTAGACTTTCGGGGATGAATTTGGTAGTAAACGACTTGGATATGCCATTAATAATAAAAGTGGCTTCCATTCCCAAAGAAAGGATTCAGGTTTATTTTATTGATAATGATGAGTATTTTAAGCGTAAAGCTACGTTTGCTGATGAAGAAGGGGTGATGTATCCTGATAATGACGAGCGGGCTATTTTCTTTGCCAAAGGAGTGGTGGAGACGGTTAAAAAATTGAATTGGGTTCCAGATATTATTCATGTTCATGGATGGATGGCAGCGATGTTGCCTGTTTACATGAAACATTTTTATAAAAATGAAGCATTATTTTCTGAGACAAAAATTGTTACGTCAGTTTATAGCCAATCTTTCGACGGCACTTTAGATCCGGAGATGATTAATAAAGTTAAATTTGACGACATTCCTTACGATGCTATTTCTGATTTAGAAAGTCCAAACTACGAGAACATAATAAAAGCGACAGTAAAACATTCTGATGCTGTGATTATTGCTTCTGATGCTGTATCGCCAAGTTTAACAAAATTTATAGAATCTTCAGGAAAACCTTTTTTACCTTTCGTCCCGAAAGATAAATTCGCTGAAGCGTATACTAATTTCTACAAAACGGCGGTTCTATAAATTAAACTTTTATAAAAAACATGTACAATTCTTCTTTTTTTAAGAAAATGCTATTAATAGCAGGGGTTATTCTTTTATACTCTTGTGATAAGGAATTTAATGCTGTAGGGGATGGTCTAATTGGAGATAATCATTTTGATTTGCTGGAATATACTTCAGATGTCATTGCTTACAATCAAAAAACGGGTCCGGTTCAGTCTAATAATTTACCGGTTAATCCCTTAGGGATATATGATAATCCGGCTTTTGGAAAAACAACTGCAAATTTTGCCACTCAAATTGTTTTAGCTACAGCTAATCCTACCATTGGGGATGAGGCTGTAATAGATAGCGTCTATTTATCAATACCTTATTATAGTACTTTAAAAACGACAAATACAGACGGTAGTCGTGTTTTTGAATTGGATTCTATATATGGTGCCAGTAAAGCAAAAATTAAATTAAGTGTTTACGAATCTGGATATTACATGAGAGATTTAGATCCACTAGGGGGATTTCAAGAATCTCAGAAATATTTTACAGATCAAAATGCAGATTTCGATAATGCAAAAATCGGAAATCGTTTAAATGATTTTGTGAGTACCAGTATGGAACAAAATGATGGTTTCTTTTTTGATCCTAAAGAAATAGTTGAAGTAACTAAGGATGCTGATGGTAAGGATGTAAAGACCCCATCAGTTCCGGCTATGCGTTTAAAATTGAATGCTGAGTTTTTCAAATCTAAGATTTTAAATGCTCCGGCAGGGAAGTTGGCCGCAAATGATGTGTTTAAAGAATATTTTAGAGGTTTGTATTTTAAGGTTGAAAGCGTAGATGGTAGTGCTGGTAGTTTGGCTATGTTGAATTTTGCAGCTGGTAAAATTACCATAAAATACAAAGCGAAAACGGCTATTACAACCGATGCTGAAGATGTAAAAGAGGAAAAATCTATTGTTCTTAATTTGTCAGGTAATACCGTAAGCTTATTAGAGCAAACCGGGGCGAATGTTGATTATGCCAATGCAGTAGGTAATCCGAATATGTCAACTGGTGATGAGAATCTGTATATTAAAGGAGGAGATGGTGCGATGTCAATTATTGAGCTTTTTGATAAAACGGACTTAATAGGGTATGACAAAGATGGAAAATTAACAGGGCCTAATGGTGTTTCTGATGAATTGGATAATTTAAGGTATCCTGCAGACGGAAAAAAACTGTTAATCAATGAGGCTAATCTTATTTTTCATATTAATTCGGCTAAGATGACAGGTAGTTATGAGCCTAATCGTGTTTATTTGTATGATTTGGATAATGATCGACCTGTTGTGGATTACTATAATGATTTATCAAAAAGCGCAGATGCAAAAAATTCAAAGTATGTGTTTGACGGAATTATAAAAAAAGAAGACAAGACTGGCGGTAGAGGTCTTACCTATAAAATCAGGATTACAAATCAAATTAGAAATCTTATAAATAATGCCGACTCAACTAATGTTAAGTTTGGTTTGGTCGTGACAGAAGATATAAACACTGTAAGTTCTTATAAATTAAGAACGGCTAACGGGTTTAGCTCTTATGTACCAAAGGCATCAGTGATGAATCCATTGGGAACGATATTGTATGGAACGAATTCTGAGGTTCCTGCAGATAAAAGATTGAAACTTGAAATTTATTATACAAAACCTAATTAACTAAACTATGTGTGGAATTGTTGGATACATTGGTTATAGAGAAGCTTATCCTATAATTATTAAGGGCTTAAAAAGGCTGGAATATAGAGGGTACGATAGTGCTGGTGTCATGTTGTATGATGGTGAACATTTGAAGCTTAGTAAGACCAAGGGCAAGGTTTCTGATTTAGAAGCGAAAGCCGTCAAAGAAATCACAACAAATGGTACAATAGGTATCGGGCATACACGTTGGGCTACCCATGGGGTTCCTAATGATGTGAATTCTCATCCGCATCTTTCAAATTCGGGAGATTTGGCTATTATTCATAACGGAATTATTGAGAATTATGCGCCATTGAAGGAAGAGTTGATCAAAAGAGGTTATGTCTTTTATTCTGACACTGATTCTGAGGTTTTGGTAAATCTTATTGAAGAGATACAGATTAAGGAGAAATTAAAAATAGGGAAGGCTATTCAGGTGGCGCTAAACCAGGTAGTTGGTGCTTATGCAATTGCGGTTTTTGATAAAAAAAGCCCAAATGAAATAGTAGCAGCACGTCTGGGAAGTCCTTTGGCGATTGGAATTGGTGAAGGTGAATACTTTGTCGCTTCGGATGCTTCTCCGTTTATAGAGTATACATCAAATGCAGTTTATCTGGAAGATGGTGAAATGGCAAATATTAGGTTGCACAAGCCTATGAAGGTAAGAAAGATTAAAGATGATTCTAAAGTAGATCCTTATATTCAAGAACTTCAAATGAATTTGGAGCAGATTGAAAAGGGTGGGTATGATCACTTTATGTTGAAAGAGATTTATGAACAACCAAGTGTTATTAAAGATACTTATCGAGGAAGACTTCATGCAAATGAAGGGATAATCCAAATGGCAGGTGTTGAGGATAATTTGGAAAAATTTCTTAATGCCGACAGAATAATTATTGTTGCTTGTGGTACTTCTTGGCACGCTGGATTAGTCGCTGAGTATATATTTGAAGAGTTTGCCAGGGTTCCTGTTGAAGTGGAATATGCTTCTGAATTTAGATATAGAAATCCAATAATCAACAGTAAAGATGTTGTCATCGCTATTTCTCAATCTGGGGAAACGGCGGATACGATGGCTGCTATAAAATTAGCCAAAGAGCATGGCGCTTTTGTATTTGGTGTTTGCAATGTTGTTGGTTCTTCTATTTCAAGAGAGACACATGCAGGTGCTTATACGCATGCAGGACCGGAAATTGGAGTGGCGTCAACAAAAGCATTTACTACGCAAATTACAGTATTGACTATGATCGCTTTGCGTATCGCTAAAGCGAAAGGTACATTGTCTATGTCTGATTTTCATATGTATTTACAGGAGTTGGAAATAATTCCGGAAAAAGTTAAAGAAGCATTAGAGACTAACGAAAGAGCTAAAGAGATTGCGGCTGTTTTTAAAGATGCGCCAAACTGTTTGTATTTAGGAAGAGGTTATAATTTTCCTGTTGCATTAGAAGGGGCGCTTAAGCTTAAAGAGATATCATATATACACGCAGAAGGTTATCCGGCGGCTGAAATGAAGCATGGTCCAATTGCTTTGATAGACGAGCATATGCCAGTAATTGTTATTGCGCCAAAACAAGGTCATTACGATAAAATTGTAAGTAATATACAGGAAATCAAATCCAGAAGTGGAAGAATTGTTGCTGTTGTGACCAAAGGGGATACCCAAGTTCGTGAGTTGGCTGATTATGTTATTGAAATACCGGAAACTTCAGACGCGTTGTCACCATTGATTACTACTATACCATTACAACTTTTGTCGTACCATATTGCTGTTATGAGAGGTTGTAATGTCGATCAACCTCGTAATTTAGCTAAATCCGTTACGGTGGAATAGATACTTTTAAATGCAATAAAAAAAGCGAGATTTATGTCTCGCTTTTTTTATTGCCTAATATTTTTCTTAATGATTGTTTTTTTAAGAAATATTCATTTTTTTTCTAAATTTTATATGTATGCATACTATTTTTTTAAATTAAACTGTTAATTATTGAATATTATTTAAAAAGAACATTGAGGATTATGTAAAAATGTGGCAATATATATGACAAATATTAAATTATTTTCATTATTTTTTATTGATAGCAAAAAAATATTTGTACTTTGGCAACATAAACCAAAAAAATATTAACCAATGAGAATGTATTTACTTTTTTTGTCATTGTTTTTTTGCAGCGTATCTTTTGCTCAAAATTCAATTTCAGGTTCTGTTTCAGACAGTAACAATCAACCTATTCCGGCTGCCAATATCCATATTGTTGGAGATAACTTCGGCACAATTACTGACAACGACGGGAAGTTTAATTTAAATTCATCCAAAAAATTGCCTTATGTAATAGAAATTACGGCTTTGGGTTTCGGGTCAAAAAAAGTTACAGTTTCTTCGTATAACCAAAAGTTGAACATTAAATTGTCTGACGAGGAGACAAAATTGGATGAAATTGTTGTGTCTGCTTCAAGAACACCGGAACGTGTATTAGAATCTCCTGTTACAATTGAAAGAATGGGAATTGCTGATATAAAGAAATCTGCATCTCCAACTTTTTATGATGGTTTAGAAAACTTGAAAGAGGTTCAGATGAATACAAGTAGTTTGTCTTTTAAATCTATCAATACCCGTGGTTTTGCGACCGTTGCTAATACTCGTTTTATGCAGCTTGTGGATGGAATGGATAATTCTTCTCCTTTGCTGAATTTTGTTTTGGGGAACATGATTGGTATTTCAGAAATTGATGTGCAAAGTGTAGAGTTGCTGCCAGGTGCTTCATCAGCTTTGTATGGTGCAAATGCGTTTAATGGTATTTTGTTTATGAATAGTAAAAGTCCATTTACAAGTCAGGGGATTACTGCTTATGCCAAGTTTGGGCAAACAAGTCAAGAAGCGGCTGGTTCAAATGATTTTGTTGATTATGGAATAAGAATGGCGCATGCTTTTAGTCCAAAATTTGCTGCAAAAGCAAATTTTACCTATATGCGCGGTACAGATTGGTATGCAACTAATTATGATGATAAAAAAACTGAGGGAATTGATAGAAGTAATGTGAATTACGATGGGATAAATGTTTATGGTGACGAGGTTTCGACAAATATTAAAGGTGTTGGGCAATCGTTAGCTTCTTTGGGTTTAATACCTGCTTCGGCTGTGAATTTATTGCCAAATTATAATGTAAGCAGAACGGGTTACAATGAGGTTGATTTGACAGATAATAAAGCTAGTAATACTAAAATAGACTTCTCGTTTCATTACAGACCTTTTGGTGACGAAAAGTTGGAAGTTATTTGGCAAAGTAAATTTGGTTTTGGAAATGCGGTGTATCAAGGGGCTAATAGATATTATTTGAATAATTTCTATATGGAGCAACATAAATTAGAATTTAAAGGAAAGAACTTCTTTGTTAGAGGTTATACAACTACAGAGGATGGTGGAGATTCTTATGATATGCTTTTTACAGGGATAAACATAAATAGAAAGTGGAAAGATGATAAAACCTGGTTCGGTCAATATGCTGGGGCTTATATTCAATCAACTTTAGCAGGTATGACTCCTGAAAGTGCACATATAGCGGCAAGAACTACAGCTGATACAGGTAGATTTCTTCCTGGTTCTTCTGAATTTAAATCGGCATTTAACCAAGTGGTTTCGGATCCGGATGTGCTTACTGGTTCAAAATTGGTTGATAATTCAAGAATATATCATTCAGATGCCAATTATAATTTTAAAGATATTATCAAATTTGCGGAAATTCAGGTGGGTGGTTCTTTTAGGCTTTATGAGTTAAATTCACACGGAAGAATTTACACAGATGCGAGTGGACCTATTAAATATGATGAATATGGAGCTTACGCACAATTAACAGAAAGATTTTTGGAAGACCGTATGAAGTTTACCGGTTCTATTCGATATGATAAATCACAAAATTTTGATGGTAATTTTTCTCCAAGATTATCTTTAGTGTATTCGGCAGGTGAATCTAAAAAACATAATTTTAGAGGATCTTTTCAAACCGGTTTTAGAAATCCTTCGACACAAGATCAATACATTGGGTTTAATGTAGGTAGTGCTATATTGCTTGGCTCTGCTCCTGATAACTTAACAAGATATAGCGAAACTTTACCTGTGTCTACAGCGGCTGGTCAGGCTTTTGCAGGAGGGACATCTGTTGTCATAAACGGTCTTAATGCCTATAATAATTCATATACGGCATCTTCTGTAGGCGCTTTTTCAGCACTTGCGTCCAGTGATCCTGTTGGTGGTTCGGCTTTGTTGAGAAAAACAAATATTCAGTATGTGAAACCGGAGCAGGTTAAGGCGTTTGAATTGGGATATCGTTCTTTTATAGAGGATATATCAATTGATGTAAATGGGTATTATAATATTTATAATGATTTTATTGGGAATTTGAATGTTGTAGCACCTCTTTATGGTTCTGCACAAGATGCTCCTAATCTTTTGGCAGGTCCTACTGATTCAGGCTTCCAATCGGTTCATGCGCTTCAGACGGGTAACTATAGAGCTTTTCAATTGTATACTAATACTGATGTGGAGATTGAATCTCTTGGTTTTGGTATTGGTCTTTCTAAAAAGGTGTTTGGAAATTTTGAGGCGGGAGCTAATTATAATTTTGCTGAGTTTAATTTCGACCAAGAAAAAGATCCTAGTTTTGAGCCTGGTTTTAATACGCCAAAGCATAGGGTTAAAGTATCGTTCGGGAACGAAAGACTGTTTAATAATTTTGGATTTAATATAAGTGGAAGATGGAACAGTGAGTATTTATGGCAATCTTCAATGGTTGATGGTATGATTGATTCTGCAACTGTAATTGATGCTCAAATTAATTATGGTATACCAAAACTTAAATCAACATTAAAACTTGGAGCATCAAACATTGGAAATAATGAATATACTCAGGTGTTGGGTGCAGGAGCAATTGGACAACAATATTTTGCTTCTTGGACAATCAACCCGTAATTAAAATGATGTAAAACAAAAAATATTTTCTTTTGTCTTCCCTTTTTTCTGAGGTCTGAAGAGAGAAATAATATAAAAAAATAGACTATTATGATAAAAAATTTCAAATGGCTGCTACTTGTTTCTTTGAGTTTTGTGGCATGTGATAATAATGATGAAAATACAGTTGTAGAAGAACCTGTGTCATCTGGTTCTGCTGATTTTGCAAAATATGTTGCGTTGGGAGATTCATTTGCTGCAGGATATAGCGATGGTGCTCTTTTCAAAAAAGGCCAGGAAGGTTCTTATGTAAATATACTCTCTCAGCAGTTTGCTGAAGCTGGAGGTGGAGCTTTTGCAATTCCGTTGATGGTTGATAATATTGGGGGATTTTCTTCCGGGGGGGTCCAAATTCCTAATTTTTCAACAAGACTTTATTTTAATGGCACAGGGCCAGCGAATGTGTCGGGTGTTTCGGGAACGGAAATTACGGATCATTTAACCGGTTCATTTAATAATATGGGAATTCCTGGAGCTAAAAGTTATCACTTGGTGGCTCCTGGGTATGGGAATATTGCAGGTGTTGCTACGGGTGCTGCAAATCCATATTTTGCTCGATTTGCTTCGTCTGCGGGAACTACAGTTTTAGCGGATGCATTAGTTCAGACGCCAACTTTCTTCTCTTTATGGATTGGAGGAAATGATGTTTTAGGATATGCAACTTCTGGAGGAATTGGTGTAAATCAAACAGGAAATTTAAATCCTGCAACTTATGGGTCTAATGATATTACTGATCCAAATGTTTTTGCTAATGTTTATTCAAGTTTAGTGACAAATTTGACAGCTGGCGGGGCCAAGGGTGTAGTTGCGAATTTACCATATGTTAGTACATTGCCTTATTTTACAACAGTGCCTTATGATCCTGTTGCTCTTACTGCTGGAGTTGCTACGCAATTGAATGCGGGTTATGCGGCCTATAATGGTGGTTTGCAGTTTGCTGCTTCAAAAGGGTTGATTTCTGTTGCGGAAGCAGCACAAAGAACAATAAATTTTAAAGCAGGAAGTAATGCGGTTGTGATTGAGGACAGTTATTTGACAAATTTAACTGCTTATGGGATTCCTTCTTACAGACACGCTACATCCGCAGACTTAATGGTCTTGCCTTCTATGAATTTTATTGGAACTGCTATAGGCGGAGATCCAACCAAAGTAAATGGGGTTTCAGTGCCGTTAGCGGATAAGTGGGTTTTGTCTAAAGAAGAGATTGCCGAAGTAAAAACTGCAACAGATGCTTATAATGTTACGATAAAGGCTGTAGCGGATGCTAAAGGTTTGGCTTTTGTAGATACAAAGGCGATGATGACTCAGTTGTCAACTGGAGGGATAGTGAGTAATAGTTTTACATTAACGGCGACTTATGTAACAGGAGGTTCTTTTTCTCTTGATGGAGTGCATCCTAGTCCAAGAGGGTATGGCTTAATTGCGAATGCTTTTAGCGCTGCTATTAATGCTAAATACAGTTCTACTTTAAAGATGGTTGATGTAGGTTTGTACTCAATATTGTATCCTGCTATTTTGCCGTAAAAAGTACAGGTATGTTTATGAAAAACCACCCGTTTTCAGACGTGGTGGTTTTTTGTTTTCAGAGAAATGGTGTCTGATTTTAAGTTGAAAATCCATTGTATATCTGATAATAAAATTATCCTGAATTTTTTATAAAAAAAATTATTGATTTTATATTTTAAAAATTATCTTTGCACACTGAAAAAAGCATTTAATCGATATGTTTCGGTTGGCTGCATTTCATAAACCTAAATAGCTATTTAATAAATACATAAGTAATGTCTAAAGTAATAGGAAAAGTTGCCCAAATCATTGGCCCAGTAGTTGACGTTGTTTTCAACGGTAAAGATGTTGAACTTCCAAAAATTTATGATTCATTAGAAATCACAAGAAAAGATGGAACTTTATTGGTTCTTGAAGTACAATCTCACATTGGTGAAAATACCGTTCGTACCATTTCGATGGACTCAACAGATGGTTTGAGTAGAGGTTATGAAGTAGTTGGAACGGGAAATCCAATCCAAATGCCAATCGGTGCTGATGTTTATGGTCGTTTGTTCAATGTAATTGGAGATGCAATTGATGGTTTAGGAAACTTGCCTAAAACTGGCGAAAACGGAATGTCAATCCACAGAGCTGCACCAAAGTTTGAAGATCTATCAACTTCTTCTGAAGTTTTATTTACAGGTATTAAAGTAATCGATTTGATTGAGCCTTATGCAAAAGGAGGGAAAATTGGATTGTTCGGTGGTGCTGGTGTTGGTAAAACTGTATTGATTCAGGAATTGATTAACAATATCGCAAAAGGTCACGGTGGACTTTCTGTATTCGCAGGAGTAGGTGAAAGAACACGTGAAGGAAATGACTTGCTTCGTGAGATGTTAGAGTCAGGAATTATTAAATATGGTGAGGAATTCATGCACTCTATGGAAAATGGAGGATGGGATTTGTCTAAAGTTGATATGCCAGGAATGAGAGAGTCTAAAGCGACTTTCGTTTTTGGTCAAATGAATGAGCCACCGGGAGCTCGTGCTCGTGTTGCGCTTTCTGGGTTGTCTATTGCTGAGTATTTCCGTGATGGAGCAGGTTCTGATCAAGGAAAAGATGTATTGTTTTTCGTAGATAATATCTTCCGTTTTACACAAGCTGGTTCTGAAGTTTCTGCACTATTAGGTCGTATGCCATCTGCTGTAGGTTACCAACCAACATTGGCAACTGAGATGGGGGCTATGCAAGAGCGTATTACTTCTACCAATAAAGGTTCTATTACATCTGTACAGGCGGTTTACGTTCCTGCGGATGACTTAACTGACCCGGCACCAGCAACAACATTTGCTCACTTAGATGCTACAACAGTATTGTCTCGTAAAATTGCTGAGCTTGGTATTTATCCAGCGGTTGACCCGTTAGATTCTACTTCAAGAATTTTGACTCCAC
>RCUJ01000277.1_pt1 | contig 29622 bp, 22 predicted proteins | sample 2166321 | NCBI WGS metagenome assembly RCUJ01 (sample SAMN09932808, study PRJNA488358) | compost metagenome | feature: garden; material: soil; isolation source: compost soil in an enriched community after 118 h of incubation | place: Germany: Experimental Botanical Garden Goettingen | collected... | reverse complement strand
ACCTGCGCCTGACCGGGCGGATCAAGGAAATCTTCAAGACCAGCAAGGGCAAGTATGTCGCCCCGGCGCCGATCGAGAACCGTCTGGCCGTGCACTCGCGTATCGAGCAGGTGTGCGTGGTCGGCGATGGCATGGCCCAGCCCATGGCGCTGTGCGTGCTCTCCGACGTCGGCCGCCAGGAGGTCGCCAATGGTAGCCGTGGCGACCTGGAAATCAGCCTCAGGAGCCTGCTCGAACAGGTCAATCTGGCGCTCGACAAGCACGAACGTCTGCAGCGCCTGGTGCTGGTCAAGGACGTCTGGGCGGTGGACAACGGCTTCCTCACGCCGACCCTGAAGATCAAGCGCACGGTGGTCGAAGGCACTTACGGGCCACACTTCGGCGACTGGGTCGAGCGCCGCGAAACGGTGCTGTGGCACGAGTGACGGGTTGCGAGTGTCGCGTCAACTCTGAAATGTCGGATCACTGTAGGGTGGGTTAGCGGCGCCAACCTCCGAACGATCAGACACCGCCACCGTGGTGCGCCGCGTAACCCACCAAGCGATATCCCTGCGTTGCGCCGATGGTGGGTTACGGCGCAACGGATCTTGCTGGTTCATCGCTATCGGCGGCTCGCGCCTAACCCACCCTACGAGAAGCCGTTTCACCCGCAGGTTGATCTGTGACGCGACACCAGCCGCTTTCCTTAAACCGCAAAAATGGATTTCCCATGAGCCTGTGGCGGCAAACCCCGAATCTCGACCAGCTCAACGCGACCTCGAAAAACACCATCGGCGAGCAGTTGGACATGCGCCTGAGCGGCGAGGATGGCAAAATCAGCTGCATCTCGCGGCTGACCATGGCCATAGTGGCGTTGGGCGAGAACGGCCCGGTGCGGTGTTGAGTCATCCGCCAGCAGGCCGGCATGGGCGTGCTGGCGTGCCTCCCCTTGGGTTTGGCCATAGTGCCGTCATTCATTGGCCGTTTCGTCATTGCCGTGTCGGCGTGGCTGCCGGACAATCCCCGGATCATTTCGCTTAAGCCTGCCGCCATGACTCAGCCCGTGTTCTTCGCCCATGCCAATGGGTTTCCCTCGGCCACCTACGGCAAGCTGTTCGCCGCCCTGGCTCCGGATTACCAGGTGCTGCATCTGCCGCAACACGGCCACGATCCGCGCTTCCCGGTGAATGACAACTGGAGCAACCTGGTCGACGAACTGCTGCACCACCTCGAGCAGCGCGGCGAGCCGGTGTGGGGCGTCGGCCACTCGCTCGGCGGTGTGCTGCATTACCACGCGGCCTTGCTCAGACCCGAGCTGTACCTGGGGGTGGTGATGCTCGATTCGCCGGTGCTGACCCTGGCCGACCGCCTCGTCATCCGCGCGGCCAAGCGCTTCGGCTTTATCGACCGCATCACCCCGGCCGGACGCACCCTGGGGCGGCGTGAAGAGTTTGCCGACCTGAGCGAGGCGCGCAGCTACTTCGCCGCCAAGAGCCTGTTTCGCCGTTTCGACCCGGAATGCCTGGATGCCTATCTGCAACATGGCCTGCACGGCAATGGGCAGAGCCTGCGCCTGCGTTTCGACCCGGCCACCGAGATCAGTATCTATCGCAGCGTGCCGCACACCACGCCGGGACGCCCGCAGCAGCTGCAAGTGCCGCTGGCGATGATCCGCGGGCGGCACAGCCGGGTGGTGCTGGCGCATCACGCGCGCCTGATCCGGCGCATGGCCAGGGGCGAATACCTGACCCTGCCGGGCGGGCACATGTTCCCCCTGGAGCGGCCGCAGGACACGGCCGAGCTGTTGCGCTCGCTGTTCCGGCGCTGGTCCGCTCAAGCCCCAACCGAGGTGTGCGCATGAAGCTGCCGTTCGAGGAAGTACGTCTGCGCCTGCCGCATATCGAGCTGGCGGCCCACCTGTATGGCCCGGCGGATGGCCAGCCGGTGATCGCCTTGCACGGTTGGCTGGACAATGCCGCGAGTTTCGCCCGGCTGGCGCCCAAGTTGCCGGGGCTGCGCATCGTCGCCCTGGATTTCGCCGGTCATGGCCATTCCGATCACCGCCCCGCGGGCGCCAGTTATGCGATCTGGGATTACGTGCATGACGTCCTGCAGGTGGCCGAACAGTTCGGTTGGCAGCGCTTCTCCCTGCTCGGTCATTCCATGGGCGCCATCGTCTCGGTGTTGCTGGCCGGCGCGCTGCCCGAGCGGGTCGAGCGCCTGGCGCTGATCGACGGCCTGATCCCCTACACCGGCGAGGCCGACACCGCGCCGCAGAAACTGGCCGAGGCGCTCAAGGCGCAGATGGCCCTGGCCGGCAAACGCAAGCCGGTATACGCCGAATTCGAGCGGGCGGTGCAGGCGCGCATGCGCGGAAACGCGGCGGTCAGCCGCGACGCCGCCGAACTGCTGGCCCAGCGCGGGCTGATGCCGGTGCCGGGCGGCTACACCTGGCGCACCGACAGCCGCCTGACCCTGCCGTCGCCACTGCGCCTGACCCAGGCCCATGCCATGGCCTTCGTCCGCTCCCTGCAATGCCCGGTCAGCCTGCTGCTGGCCGAGCAGGGCATGCTCGTGGCGCAGCCGCATTTGGCCGAGCTGTTGAGCGGTTTGCCGATCGACCTGAGTCATCTGCCTGGCGGCCATCATCTGCATCTGGATGACGAGGCGGGCGCGCAACTCGTAGCAGACTGTTTCAATCCATTCTTGCGCTCGTCTTGACTTGCCAAAGGCAACTGGGGAAGGTGGGGCCGATTGCAATGGAGAATCGCATGATCGACCTTTACACTGCCGCGACCCCCAATGGCCACAAGGTGTCCATCGCCCTCGAGGAGTTGCAGTTGCCCTACAGCCTGCATGCGCTGAGCTTCGAGCGCAAAGAGCAGAAGACCCCGGAATTTCTCAAGATCAACCCCAATGGCCGGATCCCGGCCATCGTCGACCGCGACAACGGCGACTTCGCCGTGTTCGAGTCCGGCGCCATCCTGATCTACCTCGCCGAGTTGACCGGGCAGCTGCTGCCGCAGGATCTCAAGGGCCGTTCGCTGGTGTTGCAGTGGCTGATGTTCCAGATGGGCGGAATCGGTCCGATGCAGGGCCAGGCCAATGTGTTCTTCCGTTACTTCCCGCAGAAGCTGCAAGGCCCTATCGACCGTTACCAGCACGAAACCCGGCGCCTCTACGAGGTGCTGGACCGGCGTCTGGGCGAGGTCGAATACCTGGCCGGCGCCTACAGCATCGCCGATATCGCCACCTATCCCTGGGTGCACAGCCATGACTGGTCGGGCGTCTCGATCGAAGGCCTGGAGCACTTGCAGCGCTGGATCGCTGCGCTCGAGAGTCGCCCGGCGGTGCAGCGCGGCATCGTCTTGCCACGCCGCGAAGTGCTTGACGACACGGCAGTAAAAACCGCTCAGTCGATGCTGATCCAATGAGGGCTCATATGCGTTGGTTCAGTTTGTTGGCCGGGGTAGTGGCAAGCGCCGCGGTGGCGGCCGCGGATGTCGCCGGCAGTCGCGATCTCGAGGTGCTGCCGCGTTTTCCCGGTAGCCAGATCGTCGCTTTCAGCGAAGCCGCCGAGCAGGAGCGGATCTACCCGCAGGGTGCGATTCGGCGTATCAGCGGCCGTCTGCGCTACGAGCGCGAAGTGGCGGCGCAGGGGCAGTTGACCGCGCTGACGTACGAGTTGCCGCGCACCCATGCCGCCGATGAGGTATTCACCGCTGCCCGCGAAGCGTTGCAGGCGCAGGATGCCGAGCTGCTCTACTGGTGCCAGGGGCGTGAGTGCGGTTCGAGCAGCCTGTGGGCCAATGCGGTATTCGGCAATCGCATTCTGTATGGCTCCGACGACCAGCAGGCCTATGTGCTGATGCGCTTGGCCGAACCGCGCCAGGACAGTTTGCTGGCGCTCTACAGCATCACCCGGGGTAATAAACGTGCCTATCTGCATGCCGAGCTGCTGGCGGCCAATGCACCGCTGGCCGAGGTGCTGCCAACGCCCGCCACCTTGTTGCGCCAGTTGCGCGACGGCGGCGAGTTGCGCCTGCCGCAGCAGGCCGAGCCCAGCGCAGCCTGGGTGACTTTGCTGGCGCGTAGCCTCAACCTCGACAGCACCTTGCGCGTCAGCCTGTCCGGCGCCCAGGCCGAAGCCTGGCGCCAGGCGCTGGTCGAGCAGCGGGTCAGGGCCGCGCGGCTGGAGCTGGGCGATGCCGCCGTTGAAGGTCTGCGCATCAACCTGCTGCGCTGAGCGTGCTAGCCAGGCATTCTTAGCGGCCTGCCGACCGGGCCCTGCACCCGAGGTGCCGGGCCCGGCGTCGTTTCTTACTATTGCGGAGTTGCCACTGTTGCGGAGTTGCATGAATGCTCAATAACGACCGCTTGCTGGTGCAGATTTTGCTCCTCGGGCTGCTTGGCGCGAGCCTGTGGGTGCTCGCACCGTTCGGCTCGGCGCTGTTCTGGGCGGCAGTATTGTCCTTTGCCAGCTGGCCGCTGATGCGCGGGCTGACCCGTCTGCTCAATGGCCGGCAAACCGCCGCGGCCGGGCTGCTGACCCTGGGTTGGATTGGCCTGGTGGCGGTGCCCCTGGTGATGCTGGGCTTCAATCTGGCCGAGCACATCGGCGAGGCCGTGGCGCTATTCAAGGGTTATCAGGTCACCGGCCTGCCGCCGGCGCCGGGCTGGCTGGGCGATATTCCACTGGTCGGCGGGAGCCTGCTGGGGTTCTGGCAGACCATCGACCAGCAGGGCGCGGCGTTCTTCGCCACCCTCAAGCCTTATCTCGGTCAGGTCGGCAACTGGTTGCTGGCGCGCAGTGCGCAGATCGGCGGCGGCGTGCTGGAGCTGGCCCTGAGCCTGGTGCTGGTGTTCTTTTTCTACCGTGATGGGCCGCGTCTGGCCGAGTTCGCCCACAGTCTGCTCGACCGCCTGATCGGCGAACGCGCCGAGCACTATCTGGAACTGGTTGCCGGCACCGTGCAGCGGGTGGTCAACGGGGTGATCGGCACGGCGGCGGCGCAGGCACTGTTGGCGCTGATCGGCTTCTATATCGCCGGCGTACCGGGCGCGTTGCTCCTCGGCATCCTCACCTTCGTGTTCAGCCTGATTCCCATGGGGCCGCCGCTGGTGTGGATTCCCGCGACTGTCTGGCTGTTCACCCAGGGCGACTATGGCTTTGCCATTTTCCTCGGGATCTGGGGCATGTTCGTCATCAGCGGGGTGGACAACATCCTCAAGCCCTACCTGATCAGCCGCGGCGGCAACCTGCCGCTGGTGGTGGTGCTGCTCGGGGTGTTCGGCGGCATCCTGGCCTTCGGCTTCATGGGCCTGTTCCTCGGGCCGACCCTGCTCGCCCTGGCCTACAGCCTGCTCAGCGACTGGGTGGCGGACAAGGCGCCGGCGCCTGAGCCGCCGCTCAAGCAGCCACCGGAAGACCGCCTGGGTTAGCAGGGCAACGCTGCAGGATCGCGGGCCCGGTCGCGCATGGGTGCGGGCTGGCGGGGAGGGGGCGCGCAGTGTGCGCCTCATTGTAATCAAGAATATTTATCATGCGACCAATAGCATTGCCTCGCATTGTCGAGTGCCTCTGGCTGACCTAGGCTCAAGTCGCTGGTGTCAAAATAGAGGCACATATGCGCAGGCTATTAGTTGTTTTTGTTATTTTGGCCGGTTTATTGACGTTTGCCTGGTGGTGGAATCTGCCCCAGCCTACGCCGGTGCAACTCTATGCCGTCGAGCGCGGGCCGGTGGAAACGCTGGTGGCCAATACCCGGGCCGGCACGTTGAAGTCCTGCCGGCGCTCGCGCCTGTCATTCAATCTGGGCGGTCAGGTCAGTGAGTTGCTGGTCGACGAAGGCCAGCAAGTGGAGGCGGGCGCGGTCTTGATGCGCCTGCGCCAGGATGACCGACTGGCGCGCGTGCAGGCCGCCGAAGCGCGCCTCGAGGCCAAGCGCAATGACCGCGAGCGGCACTGCCGCAGTGCCAGCCTGGGGCAACGCGATTATCAGCGCCTGCGTCATCTGGCGGAGCGCCAGTTGGCTTCCGCGGACCGCCTGGATCAGGCCGAAACCAAGGCGCAACTGGCGCACCTGGTGTGTACCTCCAGCGCCACGCTGATCCGTGAGGCCGAAGCCGATCTGGCACTGCAGCGTTCGCTGCTCGATCAAGCCACCCTGCGCGCGCCGTTCTCCGGGGTGGTCGCGCAGATCAATGGTGAACTGGGCGAGTTCGTCACCCCTTCGCCGCCGGGCATTCCCACGCCGCCAGCGGTGGATCTGATCGATGACAGCTGTCTCTACGTCGAGGCGCCGATCGACGAGGTGGATGCCGGTCGCGTGCGTATCGGCATGCCGGTGCGCATCAGTCTGGATGCCTTCCGTGGGCGCCATTTCGCCGGTCAGGTGAGCCGCATCGCCCCCTTCATCACCGAGCTGGAGAAACAGGCGCGCACGGTCAATGTCGAAGTGCGCTTCGTCCAGCTGCCGGTCGATGTGGCCCTGCTCACCGGCTACAGCGCCGATGTGGAAATTCTCCTGGAACAGAGCGCCGGCAGCCTGCGCATCCCGACCGAAACATTGCTGGAGGGGCGCCGCGTGCTGCGTTACGACCCCGCAACCGGGTTGCTCAACGAGGTGGCGCTCAATACCGGCCTGGCCAACTGGCGGTGGACCGAGGTGCTGGGCGGCCTGAGCGAGGGCGAGCGGATTCTCGCCAGCCTCAGCCAGGACGGCCTCAGGGACGGGGTCCCGGTGATCTCGAGCAACACTGCGGAGCCGCTGCAATGATCCGCCTGCATGGGCTGACGCGCTGCTTCCGGGCTGGCGAACAGCGGGTCATGGGGCTGGATGGGCTGGAACTGGAGGTCCGTGCTGGCGACTACCTGGCCGTGATGGGGCCGTCCGGTTCGGGCAAGTCGACGCTGCTCAACATCCTCGGCCTGCTGGATGCGCCCGATGCCGGCGAATACTGGCTCGACGGCGTGGCGACGGCGGCGCTCAGCGAGGTCCGTCGCGCCGAGTTGCGCAGCCGCACGATAGGTTTCGTGTTTCAGTCCTACCACCTGATCCCGCGCCTGAGCGCACTGGAGAATATCGAACTGCCGATGCTGCTCGCCGGCCTCGAGCCGAGCCTGCGGCGCCGGCGCAGCAGCGAACTGGTGGAGCGCCTGGGGCTTGGCGATCGCTTGTGCCATCGCCCGGGCGAGCTGTCGGGCGGGCAGTGCCAGCGGGTCGCCATCGCCCGGGCGATGGTCATGCAGCCGGCGCTGTTGCTGGCCGACGAGCCCACCGGCAATCTCGACAGCCGGTCCGGGAGCGAGGTGATTTCGTTGCTGGAGGAACTCAATGGCGACGGCCTGACCCTGATCGTGGTGACCCACGATGCCGAGCATGCGGCGCGCGCCCGGCGTCAGCTCAGGCTGCGCGATGGGCGCGTCGTCGATGAGGCGTTGCCGGAGCCGGCCTGATGCGCCTCATCGACACTCTGGCGCTGTGGTTCGGCGCCTTGCGCGGGCACGGTTCGCGCAGTGCGATGCTGCTGCTGGCGGTCGCCATCGGCGTGCTTGCGGTGGTCCTCCTCACCGGGCTGGGCGAAGGCGCGCGCAGTTTCCTGATCAGCGAATTTTCCCTGCTCGGGCGCAACACCCTGATCATCCTGCCCGGGCGCAACGAAACCACCGGCGGCATGCCGCCGATCACCGGCATGGCGCCGCGCGACCTGACCCTGCAGGATGCCCGTGCCGTCGGCCGCTTGCCCCATGTCTGGCGGGTCGCGCCGCTGCAGGCCGGGCAGGCGCAGGTGAGCGTCGACGGCCGCAGTCGCGAGGTCCTGGTGCTCGGCAGCACCCGCGATTTTTTCGCCATCCGCCAGCTTGAGCTCGCCCATGGGCAGCCGTTGCCGGAACTCGACCCGGAGCAGGCCGAAGCGGTCTGCGTGATCGGTGCGCGGCTGCGCCACGAGCTGTTCGGTGCGCGTCCGGCCCTCGGCCAATGGCTGCGCGCGGGCGATCGGCGCTTTCGCGTGGTCGGCATCCTGGCCGAACGGGGCGAGTCGTTCGGCATGGACGTCGCCGATATGCTGATCATTCCGGTGGCCAGCGCCCAGGCGCTGTTCAATCGCGAGGGGCTGCTGCGCGTGTTCGTCGAGGTGCAGGGGCCGGCGTTCATGGCGATCAGCAGGCAGCAGATCCTCGCCACGCTGCAGGCGCGCCATGAGGGCAGGGAAGACGTCACCCTGATCAGCCAGGACAGCATGCTCGCCGCTTTCGCTGACATCCTCGGTGTGCTCAACCTGGCTGTGGCCGGGATCGCCGCCATCAGTCTGTTGGTGGCGGGCATTCTGATCATGAACGTCACCTGGATCTCGGTCAGCCAGCGTACCGCCGAGATCGGCCTGCTCAAGACCATCGGCGCCACGGCGGGGCAGGTGCGCCTGCTGTTCCTCGGCGAGGCGCTGCTGCTGGCCCTGGCCGGCGCCCTGGGCGGGCTGCTGTGCGCCGAGGCGCTGCTCTGGCTCGCCCGGGCAGCGCTGCATGTGCCGCTTTACCCGCCCTGGTGGGCACGCCTCGGCAGTCTGTCGCTAGCGCTGTGCTGTGCGCTGCTGTTCGCCTGGCTGCCCGCCAGCCGGGCCGCGGCGATGCCCGCGGTGATGGCGCTGCGTCCGGCGCCAGGGCTCAGAGGTGGTGAACAGATCGAGCGCCGCAGCGGGCGTTTGGCGGCGGTCGCAGTAGGCGAGAGTTTTTTCACCAGCTCTCAGCTGATGCAACTGCGCGATGGCCTGGTCCTGGCCTGTTCGGCGCTGCTCAGCCGGCCATTGCGCAGCCTGCTGACGCTGCTCGGGGTGGCCGTCGGCATTGCCGCCGTGGCGCTGCTCACCTCCATCGGCGAAGGCCTGCGCAGCTATGTGCAGGACAACTTCGCGCAGTTCGGCTCGCGCAATGTTTCGATCCGCCCGGGCATGATCCGCACCAGCGGTCTCGGCGGTCTGCTGAGCAGCGTGCGACCGCTGACCGTCGCCGATGCCGACGCCTTGCGCCGCCTGCCGCATGTCGAGGCGGTGGTGCCGATCATCCAGGGCAATGGCGATATCCAGTCCGCTGCCCGCAGCCGCAACACCGGCGTGCTCGGTTGCGGCTATCAGATGGCTCAGGCCTGGCACTTCAAACTGGCGCTCGGACAATTTCTCCCCGCCGCGCGCGACGGCCGTTCACCGCCCTATGTGGTGCTCGGCCACCGCTTGCGCCTGGAACTATTCGGCGAAGCCAACCCGCTGGGCGAGCTGGTGCGCGTCGGCGGCACGCGTTTCCGGGTGATCGGGGTGATGGAAAGGAAGGGCCAGTTGCTCGGTTTCGACGTCGACGACATCGCCTATATCCCGGTCGACTGGGCGCAAAGCCTGTTCAATCGCACTGGGCTGGCCAAGATTAACGTGGTGTTCGGCAGCGGTACCCACTCGGTGCTGCTCAGCGAGAGCATTCGTCAACTGTTGATCGAACGCCATGGTACAGAGGACTTCAACCTCACTACCCAGGACGACATGCTGCGCAGTCTCGACCGCATTCTCGCGAGTCTGACGGTCGCCATCGGCGCCCTCGGCGGCATTTCGCTGCTGGTGGGCGCCGTGGGCATCCTCACTATCATGACCACCAGCGTTGCCGAGCGCACCGCGGAGATCGGTTTGCTGCGCGCAATCGGCGCCTCGCCGCGGCAGGTACTCGGCCTGTTTCTCGCTGAGGCCTTGCTGCTGTCGTTGCTCGGTGGCGTACTGGGTCTGGCGATCCTCGGGCTGTTGCTGGCTGGCTTGCACCTGGTGCTGCCCGGCTTGCCGCTCAGCCTGCAGCCGCTGTTCCTGCTGCTGGCCCTGCTGCTGGCCGGGCTGATCGGCATTCTCGCCGGCCTCGCGCCAGCGCGTCGCGCCGCACGGCTGCATCCCGTGGCGGCACTGCGCAGCGATTAGACGGGTGCCTGCTAGTGCTCTCGCTCGTAGGCCGCCAGTGTGTCGCGGGCAATCTGCCGGCCGAGCATGATCAGTTCCGGAGCCTTGTAGAACTCGAAGAAGCGACAGGCGCGCCTGGGTACGTTGATCAGGATATCCGGCGGGTAGCCGGCGATCTTGTACTGTGCCAGTGAGGTCTGCATGACCTCGAAGCTCTGGTTGATCAGCTCCAGCAGGGAGGCCGGGCCACTCAGGTCGGCGACCCGCGAACCGCTGGCGGACTTGGTGGCCCCAGCGCTTTGTCCATCGGGCCGCGCAGGCTTGGGCGTGGCAGCTTGTTGCAGCCAGGGATTCGACGGCTCCTGCGCAGGCTCCTCCTGCAGCAACAGCTCGTCGTCCTCGCCCTGCTTGCGGCGGAACGAGGGCAGCCGCGAGCCGAGCGAGTTCATCACCTGGTCGAAGCGGCCTTTGAGCGCCGGCGGCCGTTCGATCACCGGTAACTGGTAATGCTGCTGGTGGGTCGAGTTGAGGTTGACCGCGATGATCAGGTCGCAGTGGCTGGATACCACCGGCACTATCGGTAGCGGATTGATCAGGCCGCCGTCGACCAGCATGCGCTTGCCCTGGATCACCGGGGTGAACAGGCTGGGAATCGCCGCCGAGGCGCGCATGGCCTGGTGCAGGCAGCCTTCCTGGAACCAGATCTCCTGCTGGTTGGTCAGGTCGGTGGCGACCGCGGTGAAGGGAATCGACAGGTCCTCGATATTGACCTCGCCGACGATCTCGCGGATTTTGCCGAACACTTTCTCGCCGCGGATGGCGCCCAGGCGAAAGCTCACGTCGAGCAGGCGCAGCACGTCCAGGTAGTCCAGGCTCTGGGTCCAGTCGCGGTACTCCTTGAGCTTGCCGGCGGCATAGATGCCGCCGATCACCGCGCCCATGGAGCAGCCGGCGATGCAGGCGATCTGGTAGCCGCGCGCTTCCAGCTCTTCGATCACGCCGATGTGCGCATAACCCCGCGCGCCGCCGGAACCCAGGACCAGCGCTACTCGCTTAGTCATCTTTCCATCCCCCGTAACGCATTGTTTTATCAACATACCGCGTGCCGATCGCTGGCGCCAAGGTGACATTTGCTAGAATGCCGCCGCCTGTCGACGATAAGAGTGAGATTGCATGAGCGAGCCGATCCGTTTGACCCAGTACAGCCACGGCGCGGGCTGCGGCTGCAAGATTTCCCCCAAGGTGCTGGAAGTGATCCTGGCGGGCAGTGGCGCGCAGAATCTCGACCCGAAGCTGTGGGTCGGCAACGCCTCGCGCGACGATGCGGCGGTCTACGCCATCGACGCCGAGCGCGGGGTGGTGTCGACCACCGACTTCTTCATGCCGATCGTCGACGATCCCTTCGATTTCGGCCGGATCGCCGCGACCAATTCGATCAGCGACATCTACGCCATGGGCGCCGACCCGCTGATGGCCATCGCCATTCTCGGCTGGCCGGTCAATCTGCTGGCCCCGGAAGTGGCCCGTGAGGTGATTCGCGGTGCCCGCTCGGTCTGCGACCAGGCGGGTATCGCGCTGGCTGGCGGGCACTCGATCGATGCGCCCGAGCCGATCTTCGGTCTGGCCGTCACCGGCCTGGTGGAAAAACGCCACATGAAGCGCAACGACACCGCCACGGCGGGCTGCAAGCTGTACCTGAGCAAGCCCCTGGGCATCGGCATCCTCACCACCGCGGAGAAGCAGGCCAAGCTGCGCGCCGAGGATGTCGGCCTGGCGCGCGACTGGATGTGCACCCTGAACAAGCCGGGCAGCCGTTTCGGCAAGCTCGCCGGGGTCACCGCGATGACCGACGTCACCGGTTTCGGCCTGCTCGGCCACCTGGTCGAGATGGCCGACGGCAGCGGCCTGAGCGCACGCATCGAGTTCGCCAGGGTGCCGCGCCTGGCCAGCGCCGAGTATTACCTGGAGCAGGGCTGTGTGCCCGGCGGCACCCAGCGCAACTTCGACAGCTACGGCGACAAGATCGCGCCGCTGGCCGAGCTGCACAAACTCCTGTTGTGCGACCCGCAGACCAGCGGCGGTCTGCTGATCGCGGTGACCGCCGAGGGCGAGGCGGAGTTTCTCGCGGTCGCCGCCGAACTGGGCCTGGCACTCGAGCCGATCGGCCAGTTGCTCGAACGACAGCGCTACGCAGTCGAGGTGCTGTGATGCGCGATAACACCAGCGATTACCGCCAGCTGTTTCTCGACGACGTGCCGATGATGGATGCCCGCGCCCCGGTGGAGTTCGCCAAGGGCGCGTTTCCCGGGGTGATCAACCTGCCGCTGATGGACGACAGCGAGCGGCAGAGGGTCGGCACCTGTTACAAGCAGCACGGCCAGCAAGCGGCCATCGAACTGGGTCAGCAACTGGTCAGTGGTGCGCTCAAGGCCGAGCGCATCGAGGCCTGGGCGGCCTTCGCCAGGGCCAATCCCGAGGGCTACCTGTATTGTTTTCGCGGCGGCCTGCGTTCGCAGATCGTCCAGCAATGGCTGAAGAGCGAGGCGGGCATCGACTACCCGCGGGTGATCGGCGGCTACAAGGCGATGCGCAGCTTCCTCCTGGAAACCACCCAGCAGGCGACGGCGCAGTGCGACTTCATCCTGGTCGGCGGCATGACCGGCACCGGCAAGACCGAGGTGATCGCGCAACTCGACAACAGCCTGGATCTGGAAGGCCATGCCAATCACCGCGGCTCCAGTTTCGGCAAACGCGCCACGCTCCAGCCGGCGCAGATCGATTTCGAGAATGCCCTGGCCATCGACATCCTGAAAAAACGCGCGGCGGGCATCGAGCAGTTCGTGCTCGAGGATGAGGGCCGCATCATCGGCAAGAGCGCCCTGCCGCTGGAACTCTACCAGGGCATGCAGGAGTTCCCCCTGGTCTGGCTGGAAGACAGCCTGGAGGGCCGGGTCGAACGCATTCTCAAGGACTACGTGACCGACCTGTGCGCCGAGTTCGTCGCCCTGCACGGTGCCCAGGAGGGCTTCAAGGCCTTCGCCGAGCGCCTGCGGCAGAGTCTGGCGAACATCCTCAAGCGTCTGGGCGGGGAACGTTACCAGCGTCTGGCGGCGATCATGGATCAAGCCCTGCTCGAGCAGCAGAGCCAGGGCGTGGTGGATCTGCACCGGGGGTGGATCGAGGCGCTGCTGGTGGAGTATTACGACCCCATGTACGCCTTCCAGCGCGAGAACAAGGCCGGCCGGATCGAGTTCGTGGGCGAACAGGCGGACGTGGTGGCGTTTCTCCGTCAGCGCGCTAATTCTTAGTTTGTCTATTGTTGAGGTGTGCAGGCACTTTTCTGCCCTGCAGCCGTCAGATCGAATCAACAACCTCTGGTTGTTTTCCGCTATCAAGGAGTGCGCAACATGAAAGCCTGGATCTTGCTACCGATGATCGCCCTGCTGCTGGCCGGTTGCGCCGGCAAAACCGCCTACCGCGATAGCTGTGCCACGCAACTGAATGCGGCCTGGGCCGAGCTGGATCTGGCCAAGGCCGAAGGCTTTGCCGGCACAGTGAGCTACTCCAAGGCCCTGTCGCTGCTGACCGCGGCGAAGACCCAGCAGCAATTCGAAAGCTACGAGGGCTGCACCAGCAAGTCCGAACGGGCGCGTTTCTACATTCGCGAATCGCGCGCCGGCCGTTAGGCGCACCCGGCGGTTGCGCCAGCGGCCGCCTCGAGTCTCCCCGAAAAGCCAATCGGCATTTGCCTTTTGCCAATCAGCAGCAATGCTTAACGCATAAGTGCGGGCTCTGCTCGCCAGGCATGCAGCAGCGTTGATTACTTGGGGATTGGCTATGCAGCAAGGCAGTGCTTTGGCGTCACCGGCTGCCATGAGTTCCTGGCGTGGGTTGGGCTTGTGGAACTTCTACTTCATCACCAAGCTGGTTTTGCTCTGGTATGGCCAGCTGAACTTCCATGCCCTGGAGAATCTGGCTTTCGCCGCCTTCCTGCTGATGCCTTTGCCGCCGCAATGGCTGCATCGCTTGCGCCATCTGCTCGCCATTCCGCTGGGGGCCGCCCTGTACTACTACGACAGCTGGCTGCCGCCGTTCAGCCGCCTGATCGTCAATTCCGCGCAGGTCAGCCAGTTCAGTCCCGAGTACATGCTGGAGCTGGCGGGGCGCTTCATCAATCCGACCTGGCTGGCTGCGGGGCTGATCCTGCTGGTCGGCTACCTGTTCGTCAGCCAGTGGCTGCGGGTGACCAGCTTCACGCTGGCGGCGCTGGTGCTGGTGCTGGTGGTTGGCGATGCCCAACTGTTCGTGCCGCGGCCGGGGGCCGTGCCGGTACTGCTGTCGACTCCTGCAAACAGCGTTCCCGTGGCCGGCGATGTGGCGGATGTGGCGCCTGCCGTGATCGATGATGCATTTCTGAACCAGACCCTGGACGGCTTTTATGCGAGCCAGGGGCAGCAGGTCACGCAGTTTCCCAGCGCCCTGGCGGCCGATGCCGTGCCCATTGATGTGCTGATGTTGAATATCTGTTCCATGGCCTGGGATGACCTGGAGGAGACCGGTATGGTTCAGCATCCGCTGTGGGCCAAGATGGATATCCTCTTCGACGATTTCAACTCCGCGGCCACCTACAGCGGCCCGGCAGTCCTGCGTTTGTTGCGCGCCAGTTGCGGCCAGGCTTCGAACGCGGACCTGTATCGCCCCGCGGCCAAGCAGTGTTTCCTGTTCGAAAATCTCAAGCAGCTGGGTTTCACCGATGGCTTGCTGCTCAACCACAGCGGCCGCTTCGACAACATGCTCGGTCTGTTGCGTGACGGTGGCCGCCTGCAGGCCGCTGCCAGCCCGCTCGGCCAATTACGCCCGGCATTGACCGGCTTCGACGGTTCGCCCATCTATCGCGATCGCGAAGTGCTGACGCAGTGGTGGCAGCAACGGCTGAGTTCGGGTTCGCCGCGCGAGGCATTGTTCTACAACTCGATCACCTTGCACGATGGCAATCGGCGGGTGGACAAGGTCACTGGCAAGGCCGTCAGCGCGGACTACCAGGCCAGTTTGCGTCAGGTGCTGGATGACCTCGACAGTTTCATCGAGCATTTGCAGGCATCTGCCAAGCCGGTGCTGCTGGTCATAGTCGCCGAGCATGGTGCGGCCCTGCGCGGTGACCTGATGCAGGTCAAGGGCATGCGCGAGATTCCCAGCCCGACGGTTACCCAGGTTCCGGCCGGACTCAAACTGATCAATGCCAAGGCGCAGCTGCCTCAGCGGCCGCTGCATATCCAGGCGCCGAGCAGCTATCAGGCCTTGTCCGAGTTGATTGCGCGGCTGGTCGATGGCGAGGCCTACCGCAATGCGGACTTCGACCTGCTCGGCGCGACCCGGGATCTGCCGCAGCTGGATATGGTGGTGGCGGAAAACGAGGGCAGTGTGATGGTGCGTCTGCACAACGAGCATTACCTGCGCATGGAAAACCAGAGCTGGATCCCTTACCCGCAACAGTAAAAACACGGGGCGTGAGCTGACGCTTGTGCAGGCGCGCAGGGGAGGCCTGGTGTCGCGACACGGATCAACCTGCGTTTAAACGGCCTCTCATAGAAGGGTGGGTTAGGCGCACGCTGCTGATCGCGATGATCCAGCAAGATCCGTTGCGCCGTAACCCGCCATCGGTGCAACACGGGAGATCGCCTGGTGGGTTACGCGGCGCGCCACGATGGCGGTGCCTGATTCATCTGCGCTTGGCGCCGCTAACCTGCGCGGCCCGACCCACCCTACGGTGTTCCGAGATTTCATGGTTGTCGTGAAGCCCGCATCACTGCCGTGATGCGGGCTGGCTGAGTTGCAGTGGGCTCAATTGAACTGGGCGTACTCCTCCAGGGGTTCCGGGGGCATCTTCAGGTCGCCATCCCAGGGGGCGAAGCTGTAGCGCAGGTAGAGCAGGGCGCCGCGCGGCTCGTAGTCGCTGCCCACCGAGCGCTCCATGCCGAGCATGCCGCCGACGAACCAGTTCGGGGTCAGTCGCCGTTCGGTGGTGAAGCTGAAACGATAACTGAATCCGTCGCTGCTGCCGCCCTCGAAGATCGGGTTGCCGGCTTCGCTTTGCAAGTCGCTGCGGGTCGGGAAGTAGGGCGAGTCGTCGTTGCGCGCCCAGGAGAAGCCGGTTGAAGCCTCGGCATAGATCGACCAGTCAGTCCAGCGCTGGGCATAGTTGATCGGCACCGAAAGCGATTGATACTGCTGCGGGCTGTAATAACCGCCATGGCCGAGGGTGTAGCCGCTGAGGTCTTTCTGGTAGTGCCAGTACATGGCGTTGCCACCGATCCGCAGGCGCCGGTCTGGCTCGTCGATGATCCGGAAGTAGACCCCGGCCATCAACCGGTAGCGGTCGTTGTCCTCGACGTTCTCGCCGGTCAGGCGGTGCGCCTGCAGGCTTGACCAGATGCCATAACTGCCGCCCTCGTCGTAGCTCAGGCCCAGGCGAATGCCGTTGGCGCGCACGCCGCCCCAGGTTTCGCCGGTACGCGGGTCCTCGGTGCCGGCGAAGGACAGCAGCGAGTTGTTCAGGGCGCGGCGCGAGACGTCCAGGCTCCAGCCCAGCTTGGCCAGGTCGCCTCTGATCCGTATGCCGCCGACCACATCTTCCACCGGGAAGCCCAGTGGCGTGCTGCCGATGTCCCACTCCAGACGTTCGCCGCGCCAGCCCGTGGCCAGCGTAGTGCCTTCTTCGCGCTGGTGGCGGTCGCCCTGGTCGCAGGCTTCACCGCGTTGCTGGCAGATGAGCACGCTGCCGAAGTCGTCGGCGTCGAGCAGGTTGTCGAAGCTGCCGCTGTCCAGGGTCACCTGCTCGGCGCGCAGGAAACCCCGGCCGCTGCCCAGCGGGTGCGCCACTTCGGTCTTCAGGTAGCCGGCCTGCAGGTCGGAGAAACCGGGTGTGCCTTTACTCTCCAGGTAGCCGTATTGCACGGTGGCGGTGGGTGCCTGATGCAGGTAGAGCTCGGCGGAGTCGCTGCGGATGCTGCGCCTGAGCCAGTCGTCTTCGCCATTGCTCCGGGTGCTGTGGGTAAACGCCAGGGTGTCCTCCGGCGCCAGGGCGATGCCGCTGCTGCGCATGGCCTCGCGGTAGGCCGCCAGGGCCTCTTGTGGCTGGCCGCCGGCCAGCGCCAGGCGCCCGCTGTCGCGCCAGATCCAGGGATCTTGCGGGGCGGCGAGACGGGCCTGGGCCATGGTTTGCTCGGCCTTGGCCTGCTCGCCGAGTTGCAGCCAGAGATTGGCGATACGCCGCTGCTGGCTGGGCGAGGGTGTGGCGGGAGCGAAGGCCTCGAGACGCTGCCGAACATCGGCGTCGCGGCGCTGCTGGGCCAGTTCGATCAGGCTGAGTTCGGCTTCGCTGTTGTGCGGTTCGAGCTGCTGGGCCAGCCGGTACTGGCGCTCCGCTTCGGCTCGGTTGCCTCGCAGTTCGGCCCATTCGCCGAGGGTCAGGGGGATGGCGACCTGCTCCGGGAAGTGGCGTTGCTGCATCCTGAGGTAGTCGCTGGCCGCGTGCTCACGTCCCTGGGCGTGCATCTGGCGGGCATGCTCCATGGTCTGGCTGAAACGCAAGCGTCGATCCAGCGCGCGCATGTCGTCGTCCCACTTGGCTTTGGGCACCTTGGCCAGGCTGTCCAGGGCTTGCTGGGGGCGATCCTGGCTGGCCAGGAACAGGCTGTGGGCGTAGCGCGAGGCCGGGTCGTAGGGGGCGCGCAGCAACAGGCCGGCAAAACTCTGCTCGGCGGCCGGGTCGTCGAGTTGCACGCGGACCTTGGCCAGGTCGTAGGCGATCCAGGGGTTGTCCGGTTGCAGGCGCAGAGCCTGTTCGAGCAGATGCTTGGCGGTGGCCCAGCGTTGCTGGTCGCTGTGCTGTTGGGCCTGGGTGACCAGCTGGGCGGCCTGCAGGCGGTTCAACTCGGGTTCGAAGCGTTGGCGCTGATCGGTCGGCAAGGTTTCGACGATTTGCCGCGCGCGTTCGGGTTGGCTGACGCTGTACAGGTTGATCAGGCCGCGCTTGGCCGCAGCATTGTTGCGATCGCGAGCCAGGGCGGACTGGTAGTGGCGTTCGGCGCCAGCCATGTCGCTGCGCCTGGCCTGGATATTGCCCAGGCCGTTGAGTGGTTCGGGGGCATGGGGCTTGAGTTTGGCCGCCTGCTGGTAAAGCTGCTCGGCGCGTTCGAGCTTGCCCTGGTCGACGGCTGCCTCGGCCTCCTTGAGGGTGGCCCAGAAGCGTGACTCGCCGATCAGGGTTTGCCACTTGCCCAGGTTGTCGATGTTGTCCTCGTGGCTGCGGGCCTGTTCGTACAGGGCCAGGGCCTCCTGTTGCCGCCCTTGGCGCTGGCGCAGCAGACCCAGTGCGCCGAGGGTTTGCGCGTCAGTGGGGAAGCCCTTGAGCGCCAGTTGCAGGTCGCGCTCGATGGCCGGGTACGCCTGCGAGCCGCTTTCGAGCTTGCTCAGGGCGCGCTGTTTGGCCTGGAAGGAGGGGTTGGCGAGCAAGCGTTCCTGTTCGGCCAGGGCTTGTCTGGCGACATCGTCGGCCTCCGGGTATTGCTTGAGGTAGCGGCGCCAGAGGGCGGCACTGCGCTCATCGACGGGAAGCCGTTCCAGTCGGTCTTGCCAGACGCTGGCAACCCCCGCGCGCGCATAGGGGTCGCTGGCCAACTGTTCCAGATCACCATGGGCGGCCTCGCTGTAGGGGTCGATGGCCAGGCGCTGTCTGGCCAGGGCCAGGCGGAAATTGCTGCTGTACGGGTATTGCGCAACCAGGTCTTCCAGGCCGTGCAGGGCCCTGGTTTGGCCTTGCGCGGTGTTGGCCAGGGTCTGCCAGTACTCGAGCGCATGATCGCTACTGGGAAAGCCGGGTTTGAACAGGCTGTCGTAAATCACCAGCGCTTCCTCGGGGCGCCCCGCGCGCGCCAGCAGGCGCGCCTGCTGCAGGCGCTCCTTGGCCTCGGGCTCGTTGATCGCCAGGTGCAGGCGGGCCAGCACCAGGGACTCGCTGTCGGGTGCGCTGCGGCTCAGGCGTTCGAGGGTGGCCTCGGCTTCGGTCAGTTGATTCTTGCGCACTTGCAGGCGAATCAGCGCCGCCAGGCCTTCGGGGTCGTCGGGGTTGAGCTTGAACAGGCGATACAGGCTCTCCTCGATCAACTCCACCTTGTTGCGCGACTCCCCGGTGCGCACCTGTTCGAGTAACTGCAGGCGGGCTTCGCTGGTGTCGATGGCATGTGCGCTGGTACTCAGCAGCAGCAGGGCAAAGGGTAGGTGCCTGGTCATGAGCATTCCTCGATTGACTGTGGTTGCAATGCGCCACGTGGCGAGAAGCGATAGCGTCCTTCGCTCCAGCCTCGGCCGAACAAACTCAGTACATGGTCGTAGTAGGCGTCCGCCTGCAGCGGTTCTGCAGCCAGGCGCGCCAGTTGTTCCTGCAGCAGGCGCGGCTGCGCGGCTCTGCTGAGCAAGGGTAGTAGTGCCGCAGAGAAGCCCGGCGGACCATGTCCTTCGGCGGTGCCGGTCAGGCTGTCGACGCGCAAGGGTGGCCGGCCATGCTGCTGGAGATAGTGCAGCATCGGCTGGAAGTGTTGGACGAGGTTGGCCGCCGGTTCCTGCATGCCCGCCCACAGGTAGACGCGGATGGCATCGTAGCTGCCTTGCCAGCCACTCTTGGCCGACCCCTGCCATTGTCCGTCACGCCACTCGACCCAGTCGGGGGCGAAGCCCCGGGCGCTGGTTTCTTCGAGCATGCGCCGGGTCGGTTCGAGCATCGCCGCCCAGACGCTGTCCGGGTAGCGGTGGGCGAAGCTGTGCAGCAGGGGCAGGGGGGAATAACTGGGGTTGAGGGTCCAGCGCTGCTGCCCGGTGAAACCTTCTGCTCCGGGCAGCAGCAGCGGCCCGAGGTGCGGCAATTGGGCGACCTCGTGCTGCTGGATCAGGGCCAGTTGCCGGGCCGACAGGCGTGAATAATCGGCGTGCTGCCAGAGTCTGCCGGCCTCCTGCAGGCTATAGGCCAGCCAGAGGTCGGCGTCTGCCGCAGAGTTGCCATCGAGTACCTGCCATTGGCCCTCGGGGCTACGCCCCCAGAGCCAGGCCGGCAGGTGCCGTTGCAGGTCGCCCTGGGCCAGGTTGTCTTCCAGCCAACGCAGCAGGCGCTCGAAGGTCTGCCGATCGCCGGCTGCCAGGGCGAAGAACAAGGCATAGGCCTGGCCTTCCGAGGTGGTGATCGAGCGTGGGTCGCTGCTGTCGATCACCCGGCCGCCGGCATCGACGAAGCGCTGCTTGAATTGCTCCCACAATGGCCACTGGCAGCCGGCGTGCGCGGTGTTGCCGAGCGGCGAAAGGACTAACAGCATGACCATCCAGACTTTCATCGCGCACCTCAGGCAGGGGCTTGCATTCGGCGTTTGGCCAGCAGGCTGAGGGCGCTGAACATCGCACTGGCGATCAGTACGGCGCTCAGCGAGGCCAGGACTATGAGGAACAGCAGGTGGTCGGCGAGGTGGTACCAGAGCAGCAGCCACCAAGGCAGGCTGCCGACATAGTAGGTGTCGCCCAGCACGGCCGTATCGATCTGCTCCCCGTGCATCAAGGTCACCGAGCCGGCGATCCTGGCGCGGCGCTGGTTGTCGAGCAGGTTGCGCTCGATCAGGCCGTAGCCGCTGGCGGCGCCCGCCATCAGTGCGACCACGCTGCGCTTGTCGTCAAATGGCGACTGGAAGCCGACCAGGGCGGCCAGATCGGCAGAGGCGGCACTGATCCGCGGGGGCGCGGCACTGCTATCCGGCTGGCTCAGGCTGGCCGCGATCTGCAGGCCCAGGGCGTCCAGTTCCGGGCCTTGCTCGTTGCTGAATGCCGGCGCAACGGCGCCAATCAGGAGCAGGTCGCGCTGGCTCTGCGCCGCCGCCAGCCAGTCGTCGCTGATGCTCAGGCGGGTGGCGGGGTAGCCGGTATAGGCGCCGATCCTGCCAATGATCGCCAGCAGCAGCGACAGCTCGGCCTGGCTCGGCTGGGGCGGCATCAGTACCAGGGTCTGCGAGAGGTCGGCGACACGGCTGTAGGGATAACCGGTTTCGGCAAAGGCCTGCAGGTCGGGCATCGCCTTGTAGTGATGGAAGGCCGAGAAGTCGATGCTGGAGTCGGGGTCGATCGCCGCCTGGATGTTCATCGGCAGGCTGGTGGCGCAGTTGTCGGCATAGGCGCAGCCGGGCAAGGCATTGAAACTGAAGTTCATGCGCAGCTCGTTGTGTGGGCCGACGAGCTGGACCGGGATCATCAGGCGCTTGCTGCCGGGCTGCTGGGTGAGCAGGGGCAGGTTTTGCTGGGCCAGACCGGCGATTTTTCCAGGCGCCGGGTCGTTGAGGGGAAAGGCCTGGACGAAGTGGTCGTTGATGCTGATGCTGAGCAGCGAAGAGTCCTTCTGCAGCGGTGGCGTATAGCGGTAGCGCAGATCCAGGGGGACTCCCGGGCTGCGCCAGATGAACAGATCCGCCGGCACCCTCAGGGTCAGGCTCAGTGGCGGTGGCACCAGGCCGCTCGCCTGCAGCTGCAGCGGGCTGTCGAGCAGTTCGCTGAAGCGTGTGGGGCCATCGCTTTTCACCCATTTGGGTGCATCGTAGGGCTTTCTCGGCGGGGCTTCGGGGAGGTTGCGCAGGGTGCTCGATGACCCTTTCAGGCTGTTGCTGCCCAGGGCAACTGCGCGAGCGGCAGCCAGTACCTGCTGGTCATCCTGCCCCAGGACCAGGAGCAGTTTGGCGAAGGGTGCGCTCGGATGGTCGATGATGGCCAGGGTGGGGGCGCTGACCTTGGGGTAATCCCTGAGGAACGCCGGGCGTTGTTGGTTGCTGGCAAACACCACAGCCGAACGGTTGGCCGGCAAGCCACCGAAGGACACGGGGAAGGAGGCGCCGCGCCAACTGCTGTGGATGCCGAACCAGGAGGCGAGCACGGCGGCGGCGGTCTGCTGGGTTGGGCTGGGCGTGCGGCTGAACACGAACGGCAGGAGCAGGGGCGCCTTGTCCCGGTGGTCGAAGAATGGCTCCGGCAGTATGGCCAGGTCGTTGCTGACCTTGAGGCGCAGGACGTTGAGCTGCAATTGGCTCTTGGCACTGAAATCCAGCCACAGGCTGGCATGCATGGGATCCTCGGGCGCGGTGTCGTTGCTGCCCACCAGCTCGAAGCGCAGGTGATTGAAGTCGCGAATGAAGCTGGTATCCAGCGCGAGCGTGCGCTTGACCTCTTGGCCGAGTTCCTCCTCAAGGATCGGCAGCACGCCCATCAGTTCGTCGTTGAGGTACACCTTGATGTGCGAGCGTTTGGCGTTCAACGCCGGGGAGGGGGTGTAGAACAACTGCAGTTCGGCGGCCTCGATCAGCTCGTCGCTGCGCACGCCGAACTCGGCATAGAGGTGGCGCAACATGTTGCGCAGCAATAACACGCCGGGTGAAGACAGCTCGCTGAGACCGAGGCTGCGCTGGTAGGTACTTGGCGGCGTCGCCTCCGCTGCGGCTGGCTCTGGCGCCGCGGCCATGGCGCTGTTGGCGATCAGCATCGCGGTGATAAGCATGCGCACGCAACGGAAAAAATACTGGATATTCATGGACGTGACCCTGTCTGAACGCTGCCGAACACGGGGGTGACTGGGACGAAAGAGGCGAGCCATTGAGCGCTGCCGCGGGCAAAATCAATCAACGGTTGAAGGCAGTCCGGGGCATACAGCAGTGTCTGCCGATAGCCGCTGAGGCCGACGTGGGCGATCCCGCGCAGGCTGCTGAGCGGATGGTCCTGGGCGAAGCCGTCATGCCAGCGCGCCCAGGTGTCGGCGCGGGCAAAGGTGCATTGCACGAAGCGGCCGTGGCGACGCAGGTCCATGGGTTCCAGTTCGGCACCGAGCACGCCTTGAGTAATGCTGCGGCCGCGGGCGGGAAATTCGAACTCCTCGTGGCCGCGCCTGAGCAACAGCGATAGCCGGGCAACCTCGGGCAGGGTCAGATCGAGCCCGTGGGGAAGCTGGATGCTCACGCCGCCGTCCGAGTAGTTGAGCAGGGTGCAGGGGTAGGCATGCCCCGAGGGCAGGCGGATCCCCGCGTCGAGGTGCAGGTCGACGCGATGGGCCCGGCGGATTTGCCGGACTTCTGCCGCCACAGCCAGGGCGCCGCCGAGCACGATCAGGTTGTAGAGCACCCAGCACAGGCTGATCAGTACGGTCATGCGCTCGTCGCTCGCGCCCCAGAGCAGGCGGTAGAGGCCGAACAGCAGGCCGGTCAGGTTGAGGGCGGCGAGGATCAGGAAGGGCTTGGCCATCTTCCAGTCGAACAGGTCGTCTGCGATCAGGCCGCCCTTGGCGGTGACGTTGAAGGTGCCCTTGCGCGGGTTGATCAAGGCGACGCTGGTCGGTCGGGCGATATACCAGGAGAGCACGGTTTCGTAGATTTCGCTCCAGAACGAATGGCGGTACCTGCCCTGGATACGCGAGTTGGTCATGGTGCTATGGACGATGTGGGGCACGACGAACAGCAGGATGAGCAGGGCCGGGGCATAGATGATGTAGGCATGCAGCAGGAGGAAGGCCAATGGCGCGGTGAGGTAGATCAGGCGCGGCACCCCGGAAAGAAAATGCAGCATGGCATTGAAGTAGCAGAGCCGTTGCCCGAGCGAGAGACCCTGGCCGGCCAGCGGGTTGTCGAGACGGAAAATCTGCACCATGCCGCGGGCCCAGCGGATGCGTTGGCCGATATGCGCGCTGAGGCTTTCGGTAGCCAGGCCGGCGGCCTGGGGAATGCGGATATAGGCCGAGGTCCAGCCGTGGCGGTGCAGGCGCAACGAGGTGTGCGCATCCTCGGTCACGGTTTCCACGGCGAAGCCGCCGATGCTGTCCAGCGCGGCACGCCGCAGGATGGCGCAGGAACCACAGAAGAAGGTCGCGTCCCACAGGTCATTGCCGTTCTGGGTCAGGCCGTAGAACAGGGTGTTTTCGTTCGGCGTCTGGCGAAAATTATCCAGATTGCGCTCGAAGGGGTCGGCCGAGAGAAAGTGATGCGGTGTTTGCAACACGCCAAGGCGCGGGCTGCGCAGGAACCAACCCATGGTCAGCTGCAGGAAGGAGCGGGTCGGAATGTGGTCGCAGTCGAAAATGGCGATGAACTCGCCACTGGTCTTGCCCATCGCGGTATTGAGGTTGCCGGCTTTGGCGTGGCGGTTGTCCGGGCGGGTCAGGTAGCCAACCCCGGCTTCGGCGGCGAAGCGGCGGAATTCGTCGCGCTTGCCATCGTCGAGAATCCAGATGCTCAGCTTGCTCTGCGGCCAGTCGATGCCGAGCGCCGCGAGCACGGTCGGACGCACCACCGACAGGTCTTCGTTATAGGTCGGGATGTAGATATCCACGCTCGGCCAGTTGGCCGTGTTGGCTGGCAAAGGGCAGGGCTGGCGGTCGAGCGGCCAGATGGACTGCAGATAGCCGAGGATCAGCACCAGCCAGGAGTAGCTTTCGGCGGCCAGCAGCAACAGGCCGCAGCTCAGGTCCAGCGGGTCGTCCCAGTTCAGGGTGGAGCTGTAGCGCCACCAGAAATATCGACTGGATACCAGGATCGACAGGACGATCAGGATCAGTGTCGCGCGGCGCCCGGAAAAGCGCGCCACGCCCAGCGCAATAAGCCACAGCAGGCCGGCGAACAGCGCCTGCTGATACGGCTCGAGCGGTTGGGTGATACAGAGTGCCAGCACCGGCAGGGCCACCAGCAGCATTGGCAGTTGCAGCCAGGTGGCTGTGCCGGCGGGTCGCTCCGGCAGCGGCTGGGGGCTGATCCGGCGGCTGCTATTGAGGCGTTGCCATGACCGCCCTAGCACCTGCCGGCAGCGACTCGAGGCTGCCAGGCACGACTTGGCCAGCCGGGTGAGTGTTTGCGGGCGCTGGTCGAGCGGTTTTACCAGCACCAGCCACAGGCTCTGCAGCACTACGCGCAGTGGATCGCCCGGGCGCAGGCGTGACTCGCAGGCCTGGGGGTAGAGCTGCCGCCTGTGCGCCAGCAGCCAGCGCCAACTGGCTGATTCGAGGGTAAAGAACGTCCAGCACAGGACGCGCAAAAGCGCCATCGGCAGGGTCGGCTGCCCGGCGGGAACGGGCTGGTCGGCCCCGGGATGGGCTGGCGGCGGTTGGATGCGCTGGTTCATGGGCTTGCCACCGTTTTGATGCACCAGTCCGCCAGGGCGAGGAAATCGCGCATGGCCAGGCAGTGCGGCGCGCTTTCGCCCAGCAGCTGCTTGCGCGCCAGCGCCTCGCGGATCGCCTCGTCTTCATGGATCACGCAAGGAACCAACAACTGGCCGAGGGCCAGGCGCCAGAGTTCCAGCAGATCGTGGGACAGTTTGCGTGACGGTTGCAGGCGGTTGATCAGCCAGTGGTGGTTGCGTGGCAGGGGGCGGTTGTCGTGCAACTGGTAGTTGAGCAGGATATGGCAGGTCGGATCCGCTTCCAGCACGTGCAGCCAACGGATGTCCGGGTACTGGTCGAGGCGACTGAGCAGGTTCAGGTAGGGCGGAATGTTGAGCAGCACAAAGGTGCCGCTCGACGGCGTCAGTTGCCGCAGCGCGTGCTCGAGCAGGTCAACCGCACGCTGGGGGTCATAACCCTGGGTGGGGTGGCGGCCAAACGGCAGCACGGAAACCCGTTCCTGCCGGCGAAAGGCGACAATCTTCCGGGCAGGACTTGGCAAGTCTCGCGCCGTCCAGGCGGAAGGCTCATCGAAGGGTAAGCCGAAGTGCAGGCTGAGGATGTTGCTGGGGCACAGGTCGATCGCCAGGACGGGCTGGCGCTGAATTGCCAGGGCTGAGGTCAGTCCGGCCACTATTGACGTGGTGCCGCAGCCACCACGCAGCCCCTGTATGGCGATCAGGTGCATCTCAGTCTGCCTTGTCGAGTTTCGCGGCTTCGGCAAGTTGGAGCAGTGGTCGCAGCGTTTCGCTCAGCAGTGGCCAGTCGGCGACCGAGGCGAGTACGGCCTGTTCGTGTTGCAGCTCTGAATAGTGAAAGCTTTTCAGTTGGTAGTGTTCGAGGAGGAAGGTCAGATCCTCCTGGGGTTCCACTGTCTGTCGATCCGCTTCAATTTGCTGAAGATCCATGGTGTTTTTTCTCGTTTCACATTGTTGGCAGATAATTATTCGTATTAGTCAAATAAATGACTCTAAGTATTGTGATGGTGTGACGGTGTCATATTAGTGGCGCATGGCGGAAAGTGAAGGGCGATAAACCCTTTTATTGATCTGCCGCAGGTTTCCCCTGAAATCACCGCTCGCCAGCAAAACAGCGGGCTCGGTCGCCGGGTGCCGGCAAACCGGCGAGAGCTTCCGACCAGCGGTATTAGCGGTCGAAGGGAGGAGTGCTGACTGGCATACTGGGCGCCTGCAAGCGACCGAGGAATGTACCGTGCAACTGGATTTCAGCGCCCTGACGCCTCTGGATGCCTACCGCTGGCTGGCGTCCACGGTAACGCCGCGGCCGATCGCCTGGGTCTCCAGCGTTTCCCCCGCTGGCACCAGCAACCTGGCGCCGTTCAGTTTTTTCCAGGTGATCAGCGACGCGCCGCCGACGCTGCTGGTCAACGTCAATCTGCACGGCGACGGCAGCCCCAAGGACACCCTGCGCAACGTGCAGGCCACCGGCGAACTGGTGATCCAGCTGGTGTCCTTCGCCCAGGCCGAGGCGATGAATGCCAGCGCTGCCCAGTTGCCCCATGGCGTCAGCGAGTTCGAGCGCTGCGGCATCGCCAGCCTGGCCTGTGAGCGGGTTGGCGTACCCCGCGTGGCCGGCGCGGCGGTGGCCTTCGAGTGCCGTGTGGCGCAGGTGCTGGCGTATCCACCGGGTGCGCCGAACTGCCACCTGATCTTCGCCGAAGTGCTGCTCGCCCATGTCGACGATGCGGTGCTCAATGACCAGGGCCGGATCGATCCGCACAAGCTCGACCTGATCGGCCGCCTGGGCGGCATGGCCTACACCCGTACCCGCGACAGTTTCGAGATGCGGCGCCCCTGAAGCAATCCGCTCTGAAAACGACCCGCACATAGCTAAAAGCACATTTGCCCCGGCTGCTGGCTTGTCGCCAGCAGCCTCGCGCTTCTATCGTGCCTGTTCAGCTGGCGAGCCGGGTTCGTCAGTGGTCGGGGTGGAGTGGGATATATGTGGACTGATCTGCAGCGGCATGTCGCCAGCTTGAGTACGGCGAAGAAACTGGCCCTGGGTTTTGGCGTGGTGCTGGCGCTCACCGCGGTGGTTGCCGCCACCGGCTATTCGGCGCTGCGCGAGGTCGGTGTGCGCTCCGCATCGCTCGAGCGCATGAGTGCGATCAACACCCAGGTCCTGCAGATCCGCCGCAGCGAGCAGGATTTCGCCCTGACCAGCGACACCGCTCATGTCCAGCGCCTGCATGAACAGACGCAGACGTTGCTGGCCAGCAGCGCAGCCCTGCAGACCGAACTGGCGGCCGCCGAGGGCCAGCTGCTGGGCGAGGTCGACGCGGCCATCGAGCAGTACCGCGCGGCCTTCGACCGCTATGTCGAGCTGACCGACAACATGAGCCTGTCCCTGGAGGCGGCCAATTGGCTGGTGGTGAGCGCCGCCAACAGCCTCGAGCTGCTCGAGGATGGCCTGGCCGAGGATGGCCTCGATCTGCTCGCGAGCAGCCAGGGTGCCCAAGGCGCCGAGTCGGTGCTGCAGGCCGGCCAGATCGGCAAGGTGCATCAGTTGCTGTTGCAGGCGCTCGACCAGGCCCGCGTGCGCCTGCAGCAGAGCCGCACTACGGCCGAGGTCGCCCAGGACGAAATCCAGCAGGCCCTGGATGCGCAGACCCTGGCCGGCGAGCTGCGCGATGCCGTGAATAGTCCGGGCTATGCCTCGGTGCTGGCGGAAGTCATCGGCAACGTCGACTCGTTCAATGAACGGCTCAAGGAGTACAACGGTCACTTGCGCCAGCAGAAGCAGGAGTACGCCCTGTTGGTGGCGCAGGCCGAACGCATCGTCGAGTTGGTGGAGCAGGCCTACTCCCGCCAGAAGGGCGCCATGCAGGCGCAACTGCAGGCCAGTGGCTGGCTGATTTTGCTGGCCGCGGCGCTGGCCCTGGTGATCGGTCTGCTGGCGACCCTGGCGATCACCCTGCTGATCGTGCGTCCGCTCAAGCAGGTGATCGGGCAGGCCCGGCAGATCGCCGAGGGCGATCTCAGCGTGCGCATCGAGGTGCAGCGCAGCGACGAAGTGGGCCAGTTGCAGGCCGCCATGCAGGGCATGTCGGACAACCTGCGCGAGATGGTCGGCCAGTTGCAGGGTGGGGTGAGCCAGATTTCCGCGTCGGCGCAGTCGTTGTCGACGATCACCGAACAGACCCGCCTGGGCGTCAACGGCCAGCGGGTGGAAACCGATCAGGTGGCGACCGCCATGAGCGAAATGGCCGCCACCGTGCATGAGGTGGCGCGTAACGCCGAGGCCGCCGCTGCGTCCACCGAGGACGCCGACAACCGGGTCGGTCGCGGCACCGAGGTGGTGCGCCAGACCCTGGTGCGGATCGACCAGCTGGCGGCGGCGATGACCACCACCACCCAGAGCATCGAGCGCCTCAGCCAGGACACCCAGCGCATCGATTCGGTGCTGGATGTGATCAAGAGCGTGGCCGAGCAGACCAACCTGCTGGCCCTCAATGCCGCCATCGAGGCCGCCCGCGCCGGCGACCAGGGCCGCGGCTTTGCCGTGGTGGCCGACGAGGTGCGCGCGTTGGCCAAGCGCACCCAGCAGTCCACCGCGGAAATCGAAGGCCTGATCGCCACGTTGCGCGAGGGCGCACGGCGTTCGGTGGCCGACATGCAGCAGAGCGGCGCCCTGGTCGCCCATGTGGTCGCCGATGCCAATCAGACCGAAGGCGCCCTGGCCGGGATTGCCGAGGCGGTGACCCTGATCTTCGAGATGAACCAGCAGATCGCCGCGGCGGCCGAACAGCAGACGGCGGTGGCCGAAGAGATCAGCCGCAGCGTCACCTCGATTCGCGATATCGCCGATCAGTCCTCGCTGGCGATGGACGAAACGGCCGACTCGAGCATTCGCCTGGCCCAGCTGGGCCGCGAGCTGCAGGGCATGGCCGGGCATTTCCGCTTGTAGATTTCGCCTGAAAGTGCGAACCGCGCCGACAGTTTCGTCAGCAAAGGTTTCACGGCGCTTTGCCCGCTGGATGCCGGCCAGTAGCATCGACGCACTTGGATAAGCCCGGAGCGAACGATGCGCACACGACTGAATGCCTGCCTGGATGCGGTGAATCAGGTGCTGCTGGGCAAGGAGCCGCAGGTGCGCCTGGCCCTGGCCTGCCTGCTGGCGCGCGGCCATCTGCTGATCGAGGACTTGCCGGGCATGGGCAAGACCACCCTCAGCCACGCCCTGGCCAGGGTCCTGGGCCTGAGCTTTCAGCGCATCCAGTTCACCTCCGACCTGTTGCCCGGCGACATTCTCGGCACCTCGGTGTTCGACCGGGAAAGCGGGCAGTTCCTCTTCCACCCGGGGCCGATCTTCGCCGAGCTGGTGCTGGCCGACGAGATCAACCGGGCCACGCCGAAGAGCCAGAGCGCGCTGCTCGAAGCCATGGAGGAGGGCCAGGTGACCATCGAGGGCGCGACCCGGCCGCTGCCGGAACCCTTCTTCGTCATCGCCACGCAGAACCCGGTGAGCCAGGGCGGCAC
>RCUJ01000276.1_pt1 | contig 29675 bp, 24 predicted proteins | sample 2166321 | NCBI WGS metagenome assembly RCUJ01 (sample SAMN09932808, study PRJNA488358) | compost metagenome | feature: garden; material: soil; isolation source: compost soil in an enriched community after 118 h of incubation | place: Germany: Experimental Botanical Garden Goettingen | collected... | reverse complement strand
GTGCTGCCGCCTACCGTGCTGGGCTACTACCTGCTGGTGTTGCTGGGCCGGCGCGGCATCATCGGTGAAACGCTGGCGAAGTGGAACATTGAACTGGTGTTCACGTGGCAGGGCGCGGTGATCGCCGCCGCCATCGTGGCATTTCCGCTGGTATTCAAGTCGGCGCGCGCCGCATTTGAAAACGTGGACGCCCAGTTGGAAAACGCGGCGCGCGTGCTGGGCGTGAGCGAAGTCGGCGTGTTCTTCCGCGTGACGCTGCCCTTGGCCGCCCGTGGCATCGTGGCGGGCGTGTTGCTGGCCTTTGCCCGCGCGCTGGGCGAATTCGGCGCCACGCTGATGATCGCCGGCAGCCTGCCGGGCCGCACGCAGACGCTGTCGGTCGCCATCTACGAAGCCGTGCAGGCGGGCGACGACCGCACCGCCAATCTGCTGGTGCTGGTCACGTCGATGACCTGCGTGGTGGTCTTGGTGGCGGCGGGCAAGCTGCTGCCCGTGGGCGCCAGCCGGCGCGATGGGGGCGGGCGATGAGCATCAACATCCAGATCGCCAGGCGCATGGTGTCTGGCGACCGGCACTTTCAACTGGATGCGGCGTTTACCTCGTCGTCCAAGCGCATCGCCCTCTTCGGGCCATCGGGCGCGGGCAAGAGCCTGACCTTGCGCGCCGTGGCGGGGTTGCTGCGCCCGGACGCCGGCCGCATCGAGATCAACGGCCGGGTGCTGTTTGACTCCCAAGCCGGCATCTGCCTGCCCGCGCAGGCGCGGCGCGTGGCGTATCTGTTTCAGGACTACGCCCTGTTTCCGCATTTGACCGTGGCGCAGAACATCGCCTTTGGATTGCGCCGGGGTTGGCGCAATCCGCCCCGGCGCGAGGTGGGGCCCGAGGCCAGGCGCTGGGTCGATGCCTTTGAGTTGGGCGCCATCGTGGGCAGTTATCCCGGCGAAATATCCGGCGGCCAGAAGCAGCGCGTGGCGCTGGCGCGGGCCTTGATGCTGCAACCCGACATCCTCTTGCTGGACGAGCCGTTCTCGGCACTGGACGCGCACCTGCGCGGCCGGATGCGCCAGGAACTGAGTGCGTTGCAGCGGCAGCTTGACGTGCCGATGCTGCTGATCACGCATGACCCGGCGGACGTGGACGCGCTGGCCGACGAGGTCTTTGAAGTGCGCGACGGCAAGGTCGGCCGCCGCCGCGATGACGTGGGGGTTTGATCCCAAGCGCCGATCCCAAGCGCCGATCCCAAGCATTAAGCCCGCGCCCCTGGCCTCGGCAGGCGCCCGCGCCTAGTCCAGCACGCCCAGGATCACGCTGGAGGCCTTGAAGATGGCCACGGCGGGCGCGCCCACTTCCAGCCCCAGTTCCTGTGCGCTGTCATTGGTGACGATGGCCGCGAGCGTGGCGCCGCCTTCCATGCCGATCAGGATCTCGCTGTTGACCGCGCCCGGTCGGATGGCGCTGATGTGGCCCAGCAACTGGTTGCGCGCCGACAGCCGCAAGCCCGGACCCGGTGCGCCCACGATGACGGCCGACGCCTTGACCAGCGCAATCGCCTCTGTGCCGGGCTGCAAGCCCAGTTCCGCCGTGCTGTCGCGCGTGATGGTGGCGGTGATGAGGTGCCCGCCCGCGATACGAAGCTGGATTTCGTCATTGACCGCGCCGGTGCGGATCTCGGTCACGGTGCCCAAAAATTTATTGCGTGCGCTGGTCTTCAGCATGAAGCGCCTCATCAGGTCGATGTCGCCGCTGGCGTCCAGCCCCGCGTGCGTCAGCTTGTCCATGAATTTCCGGTGTTCGGATTCCAGGGCGCGGAAGGTCATGATCAGGCGGCGCGCGCGGTCAGTCAGTTGCGTGCCGCCGCCGCCTTTGCCGCCCGCCGCCCGCAGCACCAGCGGTTCGCCCGCCAGGTTGTTCATGGCGTCGATGGCGTCCCAGGCCCCCTTGTAGCTCATGCCCACGGCGCGCGCGGCGGCCGTGATGGAGCCAGTGGCGTCAATTTGGGCCAGCAGGTCTATGCGATTTTTTCCGCCCCAGGTCTGGGCGCCGGAACGAAACCAGATCGAGCCGTCAAGTTCCAACATGGTGGTCAGCATCAGGGTCAAAAGTCAGCCCCGAGTGTAATGGACGGGCAGGGTGCGGCGCGGCGCGATCGGGGAAGGGCAAGCAGGGGATGCGAATGAGATTCTATTGAAACTTTATGGGCTTCGCGGCACTATGTCGTGGCCCCTGTGCTCTCGGAGACATCCACATGAAAGCGATCAAAGCGGTGAAATGGTTGACGGCGGGTTCCATGACGGCATTGCTCGCGGCTTGCGCCTCGGGGCCCACAATCAAGGGCGACTACGACCATCAGGCCAATTTTGCGCAGTACCGAACCTTCGGATACATGACGCCCCTGGGCACCGACAAGGCCGGCTACAGCACCTTGCTCACCGAGCGCCTGAAGGACGCCACGCGCGGCCAGATGGAAATGCGCGGTTATAGCTACAGCGCGACCAATCCCGACCTGTTGGTGAACTTCGGCGCCAAGCTCCAGCAAAAAACGCAGGTCACGCCCGCCGCGCCGCCCATGGGGCCGTACTACGGCTACCGCTCGGGCTTTTACGGCGGCTGGCCCGGCTACGGCTGGGGCGACGACGTCTACCAATACACCGAGGGCACGTTGAACATCGACCTGGTCGACGCGCGCCGCAAGCAACTGGTGTGGGAAGGCGTGGCCGTGGGCGAAGTGCAGAATCCCGACAGCGCCAACACGTCGCAAAACGTGGACAAGGCCGTGGCCCAGATCTTCGCCAAGTATCCGTTCCGGGCCGGCGTGGCCGCGCCGCAACTGCCGGACAAAAGCAAACCCTGACCCGAGGTAGCCGCATGACCACTCGCCGCAAGGCTTTGTCCAAAGACACCGGTAATACGCCGTCCTACGACACCGTCGCCCTCGTGCTGCAAGGCGGAGGCGCGCTGGGATCCTACCAGGCGGGGGTCTACCAGGGCTTGCACGAGGCTGGCATCCGGCCAAACTGGGTGTCGGGTATTTCCATTGGGTCGATCAATGCGGCCATCATCGCGGGCTCCCGCGAAGATGAGCGCATTGATCGCTTGCGCGGCTTCTGGGAAAGCATCTGCCGGCCCGCGGGTTTTGCGTCGGTGCCCTGGGGCGACACGCTGGCGGGCATGTTTGAAGGCATCCCGTTCGGCTTTGGCTCGCCGGCCATGAACGGCCAGGTGTCCGCGTTCCAGGCCTTGTTCTCGGGGCAGCCGGGTTTTTTCAAGCCGCGCTTTCCGCCGCCTTACCTGGCCAAGGGCCGGGGCGCGGCCTCCACCAGCTTCTACGACACCACGCCGCTTGCCGCCACCCTGCGCGAGTTCGTGGATTTTGACCTGCTCAACAGCGGCGAAGTCCGCGCCAGCTTCGGCGTGGTGAACGTGCGCTCGGGCAACTTTGCGTACTTCGACAGCCTGAACGATACGCTGCGCCCCGAACACATCATGGCGTCAGGCGCCTTGCCGCCGGGCTTTCCGTCCGTGGAGATCGATGGCGAACACTATTGGGACGGCGGCGTGGTGTCCAACACGCCGCTGGCGCAAGTGCTGACCACCGAAAACATGCGCGACACGCTGGCCTTCCAGGTTGACCTCTGGCCCGCGCGCGGCGGCCTGCCCACGTCCTTGGAAGAGGTGGCCGAACGCCAGAAAGACATCCAGTATTCCAGCCGCACGCGCCTGGTCACCGATCAGTTGCGCCGCGTGCTGAAACTGCGCCACGGCTTGCAGCGCCTGCTTGAACGCATGCCCGAGGCCGAGCGCAACGCGCCCGATCTGGCTGATATCCGCAAGCTGTCGCACACGCCGGCCACCAACATCATCAACCTGATCTACGAATCCAAGCACCGCGAGCGCTATTCCAAGGACTATGAATTCGGCACCGAGGCCATGCGCGAACACTGGGAGTCCGGCTTGTCCGACATCCGCCAGACGCTCGCCAAACCCGGCATCCTGGCCCGTCCCACGCAGGACAGTTGCTTCGTCACGCATGACATCCATCGAAACGGCACGCGCACTTAGCCAGGGTTTCATAGGACTGGTCTGATACTCGGGCCCATCGCACGTCAAACCCGCGTCACAAGGCCGTAAGGCCGGTAGTCTTCAAGGACAACCAGCAACCTTGTTCCGGGATCCGGCCGCCGCCACTGTTGGCGAGGGCCGTCCTGGTGGAGACTCGCCATGAACGCGCTCGACGTTTTTACCCGCCTGGCATCGCAGCCGCCGGACGCTTCCGCCTTGCCCCAGACCGCCGCGCCTCTGCCATTGGCGAACGACCGTCTTGATGGCTGGTGGAGCCTGCTATACCGAGGCTGGACGCTTCTGGCGCCCAGCGGTGTGCGTATCGACCTGACTGAAATCGAACGGGCTTGCTTCATCTGCCTGCTGCGCAACCCCAACCGTCAACTGTTGCGTGAAGAATTGATGACGCTGCGCGCAAGCACCAACCTGCGCACCCTGAATGTGGCTATCTGCCGACTGCGCAGCAAAGTATTGCAGACAGGTATTCGCCTGCCGCTGCATACTGTGCACGGCATGGGCTATGTGTTCCTGGGCAATCTCAGAGAGCTTTCGAACCTTTGAGCCTGTTACCGGTTTGTCTCTTAATGCACCGCAATGCATTGTTTAAGCGGCCGAAAAATACGTAATTTCCCCAATAACTGAGTTACATTATTGGGCTGTTTACGTGTCGTGGCTGATGTTTAGGCTTGGTTTGATAGCGCCTGGTCGCGTTTAACCGTCATGGTTGACGCGGGCGCGCTTGATGTTTTTTCCGCCTGATTCTGCCAAATGATGCGATTAATTGAAGCAATTAATTGAGCGGTTCACTACGCTACGCGGGGGTTTCAATGCGGTTTTTGCCTAAACGTGTTTCAGGTCTGGCTGTTTCCGGTGGCATTCTCGCGCTGGTGTTGGCGGGGTGCGGAGAAGAGCCGCATATGAATCCGGGCATGCCTCAGGTCAGCGTCATTACCGTTCAGCCTGAGCGCGCGCCCATCGTCTCCGAACTGCCTGGCCGCGTGGATGCCGTGCGCGATGCGCAAATCCGCGCGCGCGTGACCGGCATCGTGCAGAAGATCACCTTCGAGCAAGGTGGCGACGTCAAGGAAAACCAACTGCTGTTCAAGATCGATCCGGCGCCTTACAAGGCCGCCTACGATCAGGCCACGGCACAACTGAAGCAGGCGCAGGCGAACCTGTTCAGCGCCAAGCTGCTGGCCGACCGCTACGCCCCGCTGGTGAAGGCCAACGCGGTCAGCAAGCAGGAATACGACAACGCCGTGGCCTCGTTCCGCCAGGCCGACGCCACCGTCGCGGCCGCGAAGGCCGCGCAAGACAACGCCGCCATCAACCTGGGCTATACCGACGTTACCTCGCCCATCACGGGCCGCATCGGCAAGCCGCTGGTCACCGAAGGCGCGCTGGTGGAATCCACCTCGGCCACGCAGATGGCCACCGTGCAGCAACTGGACCCGATCTACGTGGACTTCACGCAGTCCACCGCTGAACTGGCCTCGCTGCGCCGCGCGTTCGCCAGCGGCAAGCTGCAGCAGGTGGGCAAGGACACCGCGCGCGCCACGGTCGTGCTGGAAGACGGCTCGGAATACGATCACCCCGGCAAGCTGCTGTTCACGGGCATCACCGTGGATCCGTCCACGGGTCAGGTGAACCTGCGTGCCGAAGTGCCCAACCCCGATGGCATCTTGCTGCCCGGCATGTATGTGCGGGTGCGCCTGGAGCAGGGCGTGGACGACAAGGCGCTGATGGTGCCGCAGCAGGCGCTGCAACGCACCGCCGACGGTTCGCAAAGCCTGATGCTGGTCAAGGACAACAAGATCCAACAGTTGCCCGTCACCACCGGCGGCGCGCTGGGCACCAATTGGTTGATCACCAGCGGCCTGAATGCCGGCGACGTGGTCGTGGTTGAAGGCTTCCAGAAGATCCGTCCGGGCGCGCCCGTGCAAGTCAGCCAATGGACCAAGAACGGCGCGGCCCCCAAACCGGGCCAGCCCGCGGCCCAATCCGGCGCACAGCCCGGCGCAAAACCCGGCGCCCAGCCCGCCGCGCCGGCTGATCCGTCCAAACCCGCCGAGCCCGCTCAGCAGGACAAGGCCGCAGGCCAGAAATCGTAAGCGGCACGCGGCGCCACAAGCGCCGCGTTCCTCTTTGGTGAGCATCGCTTTCAGAGTCAGCCCACATGCCGCAATTTTTTATTGATCGACCAATTTTCGCCTGGGTAGTTGCCCTGTTCATTCTGCTGGCGGGGGTGTTGGCCATCCCGAACATGCCGGTGGCGCAGTACCCCGACGTGGCCCCGCCGGCCATCACGATCACCGCCACCTACCCGGGCGCTTCGGCCAAGGAAGTGGCGGAATCGGTCACCAGTATCATCGAAGACAAGCTCAACGGCGCCAAGGGCCTGATCTATTACGAGTCGGTCAGCGATTCCTACGGCACGGCCACCATCACCGCCACCTTCGCGCCGGGCACCAATCCTGACCTGGCTCAGGTTGACGTGCAGAACCGCGTGTCGAACGTGATAGCGCAGTTGCCCGGGGCCGTGCAGCAGCAGGGCCTGCAATACGAGCAGACCAGTACCGGCTTCCTGATGATCGTGACGCTGTCGTCCGAGGATGGGTCGCTGGATCAGACGGCGTTGGCCGACTACATCACGCGCAACGTGCAGAACCCGGTCTCGCGCGTGGCCGGCGTGGGCCAGTTCCAGTTGTTCGCGGCGCCGCGCGCCATGCGGATCTGGGTGGATCCCGCCAAGCTGGTGGGCTTCAACCTGAGCATGAACGAGGTCAACCAGGCCATCTCGGGCCAGAACGTCCTGATCTCGGGCGGCAGCATCGGCGCGCCGCCCAACCCTGAATCGCAACGCATCACGGCCACGGTCACGGCCAACGGTCAGTTGAGCACCGTGGACGGCTTCGGCAAGATCGTGCTGCGCGCCAACACCGATGGCTCCAAGGTGCTGCTGCGCGACGTGGCCCGCATCGAGGTCGGCGCCGACAACTACCAGTTCGGCGCCCGCCTGAACGGCAAGCCGACGGCGGCCTTCGCCATTGTGCTGTCGCCGGACGCCAACGCGCTGGCCACCGCCCAGGGCGTGCGCCAGCAGATGGAAGAACTGTCCAAGTACTTCCCGGGCAACATCCAGTACGCCATTCCCTACGACACCGCGCCCTACGTGAAGGTGTCGATCGAGCAGGTGCTGCACACCCTGGCTGAAGCCATGGTGCTGGTGTTCCTGGTGATGTACCTGTTCCTGCAGAACGTGCGGTACACGCTGATCCCCGCGCTGGTCGTTCCGGTGGCCATGCTGGGGTCGTTCGCGGTGATGCTGGCGCTGGGCTTTTCGATCAACGTATTGACCATGTTCGCGATGGTGCTTGCCATCGGGATTCTGGTGGACGATGCCATCGTGGTCGTCGAAAACGTTGAACGCATCATGGCCACCGAGGGCTTGCCGCCCAAGGAGGCCACCAAGAAAGCCATGCCGCAGATCAGCGGCGCCATTATCGGTATCACGCTGGTGCTGGTCACGGTGTTCCTGCCGCTGGCCTTCATGAGCGGGTCCGTGGGCGTGATCTACCGCCAGTTCTCGGTGGCCATGGCCGTGTCGATCTTCTTCTCGGCGCTGCTGGCGTTGACCTTCACGCCCGCCTTGTGCGCCACCATCCTGAAGCCCATTGCCAAGGGGCATAACACCGAGAAAAAAGGCTTTTTCGGCTGGTTCAACCGCAAGTTCGACGCCACCACCCACGGTTACCAGAACTGGGTATCGCGCATTCTGCACAAGGGCGGCCGCATGATGCTGGCCTTCCTGGTGTTGGTGCTGCTGCTGGGCTGGCTGTACCTGCGCCTGCCGTCGTCGTTCCTGCCCGAGGAAGACCAGGGCTACGTCATCAGCAACATCGAACTGCCCACGGGCGCCAGCGCCAACCGCACGGTCGAGGTGATCGAACAGGTCGAGGAATACTTCCGCAACATTCCCGCCGTCGAGAACATCATTGCCGTGCAGGGCTTCAGCTTCAACGGTAACGGTTTGAACGCGGCTATTGCGTTCACCACCTTGAAAGACTTCAAGGACCGCAAGGAAAAGCAGGATTCCGCGGGCGCCATCGCCTTCAATGCCTTCCAGAAGCAGTTGATGGGCATCCACGATGCGCAGGTGTTCACCTTGGTGCCGCCGGCCATTTCGTCCCTGGGTAACGCCACCGGTTTCGACTTGCGTCTGCAAGACCGTGGCGCGGCTGGTTCCGAGGCGCTTGCCGCCGCGACGGGCCAACTCATGGGCATGGCGATGAAGAGCCCGGTGCTGTCGCAGGTGCGTATCACCGGCCTGGCGGCCGGCACGCAACTGACGCTGAACATTGACCGCGACAAGGCCGCCGCCTTGGGCGTGGACTTCAATGAAGCGGCATCGCTGATTTCGACGGCAGTCGGTTCGGCCTACCTGAGCAAGTTCCCCAACATGGGCCGGATGCAGAACATCTGGGTGCAGGCGGATGCGCCGTATCGCATGCAGTTGTCCGACGTGCTGAAGCTGAACGCGCGCAACGGCCAGGGCGGCATGGTGCCCTTGTCGACCTTCGTGTCGGCCGAGTGGGTCCAGGGCCCGGTGCAGGTGGTGCGCTACAACAGCTACGAGTCCATGCGTATCGGCGGCGCCGCCGCCGCGGGCTACACCACCGGCCAGGCCATGGAAGAAATGCAGAACCTGGTGGCGCAGTTGCCGCAAGGCTTCGGCTACGAATGGACGGGTCTGTCCTATCAGGAACGGCAAGCCGGCAACCAGGCGCCTATCCTGATGGGCCTGTCGCTGTTGATCGTGTTCCTGGTGTTGGCCGCGCTGTACGAAAGCTGGGCCATTCCGCTGTCGGTCATGTTGGTGGTGCCGCTGGGCATGCTGGGCGCGGTGGCGCTGGTCAGCGCGCTGGGCATGTCCAACGACGTGTACTTCCAGGTGGGCATGGTGACCGTGATTGGCCTGGCGGCCAAGAACGCCATTCTTATCGTGGAGTTCGCCAAGGATCAGTACGCCCGAGGCATGGGGCTGTACGAGTCCGCGGTGGAAGCGGCCAGGCTGCGGTTCCGGCCGATCTTGATGACGTCGCTGGCGTTCATCCTGGGCGTGGTGCCGCTGGCCATGGCCACGGGCGCCGGCGCCGCCAGCCAGCGCGCGGTGGGCCTGGGCGTGTTGGGCGGCATGCTCGCCGCCACGCCGTTCGCCGTGATCTTCGTGCCGACCTTCTTCGTGGTGGTTCTGGGCCTGTTCAAGACCCGCCCGCGTCTGCTGGGCGCCGAACTGAAGGCCTGGGAAGAAGAACAGGCGGCCAAGAAGGCCGCTGAAGGGCAGCCCGCAACGGATACGGCCCACACTCCCGCACAACCCAATGGTGGCCCGGAGGGCAAGGCATGAAAGCCCTGATGATCAAGCAATCCGCCTTGTCCGCCTTTGTGGCGGTGGCGTTGGCCGGCTGCTCGCTGGCGCCCGACTACAAGCGTCCCGACGCACCGGTCACGGGCGTTTGGCCCGACCAGCCCAAGGTGCAGTACGGTGCCTACAACAAGCCCACGTCGCTGGGTTCGCAGCCGGCCTCGGCGGTCGTGCCCGAAGCCGGCATACCCGCCGCCGATTTGGGTTGGCGCGAATTTTTCCGCGATCCGCGCCTGCAAAGCCTGATCGCGCTGTCGCTCGTCAACAACCGCGACCTGCGCGTGGCCGTGCAGCGCGTGGAAGAAGCGCGCGCCCAGTATGGCGTTCAGCGGGGGGCGCAGTGGCCCAGCATCGGCGCCGGCATCCAGGGCCAGCGCCAGCATCTGCCGGCCAACATGCGCGCGGGCGGACCGGATTCCAGCTCGATTTCCAGCTCGTACCAGGCCGGCATAGGCCTGACGACGTTCGAAATCGATCTGTTCGGCCGGCTGCGTAACCTGTCGGAAGCGGCGTACCAGCAGTACCTGTCGACCGAGCAGGCGCAAAAGACCGTGCAGATCACGCTGGTCGGTTCCGTCGCTCAGGCGTACTTCAACCTGCGCGCGGCCGAAGTTCAACTGGAACTGACGCAGCGCACGTTGGCGTCGCGTCAGGAGTCCTACGACCTGGTCAAGCGCCGCTTCGACGGCGGCGTGGCGTCCGAACTGGATCTGAATCAGTCCAAGACGCTGCTGGATACGGCGTCGTCGGACCTGGCGCAATTGGCCCGGGCCCGCGCCCAGGCGCTGAACGCGCTGGTGCTGCTGGTGGGCGCGCCCTTGCCCGAAGACCTGCCGCCGCCCGCCACGTTTGGCCGCGACCAGTTGCTGGCCACCGTGCCGTCGGGCTTGCCGTCCGACCTGCTTGAACGGCGCCCCGACATTCTGGCGGCGGAAAACCAACTGCGGTCCGCCAACGCCAACATCGGCGCGGCCCGCGCGGCGTTCTTCCCGACGATTTCCCTGACCGGCCTGTTGGGCGTGGCCAGTCCGTCCTTGGGTGACCTGTTCAAGGGCGGCCAGGGCTATTGGAGTTTCTCGCCGTCCATCACGACGCCGCTGTTTGCCGGCGGCTCGATCCGTGAAGGCTTGAACCTGGCCAAGGCGCGCGACAACATCGCCGTGGCGCAGTACGAGCAGACCATCCAGCAGGCGTTCCGGGAAGTGTCCGACGCGCTGGCGGGCGAAGCGACCTACGGCGCGCAGTTGGATGCCCAGCGCGCCTTGCAGGAATCGTCTTCGCGCACCCTGGAACTGTCGAACCTGCGCTATACCAACGGTATCGACAATTACTTGCAGGTGCAGAACGCGCAGGTAGACTTCTTCAATGCCCAGTTGTCGCTGGTGCAGACCGGTTTGGCCGCGCTGATCAACCGCGTGGAGCTCTACAAGGCCTTGGGCGGCGGCTGGGAAGAAACCACGAAAGAACCGACCAAAGTGTCGACGACCACGCAATGATAGAACTTGGTGTAAATATCGATCACGTTGCCACCTTGCGGCAACAACGCCATACGGTGTACCCGGACCCGGTGGCCGCCGCGCTGCGCGCGGAAGACGCCGGCGCCGACCTCATCACGCTGCATCTGCGTGAAGACCGACGCCATATCCAGGACGCGGACGTGTACGCGATTCGTCCGCAACTGCGCACACGGATGAACCTGGAATGCGCGATCACGGCGGAAATGCTTGAAATTGCCTGCGCCGTCAAACCTCAGGACGTTTGCCTGGTGCCCGAAAAGCGCACTGAGCTCACCACCGAAGGGGGCCTGGAAGTGGCGGGCGCCATGGACTCCGTTACGGAAGCCGTGGGCCTGCTGGTCGAAACGGGCATTCGCGTGTCCCTGTTCATCGACCCCGACCCGGTGCAGATTGCCGCGGCGGCCAAGACCGGCGCCACGGTGATCGAACTGCATACCGGCGCCTACGCGGAAGCGCAGGGCGACGCGGCCGAAGCCGAGCTGCAACGCATCCGCCTGGCCGTGGCCGAAGGGCTGCGCCATGGCTTGCGCGTGAATGCCGGCCATGGCCTGCATTTGGGCAACGTTGCCCAGGTGGCCGCTATTGACGGTATCTCTGAACTGAACATCGGCCACGCCATCGTGGCGCAGGCGGTGTTCGACGGCTGGGAAAAAGCGGTCCGCGACATGAAGGCGGTGATGGTGCAGGCACGCCTGCAAGCGCTGCGCGGCCTGTGACCGCTGGCCGGAGGACGGGTGCCACCATCTTGCGCCACGCATCCCGTGCCGCTGTTTTTGGGTGACCTTTATGTCTGACTCCTCCAAAGCCCCCAGCGCAGCCCCCGCCCCGGCCGGCGCCATCGCCGGCATCGGCATGGACCTGCTGCGCATCGACCGGATTGAACGTGCGCTGGAACGGCATGGCGACCGGTTCGCGGAAAAGATCCTGGGCACTGAAGAACTGCAAAAATTCCATGCGCGCCGTGCCCGTGACCCGGTGCGCGGCGTGCGCTTTTTGGCGACCCGCTTTGCCGCCAAGGAAGCGTTTTCCAAGGCCATCGGCTTGGGCATGCGCATGCCCATGACGTGGCGGCGTGTGCAGACGCTGAACGCGCCGGGCGGGCGCCCGGTGCTGGTCATCGCGCCTGAGCTGCTGGACTGGTATGGTCAACGTTTCGGCGCGGCGCATGTATCCATCACCGACGAATCCGACATGGCCGCCGCCTATGTGGTGGTCGAACGCAAGCCCTGAAGAAGGACCCCTCATGGCTAAGAAAAAATCCAAGGTAGTTCTGCCCCCCGGCCCCGTGATGGTCGATGTGGCGGGAACCTCGCTGACCAAAGAAGAGAAGACCCGCCTGCGCCACCCGCTGGTGGGCGGCGTGATTCTGTTCGCCCGCAATTTCGAGAACCGCAAGCAACTGACCAAGCTGACCCGCCAGATCCACAAGGCCCGCAAGGAGCCGCTGCTGATCCTGGTGGACCACGAGGGTGGCCGCGTGCAGCGCTTCCGTGAAGACGGTTTCACCGCCTTGCCCGCCATGCGCGACCTGGGCACGCTATGGGACCGTGACCCCTTGCAGGCCATGCGCCTGGCGACCGAGGCCGGCTACGTGCTGGCCGCCGAACTGCGCGCCTGCGGCGTGGACATGAGCTTTACCCCGGTGCTGGACCTGGACTACGGCGCAAGCCAAGTGATCGGCAACCGCGCCTTCCATTCGGACCCGCGCGTGGTCACGATGCTGTCGCGCGCGCTGATCCAGGGCCTGGCGCTGGCCGGCATGTCGGCCTGCGGCAAGCACTTCCCCGGCCACGGCTACGTGGGCGCGGACTCGCACCACGAAATTCCCGTCGACCCGCGCAAGCTGGACGACATCCTGGCCGACGACGCCGCGCCCTACGCCTGGCTGGGCGACGCCGTGCTGCCTTCGGTAATGCCCGCGCACGTGATCTACCCGAAGGTGGACAAGCACCCGGCCGGCTTTTCCAAGAAGTGGGTGCAGGACATCTTGCGCAAGCGCCTGGGCTATGACGGCGTGGTGTTTTCCGACGACCTGACGATGGAAGGCGCGTCGGTGGCGGGTGATATCCTGGCCCGTGCCAATGCCGCGCTCAACGCGGGTTGCGACATGGTGCTGGTGTGCAACCGGCCGGACCTGGCCGACGATTTGCTGTCGCGCCTGAAGTTCGACCACGCGCCCGAATCGGTTGAACGCATCCGCCGCCTGATGCCGCGTTTCGATGCGCCCGACTGGGATACCTTGCAGGCCGAAGGCCGTTATCAGAATGCCCGACGACTTCAATCTCAAATCGTTCCTGTCTGACCTGCCGCATCTTCCAGGTGTCTACCGGCACCTGGATGCAGCCGGTGAAGTCATGTATGTCGGCAAGGCGCGCGACCTGAAGAAGCGCGTCTCGTCGTATTTCCAGAAGAACCTGGCCAGCCCCCGCATCGCCCAGATGGTGTCGAAAGTGGCGCGGCTGGAGGTCACCGTGACGCGCTCGGAAGCCGAAGCGCTGATCCTGGAAAACAACCTCATCAAGAGCCTGAAGCCGCGCTACAACATCCTGTTTCGCGACGACAAGTCCTACCCCTATCTGCTGATCACCGGCCACGAATGGCCGCGCATTGCCTACTATCGCGGCGCGACCAACAAGCGCGGCCAGTACTTCGGACCGTTCCCCAACGCCTGGGCGGTGCGCGAAACGATCCAGATCCTGCAAAAAGTCTTCCGCCTGCGCACCTGTGAAGACACCGTCTTTGCCAACCGCTCGCGCCCCTGTCTGTTGCATCAGATCGGGCGCTGTTCGGCGCCGTGCGTGGGCGCCATCGAGGCTCAGGAGTACGAGCGCGACGTGCAGCGCGCGGTGCGCTTCCTGAATGGCGAAGCCAAAGAAGTCATGGGCGAAATCGAAGCGCGCATGCAGCAGGCGGCGGGTGAACTGCGCTTTGAGGAAGCCGCCGCGCTGCGCGACCAGATGGGGTCGCTGGCGCGCGTCCTGCATCAGCAGACCATGGAGAACACCAGCGGCGAAGACACCGACATCATTGCGGTGGCGGTGGCGGGCGGCAAGGTCTGCGTGAACCTGGCGATGGTGCGCGGTGGCCGCCATCTGGGCGACAAACCCTTCTTCCCGACGCATGCCGAAGGCGAAGCCGCGCCGCAGGTGCTTGAGGCCTTTATCGCCCAGCACTACACCGACAACGCCATGCCGCCCGTGCTGGTCTGTTCGCACGCCTTGCCCGATCCGGATTTGATCAACCTGTTGATCGAACAGGCGGGCGGGCGGCCGTCACGCCTGCTGACCCGTCCGCAAGGGGCGCGCCGTTCGTGGCTGGAACAGGCGGGCAAGAACGCCGAGATGGCGCTGGCCCGCGCCCTGACCGAATCCGGCGCGCGCGCCGGCCGCACGCTGGCGCTGGCCGAGGCGCTGGACCTGGACACCGATGAAGCCGCGCTGGATGCGCTGCGCATTGAATGCTTCGACATCAGCCACACGGCCGGTGAAGCCACGCAAGCATCGTGCGTGGTGTTTGAACACCACGACATGCAGCCCTCGCTCTATCGCCGTTACAACATTGCCGGCATCACCCCGGGCGACGATTACGCCGCCATGCGCCAGGTGCTGACGCGCCGCTTCGCCAAGGTGGCGGATGGCGACGCCCAGATGCCGGGCCTGGTGCTGATCGACGGCGGCAAGGGCCAGGTCGAAGTAGCGCGCAAGGTGTTTGTGGAATTGGGGCTGGACATCCAGACGCTGGTCGGCGTGGCCAAGGGGGAAGGGCGCAAGGTTGGCCTGGAAACCCTGGTGTTCGCCGACGAGCGGCCGCCCGTGGCGCTGGGCGGGGAGTCCGCCGCGCTGATGCTGATTGCGCAGGTGCGCGACGAGGCGCACCGTTTCGCCATCACAGGCATGCGGGCGCGTCGCGCCAAGACGCGCAATGTGTCGCGGCTGGAAGAGATTGAAGGGGTGGGCGCCCGCCGTCGCCAGCGCCTGTTGGCCCGGTTCGGCGGATTTTCGGGGGTGGCGTCCGCCAGCATTGAAGACCTGGCATCGGTGGACGGCATTTCCCAAGACCTGGCCGAACGCATCTACGAGGCGCTGCGTGGCTAGCCCCCTGTCCGGCCGAAGCGCGGCCACGCCGCCGCGCCAATACAGCCAGCGTCATCCGGCTGATGTAGCATACGAACACTATGCCAATTAACGTACCCATAATCCTGACGTGGCTGCGCATCGCCATGATTCCTCTGGTGGTCGGGCTGTTCTACCTGCCCGAGAGCTGGATGTCGGTCCCCACGCGCGACACCTTCGCGGCCTGGGCATTCATCATCGCGGCGCTGACCGACTGGTTCGATGGCTGGCTGGCCCGCCGCTGGAACCAGACCTCGGCCTTCGGCGCCTTCCTGGATCCGGTTGCCGACAAGCTGATGGTCTGCGCCGCGCTGATCGTCCTGCTGGACCTGAGCCGCGTCGACGCCTTTATCTCGCTGATCATCATCGGCCGTGAAATCACCATTTCCGCCTTGCGCGAATGGATGGCCAAGATCGGCGCCAGCGCCAGTGTCGCCGTGCACCGCCTGGGCAAGTTCAAGACCGCCGCGCAAATGGTGGCGATTCCCTGCCTGCTGTACAACCAGCCCGTCTACGGCATCAGCACCAAGCTGCTGGGCGACGTGCTGATTATCGTTGCGGCGGTGCTGACGGTCTGGTCGATGCTGTATTACCTGCAGCGCGCCTGGCCCGCCATCCGCGAAAAGGCGCTGTAAGCGCCCTGGCAGTATCCTGATTTGCAGACGGCGGCCCGGCTCGCGCATGGCGGCCGCCAACACAGTCAAAGAGCGATGGCCGGCACGATCCGGCCCGGCCTTGCCGCCGCATTCGCCATGAACTCAACGGCCGGGCTCCCGGCCGTTGCCGGAGACAACCCGCGCACCGCATCACTGCGTGCGCTACCCGCCGCTTCGCGGCCTTTTGCAATGCACACCGCCACCACCCCCTTGCCCTCGGATGCCGATGTCCGCCGGCGCGACTGGAAGACCATCCTGCTGATCGGCGTTGCGCACGCCGCGTCGCATTTTTTCCAACTGGTGCTACCCCTGCTCAACGTATCCCTGGCCACGGCGTTCGGCCTGGACTTCGCGCGGGTGGGAGCGCTGGTCGCCACGTTCTACGTGGTGTCGGGCATCGGCCAGGCGTCATCGGGTTTCGTGGTGGACCGCATCGGCGCGCGGCCCGTGCTGTGGTTCGGACTGGCGTGCTTTGTGTTGTCGGGCGTGTTGATCGGCTCGGCCAACGGCTACCCCATGCTGATGTTTGCTGCCATTGTGGGCGGCATCGGCAATTCGGTGTTCCATCCGGCCGACTACTCCATCATCAACCACCGCATCACGCCGTCCCGACTCGGGCATGCATTTTCGGCGCACGGGTTGACCGGCAACCTGGGGTGGGCGTTGACGCCGATATTCATGACCACGATTACCTTGCTGGCCGACTGGCGCGTGGCCGCTTACAGCGCCGCGGGGCTGGTGGCGGTGGTGCTGGTGCTGACCGTGCTGGGCGGCCATCTGCTTGGCGGCCCATTGCCGCAGGACGCCGACGCCAAGGATGAAACCCAGGCCGCCACGGCGGCACTCAAAGCCGCGCCCAAGCCGCAAGAAGGCGTGCTGACTACCCTGGCGACGCTGTTGTCCAAGCCCGCGCTGTGGGGCGCGTTCCTGTTCTTTGCGTGCACGTCGATCGCGCTGTCGTCGGTGCAGAACTACACAATTCCGCTGTTGGACCAGTTGTACGGCTTGTCCGAAGTGGTGGCCAGCTCGGCCTTGTCCGGCTACATGGTGGCGTCGGCCGTGGGCATGGCGGCGGGCGGCTTCCTGGTGTCCGCCAACCCGCGCACCGAGCGCACCGTGATGGTGGCGCTGTTGTTGGCCGGCCTGACGCTGGTGGTGCTGGCCCTGGGCCTGGTGCCGGCCGCGCTGGCCGCGCCGGTGGTCGGCCTGGCCGGCTTCTGCTCGGGCGTGGCGGCGCCTTCGCGCGACATGCTGATCCGCCGCGTCACGCCCAAGGGGTCCACCGGGTCCGTCTATGGGCTGGTGTATTCGGGCATGGACGTGGGTTCGGCCATGGGCCCGCTGGCGTTCGGCCTGCTGCTGGATGCAGGATTCCGCCAGGGGCCTTGGGTGGGCGCGGGCGTTGCGTTTGCTGCGGCGGCGCTGCTAGCGCAGTGGATCGCCGTGCAGGCGCGCCGCGCCGATCCCGTGTTGGCGGGGGGCGCGGTCGCCCGGTCCTGACGTGTTTCGGGCGCCGCCAGCCGGTCCTGACTTCTCTTGGGCGCCGCCTCCACCTGGCTTGCCTGGGCTCAGCAGCATCAGCCCAATCAAACCGATCAGCACGCATAGCGCGACGTAATAAGCCGGCACCATCAGGTTGCCGGTCTGTTGGATCAGGGCGGTGTTGATGAAAGGGGCCAAGCCGCCAAACAGCATCACCGCCAGGTTGTACGACAGCGACACGCCGGTTGACCGCAAGTTCACGGGCAGGATCTCGGTCATCAGCGCGGGCGTGGGCCCCCACATGAAACCCATGCAGGCCGCCGCCAACAATTGCGCCTGCAAGAGCGTGGCGAAGGACGGCGCATGCAGCACGCGCGCCATCATGAACCACGTGACCACGCCAAAGGCGAAGGTGGCCGGCAGCATGAGGGCGCGGCGCGTCAGGCGGTCCGACAGCGCCCCGGACAAGGGGCACAGCACCAGCAGCAGCACGGCGGCCAAGGCGCTGCTCAGTTGCGCGTCGCCCATCGTCAGCCCCAATTCCGTGACGGCGAAGATGGGCAGATACAGCAACATGACGTAGTTGGACGCCGTGCCCGTCACCACGATGCAGAACGACCCGACCAGTTCTCGCGGATACCGCGAGAAAAGCGTGCGCAGCGTGGTGCGTTCGGGTTTGACGAGCTGGTCTTGAAAGCGGCGGAATTCAGGCGTTTCGTCCACCTGCGTGCGCAGGTAATAGCCGATGGGCCCGATCAGGATGCCGAACAGGAACGGCACGCGCCAGCCCCAGCTTTCCAGATCTGCCGTCGACAAATTCGACGACAGCAGGTAGACCACGCCGGCCCCGGCTGAAAACGCCAGCGACTGCGAGCACATCTGAAAGCTGCCGTACAGGCCGCGCCGCCCCGTTGGGGCGAACTCCACCAGCATGGCGCTGGCGCTGGCGTATTCGCCACCCACGGAAAATCCCTGGATCAGCCGCGCCACCAGCATCAGCACGCTGGCCGCCACGCCGATGGATGCATAGGTGGGCAGCAGGCCGATCAGGGCGGTGCCGCCAGCCATCATCAGGATCATCAGCGACAACGCACGACGGCGGCCGTGGCGGTCGGCGTACATGCCCAACACCAGGCCGCCGATCGGGCGCACTGCAAAGGCCACGCCAAAGGTGGCCAGCCCCAGCAGCAGCGACGTCGCGGTGTCGCCGGTGGGGAAGTACAGCCGCGAAATCACGGCGGCGAACATGCCGTAGATGGCGAAATCGAACCACTCGAAGGCATTGCCCAGCACCGAGGCAATGACCACGCGCCGACGCATGGCGGCGGAAACTGGGTAAGCGGGGGAAGACGGAAGCGTCATCACGGACTCCTGCGAACGCCGTACAGGCGCAAGGGGACACACGGGCGCGTTGCATGGCAACGCGGCCCGTGGACTCGACAGCAGAAAAGGGAAGGATCAGCCCAGGCGGTCGCGCACGATCTCTACGAAGACCGCCGCGCCGGTAGGCAGGATGTCGTCGTCGAAATCGTATTCAGGGTGATGGCAGAAATGGCCGTCCTGGCCGACGAAGAAGTAGGCGCCGGGACATTCCTGAAGCAGGTAGGAGAAATCTTCCGAGGCCATCAAGGGCGTGACCCGGTCGTCCACCGCGTCGATGCCGACCACGCGCGCCGCCGCGGCAGCGACCGTGGCGGCAGGGCCGGGCGCATTGATGGTGGGCGGGCAGCCCAGACCGAACTCGCAGTCGATGCGGGTGGCGTTGGACACGGCCAGGCCGTCGCAGATTTCGCGTACGCGCCGCAAGGCGGTTTCGCGCGCGGCGACGCTCATGGTGCGCACCGTGCCCCGCAGTTCCATCAGGTCAGGGATGACGTTTGGCGCGGTGCCGCCGTTCATCATGCCCACGCTGACCACGCCCGCCACCAGCGGGTCCAGAGACCGGCTGACCACGGTTTGCAGCATGCCCACCAACTGGCTGGCGATAACGACGGGGTCGTTGCCCTGCTGCGGCATGCCGCCGTGGCAGCCGACGCCATGCACGCGGATGGTGAAGCCGTCGCAGGCGGCCAGCAGCGCGCCTTCGCGTACGGCGACGCGGCCCTTGCCGAGCATCGGATTGTTGTGCAGGCCATAGATTTCGTCGCAGGGAAAGCGCGTGAACAGCCCGTCTTCGATCATCGCCGCGCCGCCGGCTAGCGTTTCCTCGGCCGGTTGGAAGATGAAATTAAGGGTGCCCGCGAAGTCCCGGTTCTGCGACAGATGTTGCGCCACCGCCAACAGCGTGGCCGTGTGCCCGTCGTGTCCACAGCCATGGAAGCTGCCTTCATGGGTGGAGCGATAGGGCAGGGTGGTCTTCTCCTGCATGGGCAGCGCGTCCATGTCGGCCCGCAGCCCGATGCGACGTTCGCCGGGGCGTTCGCCCCGCAACACGGCCACCACCCCTGTGCGGCCGATGCCGCTATGCACCTCCAGGCCCCACTGCTTGAGCTTGGCCGCAACCAGTTCGGCGGTGCGGTGTTCTTGAAAACCTAGTTCCGGATGCGCGTGCAGGTCTTGCCGCCATTGCGCGAATTCCGGTTGACGCTCGACAAACCAATCACGGACTTGCATTGCCGCCTCCTGGGGGAAGTGAAATGGCTGAGGTTCGGATGTGGCGGCGGGCCGGGCGGCCCGCCTGATGCCGTGGGAACCTTAGACGATATCGGCGGCGGAAGGTGAATCTGTAACTGGTCGTGAGTTGGGCTTATTGGCGGACCGTGCGCACGTCGGCCGGGGGCGACGTTTCAACGTTGCTGCGCCATGGGTTGATGTCCAGCCCGCCACGGCGCGTGTAGCGCGCGTAGACCGTCAGGTGCTCCGGGGCGCAGGCCGCCTGGATGTCGCTGAAGATGCGTTCCACGCAGTGCTCGTGGAATTCGGCGTGCTGGCGGAATGACACCAGATAGCGCAGCAACGATTCGCGGTCGATGGGGGCGCCCCGGTAGCGGATCTGCACGCTGGCCCAATCGGGCTGGCCGGTCACCGGGCAGTTGGACTTCAACAGGCGCGAGGCCAGCGTTTCCTCGACCACATCGCCGGGCCGCGTGCGCAGCAGCTCGGGCGCGGGCTCGTAGGTGTCGATCTCGATGTCCAGCTTGTCGATATAGATGCCGTCCATCTCAGCCATCCGCAATTCGGAAAACCGCTGCGGCAGGAAGAAATCCAGACCAACCGGCGCGCCGGCCGCGGCGCTCAGGTCACGTTCCAGGCGCCCACGCAGCGCCGCCGAATTCACCAGGCGCGTCTGGTTGAACGAATTCAGATAGAGCTTGAACGACTTGGATTCGATGATGTTGGGGCTGTCGGCCGGCACCGAGAACGTGGCCATGGCCACGCGCGGCTTGCCCTTGGCGTCCAGCCAGGACAGCTCGTAGGCGTTCCAGATATCCACGCCGGTGAAGGGCAGCTTGCCGGCTTCCAGGTTCAGCGCTGCTCGATTGTGCGAGCGCGCGATGGGAAACAGCAGCGAGGGATCGTATTGCGAGGCGTAGGCCACGCTTTGGCCCAGGGGGCCGTGAGACAGGGTCATGGCAGATCAAGGAAATCGGGGAATAGCGGCATTGTAGGCGGTCGGAAAAACGCCGGATTTTCGCATTATGAAATGTAAGTCTCGTCATGTGAAAGTTCCTGCTGCTGCGCAACCAAAGCGCATTTCACAGATGGCAAAGTCGTTCCGTAATACGAAATGGAAGTTTTAATTCATTGATTTTAAAGAAAAACATTTTTCATCTTCTATAAGACATAAGCCCACATTGCCCTGCAGCACAGGCATAGACTTTCTCCAACGATTCACGCAATGCAAGACGCGAATCTTTTGAAGTTTTCCTATCACTGACCAGGAGCATCACCATGAGCACTCGCGAAACCGAAATCCGCAATTTGCAGAAAGACTGGGCCGAGAACAGCCGCTGGCAAGGCATCAAGCGCGACTACAGCGCCGAGGATGTCATCCGCCTGCGTGGCTCGATCAGCGTGCAGCACACGCTGGCCGAACGTGGCGCGACCCGGCTGTGGGAATCCCTGCATAGCGAGCCGTTCGTGAATTCGCTGGGCGCCCTGACCGGCAATCAGGCTATGCAGCAGGTCAAGGCCGGTTTGAAGGCCATTTACCTGTCGGGCTGGCAAGTGGCCGGTGACGCCAACCTGGCCGGCGAGATGTACCCCGACCAGTCGCTGTACCCCGCCAACTCGGTGCCGCAAGTGGTTCGCCGCATCAATAATTCCTTGTCGCGCTGCGACCAGATCCAGTGGATGGAAGGCAAGAACCCGGGCGACGAGGGCTACATCGATTATTTCGCGCCCATCGTGGCGGATGCCGAAGCTGGTTTCGGCGGCGTGCTGAACGCCTTCGAACTGATGAAGGCCATGATCGACGCGGGCGCCGCCGGCGTCCACTTCGAAGACCAGTTGGCTTCCGTGAAGAAATGCGGCCACATGGGCGGCAAGGTGCTGGTGCCCACCCGCGAAGCCGTCGCCAAGCTGGTGTCGGCCCGCCTGGCCGCCGATACGATGGGCACGCCCACCGTGTTGCTGGCCCGTACCGACGCCGACGCGGCTGACCTGGTGACCAGCGACGTCGATGAAAACGACCGCCCGTTCATCACCGGTGAACGCACGGTTGAAGGCTTCTTCCGCACCAAGGCCGGCATCGATCAGGCGATTTCCCGCGGCCTGGCCTATGCGCCTTACGCCGACTTGATCTGGTGCGAGACGTCCACGCCCAACCTGGAATACGCCCGCAAGTTCGCGGACGCCATCCATCGCCAATTCCCGGGCAAGCTGCTGGCGTACAACTGCTCGCCCTCGTTCAACTGGAAGAAGAACCTGGACGACGGCACCATCGCCAAGTTCCAGCGCGAGCTGGGCGCCATGGGCTACAAGTTCCAGTTCATCACGCTGGCCGGCTTCCACGCGCTGAACTACGGCATGTTCGAACTGGCCCACGGCTATGCCCGCCGCCAGATGAGCGCCTTCGTGGAATTGCAGCAGAAGGAATTCGCCGCCGCCGACTTGGGCTTCACCGCCGTGAAGCACCAGCGCGAAGTGGGCACCGGCTACTTCGACGCCGTGACCCAGACGATCGAAAACGGCCAGTCCTCGACCACGGCGCTGACGGGCTCCACGGAAGAGGCCCAGTTCGAGCATGGCAAGGAACAGAAGGTGGCTTGATCGCCGGGTCGCTTTATCGCATTACCCGTCGCCCGGTAAGCCGTTGACCGGGCGACGAGATTGATTGCTTTGCAGTTGTAGGTGCTGTTGTAGGGTGGATTCGGGGTGCCTTCGGGCACCCTTTTTTTTCCCTCGGCCAGCACGCTTGCGCGTCAGGCGGCGGCCGCCTCTTTCTCAAGCGAGGCCATGTCGATCACGAAGCGGTACTTCACATCGTTCTTGGCCAGGCGCTCGTAGGCGTCGTTCACCGCCTGGATCGGCACGATCTCGACATCGCTGACGATGCCGTGTTCGGCGCAGAAGTCCATCATCTCTTGCGTTTCCTGCATGCCGCCAATCGCCGAACCGGCGATCGACTTGCGCCCCATGATGAGGTTGGCGCCCGGGATCGGATCCAGCGGCGTCAGCGCGCCCACCAGCGCCATCGTGCCGTTCAGCGTCAGCAAGGCCAGGTACGGATTCACGTCATGGCTGACGGGCACGGTGTTCAACAGGAAATCGAACGAGCCGGCATGCGCGGCCATCGCCTCCGCGTCGCGCGACACCAGGACTTCGTCGGCGCCCAGGCGCTTGGCGTCGCGGCCCTTGTCGGCCGACGTCGTGATCATCACCACGTGCGCGCCCATCGCGTGCGCGAATTTCACGCCCATGTGGCCCAGGCCGCCCAAGCCGATGACGCCCACTTTCTGGCCGGGGCCGACCTTCCAGTGGCGCAGCGGCGAATAGGTGGTGATGCCGGCGCACAGCAGGGGAGCCACGGCCTGCAGGTCCAGTTTGTCGGACACTTTCACTACGAAGTGTTCCTTGACGACGATGTGGTCGGAATAGCCGCCGAACGTCAATTGGTCGCTGCCGCGTTCCTTGTCGTTATAGGTCAGCGTGGCGCCTTCCTCGCAGTATTGCTCCAGGTTCAGGCGGCAGGCCTTGCAGTGCCGGCAGGAATCCACCATGCAGCCCACGCCGGCGTAATCGCCCGCCTTGAACTTGGTGACGTTCTTGCCCACTTGCGCCACGCGGCCAACGATTTCGTGGCCGGGCACCATCGGGTACATCGAATTGCCCCAATCGCCGCGCGCCTGATGCAGGTCGGAATGGCAAATGCCGCTGTACAGGATGTCAATCAGCACGTCGTCGTCGCCCGGCTCGCGGCGCGTGAAGCTGAAGGGAACGAGCGGGGTGTCGGTACTGTGGGCGGCGTAGCCACGGGCTTGGGTCATGATGGATTCGCAGGAATTTGTTAAGCAGGCGTTCACAATATGCTTCGCCATCCACCGGATCAAGCTAGAATTTCCGCATGTTTTATTGAAGGAATTTGCACAATCATGCAGGCGGATAACCTGTCCCACCTGGCCGCCTTCGCCGCCGTGGCCCGGCATTGCAGCTTTCGCCGCGCGGGCGAGGAACTGGCCCTGTCCACGTCCGCCGTCAGCTACGCCATCCGCAACCTGGAAGAGCGGCTGGGCGTGAACCTGTTCAATCGCACGACGCGCAGCGTAGCGTTGACCGCCGCCGGGCAGCGTCTGGCCGAACGCTTGCTTCCCGCGCTTGCCGACCTGGGCGACGCGCTTGAAGAAATGAACCTCTTTCGTGGCGCCGCGTCCGGCACGTTGCGGATCAACACGTCGCGGGCCGCGTCCTACATGCTGCTGATGCCGTTCGCCGCGCGCTTTCTGGCCGCCTATCCGGATATCCAGCTGGAAGTCGCCGAGGACGACAGCTTTGTCGACATCGTCGCATCCGGTTTTGACGCGGGCGTGCGCTTGTTGGAGGCCGTGCCCGAAGACATGGTGGCCGTGCAGATCGGCCCGGCGTTGCGCGCGGCGGTGGTCGCCTCGCCCGCCTACCTGGCAGGACGGCAATTGCCCCGCCATCCCCACGACTTGTTGAGCCACGCTTGCGTGCGCTACCGCTTTCCCAGCGGGCGCTTCTACAAGTGGGAATTCGAAAAGGATGGCGTTGCCATGGAAGTCGACGTGACCGGCCGCATCGCGCTTAGCGACGTGCACGCGGAAGTGCGCGCGGCGGTGGACGGCATCGGCATCGGCTGCGTGCCGGAACACTACGTGCGCGACCTGCTGCAATCGGGGCAGTTGGTGCGGATGCTTGACGACTGGTGCCCGACGATTCCGGGCTTCATGCTGTATTACCCACGCCAACGTCGCGTGTCGTCAGCGTTACGGGCGTTCATCGACATGGCGAAACAGACCAGTTAGCGCGGGGCGGGGGAAGGCGGAACGGGGCGGTGCTGTTGGCTGCTCACGTATGAGGGCCAAGCATCCACGCTGGAATGTCACGTTGCTGATGCAGGACGCGCCAGACATCGATATGGTCCGCGCGTTCTACGTAGAAAACCAGATAGGGATAGCGGGTAAGTGGCCATGACCGAAGCCCGGGCAAATCCAGTTCGTGCGCGTATCGAGTAGAGCCCGTTGCCGCGTGACGGGCAAGGTGTGAGTAAGCACGCTCCAAGGCATCAAGGAAGCCGAACGCGACTTGCTCAGATGCCTCGAGTACGTAGTAGGCGATGGCTGCGTCGATATCCGCGTTTGCTTGCAAACGCGGAATCACAGGTTTGGCTTTCACTACTTTGTGCCAGGCTTGGAGCCATTGCTGATTCGGGCACGCAGGTCAGAAAAATAGGCGGCGTCGGCTGGAGCTGCTTGGGCGGAAGATGCGCCAGCAAGCATCAAGCTTCGCAACTGAAGGCGGTCCTGGTCTTTGCGGATGAGTTCGCGGACATACTCGCTGCTGGTGCCGTAGCCTCTTTCGGAGACCTGTTCGTCAACGAAGGATTTCAGCGCGTCCGGGAGGGAAATGTTCATGGTGCCCATCGCCGTAGATTAGGGGCCTTGGCAAAATTTGGCAAGACCGTACTTCCCGACCCCTAATCCGCTACCGTCGGCGCCTCGCCCAGCGTCGCCAAACATTCCTCCAGAGGCGGAATCGCCAGCGCCAGCTTCGCGACCGTTGCCGCGTCAACATGCGACAGAGGCGGGATTTCGGCCAGCACCCGGACGTCGCCAAAGCGTTCGATGGCTTCCTTGTTGCCGGGGGACAGCGGGCCGCTCATGACCACGCCCAGAATCGGGATGCCGCGGCGCTTCAGGGCTTCCAGGCTCAGCAGCGTGTGGTTGATGGTGCCCAGGCCGCTGCGCGCCGCCAGCACCACGGGCATGTCCAGGCGGGCGATCAGGTCGATCATCATGTGCGTGTCGTCGATGGGCACGTACAGGCCGCCCGCGCCTTCCACGATCAGCGGCGCGGTGGTGGCGGGGGGCACGATGCTGGTTGCGTCGACGACCGTGTCTTCCAGCGTGGCCGCAGCCCAGGGCGACAGCGGCGCTTGCAGCACGTAGGCCGGCAGGTGCTGGCGTTCGGGCGGCAGTTGCGCCAGTTCGGCCACGGTGTCGGTGTCGCCCCGTTCTTCGGCTACGCCGGTCTGCACCGGCTTCCAGTAGTCGGCGTTCCAGGCGCGCACGAGGATGGCGGACACCAGCGTCTTGCCGATGCCGGTGTCAGTGCCGGTCACGAAAACCCCGGCGGGGCGTTGCGTCGATTTTTTCCACATACCGTAGGCCAGGTGATACGTCACCGTGGCTCCTTGTTCGTCAAACGCCGCCAGCACGCGGCGCAGCGCCGCCGCGGATAGCGGCGGGTGTCCGGGCGCGGGCGTGGTGGCGCCGATGCCTTTCAGGCCCTTCAGAAAAGTCAGGCCATCAGGATGATTTTGTATCAGCCGTTCGCCGCGCACGCCACCGGCCAGATTGCTCATGGCGGGACGGATGACCTGGCACGGCGGGTAGGGCGGCGTGGCGGCGGCGAAGCCCGTCGCCTGATGCGCGTGCTGCCATTCGGTGAAGGTGCCGGCGGCCAGCGTCGCCACGGCCAGATGGCCGCCGGGCGCCAGCAGCGCGGCCAGCCGGCCCAGGCCGGCGTTCAGGTCGGTGAACCACTGCACGGCCAGGCTGGAGCAGATCAGGTCGTACTCGCCATCCAGCGCCTGGGGGTGCTCGCCGTCCAGCAACTGGAAGCGCGCCGTGCCGGGTAGCGCCGGGCCGCGCTGGGCGGCGGCGAGCATGGCGGGCGAGATGTCGGTGATGGTCCAGTCCGCCTCGCCCAGCCGGCGCGCCAAGGCCTGGGTCAGCAAGCCGGTGCCGCAGCCGATCTCCAGGATGCGAGGACGCGCGGGCAAGCGCAGGCCAGCGATATCACTGGCCAGCCGTTCGGCGGTAATGCGCTGGATGGGCGCGTGGTCTTCATAGCGGTGGGCAGCGGCGCCGAAGCGGGCGCCGACCCGGGCGTTACGTGGCGTGGCTTGCATCAGGCGGCACGCGCCACGCGGTCGATGAAACCGGCGATGTGGCGCGCGCACCAGGGCGCGGCCGACACCGGCAACAAATGGCCGCCGTGTTCCAGATCGTGCCGTTCGTCACCCAAGCGGCCGCCGAACGCGGCTTGCGTCATTGCCGGGGGAACGATGGGGTCGTCCAGTCCGGCCAGAATCAGCAAGGGAACGGGCAGCGCCGCCAAAGCGTCGCGCTGGTCGTCGTCGCGCAAGGCTTGCAGGTCGCGGGCCAGGGGTTCCAGGCGTGGTTCACCGAAGGCGGAAGCCTCCCCGCAGCGCTCGCGAAAGTCTTGCAAGACGGCGGCGGGGTCGGCGGACAGCCGTTTCAACATGCGGTCCAGCATGCGGCGCGGCACCCCGGCGTCAAAGTCCGGCGCGGCGCCAAAGCGCGGGAACCCGTTGATCGACACCAAGCCCACACAGTTGGACGGCAGATCCCGCAACAAGCGCAGCACGCCCAGCGAATGGCCGATGGCGATGACGGGGGCGCTGGCGGGGTCTTGAACCTGTCCGATGGCTGGATCTGCAACATGGCCGACGACTGGGTCGATGGCAGGGTCTAGAACTCGGCCGAGGGTTGCGGCCGGCGCTTGCGCGGCGCCGAAGTAACCGGCGTCGGCAACGGCGTGCGGCCAGGCGCCAAGCTCGGCGCGCAGCGGCGTCCAGACGGAAGCGTCGAACGCCCAGCCATGTACGAAGAGCAGGGTGGGGCGCATGCAGGTCATGCCAGCACCGCCTTGATGCCATCGATCAGTTGCGCGACGTCGGCGTCGCGGTGCGCGGCGCTAAGCGTTAGGCGCAGGCGGCTGGTGCCGGCCGGCACGGTGGGCGGGCGGATGGCCACGGCCAGCAGGCCACGGCGTTCCAGGGCGGCCGCCATGTCCAGCGCGCGCGCTTCGTCGCCCACGATGGCGGGCACGATCTGCGTGGAGGAATCGCCCGTGTCCAAGCCCATGCCTTGCAGCGCGGCGCGCAGCCGGTCACCGGCGGCAGTCAGCCGGGCGCGCTCGGCGTCCAGCGTGGGCACCAGGTCCAGCGCGGCGTCCATGGCGCCCAGCACGGCGGGCGGCAACGCCGTCGTGTAGATAAAGCCAGAGCAGGTGTTGATCAAGTAGTCGCACAGCGCGCGCGACCCGGCCACATACGCGCCGAATCCGCCCAGCGCCTTGCTGAACGTGCCCATCGCCAGGTCAATACGCCCCGGCGCCAAGCCCGCCAGTCCCATGCCGCCCGGACCCAGCACGCCGGTGGCATGGGCTTCGTCCAGGTAGACAAAGGCCTGATAGCGGTCGGCCAGGTCCGCCAGCCGGACGACGTCGGTTCGGTCGCCGTCCATGCTGAACACGCTTTCCGTGACGATGAAGCGGGCCACGGGCTTGCCCGCGCCACCTTCCACCTTTGCGGCAAGCAGGTTTTCCAGGTGATCCAGGTCGTTGTGCCGGAACCGGATCTGCTTGACCCCGGCCGCCTGGCAACCCTGGTGCAGGCTGGCGTGATTGAGCTTGTCGGCGTACAGCTCGATCTCGCCCAGGCTTGCGGCGGCGCGCAGCAGGGCGGGCAGCACGGCGGCGTTGGCCTGCCAGCCCGAGGCCAGCAGCAGCGCCGCCTCGGTGCCTTTCAGGCGAGCCAGCTTGGCCTCCACCTGTTCGTGCAAATCCAGGTTGCCGCACACCAGCCGCGACGCCTGTGCGCCCGCGCCGTGGCGGGCCGCCCATTCCCGGGCGCGTTCGATCAGCAGCGGGTGCTTGGACAGGCCCAGGTAATCATTGCTGGAAAAGTTCAGCACGGGCGCGCCATTGAGCACGATGCGCCCGGGCGGCGCGGCCGTGGCGGTGCGCAGGCGACGGCGTACGCGGCGGGTGTCGGCGGCGGCCAACTCGGCGAAAAACAGGGAATCCAGCTTAGACATCAATCGTTCCGGCAGCGGCCGGGCAAGGGGGACGCCCGTGCCAAGCCGTAGAATGCGGGCCATTGTAGTGGAGGCGCGCACGGGGTTTTCCGGCGTCCGGGACGCCAGGAATGCCCCTGCGAACGCGCCTGTTTTTTTTCGGAGCTCAACCATGCACACGCCCGACTGGGTGGCCCAGGGCCAACCCCATATCTGGCTTCCCTATGCCCAAATGAAAACGGTGACGCCGCCGCTGCCCGTGGTGCGCAGCCACGGCAGCCGGCTGGAACTGGCGGACGGGCGCAGCCTGATCGATGGCGTGGCGTCCTGGTGGACGGCCTGTCACGGTTACAACCACCCGCACATCGCCCAGGCCGTGCGCGCGCAACTGGACGCCATGCCGCATGTGATGTTCGGCGGCTTGACCCACGAGCCCGCGCTGACGCTGGCGCGCCGCCTGGCCGGCTTGCTGGGGCCGGGGCTGGACCGCGTCTTCTACACCGACTCCGGGTCGGTGGCGGTAGAAGTCGCCATGAAGATGGCGGTGCAGTTCTGGCTGAACCAGGGCGAGCGCGGCCGCAGCCGCTTTGTAGCGTTTCGGGGCGGCTATCACGGCGATACGTTCGGCACCATGGCCGTGTGCGACCCCGACGACGGCATGCACAGCCTGTACCGGGGCATGCTGGCCGAGCACGATATCGTCGATCTCCCGCGCGACGAGGCCGGGCTGGCCGAACTGGACGCCTGGCTGGAAACCCGCGCGCCGCAGTTGGCCGGCATCCTGGTCGAGCCGCTGGTGCAGGGCGCGGGCGGCATGCTGCTGCATGATCCGGAAGTGCTGCGCCGCTTGCGCAGCCTGGCGGACCGCCACGGCCTGCTGCTGATCTTCGACGAGATCTTCACCGGCTTCGGACGCACCGGTACCATGTTCGCCTTCGAGCAGGCCGGCATCAAGCCCGACATCATCACCTTGTCCAAGG
>RCUJ01000271.1_pt1 | contig 29819 bp, 23 predicted proteins | sample 2166321 | NCBI WGS metagenome assembly RCUJ01 (sample SAMN09932808, study PRJNA488358) | compost metagenome | feature: garden; material: soil; isolation source: compost soil in an enriched community after 118 h of incubation | place: Germany: Experimental Botanical Garden Goettingen | collected... | reverse complement strand
GAATTATTCGGCTGCAATAATTTCTTTAACCGCCACTTCATAATTTCGGATATTTTTTGTTTTGTTTATTTTTTTCAAAACCTTATGCGGATTGGAGAATATCACAGAGAAATATTCCCATAAATGATGCATTTTCAATAAAATATGCGCTGGACCAGACAATGACTCACTATATCCTTGGTACAAGGTTTCGTGAAAAGCACTGAATAATTCCATTTTGTTTTCAGGATATTCTAAAGAATTGCTTTTAATCATACTTGGCAAAAAAGGATCTGCAATTAATCCACGGCCAATCATCCAATGGTCAATAGTAGGAAAGCGTTCCTGCATTTCATGAAACTTAGCTACCGAAGTAATATCACCATTGTAATACAATTTATGCTTAGTGTTATCTATACATTGTTGAAATGCATCTAAATGCACGCCTCCTTTGTACAATTGTTTTCCAATACGCGCATGTATAGCAATATTCTTAATAGGGTAGGTGTCTAGAATGGGTAAAACATCCAGAATTTCTTCTGTATTATCGTAACCCAAACGCATTTTCATAGAAACAATAATATCCGATTCGGAGTGGGCTCTTTCTAAAATGTTGTTGATTTTTTCGGTATTACTGATAAGACCGGAACCCATACCAGATTTGGTCACCATCGGATACGGACAGCCTAAATTCCAGTTTAATTCTTTATAACCCAGCTGTTGCACATATTTGGCCACGAATAAAAACTCATCGGCATCATTGGTTATCACTTGCGGAATGACCTCTAAACCCAAATTGTTTTCAGGAAGTAAATCCCGTTCATAAGAGGATTTAACAACCAGTTTTCCGTTTAAACGGATGTAGGGAGAATAATAGGTATCAATTCCTCCAAAATATTTATTTTGTGCGTTTCTAAAACGAAAGTCTGTAAATCCTTGTAAGGGCGATGAAAGTAAGGTGTAATTCATGATATGTATAGTCGTGCAAATATACTATTCTTTACACGCTTATGGTTTATCTAAAGCAATAATCCCTTTTTATTTTAAAATCAACTGCATGAAAACTAAATCCAGCCAATGGTCAAATTTGTAGCCAACTTCACGAATAGTACCTACTACTTTAAATCCGAACTTCTCGTGAAAAGTAATGCTTCCTGAATTCTCCGCATCAATAGCACCAATCATAACGTGATATCCTTGTTTCTTCGCTAATTGGATAAGTTCTCCCAATAATAATTTTCCAACACCTTGTCCTATAAATTCTTGGGCAACATAAACAGAATGCTCTATGGTGTATTGGTATCCAATTTTTTCTCTAAATGTACCATAGGTCGCATATCCAATCGGCATATTTTCAAATTCAGCAACAATAACAGGTAAATTCTTTGCCATTTTATCTTCAAACCATACTTTTTGCTCTTCAAAATCATGTGGTTCATAATCATAGTTAGAGGTACTATGAAGAATTTGATGATTAACGATTTCTAATATAGTATCAATATCAGCAAAAATGGCTGGTCTTATCTTAATTTCCATAGCGAATCAATTTTCATTCAAAAGTAACAAATCTATTCAAGAATAGAGAAAAACCTTCGCAACTTTGTATCTTTGCTACATTGAAACTAATATAATGATTTACCCCAAAATACCTTTAGCGCAAAGCATCATCCAAATTTGTTTGGCCAAAGGAATCACCACCATCATAATTTCTCCAGGCTCACGAAATGCACCTTTGACTATTGGTTTTGCCAGCAATCCCGCTTTTCAATGTTACAGTATTGCTGATGAGCGTACTGCGGCCTTTTTTGCACTTGGAATTGCACAACAAACGAAACAACCTGTTGCATTAGTTTGCACATCGGGCTCTGCCTTACTGAATTATTATCCTGCTTTTGCGGAAGCATTTTACAGTCAGATTCCAATGATTGTCATTTCGGCAGATCGACCGCAAAGTAAAATTGATATTGGTGACGGGCAAACCATTCGCCAGGAAAATGTTTTCTTAAATCATTCTTTATACAATGCCAATTTGCATGAAGATGTTTCGGAAGAAAATGATTTAAAAATCAACGAAGCCATTAATACGGCGGTACTTAAAAAAGGCCCTGTTCATATTAATGCACCTTTTGAAGAACCATTATACGAAACGGTTACGGAGCTTTCTGTTTCTCCTTTTATTTCCGCTTCCGCAAATACTACGCAGACGAATTCCATCGAAAATGCATCTGAATTTGCAACCATTTGGAACAATGCTACCCGAAAAATGATTTTGGTAGGCGTCAATGAACCCAATTCGGTTAATGAAGAAACGATTGATGCTTTTGCAAAAGATGAATCAGTGGTTGTTTTAACCGAAACAACTTCAAACCTCTATCATCCCTCTTTTATAAACAATATCGACACTATAATTACGCCTTTTACCACTGAAGATTTCGAGGCTTTTCAACCTGAAATTTTAGTCACTTTTGGCGGAATGGTAGTCTCTAAAAGAATAAAAGCTTTTTTACGAAAGTATAAACCTAAACACCATTGGCATATTGATACCTTAAGAGCTTATGATACTTTTGGGGCGTTATCTCAACATTTCGAACTACATCCGAACGTGTTTTTTGATAAATTCTTGCCTTTAACAAATAAGACAAAAAGCGATTATTTCGAAAAATTAGATGCCATCAAAAAATTTCGAAAGCTAAAACACGAGGAATATTTATCTAAAATTCCTTTTTCCGATTTCAAATTTTTTGAAAAACTAATTCCTCGTTTGCCAAAAAACAGTCAATTGCAAATTAGCAACAGCTCTGCTATTCGTTATGCACAATTAATTGACGTTGATCCATCAATCGAAGTATATTGCAATCGCGGAACAAGCGGTATCGACGGAAGCACATCAACGGCTATCGGTGCGGCTGTAGCCAATAACAAACCAACCGTTTTTATAACCGGAGATATCGGTTTCTTATATGACAGTAATGCGCTTTGGAACAATTACATCCCTAAAGATTTTAAAATTATTTTAATTAATAATGGAGGAGGTGGAATTTTCAGGATTTTACCCGGGCATGAGGAAACGCCAGTATTCAATACTTTTTTTGAAACCTCCCATTGTCATACTGCTGAACATTTGGCTAAAATGTATGGTTTGGAATACAGTATTGCCCATGATGAAAGTAGTTTAGATAATGCACTTACAACTTTATTCAATCAAAACAACAAGCCAAGTATTCTGGAAGTATTTACACCAACATTAGACAACAATAAGATTTTATTGCAGTATTTTAAAGAATTAATTTAATTCCAAAAATAGATTAAGCTCGATAAGTGATTTTGTAATACTTGCAAACACTATTAATCGGGCAAATATCACATTTGGGCTTTGGCCGGCAAATTTCTCTTCCAAGGAAAGAAATAGCCATGCCAATATCTCCCCAAATGGCTTTTGGTAAAATCTGCATTAATTGTTTTTCTACTTTGTTACCGTCTTTACTTTCTTCAATTAATCCAATTCTGGGTGCCACTCTGATGACGTGTAAATCTGCAATAATTCCCTCAGCAGGAATTTGAGCTTCACGAAGAATTACATTGGCTGATTTTCGTCCGATGCCTTTTAGTGCCGTTAAACCTTCGATGGTGAGGGGAATATTTTCGTCTTTTTTTACGGTCTGTGCTATTTCTAACAACCAATTGGCTTTGGTTCCAAAATTTCTGACTGAAGAAATATGCGAAATTAAGGCATCTACATTAGATACAGAAAGACTTTCCATATTTGGATAAGCTTCGAATAGTGCTGGTGCAATTTTATTGATGTGCGCATCCGAATCTTGCGCAGACAACACAACCATCACCAAGAGTTGGTATAAACTATGATAGTCTAACGGATGTTTTTTGCCTTTGTATTTGAGTAGAATGGGCTCCAATTTTTCAGCCCAATCATTTGAGTTTCCAAATAAATCCATATTATTATTCTTTAAAATCAATCGATAAAGAGTTTACACAATAGCGCTGACCGGTTTGAGTTGGACCATCGTTAAAAACATGCCCTAAATGGCTTCCGCAATTGGCACATACAATCTCAATCCGTTTCATTCCGTGAGTAGTGTCCTCAATATATTGTACTTTACCCGGAATGGATTCGTCAAATGAAGGCCATCCACAATGTGCATCAAACTTGGAATCACTTTCAAACAAAGGTTCCGAGCAGGCTCCACAGCAATAGGTTCCTTTTTCATAATGCAAATTGTACTTCCCGGTATGCGGATATTCAGTTCCTTTTTGGCGAAGGATTCTATAGCGTTCCAAGCCTAACTGTTCTTGCCACTGCTGTTCCGTTTTTTCTAAAGGATATTTCATTTTAATTATTTTAATTTAAGAAAAATTGCATTGAGAATAATGTTACTAAACAAACATAAAACACTATTATTCAATTATTTATTTACAATAAACTGAACTGTTTTTTCAATTACTTCGTGATCTCCCAGAATTTTACGATGTCCCAATCCCTCGGTTAACATTAGCGTACCGTTTTTTGTATGTTCATGAATATGGATACCAGCCTTTACAGGAACTTCAAAATCATCTTTATCATGAATTACTAAAATTGGAATGGATATTTCCGATGCCGCTTTATAACCGGAATAATTATCCATTTTCTCACCGTATTTTTTTTCAAAATGCAAACGCAATCGGGTACTTATTTCTGGTTTTAGTTCTAATTTAAAAATAAAATCGTCCATAATATCTTGTACAACATCTCCACTACCAATAATTACGGCCTCATTCAATTTTAAACCTCTTTTCACAGCATTCAACACAGACATTCCTCCCAAAGAATGTCCCACAGCCGCTTCAAATGGTCCAAATTGTCTTTCGATTTCAAAAATACTTGCAATAAAATCGACCATTATCGAATTATTTCCTGGCGATTTACCATGTGCTGGAGCGTCAAAGCTAACGGTTGCATAGCCTTCTTTTACAAAGGCATCTGCAATTTTAAATAACTGTGTGCCTCTTCCTGACCAGCCATGAACCAATAGGATTTTTTTGTCGCTTTCGCCGTACTGATAAACCATTACATGCTTATTAATTGCTGGGACTGCGATTAATTCTTGTTTGCTTTTACGATCCATTTCCAATTCTCTTTTGGGAACTTTATGTTTTATAGGAGACGTAAACAATTTTGCTGCAAAAAGCGTAACTAAATTTGGAGAAATAAAAGAGAAAAATTTACTTATTAAGATAATAACCCTTGGAATTTTTAACGATTGTGTGGATTTTCTTGTTTTTTTTGTCATTTAGATAAATTTTTCTCTTCGTTAATATGTTGTTTTTTTTTTAGTAAATTTAGAAAACATAAAAGTAGTATTTTTTATAATTTTTTAGCGGATTAATTGGTATTTGCTTAAAAGAATTAGATTCTATAAAATTTAAAAAAAGCCAAGATTTCATAAATGGAAATATTTCATATTAGTGCAGAGTGTTATCCCGCTGCCAAAGTTGGTGGATTAGCAGATGTAGTAGGAGCATTGCCTAAATACCAAAGCACTGAAGGTCATGACCTCAGAGTTGTGATCCCAAAATATGATACGAAGTTTATAGCTGAAAATGATTTTGAATGCGTTCATTGGGGATATGTAAAATTGGGGAAATTTAATTTTCCGTTTAGTGTATTTAAAGAAAAAAAGGATACTCTGGGATTTGAATTATACGTAATTGAAATTCTTGAATTATTTGACCGAAAAGAAATTTATGGGTACGAGGATGATATAGAACGTTTTTTGTCGTTCCAGATTGCCACTTTAGATTGGATAATTGGTCGAAGAGACATTCCTGATATCATCAATTGTCACGACCATCATACAGGTTTGATTCCTTTTTTGATGCGTTACGGATATAAATATGAAAAATTAAAAAACACGCCAACGGTGATTACTATTCATAGTGGTTTGTACCAAGGTATATTTGGTTTTGATAAATTATATTATTTGCCCGAGTTTGATTTGGAACACGTTTCTGTTTTAGAATGGGGGAATGCCATTAATTCACTTGCCACAGGGGTGAAATGTGCCTGGGCGGTGACAACCGTTTCGCCAAATTATTTGAATGAGATTAATCATTCATCCAATGGTTTAGAATCCTTATTTAATTTAGTCCGTTACAAGTCAAAAGGGATTTTGAACGGAATAGACGTAAAGGTCTGGAATCCTGCAAAGGACATACTGTTGATGAGTAATTATTCGGAAAAAAATGTAGAAAAGGGTAAGCGAGAGAATAAAGAAAAGTTATGTAAACTTTTTAATCTGGATCCAACAAAACCGCTTTTTAGTTTTATTGGAAGACTATTGCAAGAAAAAGGAGCTGATTTATTGCCACAAGCATCGGCATTGGCATTAGCCGAAAATGATAGAGAAATCAACATTCTAATTTTAGGTTCAGGAAATGAAAAGATAGAAAATGAATTGAATGCATTGCTGAATGATTACAAAGGAAATTACAATACATTCATCGGATACAATGAAGAATTGTCGCATTTAATTTATGCCGGATCCGATTTCTTATTGATGCCTTCACGAGTGGAACCTTGTGGATTGAATCAGATGTATGCTTTGCGTTATGGAACAATTCCTATTGTGAGAAGAACAGGAGGTTTAAAAGATACTGTTATAGATATTGGAGATAATGGAAACGGAATATGCCACGATCAAGCAACTACGGATGATATTTGTTATTCGATTCAAAGAGCAATTCAGTTATATGATGATAAAAAAAGGTTTAATGAAATACGAAAACTGGGAATGAAAATCGATCATTCCTGGAGCAGCGTTTGTAAAGAATACATAGAGATATACAACTTAATTATTAAAAAGAAATGAAGAGTAACAAGAAAAATGTAATTGCAATTATTTTAGGAGGAGGTCAGGGATCGAGATTGTATCCGCTTACAGAAACAAGGTCCAAACCTGCCGTACCAATAGGAGGTAAATACAGATTGGTAGATATTCCTATTTCAAATTGTATGAATTCAGACATTTACAGAATGTTTGTATTGACGCAATTCAATTCTGCCTCTTTAAACAGACACATTAAGAACACTTACAGTTTTAGTATTTTTAGTCATGCTTTTGTTGATATTCTTGCAGCCGAACAAACACCGGACAATCCAACCTGGTTTCAAGGAACCTCGGATGCTGTAAGACAATGTATGCCTCATTTTTTAAATCATGATTTTGATTATGCCTTGATACTTTCCGGAGATCAATTGTATCAAATGGATTTCAACGAAATGATAGAAGCCCACATCAATGCAGAAGCAGATATTTCTATTGCTACTTTACCAGTAAATGCTAAGGATGCTCCAGAATTTGGAATTCTAAAAACTAATGACGAAAGTTTAATCGAATCCTTTATAGAGAAACCAGCACCTGAACTGTTACCTCAATGGGAATCAGACGTGAGTGAAGAAATGAAAAGCCAAGGAAAAAAATATCTGGCTTCTATGGGGATTTATATATTCAACAAAAAGTTATTAGTTGAATTAATGAAAAATCCTGACACAAAAGATTTTGGTAAAGAAATTATACCTCAGGCTGTTGGCCACAGAAAAATATTAAGTTTTCAATACGAAGGTTATTGGACAGACATTGGAAACATTGATTCTTTCTTTGAAGCAAATATTGGTTTAACTAACGATATTCCTGAATTTAACTTATTTGATAACGATAATAAAATTTTCACACGTCCACGTTTATTACCTCCTTCAAAATTTCAGAAAACGATGGTGGAAAAATCGCTTATTTCAGAAGGCTGCATCATTCATGCAAAAGAAATAAACAAATCTGTGATTGGTATTCGTTCCAGAATTGGGGAAGGGACCGTTATTAAAAATTGTTATGTAATGGGTAATGATTTCTACCAAAGTATTGAAGACATGAATGAAGACATCAGCAATAATCAACAATTAGTGGGAATTGGCGAAAGATGTTTTATCAGTAATGCTTTAGTTGATAAAAATTGCAGAATTGGTAATGATGTTTATATTGAGGGAGGAAAGCATTTGGAAAACTTTTCAAATGAATTGTATGCCATCAAAGACGGAATTGTTGTTATCAAAAAAGGCGCAATTGTACCTAATAATTATACGATAAAATAGTATCTAGAAAGTGCTTTTATATTGGATTCTAAATATAAAATTGCAACATCTTTCGATACAGAAAATAAAGTTTTCAATTTTAAGATTTAATTTGACTGTTTTAATAATTCAATAGTTTTTAACTCTACTTAAAAAAATGGGTGAAGACTACTTTTAATAAAAATAGTATGACAATTTAACTATTAAAATTGAAAATTTTGTTTTTGACAGGTAATTCAAGCCTTTATCATTACAATCCAAAAGGCTGTTTTTTACAAAACACAAAAGATATATTTAGTAGTTCCTACAATTGATTTAGTTATTTTCAATGAATGATTATGATATGTTATAATCTTTAACATATCAATAATTTTTTTATTAAAGTTTCTCCAATATATAATTTTTATTACTTTTCAAATTCATTAAAATTTATACAATGCAGAATCAAACCCGAATTATAATAGAAAATATTTTACCTCAATTAGATGGAGGTATTTTCCCAATTAAGAGAATTGTTGGTCAAAACGTACATGTCACCGCAGCCGTTTTTTCCGATGGTCACGACGTTATTGAAAGTTGCGTTAAGTTTAAGCATGAAACCGATGAGAATTGGGATGAAGTTCGAATGATTCCAACCTTTAATGATGAATGGTTTTGTGAATTTAAAGTTGAAAAACAAGGTTTCTATACTTATTTTATTGAAGGCTGGGTAGATTATGCCCTGAATTGGCAACATGGTACAGAAAGAAAAATTCAGGATAACCAATATGTAAAGTCTGAGCTTCTTGAAGGAGCCGAATATGTAAAAGCAGTTCAGCAGTTTGCTGACGATTCAGAGAATGATTATTTAAATAAATTAGTTTATTTTTTTACTACAGAATCTGAATATGAGAACGCCGTTATTGAGGCCACTTCCCATGAACTTACCCGAATATTCAAAAAATATCCGACTCGTTTTTTAGCAAATAAGTCATTGGAATTGAAAGTATATGTCGATAGAAAAAAGGCTTTATTCAGTACTTGGTATGAATTTTTTCCCCGTTCTGCATCACAGGAAGAAGGCAAACATGGAACTTTCAAAGATTGTGAAAGACTTTTACCTCGAGTGGCCGAAATGGGATTTGATACTTTATACTTTCCGCCGATTCATCCCATTGGTGAGGTAAATCGTAAAGGAAAAAATAATGCCACCAATGCACAACCCGGAGATGTCGGATCACCTTGGGGAATAGGATCACCGTATGGCGGTCATAAGTCTACCCATCCTGAATTAGGGTCCATTGATGATTTTAAGGAACTGGTCAGAAAAGCACAAGATTTAGGCATTGAAGTAGCCATGGATTATGCATTACAAGCAGCGCCAGATCATCCCTATGTAAAAGATTTTCCACAGTGGTTCAAGTGGAGACCGGATGGAACGGTGCAATATGCTGAAAATCCTCCAAAAAAATACCAAGATATTTTGCCTATTTATTTTGAAAGCAGTGATTGGAAAAACCTTTGGAAAGAACTACTGGATGTGGCTTTGTTTTGGGTCGAAGAATGTAATATTCGAGTTTTCAGAGTAGATAATCCGCATACCAAACCATTTTATTTTTGGGGTTGGCTGATTGGAGAAATTAAGAAAAAGCATCCTGATGTATTGTTTTTGGCGGAAGCCTTTACACGTCCAAAAATTATGAACGAATTGGCCAAACAAGGATTTAGCCAGTCTTACACTTATTTTACCTGGAGAAATTCTAAAAAAGAATTGACCGAGTATGTGGAAGAATTAACACAATCAGAACAAAAAGAATTTTATCGCCCTAATTTTTGGCCTAATACTCCAGATATTAATCCTTTTGCCCTTCAAAGCGGAAGTGAATCAGTGCATTTGCAAAAATATTTTCTTGCTGCAACATTGAGTTCGAGTGTAGGGATATACGGACCTGTTTTTGAATACAGAATTTGTGAACCTATGGCGCCCGGCAAAGAGGAGTATTTGAATTCTGAGAAATATGAATATTTTAAATGGGATTGGGAGAAAGAAAACAAAATTACCACTCTGATTACTAAAATAAATTCAATCAGAAAAAATCAACTTTCATTGCAGCAAACCAATAATATTGTTTTTTGTGATACCAATAATGATCAGGTGATGGCGTATTACAAATTTGATGATGCCAAACTAAGTGAAACCCTGATGGTGGTTAGTTTGGATCACTATAATGTAAGCAGGGCAATGGTAAAACTTCCTCTTGAACAAATAGGAAATCAACCTATTCAGATAACTGATTTGATTACGGGCAACAGTTATTTTTGGGATAAAGAATGGAATTTTGTGGAAATTTCTCCAGAATTACCTTTTCATTTATTTAAAATTCACCGATAATGATAGACAGTAAAATTAATGAAGATGAATTCCAAGAACCGTTTGTTTTTAAAACTGACTGGAAAAATGCCTTTGAGGATGAAGAATTTGTAAAGATTTTTTCTTCAGATATTTTAGAAAATTATATCATTAACAAACGATGGTATGGAGGAAAGTCCAGTACCTTAAAATATATTGAAGTCGTTGACTGGTTTAAAATTACTTCCAAAGACAATACTTATTACGGTGTTTTGCTTGAAGTCAATTTTAAAGAAGCATTCTATCAGCATTATTTCATGCCTCTTGCTTTCATGTCGGAAGATGAATTAGATACTAATACTATCATTGCTCCGGTAAAAATGAATTCCCAGGAAGGATTTCTTGTTGATGCTTTACACCAGGAGGATTTTAGAAAATTATTATTTGACAAAATCGTTAATTCTAAAGAAACAGATACGTCAAAAGTGAGGTTCCATAAAGGAAGCAAACTAACGGAGAAAGAATATATCTCGTCAAAATTCATGGGAGTGGAGCAAAGTAACACTTCCATTATTTATAACAATACTTTGGTATTGAAGATCTTTAGAAGAATTTACATCAGTATGAATCCTGATTATGAAATCAGTCGTTTTCTTACCGAAAGAATGCATTTCAAAAGTTCACCAACATATACCGGAAGCATAAGTGTCATACTAACTGAAGGAAATATAACCCTCGGATTAATGCAGGAGCTGGTGCCGAATCAAGGGGATGCCTGGAAATTTATGTTGGAAGAAGTAGATAGGGTTTTCGATAATTTACATCACAAAAAAATTAAAATTGATAAATTACCGAATATTGAATTATTCAAGCGTTTAAGAATTAATGAAATCCCTCATGAAATTATTGACTGGGCAGGTTTGAGTATTTTTTTGCGTATTCAAACACTTGCGACACGTACAGCCGAAATGCATATTGCTTTAGGAAGCGATATTCATGAAACCGCTTTTACGCCTACGACTTATAATGGTGATTATACGGTTTGGCTAAAAAATCGACTGACTTATCAGTTCCAAAACAGGTTGAATATATTAGAAAACAATTTACACAAACTAGACGGATTGGCCTTAGAATTAGCAAATCAGTTTTTAGATCATAAAAAAGAAATAAGAAAATTATTCCTTGATTTTGATTGGACTAAAATGAAGTCAGAACGAATACGTATTCATGGGGATTATCATTTAGGTCAGGTTTTGGTCAATGGAGATGATTTTTATATTCTGGATTTTGAAGGAGAACCGGAAAGCACGATACGTGACCGAAAAGTAAAACAACCTCCGTTGAAAGACGTTGCAGGTATGTTCCGATCGTTTCACTATTCTATTTATGCAACTATTTTCAATAATAAAGATAAATACCCTTTTGAACAATCAGCCCTTTTTCAGGCAGGTGAAATTTTATTCAAATATTTTGTCGGGGTATTTCTTCAAACCTATATAGAAGTAGCTCAAGCAGGAAATTTGAATATTGGATACAGTAAGGAGATTGATTTTTTATTGAAATACTGCTTACTGGAAAAAGCGGTTTATGAATTAGGGTATGAACTTAATTCCAGACCCCGCTGGTCCGTAATCCCTTTAACAGGAATTGCGAGTATTATGGAGTTTGAAAAACACAAATAAGATTTAAAAGTATATTTTATACTTAAAACAAAGCAACAACACCAAAAAAATGAACAAAGTACAATCACATTCCCTGTTTACAGATTTTGATATCGATTTATTTAAAGCAGGAAAGCATTTCAGACTATACGAAAAATTAGGTGCGCATCTTATAGAAGTGGATGGCGTAAAAGGTGTTTATTTTGCTGTATGGGCTCCATCTGCAAGGTCTGTATCTGTAATTGGCGATTTTAATTATTGGATTCAAGGGGAACATCCTTTACAAGTGCGTTGGGATTCATCCGGTATATGGGAAGGTTTTATTCCTGGAGTGGAAAAGGGAACCACCTACAAATATAAAATACAGTCCAACAATGGTGGTATCATAACCGAAAAGGCAGATCCATTTGCTTTTTATTGTGAAAAACCACCACATACCGCCTCTGTAATCTGGGATTTAGATTATAAATGGAAAGATTCAAAATGGATGGAAACTCGCAAAGACCATAATGGTTTGGATAAGCCTTATTCCGTTTATGAAGTTCATTTAGGTTCCTGGAAACGTCATGCCACTGAGAATAGATTTTTAACATATCTCGAATTTGCTGAAGATTTAGTTAAGTATGTAAAAGAAACCGGTTTTACTCACGTAGAGTTTATGCCAATTATGGAATACCCTTATGATCCGTCTTGGGGATATCAATTAGTGGGTTATTTTGCACCGACTTCCCGTTTTGGAAAACCACAGGATTTCATGGTTTTGGTTGATAAATTACATCAGGCAGGAATTGGAGTAATATTGGATTGGGTTCCTTCTCATTTCCCTGATGATGCTCATGGTCTTGGATTTTTTGATGGTTCTAATCTTTTTGAACATCCGGATCGCAGAAAAGGGTATCATCCGGATTGGAAAAGTTTAGTCTTTAATTACGGTAGGAATGAAGTTCGTTCTTTTTTGATTAGTAATGCTATATTCTGGCTCCAACATTACCATGCCGATGGACTTCGTGTAGATGCAGTAGCATCAATGTTATATTTGGATTATTCCAGAAAGGATGGAGAATGGGAACCAAATATTTACGGTGGAAGGGAAAATTTAGACACTATAAGTTTTTTAAAGGATTTTAACGAGGCTGTCTATTCTAATTTTGAAGGAGTACAAACGATTGCAGAAGAAAGTACTTCTTTCCCTATGGTTTCACGACCTACCTATGCCGGTGGATTGGGATTTGGAATGAAATGGATGATGGGTTGGATGCACGACACCTTAGAATATTTCAAAAAAGAAACAGTCTATAGAAAATACCATCAAAATGATTTGACATTTTCTATGACTTATGCTTTTTCTGAAAACTTTATGTTGCCTCTGTCACATGATGAAGTGGTTTACGGTAAACAATCAATCGCAGGAAGAATGCCTGGCGACGAATGGCAAAAATTTGCTAATTTGAGATTGTTATACAGCTATATGTTTACACATCCGGGAACAAAGTTATTGTTTATGGGATCTGAATTTGGTCAAAGTAGCGAATGGAATTTTGAAGGAAGTTTAGATTGGCATTTATTGCAATACCCATTTCATGAAGGCGTTAGAAAATTGATTAGCGGCTTAAATGAATTGTATAAAACGCAACCGGCTTTACATGAAAAACAATTCAGTCCGGAAGGATTTGAATGGATTAATTATTCTGATCATCAAAATGCTGTTATGTCTTTTATCCGAAAAGGCAATAAACCAAAAGACGATGTTGTTGTAGTTTGCAATTTTACACCTGTTGTTCGTAAAAATTACCGTATCGGTTTACCTAAAAAGGGGAAATTAACCGAAATTTTTAATAGTGATGCGCTAATTTATGGCGGAAGTGGGGTAACTAATTCAAATAAATTAATCATTGAAGCCTTACCTTATGATGGTAGAGACTATTCTGCTGCATTAGAATTAGCACCGCTGGGTGTAACCGTTTTTAAAATTTCTTAAATTAGGGATAGTGTCAGAAGCGCTATTTTAGCGAATCATAAAATTTATATAAGAATATTTACATATACCGCTATTTTGTTAATTTTCAACAAAATAGCGGTATATCGTTTTCGTGAATATAACACTAATTTTCACTTGTTTACAAACAATTTTTGTATGTTTGACTGCAATGAACGAGTGTATAATTAATTATATAAGCTATGATTACCAACACAGAACTTGAATATAAAGGCGATTTATATCCCTCAAAGATAATTTCTTTTGAGCATGAGGTGGATTCGGTATATTTTCATACAATTAATAGTGTCGTACTAAAAGTAACTGTATTAAGAGATAGTTTAATCCGTTTTAGATTTACTACAAAAGGATATTTCAATAATGATTTTTCTTATGCGATTGACAAAAGCCACGCACATGGATACAATAATCTTACGGTTTCTGAAAATGCAACTTTTTACCAGATAACTACCAGTAAAATACAATGTCGAATTCAGAAAGAAGATTTAAGATTGTCCATTTATGATTTGAACAACCATCTGATTTTGGAAGATGAACTCGGATTTCATTGGGAAGAAAGCTTTGAATTTGGCGGTAATGTTGTAAAAATGAGCAAATCCTCAAGAGATGGAGAGTGTTTTTACGGCCTTGGCGATAAAGCTACTCAAATGAATCTGAAAGGCAAAAGATTGGAAAATTTCGCAACCGATCAATATGCCTTTCACAAAGAACAAGATCCATTATACAAAGTAGTTCCTTTTTACATCGGATTACACAACAAACAATCCTACGGTATTTTCTTTGATAATAGCTTTAGAACATTTTTTGACTTTTGTCATGAACGTAGGAATGTAACCAGTTTTTGGGCAGAAGGAGGTGAGATGAACTATTACTTCATCTATGGTCCTCAAATGCAGGATGTTGTTACAACCTATACCGATTTGACCGGTAAACCAGAATTACCGCCGCTCTGGGCATTAGGATACCACCAATGTAAATGGAGTTATTATCCTGAAAGTACGGTCAAGGAGATTACCTCAAAATTTAGAGAATTACAGATTCCCTGTGATGCCATTTACTTAGATATTGATTATATGGAAGGATTTCGTTGTTTCACTTGGAACAAAGAATATTTTCCTGACCCTAAAAGAATGGTAGCCGAGTTAGCAGAAGATGGTTTTAAAACAGTCGTCATCATTGATCCGGGAATTAAAATAGATAGAGAATACGATATCTATAAAGAAGCATTAGAGAAAGACTATTTTTGTAAGAGAGCCGATGGACCTTATATGAAGGGAAAAGTTTGGCCCGGAGAATGTAATTTTCCAGATTATACTAATCCCGCCGTGAGAGAATGGTGGGCCGGATTATTCAAAGAATTAATCGCAGATTTTGGTGTAAAAGGAGTTTGGAATGATATGAATGAGCCCGCAGTGATGGAGGTTCCCAACAAAACTTTCCCAATGGATGTGCGCCATGATTATGACGGAAATCCTTGTAGCCACAGAAAAGCACACAATATTTACGGAACGCAGATGGCAAGAGCGACTTACCATGGAGTAAAACGGTTTGCTTATCCGAAACGGCCTTTTGTGATAACAAGATCTGCTTATGCTGGTGCTCAACGTTACACCTCTTCCTGGACAGGAGATAATGTAGCTACTTGGGAACATTTATGGGTAGCCAATATACAAGTGCAACGTATGAATATTTCCGGTATGGGTTTCACTGGTTCTGATATTGGCGGTTTTGCTGAACAACCAACTGGTGAGCTATACGCTCGTTGGATTCAATTAGGTGTTTTCCATCCTTTCTGCAGAACCCATTCCTCCGGAGATCACGGTGATCAGGAACCTTGGTCATTTGACGAAGAAGTTATTGATATTACCCGAAAATTTGTCAGCTTACGTTATCAATTGTTACCCTATCTCTATACCATGTTTTGGCAATATATTGAGGAAGGCATCCCAATGATAAAACCTTTGGTATGCTATGATCAAGATGATATCCAGACACATTATAGAAACGATGAATTTGTTTTTGGAAATCAAATATTGGTTTGCCCTATTCTGGAACCAAACTCTTTAGGAAGACGCATGTATATACCAAGAGGTCAGTGGTATAATTACTGGACAAATGAACTGATTTCCGGTGGTAAAGAAGTTTGGGTGGATACCCAATATGATGAAATTCCTGTTTTTGTAAAAGCGGGAGCCATAATTCCGAAGTATCCGGTGCAACAGTACGTTGGCGAATTAGAATTTGATGAATTGACTTTAGATATCTATTATAAAGAAGGCAAAGAAAAATCAGTAGTTTATGAGGATGCACAAGACGGATATGATCATAAAAAAGGAAGGTACAGTCTTTTATCTTTCCAGTCCATTGGTAAAGAAAAAGATTTAATCATTCAACTGCATAAAGAAGGTAAATACGATACCAATTATTCTAAATATAAAATCAATTTAATCGGATTGCCTTTTAAAATTAAAAGGATCGAAATAGATAATGAAAAGTTTTCATTCAGTAAAAAGGTTCTCGAACTTGAAAATCACCTGATTGTTGACAAAGAATTTACTGAGTTACATATCATTGGAGAATAATAGCAATATTGATACATTTGAATATAATTATATAAATACAAAGCTCATAAAAAATTGTATTTTTGAATAATATTTAAATTCAATATCATGAGAAAGTATTTATTAATAGGAATAGGCGCGATTGGATTATTTTATTCCTGTGCCACCAATCCTATGACAGGAAAAAAAGAACTCAATTTTGTTTCAAACAGTGAATTATTTCCTTCTTCTTTTCAACAATATGGAACTTTTTTAAAAGAAAACAAAGTGATTTCTGGAACTGCTGATGCCAAAAGAGTAGAAACAGTTGGAATGAAGATTAAACTTGCCGCAGAGAAATATTTAACCTATTTGGGTCAAACACAGTATTTGAACGGATATCAGTGGGAATATAAACTAATTGATAGCAAAGAAGTTAATGCCTGGTGTATGCCGGGAGGAAAAATAGTTGTTTATACAGGTATTTTACCAATTACTAAAGACGAAACCGGTTTGGCAACGGTAATGGGGCACGAAGTTTCTCATGCATTGGCCAATCATGGAGCACAAAGAATGAGTGCTGCACAATTACAAGAATTAGGTGCAGTAGGAGTTGCGGTGGCTACTGGCGGACAGAGCGATGAAAAACAGCAAATGTGGCAGCAATATTATGGTCTTGGCTCGCAGGTAGGAGTGATGCTTCCATTTAGCAGAAGTCATGAAAGTGAAGCCGATAAAATAGGATTGACTTTAATGGCTATTGCTGGTTATAATCCTGATGAAGCTATTGTTTTTTGGCAAAGAATGTCTGCACAATCATCAGGGCAATCACCACCTGAATTTCTTAGTACACACCCATCTGATGCAACGCGAATTGCCAATTTGAAAGCACTTATCCCGGAGGCAAAAGCAACTGCCGCTAAGGTTGGTGTTATTTATAAATAATATATGAACCGTAATTAAATCCATTTTTAAAACTTTATGGGCTATTCTTTTGAGGATAGCCCTTTTTTTTGGATTGTATAGAGCACAATTATGGTTATAATTTATTAATACAGGAATTAGTTATAATTTTTGCTAACCAAAGTAAAAAATAAATAAATTCGCAAAGTAAAAAAACAGATATGGCAGATTTAGAAAAAGGAAGTAAAAAATTATTAAATGCTTGGGCATTTTATGACTGGGCAAATTCAGTATATACACTTACCATTGCCTCTGCGGTATTTCCAATTTTTTATGAAGCTTTATTTTCAGAGAGAGATCATTACATTGATGTTTTTGGTTTGCATCTTAAAAATTCAGCATTAATCAGCTTTGTTACCGCTATAGCATTTTTATTGGTAGCATTTATATCACCACTACTGTCTGGGATAGCAGATTATGTGGGGAATAAAAAGTCATTTATGAAATTCTTTTGCTATATGGGAGCCTTATCCTGTATGGGACTGTATTGGTTCAATCTTGAAAGCATATACATTGGATTGGTGTTATATTTTCTTGGGCTCATTGGTTATTGGGGAAGTTTAGTTTTTTATAATTCTTATTTGCCAGATATTGCTTTTGTAGAACAGCAAGATAAAATTAGTGCCAAAGGATATTCAATGGGTTACATCGGCAGTGTTATTTTGTTGATTATCAATTTAGCAATGATCATGAAACCAAAGTTTTTTGGAATCACCGGAACAGAAGGTGAAGCGGCGATGAAAGCTATGCGATATTCGTTTGTAATGGTAGGAGTTTGGTGGATATTATTCAGTCAGTATACCTATTATTTTTTGCCTAAAGGAAATAAAGAAACTAACGAAAAATTATCGAAAAGAATTATATTTAATGGCTTCAAAGAATTAAAGAAAGTTTGGGCTTTATTGAAACATAATATTGCATTAAAACGTTATTTAGGAAGTTTTTTTGTTTCCAGTATGGCAGTACAAACCGTAATGCTTGTTGCTACTTATTTTGGAGCGCAGGAAATTACCTGGTCATCTAAAGAAGAAGGCACTACGGGATTAATCATCTGTATTTTACTTATACAATTAGTAGCGGTTTTAGGTGCGGTTTTAACTTCAAGAGCTTCTAAAAAATTTGGCAATATTCCAACCTTAATTGTCATAAATTGTATATGGGCACTATTTTGTGCTCTTGCCTTTTTCATCACGCTACCGATACATTTTTATGCTATGGCAACCATGGCTGGACTTATAATGGGAGGAATTCAAGCCTTATCTCGTTCTACTTATTCGAAATTATTACCCGAAACTGAGGATACTACTTCATTTTTTAGTTTTTATGATGTAGCTGAAAAAATTGGAATCGTAATCGGAATGAGTGTATATGGACTTATCGATCAAATTACCGGAAGCCCACGATTTGCAATTGTATTTCTGGCAATATTCTTTATAACAGCAGTTTTTCTATTGAGAAGAGTGCCAAAAAAAGGTGTTTTAAATTAATAAAACACCTTAGAATAATAATTAAACCATAAAACTAATCTTTAGAGATTTCTCCAGAGCCATTGACTTTAGTATCCATTTTAATTGGATCACCTTTGTAGTCGATATCTCCGGATCCTGAAACTCTTGCATACAAACTTTCACTGCAAAAAACTTTACTGTCTCCAGATCCCGATACGGTTACATTTGCATTTTTGGCCTTCAAACCCGAGGCGTCAATATCTCCTGATCCAGACAATTTGCTGGTAAAATCAGTAGTGGTTCCTGTCAATACAATGTCACCTGAGCCACTCAGATTCACTTCAAATTTGCTTGTCTCAACTGCTAAATTTAAATCACCCGAGCCAGATAAATTTGCATTGAAATCAGCTGCTTTTATAGTGTTTTTTGTTTTTATTTCTCCCGAACCTGCCAGTGTTACAGATGAGATCGATTCAAAAGGAATCGTGATCTGAATTTTTTTTCCTAAGCTTGGACTGATGTTCTTTCCTTTTTCAGTAGCAACTTTTAATACATTGTCTTCCACTTCAATTTTGACAAAGGACAACAAATTCTCTTCTCCCTGAATAGTTATGCTACCCTCATTTCCTGAAACTAAATCAATATCAAAAGAACCGGTCACTTTTATATCCTGATAAGCACTGGTATTCCTTTTTTCAGTTGCAATTTTTCCATTTCCTCTAACTCTGTCTTGCGCGCTTGCAATTGTGGCAAAAAATAAAATGCCACAAACAAATAATTGAATTGTTTTTTTCATTGGTACATTTTTTAAATTATTGTTTTCTTATTAGTGATACATTGCCGTAATTTGAAGTAACAACGACTTTATTTTGAGCTTTCTTCTTGTAAAATCCGCTAATTCTTTTGGAATTAGTTTTTTCCTCACTGTTTAAAATCTGTAGATTGCCATCATTTTTTATACCTGAATATTTTGTTGAAATATCAAAATCAAAGGCATAATTGGTATCATACCCTAACACTATATCAGAATATCCAGAATTAATACTAACATTATTGGCGTTTTCATTAATAGATCCTATGTTTACTTTACTGTAGTTCACATCTAAATTCAGGCTATTAAAAATTTCTGCAATAGAAATCGTTAAGTAGTTTCCAGAACCAACAAATGAATTAATTTTTTGAAACTTAAAGACTCCGTAATTACAGCCATATTTGATGTTTTGACCTTCCAAAATAGTTACATCAGTATAATTTGTATCTAAATTGATTTTACCGGCTTCATTAATTTTTAGTCCTGAATATCGCGCTTCTATATTTCCGCTCTTAATGTATTCTATATTGGAATTTTGACAATATTCTATTTGAATATTACTTGTACTTCCGTTCAATTTCCCAAGATTAATTTTTCCGTATTTACAAGAAATATCAACTGTAGATTCTAAATTGGAAGAGGTGATGTTACCATACTTATTGTTCAGTTTTACGGTTCCGTTTTTCGGAATCTTAATGATATAATTAATCTCAAAACTGTTACTGCTTCCTTTACTTTTATAAGTTGAATTTCCTATGTTAGTAACAGCTGTGACCATAGATTTAAGTGCTGTTACATCAACATCAATACTGTTTAGCTTTTGATTGACCCAATTTTCATTGCCCCCTGTAACTTTTATGATGATATCAAGATCAATCTTGTCTTCATCCCAAGTAGATATTGAAATACTTCCATATTTATTATCAATATCAATTCCGGCATTTGGGTTTACGATATACGTTTTTTTGATACTTTTTTGCTTCGAAATAAAAGCATCTTCGTTTGAAAATCCTAAAAAAGGAATTAAAACAAATAAAATCAGAAGGTTATAGTGTTTTTTCATCGGTGGTGTTTTTTAATTTTTCGTTTTCTTCGATACGTTGCAAAACTGTTTGCAAAAAGGATATTCGGGTTTGCAGATTACTGATCATAGCATAAATAATCTGCCTGTTTTCTCCATTTTTTTGTAATTCGGTAATAATTTTTTCATAATCACGGTCTAAAACTTTCATTTGTTTAAGAGCATCGGCAATTATTTGTTCATTTTCAGGGGAACTCTTTTCATGAATTTTTTCTAATTCATTTTTAATTATAACGCTAAAAATTGAATCGGTCTGTTTGGTTTCTTTTGAAGCAAACTTTAACTGGTTAGCATCTGTATTGTCATTGTAAAAAAGGGAAATCCCTAACATGAGTACAATAGATGCCGCAACAGCAATTGGAATAAAATAATTCTTTTTGGTTTTCTTCTTTTTTAATTTGTTTAAAAAACGTTCTTCATGATTGTTGCTTATTTCCTGAATATCCCATTGATTCTCATGTTTTTCAAATAATTGGTCTAATTGATCATCTCTCTTTTTCATATTTCCTCTATTTTTTTTCTTAAACTGTCTTTTGCCCGACTGAGTGTTGTTCTGCAATTAGCATAACTTATTTTTAAAATTTCGCTAATTTCTTCCTGATCATATCCTTCAATATAAAACAGAGTCAAAACCATTCTATAATTTTCTTTTAAGGATTGTATTGAATCCAAAATCTGTTTTACTTTTAAATCATTAAAATTGATATTTTCTGCAAAATTGGTTTCTGTTTCTTCTACTTTATACAGTACTTTTTCAATTTCTTCTAATTGGAACGGATTGTTCTTTTTATAAAAATCAATACTGGAATTAACAATAATCCGCTTCAACCAAGCACCAAATGGCACTTCTTGTCTATAATTATCAATTTTTGTAAATGCTTTCAGAAAACCTTCCTGCATCACATCTTCGGCAAAATGCACGTCTTTCACAATCCGGAAAGCCACATTATACATTGCTTTACAATACCGATTGTAAACCTCAAATTGGGCTTTCTGGTTTTGTTGCTTACAAAGCGATATTAATTCTTCAATATTTTGGTTGGTTAATTTCAAACAGCTGGATGTAATTTAGAGTAAAGACTTCACTTTTTTTTGTTTGTTACAGTTTTGTTTATTTTTTTTTATTTATCTCTAAAATAATTTTTAATAACCTCTTTATGTAAAAAATCATTGTTCAAACAAATATAACAAACAGAATATATGGATATTAGAAATTTAGAACAAAACCTTTTATGTTATAAATATATGATTCTAATTTTAGATGGCTTGCTTTCAAAGTTATAATTTTTTAGGAATTATTTTGTTAAAAAATAATGGATTACAATTTAAATATTGCTATTTTTGAACAAAAACAATAGCCTCAAATTATGAACAACTTCAAAAAAACATTTTTTCTAACACTTTTTATAGCTACTTTTTCTTTAATTTCATGTGAGAACGAACCAACTGATATGAAACCTGCAGAAAATTCAACTGGTGATTATTGGCCAACAGCTATAGACAATCAATGGGTTTTGAATCAAAATGGCACTGATATCACTATGAAAATCATTTCATCGGAAAATACAAATGGAGGTACCTATTATAAATTTAATCAAATGGCAGGTATGAATGAATCTCTTAGTGCTGATGCATCAGTTTGGTTAAAAAAGAATAAAGGCGACTATTATATAAAAATGGATGACATTACAATTGATTTAGGTGAAATTAAAGGTGTAATGACAGGTTATGAATTTATCATACTGAAAGATTATTTAGAGGTAAATGAGACTTGGTCAGGAACTTATAACCAAACAACGACTTATAATTTAGAGGGTGTTCCGGCTATAAAAACAACCGTAAATTATAAAGGAACTATTTTAGAAAAAGGCAATTCATTAGTAGTAAATGGAACCACCTATACCAATGTGATAAAATTTAGAATCCATCAAGAGGTAACTATGATGAACCAACCTGCAAGCTCAGTTGATGCCGATTATTGGGTTTCAAAAAATGTTGGAATTATCAAAATGTCTTCAGGTGGATCAGACACGCAACTAGTTTCTTATATCGTAAAATAAAATATTAATTATTTGAAAATATAAAACCCGAAATTCCTCTCGGTTTTTTTATGCAGTCTTGTCTGCCTTTCATTTATTTTTAAATTAAAAAAAGTAAATACTACTCTTACTAATAATCGAAAGTGTCGCTTTTGCTTTTGGCACAATGATTGTCTATTTTTATGCCCTATATCAGAAATACTATTCTTAGTATAGTTTTGTTAAAAACCATACTTTCTAAGGGTATATTTACGATTGGGACAAAACATTTAATGACAAAACGACTTATATACTACTATGTCAAATCATAAAATACTTACTATTGACAATCTGTCACTTCAAGAATTTGATTCTGATGCTGAATTAATTCCATTATTAACTCCCGAAGACGAGGAGGAGATGAATAATGAGGAATTGCCAGATTCATTGCCTATTTTACCTCTGCGAAATATGGTTCTATTCCCAGGCGTTGTCATTCCGATTACCGCCGGAAGGGATAAATCTATAAAGTTGATTAATGACGCCAATGCTGCCGGTAAAAACATCGGTGTTGTGGCGCAAAAAAACGAGCAGGACGAAGATCCGTCCATTGAGGACATTCATAAGATAGGAACTGTAGCCAGAATTCTCCGTGTTTTAAAAATGCCTGATGGTAATGTCACAGTAATTCTTCAGGGGAAGAAACGTTTTCAAATCACTGACGTAGTTTCAGAAGAACCTTATCTTACTGCCAAAGTAAAAGAGGTTACAGAGAAAAGACCAAAGAAAAACGATACCGAGTTTAATGCAATCATTGATTCATTAAAAGAATTGGCCATCAAAATTATTCAGGAAAGTCCAAATCTTCCTTCTGAGGCAACTTTTGCCATAAAAAATATAGAAAGCAAATCGTTCCTTGTGAATTTTGTTTCTTCCAATATGAATTTGTCCGTAGATGAAAAGCAAGATTTACTGGCAATAAACGGATTGAAAGAACGCGCGCTCGAAACACTTCGATATATGAATGTCGAGTTGCAAAAATTGGAATTAAAAAACGATATCCAATCGAAAGTTCGTTTTGATTTAGACCAACAACAACGCGAATATTTCCTTCACCAACAAATGAAAACCATTCAGGAAGAATTGGGTGGAGTTTCTCAGGAAGAGGAAATGGACGAAATGAGCGTAAAAGCCAAAACCAAGAAATGGGATGAGAAAACCCAAAAACATTTTGAAAAAGAATTGGCGAAATTGCGTAGAATGAATCCGCAGGCACCTGATTTTGGTATTCAGAGAAATTACTTGGAATTGTTTTTAGATTTACCTTGGAATGAATATTCTAAAGATAATTTCGATTTAAAAAGAGCCCAAAAGATCTTGGACAGAGATCATTTTGGTTTAGAAGACGTTAAGAAAAGAATGATTGAACATTTGGCAGTTTTGAAATTGCGAAATGATATGAAATCACCAATCATTTGTTTGACAGGACCTCCGGGAGTTGGAAAAACCTCTATCGGTAGATCTGTTGCAGAAGCATTGGGCAGAAAATATGTTCGAATTTCCTTAGGTGGTTTACGTGATGAAGCAGAAATTCGTGGACACAGAAAAACGTATATTGGTGCCATGCCTGGAAGAATTATCCAAAGTTTGAAAAAAGCGGGTACATCAAACCCTGTTTTTGTTCTAGATGAAATAGACAAATTGTCCAATAGCCATAGCGGTGATCCGTCATCTGCCTTATTGGAAGTTTTAGATCCGGAGCAAAACAACTCTTTCTATGATAATTTCCTTGAAATGGGATATGATTTGTCAAAAGTGATGTTCATTGCTACCTCTAATAATATGGCCGCAATTCAACCTGCACTTATCGATAGAATGGAAGTCATCAAAATGTCTGGCTATACTATTGAAGAGAAAGTAGAAATCGCCCGTCAGCATTTGTTCCCAAGACAATTAAAAGAACATGGTCTGACTTCTAAAGACTTAACCATTGGAAAGAAACAGTTAGAAAAAATTGTTGAAGGATATACACGCGAATCTGGTGTTCGTGGCTTGGAAGCCAAAATTGCTCAAGTAATTCGTAATGCAGCAAAATCTGTTGCAATGGAAGAAGAGTATAACAAAAAAGTAACTGACGAAGACATTGTAAAAGTTCTTGGTGTACCAAGATTAGAAAGAGACAAATACGAGAGCAATGATGTTGCCGGTGTTGTGACAGGTTTGGCCTGGACCAGCGTAGGAGGAGATATACTATTTATTGAATCCTTACTTTCTCCAGGAAAAGGTTCTATGACTCTTACCGGTAATTTAGGAACAGTAATGAAAGAGTCTGCAACAATTGCTTTAGAATATATCAAAGCCAATGCAGAATTACTCGGACTAAATCCTGAAATATTGACTAAATACAATATTCATTTACACGTTCCGGAAGGGGCAACGCCAAAAGACGGTCCAAGTGCCGGTATTGCCATGTTGACTTCATTAGTTTCTTTACTAACACAAAAAAGAATTAAGAAAAACCTGGCTATGACGGGAGAGATTACCTTACGTGGAAAAGTATTGCCAGTAGGAGGAATCAAAGAAAAAATATTGGCTGCCAAAAGAGCGAATATCAAGGAGATTATTTTATGTCAAGACAACAAAAGCGATATTGATGAAATCAAACCGGAATATCTGGAAGGACTTACGTTTCATTATGTAAAAGAAATGAGCGAAGTATTACAGATTGCATTGACAAATCAAAAAGTCAAAAATGCCAAAGATTTAAAATAACAAATTTTAATTTGCTCCTGCGAGAAGTCAAAGGATAAATATTAAATTCCAAATTCCAACACTCGATTTACCGAGAACGGAATTTGGAATTTGTTTTTTAGGAATATGCGATTTATTGTATTTATAATTTTATCTTCGCATTTGCGTTTTTAACACAGATAAATAGCTAAGTAAAGCATGTTCAAAAAACTTTTATTCTTCCTTACTGTACTATTTTGCACTGTTTCATACAGTCAGATCGGAGGGAAGTATACCTATCAGTTTTTAAATCTGGTTACTTCGCCAAGACAAGCCGCATTAGGAGGAAAAACAATAACTATTTATGATAATGATGTCAATCAGGTTCATTTTAATCCCGCTACTTTAAATGCAGATATGGACAATCATTTGGCATTAAATTATGGAAGTTATTTTAAAGAAGTAACCTATGGAACGGCTTCCTACGCCTATACCTATGACCGTCACTTACAAACCTTTCAGGCGGGCGTAAATTATGTGAACTACGGAAATTTTGATGGTTATGATGAAAATGGACAGCCGACCGCTTCATTCACCGGAAGTGAAATTGCATTGTCCTTTGGCTATGCTTATAATATTCCAAATACTGCTCTTCACATTGGTACCAATGCCAAATTGATTACTTCTACACTCGAAAGTTATACTTCTTTTGGAGGAGCGATAGATATCGGTGCCCTTTATATAGATGAGAAAAACGATGTGAATTGGGGCTTGGTCATTCGAAATATCGGAACACAATTCAAGAGTTATAATGAAATAAACGAGAAGTTACCTCTGGAAATAATCGCAGGTGTTTCCCAGGAATTGGAGAATGTGCCTATCCGTTGGCATCTGACATTGGAGAATTTACAACAATGGAATATTTCTTTTTCAAATCCGGTACGTTCAGAAACGGCTATTGATGGAAGTGAGACCGAAGAAGAAGTTTCATTTGTAAATAATGCGTTGCGACATACTATTTTTGGGGTGGAGCTTTTTCCAAAAAGAGCTTTTAATATTAGATTAGGATATAATTTTCGCAGAGCAGAGGAATTGCGAATTTTGGAACAACGGAATTTCTCCGGAATTTCACTTGGTTTCGGATTAAAATTAAATAAATTAAAATTCAATTATTCCTATTCAAGATATACATTGGCAGGCAATACAAGTTTGTTTGGACTAACCATTAATTTCCAGGAGTGATTGTTTGTTTATTAGTGAAGATATATTAGAGGATAAAGACTTAATCTTTATTTTCATTAAAATTATAAAAAAGTAACATGAAAAAAATTACCATTGCGATAGACGGATTTTCGTCCACAGGAAAAAGTACTTTAGCCAAGCAATTAGCCAAACATTTGGGATACATCTATGTCGACACAGGAGCAATGTATCGTGCAGTAGCTTTATTTGCCATGCAAAACGGTTATATAAGTCCTAACGGATTTGACAAAGAAAGCCTGATCAACAAACTGTCACTTATTAAATTAGAATTTAAATTTAATTCGGATTTGGGTTTTGCCGAAATGTACTTGAATGATGACAATGTCGAGACAGCCATCCGAACTATCGAAGTGTCTGCATTTGTGAGCAAAGTAGCCGAAGTTTCTGAAGTTCGTGCCAAATTAGTCGAACAGCAAAAGGAAATGGGTAAAAACAAAGCCATTGTAATGGACGGAAGGGATATTGGTACAGTAGTATTTCCTGATGCTGAACTCAAAATATTTATGACGGCAAGTGCTGCGACCAGAGCACAAAGACGTTTTGACGAATTGCAGCAAAAAGGTGATTCTGTTTCTTATGAAGAAGTACTGAAAAATGTGGAAGAGCGTGATTATATAGATACCCATCGTAAAGATTCTCCTTTAGTAATGGCTGACGATTCGATTGAAGTTGACAATTCATACCTCAATCGTGAAGAGCAATTTGAAGTCGTTTTAGATTTGGTTAATGAAATTATTAAAGAGGAGTAAACTTTTGCAGATATCATTATTAATATTAGATTTACCGTCTTTTATTTATTTAAATATAACACACATTTCATGGGAATTAAAAACAGATTGGTAATGATGAGCTTTCTCCAGTTTTTTGTTTGGGGAGCATGGTTAATTACAATTGCAAATTACTGGTTTGGTACTAAAAATTGGGAAGGAACCCAGTTTGGGTTGGTTTTTGGAACTATGGGTATTGCCTCTTTATTTATGCCTACACTTACCGGAATTATTGCAGATCGTTGGATGAATGCTGAAAAATTATATGGAATTCTTCATATTTCATACGCCGCAGTTTTATTCTACATTCCACAAGTTACAACACCAACTACTTTTATCTATGTTATGCTTGCCGCGATGTGTTGTTATATGCCAACAATTGCTTTAAGTAATTCCATTTCCTATACTGCTCTTAAATTAAACAATGAAGACGTTATAAAAAACTTTCCACCCATACGTGTTTGGGGTACAATAGGTTTTATTGTTGCTATGTGGATCACTAATTTAACCGGAAATAAAGCAACTGAATATCAATTTTATATAGCCGGTTTATCAGCATTAATTTTGGGTATTTATGCCTTTACTTTACCTAAATGTATTCCGCAACGATTGTCAAAAGAGAATGCTTCTCTTACTGAAATATTAGGTTTAGAGGCGTTTAAGCTTTTTGGAAATTATAAAATGGCATTGTTTTTTATCTTTTCAATGTTTTTGGGAGGAGCTTTACAATTGACCAATGCTTATGGAGACGTTTTTTTAGATGAGTTTAAGCATTTTCCAAAATATGCCGATTCTTTTGTGATTCAATATTCGACTATTATTATGTCGATTTCTCAAGTATCGGAAACCTTATTTATTCTTGCTATTCCCTTTTTCTTGAGACGTTTTGGGATCAAACAAGTAATGCTGATCAGTATGCTGGCTTGGGTATTGCGTTTTGGATTGTTTGCCTTCGGAGATCCTTTGAGTGGCTTATGGATGATTATTATGTCCTGTGTTGTTTACGGGATGGCGTTTGATTTCTTTAATATCTCAGGATCTTTATTTGTTGAAACGAATACCGATGCTAAAAACCGTTCTTCTGCACAAGGTTTGTTTATGATGATGACCAATGGAGTAGGGGCTGTTTTGGGAAGTTTTACCTCAGGATGGGCAATTGATAAATATTTCACCAAATCATTTACGAATACGACTGACTTGGCTGATTTTTTACAAACAGAAGCCACAAATCCAAAAATGCTAGAATTCGTAAAAAGTCATGGAAATTCAATTGCTGCGGATGGTTTTTTGACTAAAGAAATCTTAATGAAAGACTGGCATACGATCTGGCTGGCTTTTGCAGCATACGCTTTAATTATCGCGGTTGCTTTCGCTATTTTGTTTAAGCATAAACACAATTCGGCAGAAATTGAAAATTTGAATCATTAATATAATGCGATAATTCCTTAAACCCGATACTCTAATTGTAGAGTTGTCGGGTTTTTTATTGATGAAAAACCGTAAATATCTTCTTTAGCCCCGATGGCAGCGGCATCCTTTTTCTGGAACGCTTTTTTGCGTTGCGGAAAAAGATACAGCGGATAGCGGGAGTAAACGTCTTGAAAACCTAAATCATCTGCTCCTAAATTTTAACTGACTTTCTTTTAACCAATTATCTTTTGGATATTTCTAATTATCTCTGTAATAATATTTTGTCATTTAAGATTTATGTGTTACTTTTGCACACCTTTTGGTAGAGAAGAGTTTCCTTTAGGTATCAACTATTTATGTAAAACAACTTCTGTATTTTCTATCGCATGAAGAAACTCGAGAAAACACAGAATACAAATTTTCAATCAGCATGTCTGAATTATTAAAATCACAAGAAGAGTTTTTAGCAAATTTTAACTGGCATAACTTCCAAGAAGGAATTGATGCAGTAGATGAGAAAAACTTACAAGAATTCGAAGAACTAGTTTCAAAAACTTTCATCGCTACAGATCAAGAAGAAGTAGTTGAAGGTGTAGTTGTTAGAATTACAGATAGAGACGTTATCGTTGATATCAACGCAAAATCGGAAGGTGTTATTTCTTTAAACGAATTCCGTTACAACCCAAACTTAAAAGTAGGTG
>RCUJ01000270.1_pt1 | contig 29828 bp, 19 predicted proteins | sample 2166321 | NCBI WGS metagenome assembly RCUJ01 (sample SAMN09932808, study PRJNA488358) | compost metagenome | feature: garden; material: soil; isolation source: compost soil in an enriched community after 118 h of incubation | place: Germany: Experimental Botanical Garden Goettingen | collected... | reverse complement strand
GCAAAATACTATCTGTTATATTTTTTAACATAAAAAATTCTTTATCAACCTTTTCCGAAGAAACATTTCGAACATTGCTGTGGATTTTTTTTTCCTGTTTACAAAAATTACAGCTGCAAAATACTAAAGCAGCTAACGAAATTAATATATATTTTATATTCACTATATTTTTCATTATATTTTTCATTATATTTTTCATTATATTTTTCTCTTAATTGTTTACTATTGCGCCTCATTAATCATTTTTAATACATCGTCCCTATAATCCTCTTTTCTTTTTGAGCCATTATAGTCTCGAATAGCATTTTCCCAATTTTTACCACCAAACCATTCTTTTGTTTGAGTATAACCCTTGTTACTAGGATCTCTTAATCCTTTTTGAAACAAAATACCAATACCTGCCTTAATACTTTGGGAAGGTGTTGCCCCCCCTCCTTTTGTTAATCCAAATTGCTTTTTATCAGAATTCCAATCATTACTCGTTGAACTATAATAAACATTTGACTGCATAATGTCTTGGGTAGGATCATTGCTTCCTCTGCTTTTACCACTTCCCATTACAGTCTCTTCCATAATTATAGCCTTAACAATTGTTGGGTCTAGGTCAGGTACTTTAGTTGATGCATCTGACAACATTTTCCCTCCTGTTGTAGGCACTATGTCTTTTTCTTTGTTTTGATTAAAAATATAAGTTAGGGCTGCAATCATATAATCAAATTTCTGATATTTAGAACCTGTCGTATTTTTAGTATTTCCGTTTCCATCTGTATATGACTGTATTGTCTTAGGCATTGGTACCTGAACAAAAGTTCCAAATGGAGATGTTCCTGGATAAATTATACCTTTTGGATTTGAAACATATGTTTCAAATACTTTATCATTCTTTATACGGTGAATCTCAGTCCCTTGATTGTTAAAAAAGACGATATCTTCCCCATTTGGATCAACAGCATTGAGAGGGTTATTGGCTACAAAAACATATGAACCAATATCTGGATATTTTTCCATTTTTGGATCAACACTTAACCACAAACTAGTCTTCATATCCAAATACCTAGCCCCATAATAACTCAAATTCGTCTCCCTATCCAATTCTTTTCCGTTGAAAAGGTAAGGCGAACTAAACGATGATGAATGCTCCTCAAACAAAACCTCTCCGAAAGCGATATACTCCACATGTTGCGAAATAGAACCGTTTCGAGTTGTAATATACGAAGTACTTCCTAAATGATCAGGGTGAAAATAAAAAATATCATTTTCTGGCATTCCTGTTCCTGTAAAACCTTCTCCGCCTTTTACTGTTGTAGGTTCAACTGGTGGTCCAAATTGTACTGGCGGTCCAGGCACATCTCCCGGTGCATTAAAAATTGGGTTTCTCGGCCAGCCTTCCGGCGGTTCTTGGTTTTCTTCTACCGGTTTTATGACTTCGCTAGGGTACGGATCTCCTGTAAATTCTGGAGTTGCATAAATTCCCTGCTGTGTTGGCGGGCCTGGCGGTAATCCTAAGCTTTTTACATAAGTGTCTAATGCTTTTTGCTGTTCTGCGGTAAGTTTACCGTAATTTACACCTCCGGCTGTTATTTTTAAAGGCTGTGCAAAAGCTCCATTACCCAGTTTACTTACAATACGTCCTGCTCCTTCAAAATAATGTTTGGTAAACTTCCCTTTACTAATCACAAAATATGGAGAAACATAACCTGTATAATCATCTGTATGTACAATGGTTGCTGCCGTTTCACCGTTTATGGCTACATTCTGAGAATCGCCTGAGCTTTTTATTACTCTTTCTCCTCCTGCATCATAAGTATATTGGTGAATTCTGCCGCCATCATTAATTCCCATTAAACGATTTTCTTCGTCCCAAGTCATTTTTCTGAAGCTTTTTTCTTCGGTGTAACTTGTTGGGTTTCCGTTTCCGTCATAAACGTATTGTCTTGGTTCTGCTTTTCCTGTCTCGGCAATTTTATTCGGCGCGTTAGGATGCAGTTCGTTATCGTAATTATAATCTAAAACATAGCCTTTCTGCTCATTGTTTACAATATGCACCAAGTCTTTTTTGGTAATGTTGTGCATTTTATTATAGCTCATATTCAGCTCATAACTGGCTTTGGTAAACTCGCCTTGATACGTCGCTTTTGCCGATTTTAATCTGTAAAAATCATCGTACTGATATTCGTGAGCCGAAGTTCCTCCTAAAGTATTATTAACAATCGGCGCGGTATTTTTTATGCTCAATACATTTCCGACCAAATCATAACCGTAGGCATTGTTCATGACTTGTCTTGTACCGCTTTTTACCTGCAATTGCTGTAATCTTCGCATAACAGGATCGTAAGTATAATTGGTTTCGGTGTCGTTTCCGTATTTCAAATATTTACGCTGTTCAAATTCGTCATAACTCAATTGTTTGATGTAATCATACGTATGACTTTCTTTTTTACCCTGCATGCTTTGTAAATTTCCTGCACGGTTATACGTATATTCTACCACTTCTCCATCTGGATAGGTCATTTTCTGGATACGGTTCCAAGTATCATATTCGTACTGAGAAATATAAGTCTGTATATCTGTAGGCGTAATGCGCAGGGTTCTAATTTCTTTTTCGACTTCGCCCAGTTTTCCGTAGAAAAACTCCTGTCCGCCGCTTGCATCTTGTACGAACCACAATCTGCCTCGACGAGATGCTGTTCCGTCTGATTTACCGTAATTGTATTGCACATTATTCTGCGGGTTTTTAGGGTATTTTATACTTTCTAAACGGTTGTAATTATACACATACTCTATCGCACCGCCGTTTGGCACGGTGTTTTTAATATCCTGTGTAATACGAGTGGTTAAGTTTCCTGCCAAATCGTACTGCATGGTTGTTGTTCCTGCATCTGGATGCGTAAATTCTACGCGTCGTCCTAACCAGTCGTAACTGCTTTTGGTAATATGATCCATCGCATCGGTTACTTTGATCATTTCTCCTAATGCATTTGTTTCAAACTTAGTCAGTAAGTCGTTCTGCATACTCGCCAAATTCTGCCCTGTTGCATCGGTATAAGTCTGAGAAGTTTTGTTTAATGCGTCGGTTTGTGTGGTACGTAAAACAGGAACTCCATCATAGTCTTCTATTGCAAAAACTGTTATATTCGTACTTCCGTCTGGCAATGTCACTTTTACGGCACGGCTTACCTCATCGTACTCTGTTTTAGTTGGCGTTACATTTGACACTGCCGTACTAAAATTATTGTCTATAGTTGTAGTCGTTGTTGGATAATAAGATGTTGTTGCTCTTCCTAATCCGTCATAAATTGTTTTTCCAGATATAATGTGAGCTTCCTGATCTGGACTTCCTGCCTGAGTAAATAAACTGGCTGTTTTTTTAACCTGCAAAGCTCTGCCTAAACCATCCGTATAAGTAAAAGTCTCAATGTCTTTATCAAACTCAGGATCGTAATTTTTGGTTTTCGCATACGGCACTTTGGCTTCAGGGAAATATTCGTAAGCAATCGTGTACGGTTTTCCAGAAGCAATTTCGTAAGGTCCTTTAATGGTTGCCATACGCCCCTTTCCGTCTATGGTATAAATTGTACTTTGATCGTTACGGTCGGTTGTTTTTAAAGGTATGCCGAAACGGTAATCGTATTCCATTTTATTCTGATACCCAAAAGCGTCTTTTATTTCGGTCATGTATTGATGGTTTTCGGTATCAAATACATATTCTAATGTCATTCGCTGTGCTTTATGATTTGTCGGACCTGTAATTTTCTGCAGGTTTCCGTAAGTATCATAAGCAATATCAGTAATCGCAATCTTATCTGCTGCAGCGTAATTTTTAATCTGGGTTACTTCTGCTGTTGTAGTATTGATTGTGGTTGCTCTTTTTCGTTTTAATCCTTCTGTTGTAAATACTTCCAATTGTTTTGGAATACCGCCGTAATAAGGCGTTGTACTTTCGTAATAGCTTATTTTTGCTGTTACTTTATCATCGGCAGAACCGTTTCCTAAATCTATGTACTGAATAATATTTCCGTTGGCATCATAAGTATTAAAAGTATTGGTTTCCAAGTACTCACTTCCGCCTTCGTACACTTTTTGATTCGTGTGAATTAATCCAATAAAAATTCTTTTAGCATCGCAAGAAGGTAAGTTTAACTCTGAAACGGAAACACTTGCTTGTGTTGCCACATCTATAAAACTATATTCGTTTTCAGACTCTTTGCGCATTTTTCCATTTTTATCAAAAGTATAGCTGTGTTTTAAAAGATTTTTTCTGAAATAATCCTGATTGTAAAACTCTTGAACATTAGTCATGAAAACCGAATTATCGGCCGCATCAATCTGCTCCTGAGTTACTTTTCCGAATCCGTAAAACTCTCTTTCACGACGATCCTGATAACCGTCTTCGTATCTGAATTTTGCAATAGAATGATCAATTCCGTCACCCGTATGTCCGTCAAAAACATCTACCGACTGTAAAACCCATTTCGCTGACGGATTTTCGTAACTTGGTTTCAACAGTTCATAATCTACTGTATAACTATTTCCTGCGCCGTTTGTTACACTTTTAAGTTTATTGGTTCTTTTGATGTTAGAAAGTCTAACTACAAGTTTATTTTGGTCTGTAGAAAGAATATAATCTAGATTTCCGTCTCCGTCAATATCTGAAAAAGAAGCTTCACTGCGCGACGTACTTGCGCCAAAACTTCCACCAAAACTTGGAGTCAGTTTCATTACAACAAATGGCGGAATTAACGGAATATCATAAGACGCTCCTAAACTTCCTCCATAACTTACGCCTGTATTGCGGGTCATTTTTTCATAACGAGGATAACTTACCGCAGCAGCAAATGAGTTCCCCATATTCAGTTCAACTAAAACTTCATTATCCTTATATTCAATTTTATCTGCCAGTCCGTCTCCATTGATATCTAAAAACGAATGACTATTATCTGAAGTGCTTCTCGAATAATTTAGTCCTCCAGAAAACGATCCGTTCATGACGCTGTAACCGGCACTTCCTCCAATATCTAAAGAAGTTCCTTTATTGATTACATTCATTTTTTCCCAAGGTTCAGCAGGCAAAAATCCGTAGCCCGTGTTTAGAGAAACCATTTCGTTAGTTTCAATTCGATCTGCCAGTCCGTCACCATTAATATCTGAATAAATTTGGTCTGAATGGTCTTCTCCTTTTCCAACTGTTCCTCCTAAACTTATACTTCCACCCGCTTTTAAAGCCTCTTGAATGCTCCCGCTTGCACCCGACGAAAACTTAACTTTTCCTTTGCTTACAGTCAATTGTAGTGAACTTTGCGGAGAACCATGATTATAACTTCCAGATAAACTTCCTCCAGTACTATTTGTTTTAGAATGACTAAAATCTCCAATATTTGTTATGGCACTGCTTTTACCACCAATTGGCGAAGTGTACTGCACTTTATTATCAATAATATAATCTGGAAAACGGTCTCCATTCAAATCACTCATCGTCTGAACCACGAAAGTATCTCCTTCAGATTTGGTCAGTCCGCCATTTATTCCTCCAACTCCAGCACCGCCACCAATACTTCGGCTTTTACTTTCCGAAATCATGTCTAAAGCTTCTGTTTCTCCTCCTCCTAATAATTCTGTTAAAGGAGACGAGAAATCGGTATATTCTGCAAAGTCATCTTCTCCCAAACGATTGGTTCCCATAAACTCATTTTGAATAAAACTGGCTTTTTCTCCTCCATATAAAATGTTATCAGAGTAAACAGCGCTCATTGGTAAAAAGTATTCTTTACCCGTATCAAACTCGCCGGGCATATTATCCGGATCCAGATTATTTGGATCAGGAAAATTATTAGGATCAATACCGCTGTTGTTTTCAAATTTAAGTTTAGACTGATCAATAAGATTTCCAGCCAAATCGCCATTTACGATAAAACGTCCCCAGTTTTTGTATTGAAGTCCAAAATTGTTCTCCGTTTCATTTAACTCTGTAAAAATGGAGAAATCATCTGTGTCTTTTGTCCATAAAACAGGATTTGCAGGATCTGTAACTGAATCTGTTATTTCATAACTTATTTTTAATGCATTTGCTTTTGGATATGCCGTTATAACTTCGTTCAATGCAGCATTGCTTACATAAATTTCTAAATCTAACGGAACGTCTTTTTGAGCTTGTGCATAATTATAATTCAAATCGAAAGTAGAAGTTGCAGGACTTAAAACTCCATTAGTAACAGCATACGTTACTCTTCCAACTAAAAGACCATTTTGTTTGGCGGTGATATTTACATTTCCATTGTATCTAAAACCTGTAATAGGATTACTTAAGGCGTAATTTAATGGATTAATAAAAAGTTTTAATTTACCGGTTACCTCTGGTTTTATTCCGTCAATTAAATAGTTTCCGTCAATTTTAGAATAAAAGCTATGTCCAATATCTACTTTTCGAATATTATCTTCTGGTTTAGAATTTGGCAAAGCCGGCAAAGTCACAGAAGGATTGCTAAACAATGATTTCACATCAATATTTGTTGCAGATTCTAATGTCGTGGTTATAAAAGTATTGTCATCTGGAATTGAAAAAGTAAGCGATCCAAGATTAAAATCTACTACTTCTGAAGCTAAAAACTTTCTCTCGAATAATATTGTCGAACCCGCAACATTAATTACATTTTTAACGATTTTTAAAGTAACATGATCAGACGTTATAGGTTTTGTAAATTTTCCCGAAAACGATACTAATCCAGCCTTTGGAACAACAACTGAATTGGCCTGACTTGCAAAAAAATCGGCAGAAGCGTGAAAGTTTTGTAAAGAAATTAAATTGGCATCTTTAGCCGATGCATTTATAGTTTCTAAAGAATTAGAAACTGGAGTTCTTTTTTCAACTTGTGTATATTCTATTTTCGGATCCCATATTACTTTGTCATAATTTCCATCTTTTATAGAACTTATTCTAAAATATAATCTTTCTCCTTTTTCGACATTGATGGTTTGTGCCGGTTTATTTTTAACGGCATAATCTACTGCCCCAATAACTTGATCCCATAATAAAATAGCGCCTTTTTGAAAATACAAATGCACTCCATCGGCTTTGTCAATGCCGTTTCTTGTTTTGTATTCTTGCCTTTCTTCCGACGTATCTTCAATAAGCTGAAAACTTTGGTTAACAATGATTGTACCTTTTACAGGAGCCTGCCAAACACGCACAACATCATGCAGAGGGTTTTTAGCCAATAACTGCTGCAATTCCTGTGTACGATCTGGTTTTGCAAGTGCTAGATCGCCGCCTCCAGAAACTGGAGAAGGCGTATCTAAACTCGATGTTAAAAACACAGGAATTCCATTTTCGATTCTATTGTAATATACTCTTCCGTTATTTACAAAATCGACCAATCCGTCTCCATTAAAATCCATAAAATAACTGAGCGTTCTGTTGGTTGATCTCTGTTCATCATACCCAACATTGGCAGATGCTACACCAAAACCAACACTCGCATCGACACCCCAGCTGAAGGATTTGTTTTTAAATATTCCAAGATTTTTTATACCCGCAATTTTTATCGCATCTCCAAATGTATTAGGCTGCGTTGCGTGCAGATTTTTTCTATAATAAATATCGTTTCCAATTTTAAAGACTTTATCCGGATAAGAATCTCCATCTAAATCTTCTAATACAATAGACGTTTCAGATTTTCCCCATCCATTTGCACCGTGCGCACCAATTGTATTATTTTTAAATGTACCAAAAGTAGGCAGACCAACTCCTAATCGATAATTGACAGAAGTATTCGTTCCGCTTGTACTTCCTGCAAGTGTGTTATTGCTTTCAAAATCTTTAATTCCTGTAAAACCTTCTTTAATATCATCAGATGGAACATTCCAATTCTGCTCTGGTCCAAACGGATTGTATTTTCCAGATGCGTCACGAACATCATCAAAGTAATCTAATGTATTGGTATAAAACAATTTTGATTCTGAATCATATTCTGAAATGGACTCCAATAACGTTTTTTTGAAAGCGCCTTCTTTGAATTTCAATTCGTAACTGCGAATCAGAGCGTCTTTGTAACGAACTTCAATTTTTCGCAGTAATTGATTGTTCAACTGTTTAAAACCTAATCTAGCCGAAACCTGAACATCTGGACGATTTGCTTCGCCAAGATCTGAGTTTTTTACGAAAGTGACACTGTAATTTCCTTTTTGCGATCCAAAACCAGTATAATATACTTTTTTAAGATACAATTCTCCGTCGCGTTTATCGTATTCATACTCAACAGTATTTCCTTTTAAATCGACTTGAAGACAAAGCGCCCAATGTCCGATATTTCCGTTTGCATCCTGTAAAACACCATTTACAGCAAGTCCAGATTGTGTTCCGCCATAATAACTCGCCACTCCGCTTTTATCTTTTACAACCCAATAGTAATTTTTAGGAGATGATCCTTTACGGATAATCTGCTGAAAAGCACTTTCTCTTCTTGGATAAAACTGTTTATCAGAAGTTCTCGCAACCCATGCAGCTCTGTGCGAATTCGGAATCAAAGCTTCTCCTGCAACAGCATAACTTTCTGTTTCATTAACCGCATCATATCTTGGTGCTCCCCAGCGTGTTTCAATACTTACCGATGGAGCCGAAATATCCCAGCCCGTTCCTGCCCAGCTGTGTCCGCCGTCACTGTCATACTGTAAGTTTAAAGACGGCTGCATACCTCCTCGCCCATTAGGAATAACGATGGAAAAACCTGTGCTCATGGTTCCTCTTCCGTTTGCCGAAGGCGGTGCAATAGATTGAATTCCTACCAACGGACTAGCCGCTTTTAGATCTTTAATGCTTGTTGGTGTGTAGCCTGAAGTTTCAGGAGATTCGGGCATTTTGATAATCCCCGCAATAAAATCTGTAAAATGGGTGGTTTTGGCCTTGATGATTCCTTGTTTGATGTCAAGAGAATCTTTGGTTACCTCCTGCCAAAGACGTTTGTTCTCATCAAAATAAAACACATTGATGTCTTTTTCTGTATAACCTTCGGGAATTGTTTTTTTATCGTAAGGAAGTGATAGTGTTACGGCTTTCTCAAAAATAGTTCCGTGCGGCAGTAAACGGAAACCAGCATTTACAGCGGTCACATTTACCATTGCCGAATTTAATGGCGCAATATCAATTTTACGTAAAGCACTTACTGAAACTTTTACATTATTTTTTAAAGCTCCAGCAGGAAAAACGGCCGAGAAATCTTTGTATTCTAAAGCATTGGCTGTTTCAAAATTGATGATTTTTGAAATACTTTCTTTTGCATTCTCGATTGGTCTGAAACTTTCCACTTTGGAAAATTGTTGTACTTCTATTTTTTCATTTACAATAACTCCCGAAGCCGTTTCCTTTAAAACAGAGACAGATTCTCCTATCTTTTCAGCATTCAAAACCAATTCAAATTCCGGCTGGGTGACATCTACCGTAATTCCTGCAATGGTCATTTTTTTTAACTGAGAAGGAAAATTAGTCCCTTTGATATATAATTTATCCCCTGCTTTTAAAAGCGTAAAATTGGAATTCTGATTACCATTTTTATATACTATTCGTACATTTTTAATTTTATATCCATTTGCAGTTCCTTCTGGAGCTGTAAACAAAAGCACGTTATCTCCTTTTCGCAATGATTTTTCAGATAATAATTCAGACTGAGCAGTCCATGCTTTGTTATAAGACAAAAATTGCCCGCCAATACTGGGCTGATTGTTTAAACTTCTGGAAATAGATGCTGCTTGATCATACCCGAATAATTCGTACTCTAAATAAGCATTCTCATTTTTTGCTGGCAGTTCATCCACTTTTAAATGAAAAACATTATCATAGGCATCATCAATATCCTCGGGATTATCAACCCCAATTATACCCTCTTTAAGATCAGCTGTGAATAGTTTTGTGGTTTTATTTTCATTTTTTAGAACAACCGTCGAATCAGAACCTAAAAGCGATTTTTCTTCCACTGTGTTTTCAGAAAACAAAGAAGCTATTTTATATTCGCGAATATTAGCGGCAAACAAAAATGCTCCTGCTAAAAATACCAGTACTATAATTCTATTTTTCATAAGCAGATTAAATCGATTTGAGGCAATCGGTTTATATTATTGAATTGGACAAATACTTTCTTTGTCCAATTATTTCACAATTACTTTAAAAGTCTTATTTCCGAAATCTGAACTCACATTTACCAAATACATTCCTGACGGTTCTTTTATACTATCTTCATGCAGATAGGTTTCGATCTGATTGTATTTTTTCTCTTTTAAAAGTGATCCTGTCAAAGAATAAATGCGAATCGACGCATCGGTCTTTTTAGGAAACTGCATTGCAATTGCAAACTTCCCGTCAGGTGTTGGATTAGGGTATAAAATCAGGACACTCGAATCTGTAATTTCTTTTCCATCTGTCGCTACAGCAATCATTTTAGACGTTTTACATTCCTGATCGTTTATTAATCGAAGCTCATAGTTTCCTGGCTGATCGATTAATATCTTCGGATTGTCATCTATAAAATTTCCTTCATAAAACCATTGGTATTGATAATTTCCTGCTGGCAGAGCTGCACTGGCATCCAAAAGCAAAGCATTTCCATCTGTCAGCAGATAATCTGATTTCAGATTCGGAAAAGTTCCTTCTTTATCGGCTACAAATACGGTTTCAGAATATAGATTTCCTCTTTTGTCTTTTACGATATAATCATAAGTTCCTGATGAAAGCTGCACGCCGGTCTGACTTTTTGCAGCTTGATTCCATTGTTTTACAACGGCCTCACTGCCTTCTTTTTTAACTGTAACTGTAAAAGGAGCTTCTCCTCCTTCTATGGTATAATTTAATTCTCCAGATCCAGAAACGCCGCATAAGGCTTCGGTTATCCAGACTCTGCTGAACATTTGCGGGGCTACTTTTAAGGTAAACTTTGCTGTTCCAGATTTCTGTTTATTCCAGTCAAAATCTTTTAAAACCAATTTTTCTGTGCTGGCAGTACTTCCCAAACGAATATATTCTGAATCGTTTTCATCATAAGTTCCTTTTCCAGAATAATCCACTAAAAGCCAGTAATAAGTATCTTTTGGCAGTGTTCCTTTTATAAAAGCAGGATTAAATGTCCAGTCTAAACTAAGATCACTAGGGTTCGCATAATCCAGCTGCCATTCTCTAGAAACTCCGATTGGTTCTCCTTGTTCTTGCTTTTTAACTAACAGATTCTTTCCGTTATCGCTCCAAAAAGCAAAGTAATTATTAGGAATTTTGTCCGATTTGCTTTTTACTTCAAATGCCAAAAGTCCTTCATCAATCATATTACTGCTTTTGGTCTGCAGTAATCCGCTCGCATCGTCACGCCCGACAGCGGTAATTGATGAGGTAAACCCTTTGTGTTTTTCGGCATCCCAAATCGTTTCTCCTTTGCTATTTAGATAATTTTTATTGTCAAACTGAGAAAGTGAAATTCCGTATTTAATAGCTAAATAACTCGCCGCTTTCTGTGTTTCTAAACCAGATAAAACACGGTTGTAAATCAAGATTTCGCTTATACTTCCTTTAAAATCTTCCGGCGGCAATTTCTCCATTTTTGATTTCTGGCCAATAGTTAATGAAGACAGTTTTGCAACACTATCCGTTACATTCTGCTGAAAAAAATGAATATTGGCTTTATGAGGTTTAATCTTTTCCTGATAAGATTGGTAAGAATATTTTTTTAAGTCAACCAAACGTTTATTTGTAGCGGCAGAGATTATTTTTTGAGGATCATTAATCGTCCATAAAAATTGTTCTTTGAGACTGTCCTTTACTTTATAAACCATAAAAAGGGTCTGGCGTCTTTTACTATCTGAGCCAAGAGGCACAATTAAAGAATCCTGCGCAGTATCAATAACAATACTCGGGTTAAAATTAAAAGCGACGCCATCGTATTTCTTTATCGGCACCTTTGCTTCTTTATTGTTTATGAGGCTTTCCCAATAGTAATTCTCTCCTGTATTTCTGGATTTAATCCAAAAAAAAGGTTCTGAAACTGCTCCTGGAAGTATTTTTTCCTGCGAAAAGACAGCATTCACAATTAGAAGTGCTGTTAAGTTTACCAATAAAAAAATCCTTTTATTCATATTCTAAAGTGATTTTTATGATGATGTTTTTTTAGAAATTTCCTAAATCATCAAAGTCAAATGAATAACCAATAATTAGTGAAATACTATTGATTTTATTTTTGTTTTCGCTGTAACGATGCCCATTTTCTTCGGTCATTAAAGCATCTGTAAGACCCAAAGAATATCTTGCTCCGATAGAAAGATTATTGCCAAATTCATATCCTGCAGCTAAAACTCCGTAGAAATAATTTTTACCGGTCAAAGATTCTTTCAATACTTTCTGGACATTGGCATCTGGCTCAAAATAAACCCCAGAATCTGCAAACAATTCCTGCGCATTTGAGGTATATTTTATATTATCACTCGCAATATTAAATCCTATATACGGACCAGCGCCAATATAAAATCCTTCGACAGGATAAAATTTAAACTGCGCTCCAACATTGATATAGCTGTAGCCAAAAGTCATTTTGTATTTAAGCCCTTTTACATCTTCATAATTCAAATCGGTTCCCTGACCTGAATAGGAGATTTCAGTCTGAATAGCAACTTTTGCATAAGGATATTTCCAATTAATAAAGAAACCGCCCATTCCTCCAAACTTGCCTTCTTCCTTTAGGGTATAACCTTCATAAATGCCTTTCGGCACTATCACATCTGGAAGATTGGACATTTTAGAATAAATTCCACCGCCAAAAAGACCATACGTAATTTCTCGATCGCCCTGTGCCAATAAAGATTTTGTGCTTACTAATAAAAGAAGCAAAATAATTTTTTTCATTTTTTTATAAATTACCATTGATGAAAACTATAGCCTAACGAAAAACTAAAGACACTGCTTTTGTTCTGGTTTTCGATAAACTGAAAAGAAGATGCATTACTTTTTATCATGTCTTTTACGCCCAGATAATAGCGAAAGTCAAAGTGTATGCTTTTATGAAGTTCATAACCTAATGCAAAACACAACGAAAAATCATCGTCTCCATCAAGACCATCTTTATAAAACTGTCTCGTGGCAACATCATACATACCGCCTGCTTCATTAGAAGTGTATGTTATATCGTTGGGAGATAAATTGATCCCATAAAAAGCACCGGCACCAAAGTTTAAACCTTCATAAGGATAAACTTTATATAAAGCACCTATTTGAAGAAAAGCATAATTTAATCCGAGTTCGAATTCTTTTCCAACGGCATCTTTGTACGTCACTTTTTCTCCTGACTGTCTAAATAAGATTTCCGGCTGAATGGCAACTCGGGTATCATGAAGTTTAAAATTTAAAAAGAAACCGCCTTCTAAACCAAATTTACCCTTACTTTCCATAACACTATTATCAAAAGTATTATCTCTTCCTTTTATGCTCTCTGGAAGATTACTGAAGGTAGAATGCAGAGCACCAAATTTTAATCCGTAGGTAATGTTAGTTTCGTTTTGACTGTAGATTGGGGCATTAAAAAAAAAACTAAAAATTATTAAGGGTAATATTACTTTCATTCGCAAAAATTTCTGCGAATATATGTATTAATTTTAGCTTGCAATTAAAAAAATCCGATAAAAAGCTCAAAAAATCCGACCATATACCTGATTACAGGTAATCTTCATTTTCAGGATTACTTATACATTTGCTTGCGTATTACAAATCAATCGTATTACATTTACTCCAAATATTTTAAACACATGAAAAACACAACTTTACTTTTATTAGTACTTTTATTATTTACTACCACGATTCAAGCAAAATATGTTAAGGCAGTCTTATACATGGAAGATGGAACTGTGAAAAAAGGACTGGCAGAAAAAGTAGAATACAACGATTCTAAAGTAAAATTTAAAACTAGCGAAGAAGCTAAAAAAGAGAAAATATCTAGCACCGATATCAAAAAAATCGAATTTACTGACAACGATAATGTAAAATTCACCGCCGAGAGATTGTATGCTACAACAGCTAATCTTCTAACTGGAAAATTCTCCAGATCAGGCAAAAAAAGATGGATGTATATTATTTATGATAAAAGTGCAAAAATAGGCTACATTACTGAGCAAGGCAGTAACAGACCTAATGCAGGCGGAACCAGCAGGGTAATTACCTATGGCAGTACTTCTTACTTTTTTGGAAAGAAGAATTCCGAAGAATTGGTTTTTGGCTATGCCAAATCAGCAGGAAGTGATTTGGCAATTGGTACAGATTCATTAATTCGTAAAATGTCTAAAGAAGCTTTTGTCGATTGTCCAAAAATCATTGAAGCAATTGAAAAAACAGATTTTAAAGTTAAATCGGTGATCGAACAGCTGGAGTCTATTTTTGAAAAAAATAAGTGTAAATAATTAAAGCTAGAAAAAATCAAAAGATTATGTACTAAAATAAGTCTAAGCCTTACATCGATAAGTTCCTTAGACTTTTATCTGAAAATATATTAAAACAATAGGAAAATGCTACAAAAAAGTCTTTGCACAGCAAATGTTAAATAACAGCTGTCTTTACAATTTAAGGCTTTAATACATTCACTTTTTCACTTGCAACTTACTTAGATTTCTAATATATCTACATATATAATGTACTTTGACTGATTGTCGATAGAAGTTAACGAAACTATAAAGCAAGTCTTTAAAAATGACACCTATTAGGTTATCTATTTTAAAACATAGTTCGTGGCTTCAACCACGGGAACTCATTATAATATCACTATACGTTCCCTGTGGTTGAAACCACGAAATATATTCAAAAAAAATTATTTCTCCATAATTATATAAGCAGGATAAGACTCTTTATTAGGTAAAGTAAATTCTTCATCAAAAGGCTGTGTTCCTTCTCCATTATTATACAAAGCCACACGTTTTACACCAGTTGCCGTGCTTCCACCAGTACTAATAATAACATTTTGAATATTTCCTGAACCTGCAAAACGAGTAATACACATTTTCTCCAATTTCACATTTGGACTATTAGGTCCTTCAAAACCATTTTTCTTATTTACATTCCCATCTGTTCCAGTAAAAACAGCATAAGATCCCATTCCGATACTTTGATGTTCTTTTACTGTATTCGCAACTTTAAAAGCGGCGTAACCATCAACTTTGCCTCCCTGACTACTCCAGCTCGCCTGATTTGGTGCATCGTACGGAGGTTCATTCTGAAAGAAATAAGTCCTTCCTCGTTCCCCTAGCCATAATACTTCATATTCCTGATAATGCTCTACAAACAATGCATAAAGCGTTACATCATTACCAGCAACGATAAGTCCATTCTTGCATCTATCTCTTTTCCAGCGTGCATCACCGCCTTTCTGCGAACCATGATCGGCACGCCACAACCAAAAATGATCACCCACAACATTATTACTATTTATCTGCATCGAAGCTTGTATCTGAATATTCTTTGACTGAACACCACCCACTCTGCAAGTAATATCGCTAAGTAAAATAGGATCTGCACTGTGATCTGCATTTGCTCCTTCATTACCAATTCTAACTTGATAAGTTGTACTATTTAGTGAATCCATTAAAAGTCCAGCAATGATAATCCCATCTTTATCATCAGCATAAATACAACCCCAAGTGTTTTTCTCTGTAGGCTCTAATGTTACAGAAGCAATACCAGCTCCAAGAAGAATAGCATCTTTTCTATTTACTTGTATAGGTGCATTCAATGCATAATGTCCCGGAGTAAAAAATATATTTTTACCAGCTTTCAATGCCGCATTAATCTCTAGATCGGTATCCCCTTCTTTAGCCACATACCAGCTATCAATCAAATCTTGAACTTTCCCTTTTCCCATATCCTTTGCTGTCCAAGAAGTTCCTACTCGATCTTTTTGCCATGCAGGAACAAAAACTTTATATTCTCTATCTTTATCTATAAACAGAAAAGGTTTTTCTCTAATAATTGGCGTTGTAGAAATTGGTGAATTAACTTCATTTTCTTGCGGAGGATTTACACAACCCTGCCAAACCATATTGTAAGAACCGCCCATAGCTCCAGAACCTGAAGAAAAAATTGTATTTCTAGTATACCATTGTTGCTGTCCGCCCCAGTTTGGCCTTGAAGCTGTATAATGAGCGTCTGCAATAAAGCCTCCACTGCCCCAAAAGTTTGTATCTCCAATATCCGAAATATATTTAGAAGTGCTTTCAATTAATAATCTTCTCGCGCTTGTTGACTGAGAAACAGTCCACGAAAAATCACGCATTACTTCTACATTTTCTACAGAACGCCAAAATGTGCAAGTTGCATTTGCTCCGCCTGAAAGGTGAGGTCTTGTAAATATTGCTCCTAATTTAACATCTGACGGCACTTTACCCAATCCTCCAATATGAGAATAAAACCCTAGCTCTATAGCATTTGCCTCTACTGACGACGCAGAACCTGATCCGCCAACATCATAAGTTTGTCCATTTACATTTGGTTTAAAATAATACGCTTGACGTTTTGTTGTCCATTCGCCATTTGCACCGCCTAAACCGATACTGCTAAACTGCGAATTGATATCATTTCTAGCCGTTTCAGCTTTTTCATATTTTCTATCATAGAAATACATATTATCTCCAAAAATCTGATTTTCGAGCGAAATGATAATTGAGACATCATTTCGGCTTACTTTATAATAATTCTCAAATTTATCTGCATTTGGCTTGTTATCAGTAAATGTCAATTTTGAAGTTGACCCTACCGACACAAAAACAGATGCCAAACGACTGCCCCCTCTGGTAATGATATAATTTCCAGAAGAACCAAAAGCTTCCCATGATAATATAATACTATGCTTCTTTTTATTGTAAACAATTTTGCGTTCGATTTTTTTATTCCCTTCCATTCCTGTATTTCTTGAATAAGGCGAAACAAAACTGCATAAAAGCATCATAAACGTTAGTACTGTTAATATTGAGACTACTTTTTTACTCATAAGAATGTTCATTTTGTGGTTTGATAGATTGTAATAATTGCAATTTTAAGAAAGTCCAAAATAGCAATAATCTCCAACCTTTTCGTCTGTTTGCTGGACCAATTTTCTTATCAAAAACACTACAAAACCCGAAACTTTTGTCTTTTTCTATCACAAATAAACCTTATTGAACATATCTGTTTTTCTCTAATAGCTTTTTTTTGCCCTCAAATAGCAAGAGAGAAATAAAATGAAAAAGATTCTATTGTTTACTGCCGTTGTTTTTTCTAATATCATAATCGCGCAAGAAAAAAACAATACTACTATCGATTCTTCTTCAGTGGCGCAAGAAGGCAAATTATATAAGACAAACGCTCATGCGTCTTATTATCACGATAAATTTAATGGAAGAAAAACAGCAAGCGGTAAAAGATTCAACAACAATGATTTTACTGCAGCACATAAAAAGTTCCCTTTTGGAACAATACTAAGAGTAACAAATGAAACAAACAAAAAATCTGTTGTTGTAGAAATTACAGATCGGGGCCCTTTTATAAAAGGACGAGAAATTGACCTTAGCAAAAGAGCTTTCATGGAAATTGCATCCAATAAGAAAAGTGGTTTGGTTTATGTCACCATTGAAATTTTAAAATAAGACCTTTTTTGAATTAAAATTCAATTCGCGCATTTTTCAGGCAAGAATATCAATCAAATTGCTCAGAAATCTCGCTGTATTTTTATTTATAACTAAAATTATTTTCTGCCAAACACCCATGAAACCCCGATTAATCAAACTTTCTTAAATGTTAACAAAATAGATTTTCAGAAACCATAAATAATTGTATTTTTACGGTTCAAAATTCAGAAAATAAATGGGCAAAATCATTGCTATTGCTAATCAAAAAGGAGGCGTTGGAAAGACTACTACATCAGTAAATCTTGCTGCCTCATTAGGTGTTTTAGAGAAAAAAGTATTGTTGATCGACGCTGATCCACAGGCCAATGCTACATCTGGTCTTGGAATTGACGTAGAAACAGTTGAAACTGGAACTTACCAAATACTTGAGCATACTGTAACACCAAAAGAAGCCGTTTTAAAATGTACAGCTCCAAACGTAGATGTGATCCCTGCTCACATTGACCTTGTTGCTATCGAAATTGAATTGGTTGACAAAGAAAACCGCGAATACATGCTTAAAAAAGCATTGGAAGAAGCAAAAGAAGAATATGATTACATCATTATTGACTGTGCTCCTTCTTTAGGTTTGTTAACCTTGAATGCCTTAACAGCAGCAGATTCTGTAGTTATTCCTATTCAATGTGAATATTTTGCACTTGAAGGATTAGGAAAATTATTGAACACAATTAAGAGTATTCAAAAAATCCACAACCCAGATCTTGACATTGAAGGTTTATTGCTAACAATGTACGATTCAAGATTACGTTTATCAAATCAGGTTGTAGAAGAAGTTCAAAAACACTTTAACGATATGGTTTTTGATACTGTAATTCAGCGAAATGTAAAATTAAGTGAGGCTCCGAGTTTTGGAGAAAGTATCATTAATTATGATGCAACAAGCAAAGGTGCCGTAAACTATATACATTTAGCACAAGAAATTATAAAGAAAAACAGTAAATAGTTTTTATGACAAAAGTAATTAAAAAACAAGCCTTAGGAAGAGGATTATCTGCACTATTAAAAGATCCGGAAAACGACATTAAATCAGTAGAAGATAAAAATGCTGATAAGGTTGTTGGAAATATCATTGAACTTGAAATAAGTGCGATTGAAATAAATCCGTTTCAGCCTAGAAGCAATTTTAATGAAGAATCATTACGCGAATTAGCCACTTCTATTAAAGAACTTGGAGTAATTCAACCTATCACTGTTCGTAAATTAGATTTTAACAAATACCAGTTAATCTCTGGAGAGCGTCGTCTTCGTGCGTCTAAATTAGTAGGTTTAACTCATGTTCCTGCTTATATTCGTATTGCGAATGACAACGAATCATTGGTTATGGCCTTGGTTGAAAACATCCAACGTCATGATTTAGATCCAATTGAGATTGCTTTATCATACCAACGTTTAATCGACGAAATTCAATTAACTCAAGAGCAAATGAGTGAAAGAGTTGGTAAAAAACGTTCGACAATTGCCAATTATTTACGTCTTTTAAAATTAGATCCGATTATCCAAACAGGTATTCGAGATGGTTTTATAAGTATGGGACACGGTAGAGCAATTATCAATATTGAAGATCTAGACGTTCAAACCGATATTTATCAAAAAATCGTTAGCCAAAATTTATCAGTTCGTGAAACAGAAGCTTTAGTTAAAAATTACCACGAAGGCTTACAGCCAAAAGCCGATGGAAAACCAAAAGCTGATGCCGCATTCATAGTTAGAGAAACTCAAAAAAACAGTTTCAATGATTATTTTGGTTCAAAAGTTGATATAAAAGTCGCTGGCAACGGAAAAGGAAAAATTACAATTCCATTTAATTCTGAAGCTGACTTTAACAGAATTATAAAATTAATAAACGGATAGTGAATAAGATTGTCCCCATTGGTCTATTGTTCTTTCTAACAGGAACCGTTTCTCTTTTTGCCCAGGCAAAAAAAGACACGGTTTTGATCGTAAAAGACACCGCTACATTAGAAGAAATAGACCCGCTTACACCAGCAAAAGCAGCTTTTTACTCTGCTGTCTTACCTGGTCTAGGTCAAGCATACAACAAAAAATATTGGAAAATCCCATTGGTTTACGGAGCAATCGGAACAAGTTTATATTTCTACATAGACAACAATAAAAAATACCACGATTATCGCGATGCCTACAAACGAAGATTGGAAGGCTATAACGATGATAATTACAAATTTCTGGACGATAATCGACTTATTGAAGGACAGAAATTCTACCAAAGAAACAGAGATTTATCTGCCTTATTTGTAGTCGGATTCTATGTATTAAACATCATTGACGCTAATGTTGACGCCGCTTTGATACAGTTTAACGTGAACGAAAGGCTTTCAATGCGCCCAGAAATCTATCCCGACGATGTAACTTTTAAACCAAATGTCGGACTAACCTTTAACTATAATTTTTAATAGATTGAATTCTATTTAAAAAATCAAAAACAAATCATAATGAAAATTGCGCTTTTAGGATACGGAAAAATGGGTAAAGTAATTGAACGAATTGCTTTAGAAAGAGGTCATGAAATAGTTTTAAAGAAAGATGAATTTAACACCTATGATGGACTTTCGACAGCCGATGTTGCCATAGATTTCAGCGTCCCATCTGCAGCAGTGAGCAATATTTCTGCATCTTTCAATGCTAATGTTCCTGTAGTATCTGGAACTACTGGATGGCTAGAACATTATGATGAAATGATTGCACTTTGCAATGAGAAAAAAGGAGGATTCATTTCTAGTTCGAACTTCAGTTTGGGAGTAAATATTTTCTTCGGACTAAATGAATATTTAGCTAAAATCATGAAGCAATTCGATTCTTATAAAGTTTCGATGGAAGAAATTCACCATATCCATAAACTTGATGCTCCAAGCGGAACTGCTATTTCTTTAGCTCAAGGCGTTATTCAAAACAGCAATTACGCTAACTGGACTTTAGAAGATGCAAAAGCAAACGAAATTCATATTGAAGCAAAAAGAATCGGAGAAGTGCCTGGTACTCATACAGTAAATTACGATTCTGCCATTGACAGCATAGAAATTAAACATACTGCCCATAACCGCGAAGGTTTTGCCCTTGGCGCTGTCGTTGCAGCTGAATGGCTAGCAGGAAAACAGGGGATTTTCTCTATGAAAGATGTACTAAACTTACAATAAATTGACCAAAATTCAAAGCTATTAAAAGCTTGAATTTGAAACTTAAAATACATTATTATGACATTTTACTCTTGGTTCGTATTTTTCCTAGCCGTTCAAATTATTCACTTTCTTGGAACATGGAAATTATATCAGGCAGCAGGAAGAAAAAGCTGGGAAGCGGCAATTCCGGTATACAATTCTATCGTTTTGATGAAGATTATCGGACGTCCAACATGGTGGACATTACTTCTTTTTATCCCAATTATCAACCTGATTATGTTTCCTGTTGTATGGGTAGAAACTTTAAGAACATTTGGCAAAAAATCAACTTTAGATACTATTCTAGGTCTTTTTACTTTAGGCTTTTATATCTATGTGGTCAATTATACCCAAAAATTAGAATACAATAAAGACCGTAAACTAACTCCAGAAAATAAAGCTGCAGATACTGTTAGTTCTCTATTATTTGCTATCATTGTAGCAACATTGGTACACACTTATGTTGTACAGCCTTACACTATTCCGACATCGTCTTTAGAAAAATCTTTATTGATTGGCGATTTCTTATTTGTGAGCAAATTAAACTACGGCCCTAGAGTCCCAATGACAACTGTTGCATTACCAATGGTTCACGACTCTATTCCTATGACAAAGAGCAAATCGTATTTAAGCTGGCCACAATTACCATACTTAAGACTACCTGCTTTTCAGAAAATAAACCGTTGTGATATTGTTGTCTTTAACTGGCCTGTCGATACAGTTCATTATTTCTTTGAGCCAAAAGGAAGACCTGGTGTTATCAAGCCAATTGATAAAAAATCGAATTACGTAAAAAGATGCGTTGGTGTTCCTGGAGACAGTTTATCAATAAAAGATGGTTATGTTTTTATTAATGGAAAAAAATTAGTTTTACCAGAAAGAGCCAAACCACAGTACTCTTACGCTGTAGCATTAGACGGAAAAACACCTATTGACTTTGAAACAATTTTCAAAGAATTAGATATTACAGATCCAGCAGGTTTTAGAACTGAAAAAAGAGATACTCTTTATTTAGGCGCATTAACAGAAGCTGGAGCCGAAAGATTCAAAAACACTCCGGGAGTTACTGCGGTAATTAGAAAAGTGGACACAGGAGACAACAACGACATTTTCCCTCACATCAACAAATGGAACCAAGACAACATGGGACCAATTTACATTCCTGAGGCAGGAAAAACAGTTGCTTTAACAAATGAGTCTCTTCCTTTCTATAAAGAGATTATCACAAATTATGAAGGAAACACATTAGAATTGCAAGGTTCAAAATTCATAATTAACGGAAAACCTGCAACAACATACACCTTCAAACAGAATTACTACTGGATGATGGGAGACAACCGTCACAACTCTGAAGATAGCCGTTACTGGGGTTATGTTCCAGAAGATCATATCGTAGGAAAACCAGTATTCATTTGGATGAGCTGGGATACTAACGGAAAAGGCATCAACAAAGTTCGCTGGAGCAGAGTATTTACAACTGTAGATGGCGAAGGACAGCCTCAATCTTACTTTAAATACTTCTTAATACTTCTTGCTATTTATTTCGTAGGAGATTTTATCTGGAAAAAAAGAAGAGAGAATAAAGCATAATTAAAAAAAAGTTATTTTTGTGTCAGGTTTCAAGTTTCGCGTTTTTACGTCAACTTGAAACCTGAAACTTTTAAACTTGAAACAAAACAAAAAAATGAATTCCTTAATACTTCCAACTTATTTCCCATCTATTAGTCATTTTGCTGTTATAGCACAATCTGACAGTATTACTTTTGAAATGGAAGATAATTTTCAGAAACAGACCAATAGAAACAGAACGTATATCTATAGTCCAAATGGAATTCAATTATTAAATATTCCTGTTAAGCATTCTAAAGCAACACATCAAAAGACCAAAGACATTTTGATAGAAAACGAATTTGATTGGCAGAAACAGCATTTTAAATCGCTTGAAGCGGCATACAGAAGCTCTCCTTTCTTTGAGTATTTTGAAGATGATATCGTTCCTATTTTCGAGAAAAAGCACCAATATTTAATGGATTTAAACTTCGAAGTCTTAGACGTTGTAACCAAATGCCTTCGAATGAAACTAGAATTCGGAAAAACTACAGAGTATTTTCATGAAGTTGCTAATCTTACCGATTTCAGATATTTGGCAAACGGTAAAAAAGACACCAATTCGTTCGAAAAATACACTCAAGTATTTGATGACAAACACGGCTTCATCAACAATTTAAGTGTTTTGGATTTGCTTTTTAACGAAGGTAAATTTGCAGTGGATTATTTAAAGACACAGAAAATCATATAAGTTGTGAATTACACTTTTGACTTTCGACTTTTGACAAAAAAAATCATTCAACCGAAAGTCTTGTCATAATAGGATAATGATCTGAATTCTCAAAATCAGAGAAGCTTTCAAATTGCTTTACTTTCATTTTACTGTCTGTAAAAATATAGTCAATTCTTGCAGGATAATATCTAAACTTATAAGTTGCACCAAAACCTTCTCCCGCTTCTTCAAAAGCATCTTTCAGCTTACCTTTAATACTTCTATAAACATAAGAAAACGGACTATTATTCATGTCTCCACAAATAATAATTGGATAATTGCATTTCTTAATATGTTCTTTAAAAATTTCAGCCTGCTCTTGCTGCTGTGTAAACCCTTTACTAATCCTAGCATAAATACGTTGTGATTTTTTCTGATTTACATTATCAATATCATCAGAAATCTCGCTTACATCTGGAGATATCTTAATGGATTGCAAGTGCATGTTATAGACACGAATAATATCTTTTCCGCGTTTAATATCAGCATAAACTACATTATTGTCTGACTTAGGAAAAATGATATTCCCTTGATCAATAATAGGAAACTTAGAAAAAATAGCCTGCCCTGTTTTAATTTTCTTCCCATCGATAAAAATGTAACGGTGCGGATATACTTTTAAATCCAAATGCGCCGAATTTGAGTATTCTTGAATACACAAAATATCAGGATCTTTTTCGTCTATAAAAGCTTTAATGTTTGACGGGATATCATCACGATCCAGCCATTTAAAAACATTAAACAGACGTACATTATAACTCATTACAGAAAAATCCTTTTCGTCTTTCACATATTCTTTTCCAGAAAACTTATAAAACTTACTTATGAATGTAATTCCTGTTAGCAAAACCAAACCAGACAAAATAAGGCGTTTTTTAAACTGAATTCCCCAATAGATAAAAAACAATATATTGGCCACAAAAAAAGCAGGCATAAACAAAGTAAGCACCGATAAAAGCGGAAAACTTTTAGGTGCTAAAAAAGGTAAAACATAGACGCTAAATGTAAGCACAGTAAGCACTATGTTCAAAAAGAACATTATTTTATTAAACCAAGAAAGGTTTTTCATATTTAAGTCTCCTACAAGTTTATTTTCCAGCTTTAAATAAAAACTCTTTTTCTTCTTTTGTCAAACAATCGTATCCCGACTGACTAATTTTGTCCAAAATCTCATCAATCTGTTGTTGCGTCTTGTCTTTTGTAACAATTCTTGATGTCGTTTTTTCTGTAGGTTTTTTGTAATTTTTATGAACTTTTGTAAATGGGGCCGTAGGAGATTTTCTAAAAAGATTCACAAAGAAATCTAAAGTTTTAGAAACAATTGTACTTAAATCGGTACCGTTCTGGAGTAATTTAATATAAGCAAATCCGAAGAAAGCACCAGCTAGATGTGAAATGTGTCCGCCCATATTTCCTAAGCGAAACTGCATTAAATCTAAAATTAGAATAACAGCTGTAATATGCCAAAGTTTCACATTTCCGAAAAGAAACAATCGCACATTCATTAAAGGAGAATAAGTCGTTGCCGCTACCAAAATAGCCATAATAGCCGCCGAAGCTCCAACAATGGAACCGCTTATATTAGAAAAATAAAAGCTCAGCGCAAAAGCAACTCCTGCAAAAAGAGCGCTTAAAAGATACAATCCTAAATATTGCTTTTGAGTAAAATAAGTCAAGAACAAAGTGCTTGCAAAATTAAGCACCATCATATTGAACAACAGATGTAAAAATCCGTCATGGAAAAAAGCATAGGTTAAAAAAGTCCACGGTTTAAACATAAAAACCTGAGGATCTGAAGACAAAGCAACCCAACTTGGGAAATTGAACAAACCATTTGAATAGTTATAGAAGAAAATAAGCGATACAATAAAACATGCTATATTCCAGTACATGACACGCATGGCAATACCTCCTAACCTATATTGTAATTTTAAATCGTCCAAAATATTCATAGAAACTCTTCTGTTTTAGAATTTGTACTTTAAAGTTAAAAATTAATTCCAACGGTTGTTATTAAACTGATTTTTTTTCCAGTACCACATCATTAAAAAACCAGTAATTGCACCTCCGACGTGGGCAAAATGCGCTATACCTGTACCGCCACCGCCAAACAAAGAAGTGCCTTTAACGCCTAAAAACAAATCCATTAATAAAAGCCCAGGAACAAAGTATTTCGCTTTGATTGGAACTGGAATAAACAAAAGTGCCAATTCTGCATTAGGAAACATAAAAGCAAAAGCAGTCAGCAAACCATAAATAGCACCAGAAGCTCCAACGACAGTTCCAATGTAAGCACTTGTAAATCCATCAAATTGGGCTGGACTTACCAAGTTTTGCCATCTCGTATCGATTTTTCCCTGACTTAAAATATTTAAGATATCAGCTTTATGATAACCATTAGCGGTCAAAACATTAATTGTATCTTCAAAAAAATAATAATTTACCGCTGTATGGAGCAATGCAGAACCTAAACCACAAGAGATGTAAAAAAATAGAAACTTTTTGCCTCCCCAAAAATGCTCTAAAGCAGATCCAAAAGAAACCAATGCAAACATGTTAAATGCAATATGCATAATCCCGCCATGCATAAACATATGCGTAATAGGCTGCCATACTCGGAAACTTGGATTTTCTGGAAAGAACATCGCAAAATACTCGTAAGATATTGGCACCAACTGAGAGCCAATAAAAAAAATAATATTAATAATTAGCAGTTGTTTAACTACTGGAGTCATATTCATCATACGGCAAACTTTTTATCTATATCTTCAACACGCATGGTAATGAAGGTAGGTTTTTGAAAAGGTGAAATATTTGGATCTTTACAGGCAAACAAACCGTTTACCAAATTATCTTGTTCTTTTTCGGTTAAATAAGATCCTGTTTTAACCGCTAAACTTTTCGCCATTGATTTGGCAATTGTATCATTCTGACTGTAGCTGTTTGCTGGAATTCCGTCCTGCAAATCACTTAACAATTGTTCTATTACTTGCGAAACTTCGCTTTCTGTAATATTTACTGGAATTCCAGAAATCACAACATGATCGGTTTTACTTTCGTCAAAAACAAATCCAGTTGTTGCTAGCGAAGGTTTTAATTCTTCGATTAATTCCATTTCAGATGCCGAATAAAATAAATCTAAAGGAAAAAGCAACTGCTGGCTTGAAGCTTGATTAACGGTCATATTTAGCAAAAATTGTTCATACAAAATTCGCTGATGCGCGCGCTGCTGATCCACAATAATCATTCCTGATTTTATTGGCGAAACAATATATTTTTTATGAATTTGATACGTCTTCTGTGTAGCTTGTTCTATATCTTCATCATCAAACAAAGAAGAAGTCACTTCTTCATTTTCGAATGTAAATGGCGAACTTTCTATACTTTCAGGATTTTCGACATCTAAACCAACATATAAACTTTCCCAGCTTGCCGTTGGCTCTACCTTCTTAGAATACCCTGAATACGATGCCCCAGAATAAGATGAACCTGACGAAGAAGATGAACCTGAACTATATCCAGACGATCCCGACGCAGCTTTACTATAATGCTGATTGGTCTTATCATCAGTAAAAGGATTAAAAGTTCCATCTACCTGAATGGTCGGAATTCCAACTTCTACATCTTTATAATGATATGGCGTATCCAAATTGGCATCGCGGTCAAAATCTAAAACAGGAGCAACATTAAATTGTCCTAAACTATGTTTGATAGACGCTCTTAAAATAGCATATAATGCTTGTTCATCATCAAACTTAATTTCTGTTTTAGTCGGATGTATATTGATATCAATTGTATTTGGCGGAACTTGCAGATACAAGAAATAACTTGGCTGAGAACCATCTTTCAGTAATCCGTCGTATGCAGACATTACTGCATGATGCAGAAAACTGCTTTTTATAAATCGGTCATTTACAAAAAAGAACTGTTCTCCTCTATTTTTCTTTGCAAATTCAGGTTTGCATACAAACCCCTGAACATTTATAATTTCAGTATCTTCATTTACAGGAACTAATTTTTCATTTGTTTTACCAGACATGATACCCACAATTCTCTGGCGGTATCCTGCTGATGGAAGATTGTACATTTCGCTTCCATTATGGTAAAAACTAAAATGAATATTGGGATGCGCCAATGCCACACGCTGGAATTCATCCATTACGTGACGAAATTCAACCGTATCTGACTTTAAGAAATTACGGCGAGCTGGAATATTAAAAAATAAGTTTTTAACGGCAAATGAAGTTCCTTTTGGCAAAACAGCTACCTCTTGCGAAATAAATTTACTCCCTTCAATTACAATATGCGTACCCAGTTCGTCCTGATCCTGTTTGGTTTTCATTTCCATGTGCGCAATTGCCGCAATAGAAGCTAAAGCCTCTCCGCGGAAACCTTTTGTTCCTAGCGAAAATAAATCTTCTGCTTGGCGGATTTTGGAAGTCGCATGACGGGCAAAACACAAGCGGGCATCTGTAACAGTCATTCCAACTCCATTATCAATTACCTGAACTAGCGATTTACCAGCATCTTTTATAATTAATTTGATATCAGTTGCTTTGGCATCGACAGCATTTTCTAACAATTCTTTTACGACTGAAGCTGGTCTTTGAACCACCTCTCCAGCAGCAATTTGGTTAGCAACGTGATCAGGAAGCAATTGAATAATACTCGACATTAAGCAAAAATAGTTTTAAAGTTTAGATTAGTTTTTTTTACAAACCAAGAAGTACAAATTTAGTGAATTTTGATTGGCTTTTAGAATAAGAATAATCATAAAAAAAACAAAAACTACAACAGTCTATAAAACAGAATGATTGCAGTTTAGACACAAAAAAACTAGTCCATTTTCTTAATTTCATCCAAGGTATAAACCTTGTATTCCATTCCCATTTCTTTTGCATTTTCTTCAACTGTGGTTGTAAAACCCGCTTTCTTTCTTCGATCGTTAACTTTAGTAGGATTTTGAATTGGTGAAACATAATTAAAAAACTCTTTTTTTCCTGTCTGCTTGTTTGTTATTTGTTTCATCTGGCCCTGCGTTCCATAAATCTGTTCTTTTCCTTGCTGGGTTAGATAACGATCTTGCATTTTAGCAAAGTAAGTAAAAGGTATCTCCTTCTTTTTCGCTTCTTGCTCAATTACTGGCAAATATTCTCCAATTTTCGAACTATGCTGAATAACGTACCATGCAGCAATATTGGTTGGTTCGCCAACTAAACTTTTTCCTGGATAGCCATACTGCTTAATAATTCCTTCAATCTTAATCAAGTTAAGAGAATCTCTTTTTTGCATTTCAAGCCAAATGCCCTTTCTAAAATTCGGATCATTTTCACGCCCGAGTTCTTTTACTATTTCCTTTTTTCGATCTTCAGAAGTATCAAAATTGATATATTCTCTAAGAATCTGATCCGATTTCATGATAGAATCTAGCTCTTTTTTCAAATTTTCATTGATTCTATTCTGAGCATGACTTAAACCGAAACATAAAACAAAAGCGTAAAGTAGATATTTTTTCATAGAAACTTAATTAAAGACTAATTCAAATGTAATATAATTCCGAATTTGACAGAACTTAATAGAATCACAAAAAAAGCATAAAAAAAACCTACACTTTTAACAGTATAGGTTTAATATTTTTAAAACAAATGTATTTTATTCGTTCTCTATTTTTCTAGGAGAGTCTTCAATTTGCAATGCCCCAGAAGTCAATAAAGGCTGATTGAAAGCATGAGACATTGAAGCTTGCTGACGAATATAAGCCATTTTTATTGCTGCAATTGCCGCTTCTGTTCCTTTGTTTCCGTGAGCTCCCCCACTTCTATCGATTGACTGTTGCATATTATTATCTGTTAACACACAGAAAATAACAGGAATATCAGTTTGAACATTCAAATCTTTAATTCCCTGTGTAACGCCTTCACAGACAAAATCAAAATGTTTAGTTTCTCCTTGAATTACGCATCCAATTACAATAACTGCATCAACATTCTGCGTCTGAAGCATTTTTTTAGCCCCGTAGATTAGCTCAAAACTTCCTGGAACATTCCAACGGATAATTTGCTGAGCAGGAACATCGCAATCAACTAGAGCGTCAAAAGCACCATTATAAAGTCCTTCTGTTATAGTATCATTCCATTCAGAAACAACAATCCCAAACCGAAAGTCTTTCGCGTTTGGGATTGTGTTTTTATCGTATTCTGATAGATTTTTATTTTCAGTAGCCATCTTTTATATTTAAGATTTTAGATTTTTAATTTCAGATTGTAAAAATACAAATCTAAAATCTAAAATCTTAACTCTACAATAATATTATTGCGCTAATCCAATCAAAGCATCAACAGATGCAGCTTCTGGAGTACTGTCGTAATTATCTTTAATATCATTAAAATATTTCAATGCATCTTCTTTTTGTCCTAAAGCTAGCGCAGTTTTTCCTGCTTTCAATAAGAAACGAGGCGTTGTAAAATCGTTTTTGTTAGACTCAGCAGCTTTTACATAAAAATCAAGAGCTTCTTTTTGTTGATTTTTTTGAGAATAAGCATCTCCAATTGCACCTTTTGCTAAAGCACTTAAAATTAAATCTTCAGATTTGAAATCTCCTAAATATTTAATTGCTTCGTCAAATTTACCTGTATTCAAATATGCCATACCAGCATAGTAATTTGCTAAGTTTC